>Ga0070733_10001892_pt1 | contig 15365 bp, 15 predicted proteins | sample Coa_R1_9_FD_66450 | JGI IMG/M metagenome (GOLD analysis project Ga0070733, IMG submission 66450) | Surface soil microbial communities from Centralia Pennsylvania, which are recovering from an underground coalmine fire - Coalmine... | ecosystem: Environmental > Terrestrial > Soil > Unclassified ... | reverse complement strand
TCCTTGGCTACGTCGGCTACGTGGCGCTGGTCGTGGGCCTGGGCTGGAAGTTCGGGCTGCTGCCCGCCGTGCTGGTGCTGGCGGTGCTGGCAATCCCGTACATCACCAAGTCCGCCGAGTCGGCGCTGGCCCAGGTGCCGACGGCCTACCGCGAGGGCGCCGAGGCTCTCGGCCTCCCGCCGGGCTGGACGCTGCGCAAGATCGTGCTGAAGACCGCGGGCCCCGGCATCGTGACCGGGATCCTCGTGGCCACGGCGATCGCGGTAGGCGAGACCGCGCCGCTGCTGTACACGGCCAACTGGTCGGACCAGAATCCGTCGTCCGCCCTCACCCACTCGGCCGTCGGTTACCTCACCTACGTGGTCTACTACTTCGCCCCCATCAACCAGCCGGACCGGCACGCCAACATCCTGTCCTACGATGCCGCGCTGATGCTGCTGGTGTTCGTGCTGCTGCTCATCATCATCGGACGGGTGATCATCGTGGTCTCCCGGCGCCATGCGGAATGATCAGCCACCCGGCGGGAGACGACGGCTGGGCGGCCGCCCGCAACGGGACGGCCAGCGCCGCGAGCGAGCCCGCCGAAGAACGGACGGCGGCCCAGGTTCTCGCCGACCGGGTGGCCGCCACCCTGACCCATCACGAGCCCGGCTGGCGGCTGCCGCGGCGCAGCGCGCTGGCCCGCCGGTACGGCGTGAGCGCGGCCGAGATGGAGGCCGCGATTGAGGAACTGGCCGCCCGGCTCCTGGTCCGCCGCCTGCCCGACGGCCAGGTCTACCGGGCCAGCCCGGCCGACTACCTGATCAGGCTCGAGGGGATGCCGGACCTGCGGGCATCCATCGACCCGATGGGCACGGTGATCGAGTGTGCGTCCCGGCACGTGTCGTGGCGGCGGGTGCCCGAGGACGTCGGCGGTGCGCTCGGCCTGGGCCCGGGTGACCCGGTGTGCGTGGTCCGCTGCCTGTGGACCGCCGGCGGCTACCCGGCCGCGTTCTCCGCGACCTACCTGCCCGAGCGGTATTCCTGCCTGGCCGGGGATCCGCCGGTGCTCGCGGATGTGCTGCGCTCACCAGCGGTCATGCTTCCGGCAGCGGCACCTGCATCAGTTGCCGGCTGCGGCCGCGCGCCGGCGCCGCATCCGGCCGGGCTGTTCATCGAACTGCAGCCACCCGCCCAGTCGGTCGCGCGCAGCCTGCGGATTGCCGCCGGCCAGCCCACCGTCAACGTGACGGTCAGGTTCGATGACACGCCCGCCGGCCGCCCCGTGGCGCTGGCCACCGCGATGCTCCGGCCGGACATGTTCCGGGTGGTGATCGAGTCCCCGCAGGCCCCCCGGGCCAACCCCGCCGCGGCCGGCGATGACAGCATCTGGACACATACCGCGGCCGGCTGGGAACCATGAGTACCTGATACCTGCCGGTACCGGAACGCCGGCGGCGCGGGACTAGCTACCGGGCCGCACGTTTGCCGCTGGCGGGCCGCGGGGTTCGGGGTGTCGGTAAGACTGCTGTCACGGAGCCACATCACGTTCGCCCAGGCGGTCGCCGAAGCAGAAGTTCTGGTTGCCTCGAACCACTGCTCTAGCGTCGGCACCGTCATGCGGCCCTCCATTTACTGACCGATCGGTCTGTAATACTGTGCCGCCCGCGCCAATCACGCAAACGAGCACCACCGTCTGGCCGTGATCGGGGCCACCCGATCTGGGTAGCTCCCTGAGCCGCCCTGCCGCTGCTTTCCGCTAAATCGTCGTGTACCAATCCTCGCCGTGCCCGGGCTTAGTGGTGGCGGCCGCTGTTCGTCTCCAGGCGCCGCAGATGCGGCTGCAGGGCGGGCAGTGCGGCCAGGCCGGTGACGATGAACCCGGCGGCCAGGGCGCAGAGCATGCCGCCGAGCACGTCCATCGGGTAATGGTCGGCCAGGTAGACCCGGCTGGCCGCGACGGCGACCGCGTACAGGATGCCGAGCACGATGGCGGCGCGCCGGCCCGCGACGGTGGCCGCGATGACGATCACCGCGACCGCGAGCACCGCCGCGGTGGTCGCGTGCCCGCTGGGGTAGGACGCTCCGCTATCGGCGGGCATCGCCCACAGCGACGTCGGCGGCCGGTGCTCGTTGATGAGCTTCTTGCCGATCTCGGCCAGGGCGAACGCCCCGCCGAACATGCAGAACACCCGCACGGCGTCGAGGCGGCGGCGGGCCAGCAGCAAGATGACCGGCAGCAGGATCATCAGCCCCACGCCGATGGTCTCCGGGGTCGCGATCGTGGTGGCCGCCCTGGCGAGCGCGGTCAGCGCGCTAGTCCGGTCGTGTGCGGCGATGTGCCGGTCGACGCGCAGGTCAAAGCTGGCCACCGGGCCGGTCTTCGCGACCAGGCCGAGGACCAGCACGAGAACGCTCAGCCCTAGGCCGGCCAGCAGCCTGGCCAGGCCGCGCCGCCGCGGCCCGGTGCTCCCGCCCGGCGCCGGGTACCGGTGTGCCTGGCCGGCGGGCGCGGGGGCGGCGCGGCGGTCACGGGGCGCGGGAACAGGTGACATGGGGGGCAGCCTTCCTGCGGGGCAAATTTCATGGTAACTTCTACAAGTCATGTAGAAGTTAACAGAAGCCGGCGGCGCCGTCACGAAGGTTACCCCAATTGTTCACCCCCCGTTTACGTGTAACGCGACTGCCCGCCGGCAGGGAAGGCCTGCGTCTGACGTCGCGCCGGGCGCAGGCATCCGGGGCTTCACGGCCGGTTCATGATCCGCGGATAGCGTCGGTGGAATGAGGGAAAACAGCTCATGCGGGGAGGCCGCCAGCCGCGCCGGGGAACGGATCTGACCAGGGGGACGCCCGGCCAGGAGCCACGGGAGGAGACTGCGCGGCGGCAACCGCCCCGCGGCCGGGCGCAGCGGGATGAGGGCCGCGGCGGAGAATGGGCTGAGAACAGCCCTCGCGCCGATGTCTTTGACCGTCGCGGTGCTGAGCCGGGTGCGCAAGCTTCGCGAGGACACAAGACGGCCGCCGGCAGCTTCTGGGCGCGCCGGTCCCGGCGCCGCGCCCGGCGGCGGGAGATCCGGGCCGCGCGGCGGACGCCGTTTGGCCGCCACCTGGTCTTGTCGGCCTGGTGCGCGGTGGTCCTGCTCCTGACGCCGGTGTGGGTGTCGCTGGGTAACGCGCTGACCAACCCTGGCCTGGGGACGTCGGTTGCGGCGCGGGGCGCCGAGTGGTTCCGCGGGCACGGGGGCAGCTCCCTGGTGAACTGGGCGGAGAACCTGTGGTACTCCCACCATCCGCCGCCGGTCGGCGGCACGCCGGCCAAGGGATCGATCCCTAACCTGGGGTCCTCTGGCCAGCAGAACGCCGCCTCGGGGAAATCCGGTCTGGGCCGTCTTCGGGTCCCGCCGCGGATGACGTCCCCGGCGGGGCACGAGCTGCGCGGTGAGGGTGTCTGGCACCCGGCGGGCCGGCGGGCCGGCGGGATTCCCGCGGTCTATGAGACCTGGGTGCGCCCGGACGCCGTGCACACCAGCCTGGTGATCGGGGTGGCCTGGATGGATACCAGGCTGCTGCGGGCCACGCTGTACTCCGGAAGCACGGTTCCCGGCGGCGGCCCCTACCGGCACACCGCCCCCGTTTCCCCGGCCGCGGCCAAGAGCCTGGTGACCGCCTTCAACGCCGGATTCCTGATGACCAACGCCAACGGCGGCTACTACACCGACGGCAAGACGGTCCTGCCGCTGCGCAAGGGCGCCGCGTCGTTCGTCATCTACCGCAACGGCACCGCCAACATCACCGCCTGGGGCAGCCGGGGTGCCCGCCTCACCCCCGACGTTGTCTCCGTACGGCAGAACCTCGACCTGCTCGTCAACGGCGGCAAACCCGACACCGGGCTCAACCCCAACGACACCACCAAGTGGGGCCTCACCCTCGGCAACGCCGTCTACGTCTGGCGATCCGGCGTGGGCATCACCGCCGACGGCGCCCTCGTCTACGCCGGCGGCCCGGGACTGAACATCACCACGCTGGCCGGCATCCTGGCCCGGGCCGGCGCCGTCCGCGCGATGGAACTCGACATCAACACCGACTGGGTGAACTTCGCCACCTACACCCCGCGCAGCCCCACTGCCGCGGCAACGCCGGCGAACGGGAGAGATCTGCTGCCCGGCATGTACGGCCAGCCGAACCGGTACTTCGCGTCGTGGTGGTCACGAGACTTCTTCACCATGTCAGCCAGGATCGCCCCGCCGGCCAGCGGGAAGCGGGCGGCAGGATGACCAGGCCCCCGCCGGGCCAGGCGGGGCGGTTCTACCACGCTGACGAGCCTGGTTCCGGCGTATCGGGAGGCCTCTTGATCATCACTTCGCGATCACCGCGGTCGTGCGATCTTGACCGCCGCAGGCGCGGACCCCAGGGCCAACCCGGGCGGGGCTAGCCTGGGTGGGTGGCGATGCACATTCCCAGCCCGCCGGTCAGCGGCTTCCACATCGGCCCGCTGCTGATTCACGTGTACGCGCTGATGTACCTGGCCGGCATCGCGGCGGCGATCATCATCACCCGGCGCCGGTGGCGGGCGGCGGGCGGTGATCCCGATCTGGTCGGCGACGTGGCGATCTGGGGGGTTCCGGCCGGGATCATCGGCGGCCGGATCTACTTCGACATCACCACCCCGATGGACATCCCGCACGTCTGGTACGGGGTATTCGCGGTGTGGGACGGCGGGCTGGGGATCTGGGGCGCGATCGCGGTCGCGGCCCCGGTTGGCGCGTGGCGGGTGCGCCGGGCAGGCGGGAACGTGGCGGTGTTCATGGACGCGGTCGCGCCGGCGCTGCTCGTGGCGCAGGGGATCGGGCGGATCGGGAACTACTTCAACAAGGAGCTGTTCGGCGGCCCCACCAGCCTGCCGTGGGGGCTGCAGATCCCGCTGGCCTACCGGCCGCCGGGCTACGCCGCTTATGCCACCTTCCAGCCCACCTTCCTGTACGAGCTGATCTGGGACTTCGCGCTGGCGGGGATGCTGGTGTGGCTGGGCCATCACCGCACGATCCGGCCGCCCGGCCTGTTCGCCCTGTACGTGGCCGGGTACTCGGCGTTCCGGATTTTCGAGGAATCGCTGCGGGTCGACTCCTCGGAGTATTTCCTCGGCCTGCGGCTGAACATGTACATCGCCGCCGCGCTGACCCTGGCCGGCGCCGCCTGGTTCCTCGTCATCCAGCACCGCGGGCGATCCCCTGACTCCGGGCAGGAGCCGGGAGACCGCGCCGCCGGCGCTGCCCGCGGCAGCCCCGCGGACGCCGCCCGGGCCGGGGAACCGGGCCAGCTCTAACCGATGGCGAGGGCGGCTGCTGCCCTGGCTGGGGTGAAGCGCGGAGCTGCACGCATACACGCCGCACTCGGGCGCGGCGGGGAAATGGTGGCCCGGGGTTCGCGGGACGGCGGGCGGATGCGGGTCCCGGCGCCGCTGATCAGGCAGCGGCTGCCTTCGGGCCGGGGCGCCACCGAGCAGCCGAACGTGACCGGCGACGGGGAGACGGCCCTGACACCCGTGTTCTGGGTGATGGTGGTGCTGACCGGGGTCGCGGCCGGCCTGTTCGGTGACCTGATGATGGTCATCTTGTTCGGTGTGGCACATCTCGCGTTCGGCTACCAGGCCGGCCCGTTCGAGACCGGCGTGCAGCACGCGGCGGCGCTGCGCCGGGTCGCCGTGCTGCTGGCCGCCGGAGCTTCCGGCGGCGTCGCGTGGTACCTGCTGCGCCGCTACACCCAGGGGGAGAAGTCGGAGATCGACGACGTGGTGTGGAACGGCGACGGGCGGCTGTCGTTCCGCCGCTGCCTGGGCACCTCGGTGATCTCCGAGGTGGTCATCGGGATGGGCGCCTCGCTGGGCCGGGAAGCCGCGCCCAAGCTGCTGGGCGGCGCGTCGGCCAGCGTGCTGGCTGGCTGGGCGGGGCTGTCGGTGCCGCAGCGGCGGCTGCTGGTGGCCTGCGGCGGCGGGGCGGGCCTGGCCGCGGTGTACAACGTGCCGCTGGGCGCCGCCCTGTTCACCGCCGAAGTCATGGCCGGCAGCCTGGCGCTGCCGGTGATGCTGCCCGCGCTGGCCTGCAGCGCGATCGCCACCGCCACCGCGTGGCTCTACCTGCCCGGCCACGCCACCTACACCGACATCCCCGCCTACGCCTTCACCGCCCCGCTGCTGGTCTGGGCGCTGCTGGCCGGCCCGCTGATCGGCGTGATCGCGGCCGGCTACATCCGGCTGATCGGCTGGGTCTCCCACCACCGGCCCGGCGGCCGCACCGCGCTGGCCGCACCGCTGCTCGCGTTCGGCATCCTCGGGGTGATCGGGATCGCCTACCCGCAGCTGCTCGGCAATGGCAAGGACATGGCCCACGACGCCTTCACCGGCGCCGCCGGCCTGACAGTGCTGCTGATCCTGTTCGCGCTCAAGCCGCTGGTGACCGCGCTGTGCCTGGGCAGCGGCGCGTCCGGCGGCCTGTTCACCCCCACCTACGCCACCGGCGCCGTCCTCGGCGGCGGCCTCGGCCTCGCCTGGAACCTGGCCTGGCCCGGCTCACCCCCAGGGGCCTACGCCCTGATCGGCGCCGCCGCCCTGCTCGGCGCCGCGATGCAAGCCCCGCTGGCCGGCCTGGCCCTCGCGCTCGAGCTCACCCACAGCGGCTTCCACATCATGGTCCCCATGATCGCCGCCACCGTCACCGCCACCCTCACCGCCCGCATCATCGACGGCTACTCCATCTACTCCGCCCGCCTGCCCGCCCAGCCCGGCGGCCCCGGCGGCCAAGACAGCGCCTAGCCGACCGGGGACCGCCACATAGCGTCGAAGATCCCCCGCCACTTACCGGCCAAAATCACAGCTCTGGCGCCCGTTACCCGCGCGCACAACCCCGGGCAGGCTCCCGCCATATCCGGGTATCACCCGGTTTGAGCGCAGTCCATAACGGGGATCGCCCCTCGCGGACGGTGAGTACCTTGCCGGTTGGGCGCCGGGCAGGTGAAGCGGCGGTGACATCCGGGCCGGGCCTGCCTGGCGTAGCCTGCGGCCATGACCGACGCTCCGCACCTGGCCCCGGCCAGAGCCCTCCAGCTCCTGCTGGCAGGCAACCAGCGCTTCCTCTCGGGCAGGCCCGAGCACCCGAACCAGGACGCGGGCCGCCGGGCTGCGGTCACGCCTGGTCAGCGGCCGTTCGCGGTGGTCTTCGGGTGCGCAGACTCCCGGCTGGCCGCGGAGATCATCTTTGACCGGGGGCTGGGTGACCTGTTCGTGGTCCGCACCGCCGGTCATGTGACCGGCGGTGCGGTGCTGGGCAGCATCGAATACGCGGTCAGCCTGCTGGAGGTGCCGCTGATCGCCGTGCTCGGGCACGATTCGTGCGGGGCGGTCACCGCGGCCCTGCAGGCAGCCCGCGGCGGCGCTGTCCCGGGCGGTTTCATCCGTGAGGTGGTGGAACGGGTGATGCTCAGCGTGCTGGCCGATCCTGGTGCCGACCCGGAGGCTGCGGTGAAGGCCCATGTCCGGCATACCGTCGCACTGCTGGCCGAACGCTCCCCGCTGATCGCATCCCGGCTCGCGGCCGGGCAGCTCGGCATCGAGGGCCTGTATTACCGGCTGCGCGACGGCGTGGTTGAGCAGGTGGCCGCCAGCGGCCGAGGAACTGGTGAGGAACGAGCACGCGTGGGCGGCGGAGGCGGCTAACGACGCCCTCTCAGAAGGCCCGGTACCGCGCTCGATCAGGTCACCTGCTGGTGTGCGGCGATCCGCCGCGATGCCCCACCAGCGGCGTGGCGGAGCATCCGCGGAGTGGACGGATCCGGGATGCCTGCAGGCACTGGCGGTACGCGGCCGTCTCGGCCGTGCCACCTCGGGCACGGCTCCCAGCCGCCCGGTGTGCCCCGCCGCAGCCCGGCGCAGGGCCGGTCTGGATGAGGCTGGCACGCCAGCCACCAGGTAGCTGTGGGCCGCTGCTGTACGTCTCGCATCCAGCTGCCGCGTATTACCCGTCCGCTGAGCGTGCTAGCCGCCGCTGGCAGCCATGGCGGCTTGGGTGAGGAAGGCCGCCGCTGCTGGAAGGTCCCGCCGAGGGGGCAGCCCGCGAGCTGGGCCTGGTAGGCGTGATAGCGGCTCATTTCCCACTCCACCGCCGCCGCGGCGGCAGGCCGGCCAGCGCGGGCGGTGGCAGCGGGCCGCGCTCAACAGCCTGGTGACCGTACACGACCGCGCCTGAGCAGCACCCCGGGTTCGCGCGCGGGCTGGCCCGACCCATTCCGTGTCGGCCCCGGACTCCCGTGACTGTCATGCGGTGGCGGGCTTTGACGGCGCGGATGATCACTGAGTGCATGCCCGAGCCCGCCTCGTGGGTGAAGGTTACCGACGCGCCGGTGAACCCGGTCGCGGTGAGCCCGTCCAGGTACTCGGTCTTCGATAGGGCCCGGCGATGCAGCCGATGTAGGAGCCAGCCGCCGCCCGGTCAGCCATATGCCCATTAGGATCGCTAGCCAACGTCACGGACATGTCCGTGACGTAAAGCCGCAGTTCAGAGGCGCAAAGGTCGGTCCAGCGGTCGGAAAACCCCATCACCAGGATGTGCGGCCAGCGGCCCTGGTCACCGGCAACCCGCACCAGGCCGGTGAAATCGCGGCTGTGGCCGGTGCTGTAGAAGCGGTCCTGGGCATCAAGCAAGCCGCCGTGCTCATAGTTGAAGTAGGCGATCTCCAGCTCGGTCAGGTCAGGCATGTCCTCGTCCCGGGAATCTAGGTACGTCACTTTCGATGCGGGCCGCCGGTGGTGAGCTGGTCACGCCCGGGGCCAGCCACCGCAGCCACGGCCAGGGCCGCCGCTCCCGCGCCGGGCCAGGCCCCGCCACCGATAGGGCCGCGGTAACCCTGGCCACGATGTCAGTAGCCAGTTCCCCCAGGTCAGCGCCTGCGGCCCCGTAATCGCACTCCCAGGTCAGGCAGCCGTCGTCGGCCACCTGGACCTCCGCCGCCGGGCCACTACTTGGGTTGGTCACCACGATGACCGCGGACACGCCGTAGAACACCGGATCCGGGTACAGTTCCAGGTCCACCATCAGGCCCCGGGCGGCCAGCTCCCGGCCCACCACGCCCTTCAGCGTGACCGTGCGCCGGCCGTACCCATCGCCAACGCGCGGCTGCTCCCCCGCCTGGCCGGTCAGCAGCGCGCAGGCCATGTCGGCAAGCTGCTTAGGATCCACCTGGCCGGCAGCGGCCGGGTCCCACTCCCAGATGACCTGTCCACCGTCGTGCACGGTCAGGGTGCACCGGGCATGCGAGCAGGCGATCGGCAAGCAGGGCTCATCCGCCAGCGGCGGCACCATGCCGACGCCAGCACCGGAGCGGATCAGCCCCGCAGCCACCAGGTGCAGTAGCGCACCAGGCTGCCCGGCAATCTCGGCTGCCCCTGCCTGGCCAGTGGTAGCCTGGTTCATGTCTCACCTCCCCGGCGATCGGGTGCCGCCCGGAGGTCGGCGGCGATCACCTGCGCCGCTCCGGGCAGGTCAGCGGCGGTGTGAGACCGCCACCGGTTCCACAAAAACCGCCACCCGGCCCTGGTCGGCACGAGCCAGACGGTGAGCTGTCTGCCGCCGGTCACGCGGATCAGCAGAAGCGGGTGTGGGCTGTCTTGGCGAAGCTGGCAGCGAACCCGGAGACCGGCATAAGCGGGCACGATCTGGCCCAGCGCATACAAGAACCCCGGCCGTGGATCACTGGGAGTCCCCGGAACGCCACCGGGACTGTTCAGCAAGGCCTCGATCTGGCTGACCGGGTAACGGCGCGGACCGGATCCGTGCGGTCGCAGCAGCCCGGCAGCGGCCAGGCTCGCCAGGTCCGCTGAGGTGACGCCGAGCACCTTCCTGGCCTGGGCGGCGGTGAGCATCTGGCCCGGCGGCATCGTCACGCCCGCTGCGGCCGGAACATCGCTGGCGCGCGTCATCGGCCGACCTCCTGCAGCTTGCCCGCCAGTTCCTCCAGGGTCGGCGCGGGTATCCGGGGGCGGTCGTGGTCCCAGCGGTGCCGGGCGTACCAGGTGCCGTCCTCGCGAGGCCCTACGATCCACCACGACCGGCCATGTTCGTCGAGCGCCTTGTCTAGCGCTGCCCGTACCGGCCCGGTAAGTCTCTCCTGCCCAGGTAGGTACAGGTGTGAGCTAGGCACTAGGGCCACCGCCCAGCAACTCGGCGATCGCGCTGGCCGCCGTGGCGACTTCCCTGCCGAGGCACTCCCCCCATGACCACAGGTACCGGCGCCGGTCGGCATAGACCTTCTCGACGTGCACGGTGCCGGGCTCGCGGACCTCCAGATATGGCAGCCACGGCTCGGCCGAGACCACCCGCGCCTCGACCCCGCGGCTCGCCAGCGCGTCGGCGAGCTGCGCCAGCTCGCCCGGCCAGGGCGGAGCTAGATCTCGTGACTGGGCCTGGAGGGGCCAACGCTTAGTCATCCCCGCCGCCGTCACAAACCCCGAGGTAGCGGGCGATAGCTTCGGCTGCCCTAGCCTCCTCATCACGGAGCGCGAGCCGGTCAGCGGTCGGCAGGAAAAACCAGTCAGCCTGCGCATAGATGGCCACGGCGAGCTCCGGACGGTCAGCCACATGTACGGCCAGGTGAGGCACCCGGTCGGCTGGGGTCATTAGCTCAGCGGCCAGGCCGTGCGAGTTCAGCGCCCTAGCGAGCTTGTGCAGGTCATCACTCGGATCGTCGCCATTGGCAGCCAGCAGGGTCTTCAGCTCGCTCCGATCACGGGGGAAAGGGCCAGGCCACAGTAGGTACGCCCATACCAGCCAGCCGTCCTCGTTGCCGTTTACTCCCCAGTTCCCCAGCCCGGCGAGCGCCTCCACCACGTCAAGCCCATGCCGGCGCACCACCTCGCCCTGGCGTTCCCATGGCCCGCCGGCGTCCGCAACCGCGACATAGGTCACGCCCACGCTCCTGCTGACGGCGGCGTGCAGCGTGTAAATGCCACCAGGCAACCCAGACCGGGAGTGCAGCACTGCATTATTGGCCAACTCGCCGCCCACGCTTACCGCGTCGTCGAGCCGGGGCCAGGACGCCAGGAACTTCCGCAGCGCCCGCCTGGCCAGGCTCACCTGATCTGCCGTGCCCGGATAGCGGTGGCTGTAGCTGGACAGCCATGGCGACGACGGCGGTGGCGCGGCGTTGAGCGGCGCGACAGCGGCGCAAGCATGAGGCTGGGACATGCTCCCTCCCTGTCTCCCCGACCGGTGGAGTGCTGGAGACCTCCCGCGTGGGCGCGTGTCCTTGTGTATGACCGGCGCGGCCGCGCGGGAGGCGTTCATGATGCAGGGACCGTATGTAACGGCCTCGGCACTGTTAGCAAGCTCTGGTCCGCTCTAGGATGACATCTAGCGCATGTGCGTAGCAAGTGCTACGCGCGAACATCGCACTATCTCATGAGTTATGCAGAGGCGGTAACCACCATGAGTCCTGCACAACGTGGCGATGCGGCAGACTGGTCAAGAGCACATTCGCGGCGGCACGAACGCAGGAGAGGAGGTCGGCGCGTGGCACCCGGCCCAACCGTCAACCGGCGTCAGCTTGGGGCCGAGCTGCGGCGGCTACGCGAGGCCGCCGGGCTCAGAATCGAAGACGCGGCTAAGGAGCTGGGCTGCTCTCATACTCGTCTGAGCCGTATTGAAACAGGGAAAGGCGGTGCCGTCGCCAAAGCCTCGGACGTTCGTGGCCTGTGCGCGGTATACGGCGTCAGCGATGAGCGCCAGATAGAGATGCTGCTCGGTATGCTCAGCGCGGCCTCTCAACAGCGAGGATGGTGGGAAGCGTTCGAGGCCGTCCTGCCTTCTGGCCTGGAGACGTACGTCGGGCTGGAGAGCGACGCCCGCACTGAACGCGCGTGGGAGCCGCTGCTGGTGCATGGGCTGTTGCAAACCCCTGACTATGCCAGGGCGACCATCCAGGCAGCTCGCCTCCACCGGCCTGGCGATATCGATGACTTGGTTCAACTTCGGACCGAACGAAAGAAGCTTCTGAGCCGACGGCCTGATCCGTTGGAGTTGTGGGCCGTCCTGGATGAAGCGGTTCTTCATCGGTCGGTTGGCAGTGCTGAGGTCATGAGAGCGCAGATCCTGCATCTGCAGGAGATGGTCGAGATCCCGACCGTAACTATCCAGGTTCTTCCATTCGGGAAAGGCGCTCATGCTGGGCTTTCGGGAGCGTTCGCGCTGCTGGAGTTCGACGCGGACACAGACACTAAGACCGTTGTCTATGTCGATTCGCCTGCTGGCAATTTGTATATGGAAAAACCACGTGACATACGTCGCTTCGTTCAGGCGTTCGACCTGCTGAGAGCGGCCGCGCTGGATCCTGACGAATCCATGGCACGACTCGACCGTGCCGCAAAGGAGATGAAATGACCAACACAAACAGAAAAGTGGCACCCGACGAACTCGTCGGTGCCCAATGGTTCAAGGCGACTGCGTCTAGCGCCAATGGTGGGTGCCTAGAGGTCGCTTTCCTGCACGATGGACGGGTCGCCCTGCGCGATAACGAAGACCTCGCCAATCCGCCCTTCGTCGTGTCCCCGCGTGTCTGGGAATGCTGGGTCGACGGCGCCAAGAACGGCGAGTTCGACCTCCCGGCCTAGACAGTGCACGCAGATGGTCGCCCGATCAGGCGGCGGCCTCTGCGTGCGGCTTGGCCTCCAGCAATATCGAGACTGTTTGTTGCGGCCGAACTGCGTCATGTTTGGGTCACGAGTTGGTTCCACTACGACGGCTCGACGGCTTCTGTGTGGGAGATCATGAGGCCATAATCGAGGAGAGTTCGATGATCACACCGAGCGAAGTCGGCTATCTAGAGGATGCCGATTGGTTTAAAAGCTCGTTCAGTGGGGACCAAGGTAGCTGCCTGGAGGCTGCTTTCTTGCCCGATGGACGGGTCGCTCTGCGCGATAACGAGGACCTCGCCAACCCGCCGTTCGTTGTATCCCGGTACGTCTGGCAATGCTGGCTCGACGGCGCTAGGGCGTGTTTCATAAGTCGGGTGGGAGCCATTCGTTGATCGCGGCGATATGCACGGTGGCTTCGTAGCGGACGGCGAGCTTGTCGTAGCGTGTGGCCACGGCCCGGTTGCGCTTGAGCCGGTTTATCCCGCACTCGACGGCGTGGCGCAGTTTGTACAGCTCCGGGTCGAAGGCGGGCGGGCGGCCGCCGGCACGTCCCCTGTTGCGGCGGTGGCGGATCTGGTCGGCTTTCTCCGGGATGGTGCAGCGGATCCCGCGCCGCCGCAGGTAGGCGCGGTTGGCGCGGGACCCGTAAGCCTTGTCGGCCAGCACCCGGTGCGGGCGGCACCGGGGCCGCCCCGGGCCAGGGCGGGGCACCCGGATGCCCTCCAGCACGGCCTGGAACTGCGGGCTGTCGCCGCGCTGGCCCGCGGTGATGAGGATCGACAGGGGTTTTTGCCGCTGCTCGCAGGCCAGGTGCACCTTGGTGGTCAGCCCGCCGCGAGAGCGGCCCAGGCCGTGATCGGCCGGCTCTTGTTGCACCCCGCCCGGCGGCTCGGCCTGCAGGTCACCACGTTTGCGGGCCCCGGCGGCGTGCTGGTGCGCCCGGGCCACGGTGGAATCCACGCTGACCTCCCAGGTGATCAGCCCTTCCCCGTCCGCGCGGCCCTGCAGCGCGGTGAGAACCTGAAGCCAGGTGCCATTGCGCTGCCAGCGCCGGAACAAGCCATATACCGTCTGCCACGGCCCGTAGCCCGGTGGCACGTCCCGCCACGGCGCCCCGGTCCGGGTCCGCCACCGGATCCCATCAATCAGCGTGCGTTTGGCATGCTCAGGCGGGCGGCCCAGATTCCCGCCCGGCAGCAGCGGCCCGAGCACCGCCCACTGCGCATCGGTCAGGTCCGCCCGCGTCGTCGCCGCTAAGGTAGCCACGAGGTCTCCGTGCAGATGGTCTTCTTGGTCGTTGACTCATCTACCGGAGACCTCGCCCACCCCCAGGAAGCGACACGCCGGCATTCCCTAGATCACCCAGGACCACTCAGCTCACTTTTGAAACACGCCCTAAGAACGGCGAGTTCGACCTCCCGGCCTAGTCAGTGCACGCAGATGGTCGCCCTCGATCAGGCGGCCTCTGCGTGCAGCCTCGGCGAGCATACGCGTTCCCTCCACCGGGCTCAGCGGGCCCGCTAGCCCGATTACCGCAGAGCTACGCTGACGGAATGACCAGCTCAATCAGACACATGGTGTCTGACCAACTCGCCGACGGTGCGGTGGTTCAAAGCTCGTTCAGCGACGGCTGTTTGGAGACTGTCTTTCTGGCTGCGATCCTCTGGGCTGGGTTAGCGCGGAGGGACACCGATCCGCTTGCTGAAGGCGAGAAGCCCAGGTAGAGAGTGACGGCGGTCGGCGCGCATCAGGTCTTCAGTCATGCGGTGGACGGGCGGTCGGTAGCGGACCTCGGCGGGGGCGGCTTGCTCAGCGGCGAGCAATGCGCGGTAGCAGGGCTCGGCTTTGCCCCATTGGTGGTAGGCGCGAGCGACGTCGATCCAGTAGCGTCCTCGCCGTTCGGCAGTGGGGATGGCTGTGGGCTGGATTTTCTTGGCTTGCTCGATGGCGGTTCCGTTGTCACCAAGCACTTGGGCGATGCTGACCTGGTAGAGAGTAACCCCTGCGGGGCCGAAGGTAGTGAGCTGGCAGCGGGCGTCAGTGCCGAGCCGGGCGGCGACCGCAGCGGCCTCGTCGATGAGTTCATCAGCCGCGCGGCGGTTGCTGTCGACGGCGGCGGTGTAGGCGGCCACCTGGAGCAGGTTGCCGTAGGTGGCGAGTTGCGCCGGAGTCGGGTTGCGGCCGGGTTCGATGTCTTTGGTGGCTGCGGCCAGCAGGGCTCGGGCCTTAGCCGGTCGGCCGGTGCGGCGCAGTACAGTCGCGACGGCCCGGCGTGCGTCGGCCGTGGTCAGCGGGTCATCGCCTGCCTGGCCGGCCAGCAGGGCACGGTCAGCGGTGGTCCAGGCCAGTGGATCATCGTTGAGCTTGACCAGGAAGTTGGCTGCAGTGATGTAAGCCTCGGCGAGCAGCGTGCTGGCCGCACTCCGCTGCTGACCGTCGGTATGGTCGCGAGTGGCACCGGCGGTAGCGATCAGGGCGGGAAGGGTGGTGGCGAGCCGGTCGTAGCGGGCGGTCTGGAAATCCACCCGGGCTTTGCTGACCGCAGCGGCAAGAGCCTTCAGTGACGTGGGTTCGGTGGCCGCGCTCCCGTAGAGCACGTCTTCTAGACCTAGCGCAGGGTCGGCTGGCGGCCGTGGGCCGCTATCGCGGGCAGCGGTCCCCAGTGCGGCGGCGCCGACCAGTCCTGCAGCCCCGGCCAGCAGCTCGCGGC
>Ga0070733_10001891_pt1 | contig 15366 bp, 13 predicted proteins | sample Coa_R1_9_FD_66450 | JGI IMG/M metagenome (GOLD analysis project Ga0070733, IMG submission 66450) | Surface soil microbial communities from Centralia Pennsylvania, which are recovering from an underground coalmine fire - Coalmine... | ecosystem: Environmental > Terrestrial > Soil > Unclassified ... | reverse complement strand
GCGAGCGTCGAGAGCCCAATGCCCCACAGCGTCGCGAAGCGAAACTTCTCGGCGAAGCGCCGTCCCTGGGAAATGTCGGTGCCGACCAGCAGCAGGTCGCCGCCGGGAAGCGTCCGCACCGCCGCGCGTACCGGGTGCACGGCACGGCGGCCGGGTTCGATGGTCGCGATTTCGAATTCCGGCCAGTGCTCGAGGGGCATGCCGTCAAACGGCCAGTTGGTGACGTTGCCGGCGAGGCGCTCGAAGCTGGCGTCAGCCAGCATGTAGACCGCGCCGATGCGACCCCAGCTGTCGATGCGCAGATTGATCTCGTCGGTGACGCCGGCTACGCCGGCGCGCGCGTACTTGTCCTCGAGACTCTTCATCTCGGTGTCGATGATGAGATCGACCTCGTCGGTGATCAGGCTCTCAGTCAGGAAGTAGGCGCTACCGAGCGTCACGCCGACCGCCAGCGTAACCAGCAGCGTGTAGCCCACCGACAGGCGGAAGGCCGTGTTGTTGAACAGCTCCAGCCGCAAGGGCTCAGCCGTCGCTGCGCAGCACGTAGCCGCTGCCGCGCACCGTGTGGATCAGCGCGTGATCCGCGCCGCGGTCGATGGCCTGGCGCAGGCGGCTGATGTGCACGTCGATGAGATTGCTCTGCGGATCAAAATGCAGGTCCCAGACGCCCTCCAGCAGCATGGTGCGGGTGACCACCTGCCCGGCGCGGCGCATGAGGAATTCAAGCAGCTTCAGCTCGCGCGCGGTCAGCTCGACCTCACGGCCGCCGCGCGTGACGCGGCGCGCGAGCAGATCAAACTCCAGATCCTCGAGCTTCAGACGCGTGGCGTGCGCTGCGCCCGCGCGGCGGCGTGCCAGGGCTTCCATGCGCGCCAGGAGCTCCGCGAACGCGAACGGTTTGGTGAGGTAGTCGTCGCCGCCGGCTTTGAGTCCCCGGATGCGGTCGTCCACGGTCCCGAGCGCCGACAGCACCAGCACCGGGGTGCCGACGCCCTTGGCCCGGATGCGCTCGATGATGGCCAGCCCATCAATGTGCGGCAGCATGCGATCGGTGACGATGAGGTCGAACGCCCCTTCCGTGGCGCGAAACAGGCCCTCGCGTCCTTCCGCCGCGTGATCAACCGTGTAGCCGCTCTCGCGCAGGCCCTTGACCAGGAAGCGCGCCGCTTCGAGATCGTCTTCGATGAGGAGTACGTGCACCGCCGACAAGAGTAGGAGGCGTCGCGGGGCGCGCGCAAGGGCCGCGGGCCTTTCTGCGGCGGTCTTAAGTAGCGGCCGGCCGCGCGCGCTCGGCGCTCTGCAGGCGCGCGATGAGCGAGCTCAAGAAGACGCGGTTGAAGCGCAGCTGGCAGGAGGCCGATACCTGCTCGAGCAGCGTCGAACTCACCTTGAGCACGGTCACCACCCCGTCGGCACGGATGGTGGCGGTGCGCTTGGCGCCCGGCACGTAGCTCGCCTCGCCGAAGCAGTCACCGGTGTCGAGCGCGCCGACACGCTGACCGTGGCGTTCCACCGCGCAACCACCGGTCACCAGGATGTAGAAGCGATCGTCCATCTCGCCTTCCTTGACGATCTCCTCGCCCGCCGCGTAGTCCTGCCAGCTGCTGGCGCGCAGTACTTCCCAGATCTCCGCATGCGAGAACTCGTGGAAGAACTTCAGCCGGCGCAGCACGCCGAATTGCTCCTGGCGGTCGATGCGGGAGTTGGCTTCCCGCAGCCGCTGGTGCACGCGGGTAAGATCGGCGGCGAAATCCAGGCCGGTCTTGCAGCGCTTCTCCGGGTCCTTCTGCAAGGCGAGCGCCACCACCGTCTCGAGTTCCTCCGGGACGTCCTTGCGCAGCGTATGAATCGGCGCCGGGGTCGCGTAGACGATCTGGTGCAGCAGCTTCTGCAGGTTGCCGGCCCGGAAGGGGCGCGTACCGGTCAGCAGCTCGTACATGACGGCGCCGAGGGAATACAGATCCGAGCGGTTGGTGAGCTCCAGGCTCTGCACCTGCTCCGGCGACATGTAGGACGGGCTGCCGGCGATACCTTCGATGCGTGAAATGTCCGAATCCGACACCAGGGCGATGCCGAAATCGATGATGCGCACGTCGCTGTCCTGCGTGAGCATGATGTTCGAGGGCTTGATGTCGCGGTGAATCACGCCGCGGGAGTGCGCGTAGTGCAGGGCCTTGGCGCACTTGAACATGATTTCGACGGTATCGTCGATGCGCAGCAGGTTGTCGGCGCGGCAGTAGGCCGCCAGCGTGCGCGCGCCGTGCACGTGCTCGGTGACGATGTAGCAGTTGCCGTTTTCCTCGCCGGCATCGTAGATGGGCAGGATGTGCGGGTGCTGCAGCATCCCGACCAGGTGCGCCTCGGAGAGGAACATTTTGCGCGCGATGCGCGCGCGCTCCTCGTCGCCGCCGGTGTCCATGTTATACACCTTGATGGCGACGTCGCGGCCGTAGTAGGCGTCATGCGACAGATACACGATGCCGGTGCTGCCGCGGCCAACTTCCTTGACGACCACGTACTTGCCGATCCTGTCGGGCACGCGCGCGACCGCTTTGGCGGATGGAACTGGTTTTGTAGCCGATGCTGACATGTCGCGGCGCGTGGCAAACGAACCTTCGGTGAGGATACGGGTTCGCGGCGCCGCACGACTGTGATGCACGCCTCAGGGGTTCCGCGGCGCGGCGTGCGCTTGGCGCGCCGCACGCGCCGCAGCGCGCCGGCGCGCGCTACGGGAAATGTTGATAGCCGGAATGCGAGAACTGCATCACAGACCCGTCGCGCAACACCACGCTTTCGGGGGAGTCGCGCAACGCGCCGATGCGGCGGTAACCCCAGCGCGGCGGCGGCAGTTCCTGCATGAGTGAGACAAGGTTTTTTTCCGCGACGCTGAAGCACAACTCGTAGTCATCCCCGCCGGTGAGCGCCAGCTCGCGCGCGCGTTCGGCGCCGACCGCGCGTTCCAACAGTTCGGAAACGGGCAGTGCCTCATACTCGATCTGCAGCCCGGTGCCGCTCGCCTGCGCAAGCTTCGTGGCATCGGCGAACAGGCCATCGGAGACGTCGATGCAGGCGCTGGCAAACTGGCGCAGCCGCTCACCGAGCGCGACGCGCGGGCTCGGCAGTTCAAAGCGCTCGCGCAGGTAGCCGCTGAGGTCGGCGGGGGTGCTGAGCCGCCCCTCCGCCAACGCCAGTCCCGCGGCGGCGTCGCCGGGCGTGCCCGAAACAAACAGCGCATCCCCGGGGCGTCCGCCGGAGCGCCGCAGCGCCCTGCCGCGCGGTACAAAACCGAGCAGCTGCACCGTGATGCACAAGGGCCCGCGCGTCGTGTCGCCGCCGACGAGTTGCACTTCATGCGCCCGCGCCAGTTCACCGAAGCCGCTGGTGAACTCCGCGAGCCAGCCCTCCTCTACTTCCGGCAGGGTGAGTGCCAGCAACGCCCAGGCCGGCCGCGCGCCCATCGCCGCCAGGTCACTTAAGTTAACCGCCAGCGCGCGATGGCCGATGGATGCCGCCGGGGAGCCGGGCGGGAAGTGCACGCCCGCGACCAGGGTATCGGTGGCGGCGACCAGCTCCGTATCGCCCGGCACCTGCAGCAGCGCGGCGTCGTCGCCGACACCGGCTACGACGTCCGTACGGCGTGCGCCGCAGGCGCGGAAGTAACGGTCGATGAGCGCGAATTCCCCGAGCGCCATGCGTTGAGCGCTGCCTGTCAGTGTTCGCCCGGCCGCAAGGTGCGCGCCGCGCGATCGAGCACCGCGTTCACGAACTTGTGTCCATCGGTGGCGCCGAAGCGCCTGGCCAGCCCCACCGCCTCGTTGATGACGACGCGGTAGGGCACGTCCGGCCGCGACTGCAGCTCGAACAATCCAATCAGCAGGATGCCGTGCTCGATCGGGTCCAGCAGCCGCGGCTCGCGGTCCGTGAACGAGGCCAGCTGCGCGTCCAGGTCGAGATGCGCACTGCATACGCCCTCGAGCACGGCGTGCAGGAACTCGCGGTCGGCCTTGACGATATCCTCGGCTTCACCGGACTCATTGACCAGGTCCTGCCACGGACAGGCGTTCAGCTGCCAGCGATATAGCGCCTGCACGGCGAGCTTGCGCGCCACGGTGCGCGTGCCGCGCAGTTCGCGGGCTGCGGTGGAACTCATCGACGTGCGCTCTTCACAGGCGCGCCATCAACGCGGCCATCTCGAGCGCGCACTCCAGGGCCTCGCCCCCTTTGTTCATGCCGCCGACCGCGGCGCGCTCGAGCGCCTGCTCGCGGTTCTCGACCGTGAGCACGCCGAAGGCGATGGGCAGACCGCTTTCCAGGCTCGCCTGCTGCAGGCCACGCGCGCATTCCCCGGCGACGTAGTCGAAGTGCGGCGTGTCGCCGCGAATCACGCAGCCGAGCGCCACCAGCGCCTCAAATCTGCCGCTGGCGGCCAGTTTTTTGGCGACCACCGGCAGCTCGAAGGCGCCGGGCACGCGCACCACGGTAAGGTCCTGCGGCGCGCCGCCGTGCGCGGACCATGCCGCGGTCGCGCCCTTGAGCAGACTCGCCACGATGAAGTCGTTGAAACGCGCCGCGACGATCGCGACTTTCCTGCCGCGGCCGCTTACCTCAGCTTCTATCAGCTGTCCCTCCGTCACCCCTCCTCCCCGACGTACCCTTCGATCTCCAGATCAAAGGCCGAGATCCCGAGCATCTGCTTGGGCGCCGACAGCACCCGCATGCGCCTGACACCCAGATCCTTCAGGATCTGCGCGCCAACGCCGAAGGTGCGCAGCACCGCGCCCTCGCCGCCACTGCCGGCAGCTTCCGGCGCTGGCGCCGTGGGAACCGCGGCGGCAAACGAGCGCACCGAATCGGCCAGCTCGCGTGCGGTTTCCTGGCTGCGCAACACCACCACCACACCGCTGCCCGCCTCCACAATGCGGCGCATGGCGGCACGCAGCGTCCAGGCGCGTGCCGTGCCGCGCACCCCGCACAGGTCGCGCAGTGTGTCCGGCAGGTGCACACGCACCAGCGGAACCTGCGGGCCATCGAGCCGGCCGTGCGCCAGCGCCAGATGAACTTCGAGGCTGGCGCAATCCCGGTACGCATACAGGCGGAACTCGCCATGCTCGGTATGCACGCTTTGCTCGCTGATGCGCTCCACCGAACGTTCGATGCGCAGCCGGTGACGGATGAGGTCGGCGATGGTGCCCACCTTGAGCTGGTGCCGGTGGGCGAAGTCCTGCAGCTGCGGACGGCGCGCCATGCTGCCGTCGTCGTTCATGACCTCGCACAACACGCCCACCGGCTTGAGTCCCGCGAGGCGGCACAGGTCGACCGAAGCTTCCGTATGTCCGGCACGCACCAGCACCCCACCGCGGCGCGAGCGCAGCGGGAAAATGTGTCCCGGACGCGCGAAATCCGCCGGCGTCGATGCCGCGTCGGCGAGTGCGCGGATGGTCGCCGCACGATCGCCCGAAGACACCCCGGTGGTCGTGCCGGAACGCAGATCCACCGACACGGCGAAAGCGGTGCGATGCGCCTCGCTGTTCACCGGCACCATCTGCGGCAGTTCGAGCCGCGTGAGCTGCTCCTCTTCCATCGGCACGCAGATGATGCCGCTCGTGTGGCGGATCATGAACGCGACCGCTTCCGGGGTCGCGTGCTCGGCGGCCATGATGAGATCGCCCTCGTTCTCGCGATCCTCATCATCCATGACCACGACCATGCGCCCGGCACGCAGCTCATCGAGCAGGTCGGCCACGGAACTCAGCGGCGGCGCGGGACCTGTCGCGGCTGCGGCCTTACCGGGAAGGGAGACGACTTTGGACATAGCGGACGGCAAGCTGGTACGGCAGATCAGTATAACTGAGCCTCAGAAACCGTAGCTGGCACCCACACTCGCGGTGGCGTGCGGAAAGAGCTGGTAGCCGTAGAGGTTGCTGTAGACGGGCAGCTGTATGAATCCGAACACATGCAGGCTGGCAAACTGCGCCGTGAAGCCGGGGCTGACGTAGGCCACGGTTCCCGCGGTGCTTTGGATGTCCGCCAGCGCACCCTGATCGGGTGCCTTGTGTACCAGGTTCACCTGCAACTGGGGAACCCAGTGGGGGTTGGGCGCGTAGCGCAAGCCGAAGCTCGCGGTGGTCGAGTTGCCCGGGCGGTAATCGTTGCCGGGCTCGTCCATGTGGTGCCGCATGGCGCTTTGGAACTGGCCATTGACGAACATCTCGAGGTTGCGACTGATCGGCTGGTGGTAGTAAGCGCCGACAATGACATCGGTGCTGCCCGTGCCAGGCTGCAGACTGGCATCCAGCGGCGTGCCCGCTTTAGGGCCCTGGTCGAAGTTGATCGCCGTGCCGTAGCGCCCGGTGGGGAGTTTGACTCCCAGCTGGATGCCGAGATTGTTCTCCGGCAGCAAACCCTGATAAGCACCGATAATCCGCAGGTCCCCGAGACTCGAGCTACGCGAGCTGCTGAGAAAGGGTAAAGGTTGGGCCGCGTCTACGTTGCCGTAGGTTGAGTGGCTGCGGATCACGTACGGCGCGTAGAGGCTGATGCTCCAGGCAGGATCCGGGCTGTAGCTGATGCCCGTCGTGACGTATTGATTCAGCGTGTCGTGCTCGAGCTCAACGCCGTCGGGCACGCCGGCTGCCGAGCGTGTGCCGCTGCGCAATTCGTCCTGGTCGATGTAGTCGTACTCGACGCTCCCCCGCCAGCCGGGGCTGGCGGAGTAGCCCATCGCCGCATCGGAACTCAGGCTGCAGCCGCAGCTTGCACAGGCTGCCGCCCGCTGTGGTGCGACGAGCGCGAGCGGAATGATCACGAGCGCGGGCCATCTGAGGCGGCGCAAATCATCGCGGGCGGAAGCTGAGTTCATGGTCTTCGTCACCTGATCTGAACGCCGTCGTGCGGCGCATGCAGGAGCGAACGCGAGCCGCTTACGAGCAGGCGTGCGTCCGCGGGCTTCAGGAGCTCAGGCGAATTGCGGCGGGGCGCGCGGGGACTGCGCGCGGCAGATGGAGGGCAGCTTGACAGTGCAAACACTGACAGGCGCAGCGCAGCGCGCTTCGCCGGTGAGGGGCAAAGGGGGTGCCAGGCACGTGGACGCGAGCGCCGGCGTCGCGCTCACGGCAAAAAGGCACGGCGGCGGATGACTCCCCGAATGAGGGTGAAAGTGCTGAGAATGCGCGGCGGCCACGGCCGCCGGCATCGCGCCTTCACCCGGACACAGGCCGAGCGACAGCCCGCCGGCGTCGGCCATCGGCATGAACCCGAAGGGGATGAGCGAGCGCAACAGCAGCGCCGGCAGCAGCCAGCTCGTTAGCCGCCGCCCTCGCCTGCGCAGTAAGGCAAGACCGGCAGTCACGCGGGCACCGCGAGCAGGCGCGCGAGGTAGCGCGCCACCTGGTCGACCTCGAGGTTCACGCGCGCACCAACGCCGAGCCGGCCGAGCGTGGTAACCGCCTGGGTATGGGGAATGATGTTGACACCGAAGGTCGCATTCTCGACCGCGTTGATGGTGAGGCTCACTCCGTCCACGGCCACCGAGCCCTTGGGCGCAAGATAGCGCGCCAGCGCCGCTGGCACGCTGATGCTAAGACGCCGCGAGCGTGCATCGCCGCTCACCGCACTGACCACCGCGACCCCATCGATGTGCCCGGATACGAGGTGCCCGCCGAGCGCATCTCCGGCACGCAGCGCAGGCTCGAGATTCACGGCGTCCCCGGCTGCGAGTTCGCCCAAGGTGGTGAGTGCGAGCGTCTCGCGCGAAACGTCGGCCGCGAAGCTGCTGGCGAGCACCTCGGTCGCGGTAAGACAACACCCCTGCACACACAGGCTGTCGCCGACCCGAACACCGGCAAGGCGGCCCGCGCTGCAGGCGATCACGAGGCGCAGGTCGCCACCGCGTGCCTCGCGCGTTTCTACCCGGCCGACATCCTGCACGATCCCCGTAAACACCTGCGCAAACTCCCGTCAGGCGGCCGCGCGCGGCCGCAGCCGCAGGCGCACGTCCTCGCCCATCTGTTGCAGGTCGATGAGCGTGAACGCGGGCGCGTCGGCGAGCTCGCGCAGCTGCGGCAGCTCGACCAGCGCGCGCGCCGTCGGCCCGAGGAGCCGGGGCGCCATGTACACCAGGAGCTCATCGACCAGCGACTGGCGCAACAACTCGCCGGCGAGTGTCGCGCCGGCCTCCACCAGCACCTCGTTCGCCTCGAGTTCCCCCAGGCGCTCGAGCACCGCCGTCAGATCCAGCCGGTCAGCGACCGCGGGCAGCGACTCGATGCGGGCGCCGCGCTCGGTAAGTTCCGCGGCGCGCGCATCGTCCGCGGTCGCCAGCGCCGTCAGGATCAACACCTCACCGCCGCTGCCGAAGAGGCGCGCGTCGGCAGGAGTGCGCAAGCGCGTATCCAGCACTACCCGCAGCGGCTGGCGACAGGGGCGGCCTGAGGGCTCGTCGGGCAGGCGCACGTCGAGCCGCGGGTCATCGGCGAGCACGGTGCCGATGCCGGTGAGGATTGCGGAACTGCGCGCCCGCCAATGTTGCACGTCTACGCGGGCCACCTCCCCGGTTATCCAGCGGCTCGCCCCATTGTCGAGTGCGGTGCGACCGTCGAGGCTCATGGCAAGCTTCACGCGCAGCAGCGGCCGCCCGTGCTGCATGCGCCGGATAAACCCCGCGTTGAGCTCACGCGCCTCCTCTGGCAGCAGCCCCGCCTCCACCGTGATCCCGGCGGCGCGCAGCAGCGCCGCGCCGCGACCATTCACCAGCGGGTTCGGATCGGCGATGGCGTACACGACCCGCGCGACGCGCGCCGCGATGAGTGCCTCGGTGCACGGCGGGGTGCGGCCGTGATGACTGCACGGCTCGAGCGTCACGTAGACCGTGGCGCCCGCGGCCTGCGTGCCGGCGGCCCGCAGCGCGGCGACTTCCGCGTGCGCCTCGCCGGCGCGCTCGTGCCAGCCTTCGCCGCTGATGCGTCCGCGCTGCGCGATGACGCAGCCGACGCGCGGATTCGGGTCGGTGGTTTCAAGTCCGCGCGCCGCGAGGGTCAGCGCGCGCTGCATGGCGAAGCGATCGAAGTCGGAAAACACTTTATTTCTTACCCGGATCGAGCGGCAGCAGCGGCAGCTGATCGGCTCGGGCGTCGGCCGCGCCCTTGTGGCCGCGCCCGTGAGCGGCGTGCGCCACGCGGCGCGCCGCGCGCAGGCGCTGGATCTCATCGTGAAAGGCTTCGACATCCTCGAACTGGCGGTACACGGAGGCGAAGCGCACGTACGCCACCTCGTCCAGGTGCCGCAGCTCCTCCATTACGAGCTCGCCGATGGCGCGGGCGGTGATCTCGCGGTCGCCGAGACTGCGTACCTTGTGGGCGATGCGGCTGACCGCCTCGTCGATCTGCTCGCGCGGCACCGGGCGCTTTTCCAACGCCTTTTCCATGCCGGCACGCAGCTTCCCCTCATCGAACGCCTGGCGGGCGCGATCGCCCTTCACCACCACCGGCATCACGAGCTCCGCGGTTTCGAAAGTCGTGAAGCGCTCACCGCACTCCAGGCACTCGCGGCGGCGGCGGATCTGGCGCCCTTCACCTGCGAGGCGCGAGTCGTTCACCTTGGTCTCGACGTGGCCGCAGAAAGGACAGTGCACGCGGTTTGCCCCGCGCTACTTCCCGTACACCGGGAAACGGCCGCAAAGCTCGAGCACCTGTGTGCGCACGCCCTCGATGACCGCCGGCGCTCCTGCGGCGTCCAGCACCTTGGCGATGAGATCCGCAACCAGCTCCACCTCGGGCTCCTTGAAGCCGCGGGTGGTCGCGGCCGGGGTGCCAATGCGCAGACCGCTGGTTACCATCGGCGGGCGCGGATCGTTCGGCACGGCGTTCTTGTTGACCGTGATGTAGGCCTGGCCGAGCGCCGCGTCTGCTTCCTTGCCGGTGATGTTGCGGTCGGCGAGACTCATGAGGAACAGGTGGTTATCGGTGCCGCCGGAGACGATCTGGTAGCCACGGCTCGCCAGCCGCGCCGCCATGGCGCGCGCATTGGCGAGCACCTGGCGCTGGTAGTCGCGGAACTGCGGCTGCAGGGCCTCGAGCAGTGCCACCGCCTTGGCCGCGATCACATGCATCAGCGGTCCGCCCTGCGTGCCGGGGAACACCAGCGAATTGAGCTTCCTGGTGATCTCATCGTTGGCGCGCGCCAGGATCAGTCCGCCGCGCGGTCCGCGCAGCGTCTTGTGCGTCGTGGTCGTCACCACGTCGGCGTGCGGCAAGGGGTTCGGGTAGATGCCGGCCGCCACCAGCCCCGCCACGTGCGCCATGTCGACGACGAAGTAGGCGCCGACGCTCTTGGCGATGGCGGCGAACCGCGCCCAGTCGACGATGCGCGAGTAGGCGGAAAATCCGGCGATGATCATCTTCGGCCGGTGTTCTTCGGCGAGGCGCTGCACCTGCTCGTAGTCGATCTCGCCGGTGTCGGGACGGATGCCGTACTGCGCCGCGCGAAAGAACTTGCCGGAAAAATTCACGCGCGCGCCGTGCGTCAGGTGACCACCGTGGTCAAGACTCATGCCGAGAATCGCATCCCCGGGCTGCACCAGCGCGAAATACGCCGCCGCGTTGGCCTGCGAACCGGAATGCGGCTGCACGTTCGCATAGTCGGCGCCGAAGAGTTTCCTGGCGCGTTCGATGGCGAGTGTTTCGGCGACGTCGACGAACTCGCAACCACCGTAATAGCGCTTGCCGGGATAGCCTTCCGCGTACTTGTTGGTAAGCACTGAGCCTTGCGCCTCGAGCACCCGCGGACTTGCGTAGTTCTCAGACGCAATGAGCTCCACGTGCTCTTCCTGGCGACGGCGCTCGCCGGTGATGGCGCGCGCCAGCTCGGGATCAAAGTCGGCAATGGAATCGGTCATCCGGAACATGCGCGCTTAGGCCTTTAGGTGTGCCGAAAACTTCGGGCGCGAATTGTACCGGAACGACCCGCGAGCCGCCGCAGCGGCTGCAGGTCAGAGCAGGTTGGCGACGACCGCGGCCCAGGCCTGGCCGATGTTGATGCGGTTGTAACCCCCGCCACCCAGCGCCAGCACCCGCCCGTGGCCGAGTTCATCCGCCAGGGCTCCCAGGTCGCGGGCGGTGCGGCCGTGAGTCCGCGGTGTAAAACGCAGATGCGTGATGGGATCGCCCCCGATGCTGTCCGCACCGCATTGCAGGATGAAGAACTCCGGCGTGAATTTCTTCAGGTGTGCCAGCACCGCCGGCCACACCTCATCGAACACCTCGTCGTCCGCCCCCGGCGGCAGCGGCACATTGAGCTTCAGGCCTTCTCCGGGGCCACGGCCGCTCTCACCGGCAGCGCCGGTGCCCGGATACAGGTAGCGGCCATCCTCGTGCAGGTCCGCGAACACCACCGCGCCGTCCTCTTCGAAGGCGTAGAACACCCCGTCGCCGTGGTGGGCGTCGATGTCGACGTAGGCAATGCGCTTCAGGCCCGCGCGCTTCAGCTGCTCGATCGCGACGCCGCAGTCGTTGAACACGCAAAACCCCGCGGCGCGCCCCCGGGCTGCGTGGTGTAAACCCGCGATCGGCACGAATGCCCGGCGGCACTCGCCGCTCATGATGGCTTGCATGGCATTCAACGTCGCACCCACGACGGTCGCGGCCGCCTCGTACACGCCGCGGAACGCCGGCGTATCACCGGCATCCAGAAGCCCGGCGCCGGACGCGGACGCCTCGCGCACGAACTCAAGGTAGCCGGAGGTATGGAAGGAGCGCAGCTCCTCGTCCGATGCCAGGCGCGGCTCGAGCAGCTGCACGCGGCGATTCAATCCCTGCGCTTCGAATTCGCGCACGAACGCGGCGAGGCGATCCGGGCCGAACGGATGCCCGTCCGGAAAGCCGTAGCGACCCAGGCGCTCGCTGACAATGGCTGCCACTTGGCTCATGGCGCGCAAGCCTAACACCGTCGCACGGGTTCTGCCGCGCCGGCGCCGGCCATCGCCATCCGCGTGCGCCTCGACCATAATTGCCCTGGCATTTATTTACACTCGATAGCGCATGGCTCAATACATCTACACCATGAACCGGGTCTCCAAGGTGGTGCCGCCGAAGCGCGTCATCCTGCGGGACATCAGCCTGTCGTTCTTCCCGGGCGCCAAGATCGGCGTGCTGGGGCTGAACGGCTCGGGCAAGTCGACGCTCCTCAAAATCATGGGCGGCATCGACACGAACTTCGACGGCGAAGCGCGGCCGCAGGGCGGCATTCGCATCGGTTTCCTGCCACAGGAACCGCAGCTGGATGCGGCCAAGGATGTCCGCACCACCGTCATGGAGGGCGTCGGCGAAACCTTCCGCCAGCTCGAAGAGTTCAATCGCATCAGCGAGAAATTCGCGGAAACCATAGGCGATGAAGAGATGAACACCCTGCTCGCCCGCCAGGCGCAGCTGCAGGATGCCATCGACGCCGCCGGCGGCTGGGAGCTCGAGCGCAAGCTGGAAATCGCCGCCGACGCGCTGCGGCTGCCGCCCTGGGAGGCGAGCATCGGCCCGCTCTCGGGTGGCGAGAAGCGCCGCGTCGCGCTGTGCCGCCTGTTGCTGTCGGCGCCAGACATGCTGTTGCTCGATGAGCCCACCAACCACCTCGACGCCGAGTCCATCGCCTGGCTCGAACATTACCTGGAGCAGTATCCGAGCACGGTGATCGCGGTCACCCACGATCGCTACTTCCTCGACAACGTCGCGCAGTGGATCCTGGAGCTGGATCGCGGCTACGGCATCCCGTGGCACGGCAACTACTCCTCCTGGCTCGAGCAGAAGGAGCAGCGACTCGCACTCGAGGAGCGCGAACGCGAAGGACTGCGCAAGACGCTCGCGCATGAGCTGGAGTGGGTACGGCAGAACCCCAAGGCACGCCAGGCAAAGAGCAAGGCGCGGCTGCAGCGTTACGAGGAACTCGCCTCGCGCGAGTTCCAGGAACGCCATGAGACCAACGAGATCTACATCCCGCCGGGCGAGCGTCTCGGTGACCTGGTCATTGCGGTCGAGGGACTGCGCAAGGGCTATGGCGAGCGCCTGCTCATCGACAACCTCGCCTTCAACCTGCCGCGCGGCGGCATCGTCGGCATCATCGGCCCGAACGGCGCCGGCAAGACGACTCTGTTCCGGATGCTCACCGGCGCCGAGAAACCCGATGCCGGGGAGATCCGTTCGGGCCCGAGCGTGCGGCTCGCGTACGTCGACCAGTCGCGCCAGACGCTCGATGACAAGAAGACCGTCTGGCAGGAAATCTCCGGCGGTCTCGACCTGATCAAGGTCGGCGCTTACGAGACCCCGTCGCGCGGCTACGTCGGGCGCTTCAATTTCAAGGGCGCGCAACAGCAGCAGCTGATCGGCGAACTCTCCGGGGGCGAGCGTAACCGCGTACATCTTGCCAAGGTGCTGCGCTCCGGCGGCAACGTCCTGCTGCTCGATGAACCGACCAACGACCTGGACGTGGAAACCCTGCGCGCGCTCGAGGAGGCGCTGTTGAGCTTTCCCGGCTGCGCGGTCGTGATCTCCCACGACCGCTGGTTCCTCGACCGCATCGCGACCCACATACTCGCCTTCGAAGGCGATTCGCAGGTGGTTTGGTTCGAGGGCAACTACCAGGAGTACGTGGAGGATTTCAAGCGCCGCAGGGGCGAGGATGCAGCCCAGCCGCATCGCATCAGGTACAAGCCGCTGACGCGCTGAATGACAGCGCCAACCGCAAGCAACGACGAAGAAAACAGCCTGTGGCGCTGGGCGGGACCGCTGGCAGCCCTGGTGGTGTTTGCGGGCGTGGTGCTGGTGCTGCACCACCAGCTGGCGCAGTTGCACGTGCACAAGGTGCTGGCGCACATGCACGCCATTCCCCGCCGCCAGGTGCTGGCCGCCCTGGGATTCACGGCGTTGAGCTATTGGCTCCTGTCCACCTACGAGGTGCTGGCGTTTACCTACCTGCGCCGCGTGCTGCCGTACACGCGCATCGTCTTTACCTCCTTCATCGCCTACTCCTTCGGCCACACGCTCGGATTCTCCGCCTTCACCGGGACTGCGATCCGCTTTCGGCTATACGCCACCGCCGGCGTCACGGCCATCGAGGTCGCAACCGTCTCGGCCTTCTGCGGCCTGTCACTCGCCATCGGGCTGGCGACGGTTGCCGGTGTGTCGCTGCTCTCCTCCGGCGCCAACGCCGCGGCAGTGCTGCGGCTGCATCACAACTGGGCGGTGCTGGTCGGGACCGGACTGCTCGTCGCGGTGGGCGCTTATGCCCTGTGGGCGTGTTTCGCGCGCACCGCGTTCGAGATCCGCGGCTGGGCACTGCGCGCGCCGGGTGCTGCGATCGGGCTTACGCAGATCGGGCTCGGGGTCATGGATCTGTCGCTGTCTTCCGCGGTGCTGTGGTGGCTGTTGCCGCCCGATGCGCACGTCGGCTTCATCACCTTCCTGGGTGTGTACGCGGTCGCGGTGATCGCCGGCATCATCAGCCACGTTCCGGGCGGCGTCGGCGTATTTGAAGCGGTGATCCTGTTCACGCTCCCCGGGGTGCCGGCGGAGTCGCTGCTGGGTTCGCTGCTCGCCTATCGCGCGGTGTACTACCTCGTGCCGCTGGTGTTCGGCACCTTGTTGTTCGGCTCGAAAGAGCTGGCGGCGCAGCGCAGCCGCATCGCCTGGGCACAGGAGCTCGCGAGTATCTACATCGCGCCGGTCGTGCCGCAGATCGCCGGCGCGCTGACCTTCCTCGCCGGAACGCTGCTCCTGTTCTCCGGCGTCACCCCCGCGGTCGATGAGCGCCTGGCGTTTCTTGACCAGTTCCTGCCGCTGCCGGTGCTCGAGGTTTCGCACCTTGCGGGCAGTCTCGTTGGCCTGGGTCTTCTGGTGCTGGCGCGCGCGCTCTTCCGGCGGGTACAGGCGGCTTATCACATCTGCGTGTGGCTGCTCATCGCCGGCATCTTCGCCTCACTCCTTAAGGGGCTCGACTTCGAGGAGGCGAGCCTGCTGCTGCTGGTGCTTGGCGTGCTGGTGCTCGGGCGGCGCGCCTTCTACCGTCCGACCGCGATCCTCTCGGAGCGCTTCACGCCGGCGTGGGTGGTGAGCATCGCCGGGGTCATCGCCATGGCGGCGTGGATCGGCGTCGTCTCCTACCGACACGTGGGCTATTCGGACGAGCTGTGGTGGACCTTCGCGCTGCACGGCAATGCGCCACGCATGCTGCGCGCCTCGCTCGCGGTCATCGTGATCGGTTCGACTTACGTACTCCTGAACATGCTGCGGCCGGCGCGGCCGGAGCCGGCGGTGGCCAGCGCCGCGGATCTGGCGCGTGCCCGGGCCCTGATCGCGACCTCCGACGCCACGGTGGCCAATGCCGCAC
>Ga0070733_10001890_pt1 | contig 15366 bp, 14 predicted proteins | sample Coa_R1_9_FD_66450 | JGI IMG/M metagenome (GOLD analysis project Ga0070733, IMG submission 66450) | Surface soil microbial communities from Centralia Pennsylvania, which are recovering from an underground coalmine fire - Coalmine... | ecosystem: Environmental > Terrestrial > Soil > Unclassified ... | reverse complement strand
ATGGTTTTATCGCAGGCCACCAGCGCCACGATGCCGTCGAACATGTGGCCGCGCGCCACCAGCTCGATCGAGTCCGCAATCAGGTCGCGGCTGACGAGCGAGGCCTTCATTCCCTCGGTGCCCATGGTTACGCCGTCGCTGATCGCGATGGTGTTGTACTCCATCGGCGTGCCACCGGCGGCGCGAATGCCGGCCTTGACGTGCTCGGCCAGCCCGCGCAGGTTGTAGTTGCACGGCATGGTCTCGATCCAGGTGTTGGCGACCCCGATGATGGGCTTCTTCAGGTCCTCATCGGTGAAGCCGATGGCCTTGAGCATGGCGCGCGCCGGCGCGCGGTCCCGCCCCTGAGTGATGGTGTAGCTCTGCAGTTTCATGTGAAATTCTATGGTAGCGGATCGCGTTACGATAGGAACATCGTCCCGCGCAACTTCGTCTAACTGGGAAACCCGTGACGCGTTCTTCCAAAATCACACTGGCGGTGGTGGCCGCTCTGCTCATCGGGAGCGGCGTGGCGGGCGGACTCCGCTGGAGCCGGCGCGATCTGGTTACGGTCCAAACCGGCGTGGCAATGAAGGGCGATCTGACCGCCGTGGTGACCGCCTCGGGCGAGATCAAGCCTCGCAATTACATTAACTTGGGCGCAAACGCCCAGGGGCCGATCACGGAACTGCTCATCAAGGAAGGCGACCGGGTGCGCAAGGGGCAAGTGGTCGCACGCATCGAGCACATCCAGCCTGCGGCCGACGTTGACGCGCAGAAAGCCGCAGTGGCCTCGGCCGTGGCGGACGCCAACGCCTTTGAGGCGGCCCTGAAAACCCAGGATCAGGCCATCGCCACTGCGCAAGCCACGCTCGACAAATCGAAATCCGATCTGGACCTGGCGCGGCTCAACTACGCGCGCTATGAGCAATTGTATAAGGCGCAATTGATCGCCCGGCAGGAGTATGAGCAGATGAAGGCCAACTTCACCTCAGCCGAGGCCGGCGTTCGCGCCAGCGCCGCGCAAGTCTCGCAGGTACAAGCCCAGCGCAACCAAATGCTCGCCCAACTTGCCAGCGCGCAGCGCCGGATCACCCAAGCCGAGGCGGGCCAGACGCGCCTGGCCGATGTGCTCGCCAAGTTCGATGTGGTCGCGCCCATCGATGGCATGGTGACCAATCTGCCGGTACGCGTGGGCGAGACGGTGGTGCCCGGCATCCAGAACTCGGCCGCCTCCACCGTGATGACCATCGCGGACATGTCGCTGATCACGGCCGAGGTCAAGGCGGATGAGACCGACATCGTGAGCGTCCAGCTCGGGCAGGACGCCACCGTTACCATCGATGCCATGCCCAATCGCGTGTTTCGCGGGAAGGTGATCGAGATCGGCAACACCGCCATTCTGCGTTCCTCGGGTCTCGCCGCATCACAGAGCGCGACCTCCAGCCAGGAGGCTAAGGACTTCAAAGTGGTCGTGGCGCTCGACGATCCCCCGGACGAGATCCGCCCCGGCCTTTCGTGCACCGCTAAGATCGTCACCGCAACCCGGCACGACGTGCTCTCGATCCCGATCCAGGCGCTGACCGTGCGCAAAAAGAGCGAGCTTGAGACCGCTTCCGGTGTCCCTTCAGCCCGAGCCCAGAGCGAGGAACTACAAGGCGTGTTCCTGGTCAACAACGGCCGCGCGGAGTTCCGCAAAGTGGAGACCGGCATCACGGGTCCAAGCGACATCGAAGTCACCGGCGGTCTGCAACCGGGCGAGGAGATCATCACCGGAAGCTACAAGGTGATCCGCACGCTCCGCAATCAGGCGCGCGTGGTGGTGGACAACAAACCGCCGCCCGCGGGCGGATCCGGAACCTGACACGCATGGCCATCGTGGCAAGTCTCGATAAAATCGAACGCGGCGAGCAGTTGAAGCGCGACGGCATCCTGATTCGCACCTGGGATCTTCACAAGAACTATGTGATGGGCGACCAGGAGATCCACGCGGTCTCAGGCATCGATCTTGAGATGAAGAAGGGCGAATACGTGGCCATCATGGGGCCCTCCGGCTCCGGCAAATCGACCTTGATGAACCTGATCGGTTGCCTCGATACGCCCACCGCGGGCCTGTACTACCTGAACGGAAGCCTGGTCAGCGATATGAACGACGACCAGCTTGCGCGCATCCGCAACCACGAGATCGGCTTCGTGTTCCAGACCTTCAACCTGCTGGCGCGCGCGACAGCATTGCATAACGTGGAGCTGCCGCTAATCTACGCGGGCATCAACCGCAAGGAACGGGAGGGGCGGGCCAAGGACGCGCTGCGCGAGGTCGATCTGGAGCCGCGCATGAACCACAAACCGAGCGAGCTATCCGGCGGCCAGCGCCAGCGCGTGGCCATCGCCCGCGCACTGGTGAATCATCCGTCTCTGTTGCTCGCGGACGAGCCGACCGGCGCGCTCGACACCGCCACCGGCAACGAGATCATGGCGCTATTCGACCGCCTGCACGCGCAGGGGAACACCATCATCCTGGTCACGCACGAGAACGACATCGCCATGCGCGCCCACCGCATCATCCACATCCGCGACGGCCAGGTGGAGCGCGACGAAAAAATCCGATAACTCCGATCTGGCACCGGCGGACGTCACCTAGCTCCACAGGTCAGCGCTGCCAATTTCGGGGCTCGATGCGTAGCCCGTGGTCAATAACCAATGAGCAGAATGCCCCTGAGCGGAAGTTGAAGTCGCCCGCTTACGTAGAGCGTCTCAAGAAAACTTTCAACTTTGGCAAAATCGGCCGAACTACGATATGTGTTGCGAACAGCTATCGCAAGATGAAGAACGTCATGCATCATGCACGCCTGAAAGATATCTTTGAGAAACTGATTGTTGTCAACGGCCCGACCTGCCTCTACCTCGAGAACCCATCCCTTGCTGGCGGCATGAGCGTCAGCGTTGAAGCACTTCAGTATCTTGCCTCTGCGCCCAAAGAGCACGGGGACAACTATCTTGTCGTCGCTGGACTTGCCCTTTTCGACTCGAAATCCAAGTTTTTCCAGGCCTGGGCGGAGTCGTACCATAACGGTGTCGCTATGTTGGTCCGCCTGTCTAGTCGAATCGATGGAATCGGCCTTTTCCTCGAACAGTGTAACGATCGAAAGGCCGAATTCTGGTGGAGGTGACGACTTCGGGAAGTAGACCCAGTTGATCATGTGAAGCATCACTCCTCGACACCGAAGTCGCCAAACCTCCCTTCGTGTCGACAGTGGTAGCACATAGCTGGCGAATCGTCATCGTACTCGATTGCGCCGTCCTCAGCATCGCCGCTGCCGTCGTCATACAGCATCACTCGCATTGAAACCTCGACCTCAAATGGTCCATACGAGCCGCACTCGGGACAGCATTTGCCCTCCAGAAAATTGACATTTGGGTTAACTTTTTCTTCGACGCCAGGCTCGTTGCGGTTCTCATCTGTCACAGGGGGACTCCTATGGACCGATCATATCCCACAGAGAGAAGAGTGGGCGAGATGGCGCGGGACGAGGGATTGAATGAACGCTTGCTGCCGCGCGGGGATCCGCGTCGACCGCAGGGGGCTCTATTGCCCCACGCCCGCTTTCTTGAAATCCCCCGCCTTGAAATACGCGATGGTCGCCGGGTCCATGTATTTCCTCACGGTCGCATTAATTTGCGCGACGGTGAGCGCGGAGATCTTGGACTCAAGATCCGCCTGGCGCGTCATGGTCCAACCGTACTGCGCGTTGCGCGCCAGCTCGCCGGCGAGGCCGGCGTCCTGGGAGCGCCCCAGTGTCCTCTGCTCCAGATACGCCTTCTTGGCGGCCGCGACTTCCTCCTCGCTGAACCCATCCTTCAGTAGGTTGGCGACCTCATCTTTGAAGGCCGCCTCCACTTTCAGCATGTTCTCCGGCGCGGCGATCGCCTGCACGAACAACTGCCCATATTTGGATTTGACGCCCGCCTGGAAGCCGCTGCCCACGCCGTAGCTCAGCCCGTCCTTCTCCCGGATGCGCCGCCACAAGCGGCTCTTCAGGTCGCCGCCGAACATCCGGTTGGCCAGCACCATGGCCGGGTAGTCGGGATCGTCTTCGTTGAGCGCCATCGTCGTGCCGGCCGCGAACAGGGCGTTAGCCTTGTCGGGCGTCTCGATCATTCGGTTCACGGGCTCAATCTTCTGCCATGTCCGCGTCACTTGCGTGTAGGGAGCCGGGCTCTTCCATCCACCGAACTCCTCTTCAGCGATCTTGCGTACCTCGACCGGATCGAAGTCGCCCACCACCGCCAGCTCCGCGTTCGACGCGCCAAAGAAATCGGTGTAGAATTTCTTCGCGTCGGCCAGCGTGACTTTGTTCAAATCCTCCAGATCCTCTTCGATCGTGGTGACCGCGCGCGGATCGCCCTTGGGGAAGGGAGCGAAGTGACGCCGCAAGGCAATCGGCGCGAGCGCCTGCGGCTCGCCGCGGTTGTTCTCGGTACGGCCGAGCGAAGCTTGCCTAAGCTGCTCGAATTCAGATTCCGAAAAAGCGGGTTGCCGCAATACCTCGGCCGCCAGCCGCAGCGCGGCCGGAAAACTAGCGCGTACGGTGGAGACGTTCATGTTGGCGTCGGTGTCGGACGCGTTCACCACCATCTGCGTCTTCAGCTTGTCGAGCTCGTCTTGAAGCTGCTGCCGGTTATGCTTCTGCGTGCCGCGCATCAGCAACGCGCCGGCGAATTGCGCGGCCGTTGCTTTGCCGAAAACGCTTTTCTCATCGCCATAGTGAAGCGCCAGCGTAGCCGTCACCGCGCCGCCCCGGGTTTTCTTGGGCAGCATCACCAGCTTCATCCCATTCGCCAGGGTGACTCGCTGCGTGCGCGAATCAATGTTAGCCGGGGAAGGATCGAAAGCCTCACCGGCCTCTACCGCGGCCCGCCCGGCGTAATTCTTCAGCATCCCGTCCACGTCCGGCGTGGAAGCGACTTCAGTCCGATCCGGATTCTCAGTGGGAATGAACTCGCCAATCGTCCGATTCGATGCTTTCAGATACTTCTTCGCAACACGCGCCACGTCCTCCGGCGTGACTTTCTCGATGCGGTCCCGATTCAGGAACATCAGCCGCCAGTCGCCCATCGACGACCACTCACTCAGAATCAGCGCCACCCGCTGCGAATTGTTGAACGTCAGCTCAAAATCCTTCAACATGCGCGTGCGGATCCGGTCGACTTCCTCTTTGCTGGGCGGCTCTTTCGCAACCCCGTCCAGCACCTCGAGCATGGTTCTGCGCACATCGTCGAGTGAGCCTTCCTTGCGCACGTCGGCCCGGAACAGCAGGTAGCCGGGATCGCGAAGCTGGTTGTTTTCCCCGCGCACCAAAACCGCCTTCTTCGATTCCACCAGCGCCTTATACAACCGGCCCGACGGCGCCTCATCCAGAATCGAGCTCAACACATCGAGCACCGGGGAATCCGGATCGGAGCCGGCCGGCGCATGATAAGCCGCCATGATCATCTGGTTGTCGCCCACGCGGCGCAACATCACTTCGCGCTCGCCATCCTGCACCGGTTCCTCGGTGTAAGTCGGGATCAGCTTGCGCGCCGGCTTCGGAATCGCGCCGAAGGTGCCTTTGATCAACGCCAGCGTTTTGTCCGGATCGAATTTGCCCGCGACAATAAGAATTGCGTTGTCGGGTTGATAATAGTTACGGTAAAAAGCCTGCAGGCGCTCGATCGGCACGTGCTCGATATCGGAGCGGGAGCCGATGGCACTCCGCCCGTAGCTGTGCCACAGGTAGGCGGTCGAAACCACGCGCTCCTCCAGAACGCGTCCGGCGTTGTTCTCGCCCCGCTCAAATTCGTTGCGCACCACCGTCATCTCGGTATCCAAATCCTGTCGAGAGACGCGCGAATTTACCATGCGGTCGGCTTCCATCTCGAGCGCCCATCGCAAATTTTCGTCGGTCGAGGTCAGCGTTTCAAAGTAGTTGGTGCGGTCGTAGGATGTGGTGCCGTTAAACTGCGCCCCGTGATTGCTCAGTTCCGGCATAATGCCGGGCCGCGTCGCCGTGCCCTTAAACAGCATGTGCTCGAGCAGATGTGCCATGCCGCTTTCTCCGTAGCCTTCATAACGCGAGCCCACCAGGTAGGTGACGTTCACGGTCACCGTGGGCTTGGAGCTGTCGGGGAACAGCAACACCTTCAGCCCGTTATCCAGGCGATATTCGGTGATGCCTTCGACCGAAGTGATTTTAGTTTGGGTGAAACTTGCCGGGGCCAGCCCGACCAACAATACGAGCGCCAAAGTGAGCCGTCTCATGGTTCCTAGACTATCAGACGGCGCAGAACCTGAAGTGTCCCGCGCCGTATCGCTCGCCGCGCGCGCCCGATCGGCGTTACTGAGTCTTGCCGTTGTGCTTATCGCGGTAAATCTTCCGGCTCAACACGTTCTGCTGATGGTTGATCTGCCGCCGCTCCTGCGGAGACAGGCCGCCGCCGGTCGTGCGGTCGTGCCGGATCTGCTGGTTGAGCCGCGTTTCCTGATGCTCAAGCTGCGAAGTTTCCTTGGGCGTGAGTGAGCCGTTCTCGACCCCTTCCCCGATCCGGTCTTGCTGGTTTTCCTGCCGCTGGCGGATCTGCCCAAACGAGGCGGTCCCGGTCAGCAGCGCGCCCATCATGACACCCAGAATCATTCGTTTCATAGTCGTTTTCCTTTCCTGCGAAGCGTCTTCGCTTCTGTATTCTGAAAGCACGAAGTGAAGTAGGAAGTTTCGACTGGGTGACGTTAAAATCACATCATGAAGTTAGTCCTTCACAAGGCGAGCGGGGCGGTTATCGCGGGGCGTCGCGCGCAAGCGCGGGCTAATCGATGAAGAACGCGCGGGTCAGACCCATGGTCTAACAAGCCGCCCTTCGCCGCGACCATACGGTCAGCGCGCGATGCGTCCGGGAGGGCCATGGCCGACGCCTACATCTTTTGCTCGCGCCACAGGCTCAGCATTTGCTGAACCGGGCGGTCGGAAGCGCTGAACAGCACGGTCTCGCTGGCGGCCTCGTGCGAGACCGGCATCCAGGAAGGCGCCACGAAAATATCGTGCTGCTTCCACGTCAACGAGGTCTTGCCGATCTGGCTGCGCCCCGCGCCCTCGACCACGCAAAACACGGTCGCGTCGGTTGAACGATAAGGTGCGCCGCTGAAACCGGCGGGCAGGAGCTGAATGAAGGTCGCGATGGTGGGCAGCGGCGAACCGCCGGTGCTCGGGTTCACGAAGCGCATCTTCACTCCGTGGCAGGCGTCCAGAGGGCTGTTGCGATACATCCAGTCCAGCGTTTCGCGGCTGCGGGCGTAGGGATAGGAGAAGATCGGCGTGGCCTGGCGCTCGGGACGGTAATCCACCGGCATGAGGTTGGCGCCGAAGCGCGCCAGCGAATCGCCCTCTTTCTTGGTGACGGGCTGGGTGCCGTCGGCCTCGTAATGCTCGGAGAAACCGGCGTCCAGCATGTTGACGAAGGGAATGTCGAGCACGTCCATCCAGACCACGGGGCCGTTGCCGGGATTGCCGTGATCGTGGAAGGTCCAGGAGGGCGTGACGATGAAATCGCCGGGACGCATGGTGGTGCGCTCGCCATCGACGGAGGTGTAGCCGCCCTGGCTTTCGATCACGAAGCGCAGCGCGGAGGCGGTGTGGCGGTGGGTGGGCGCGGTTTCGCCGGGCAGCACCAGTTGCACGCCCGCGTACAGGCTCTGGGTGATTTGCGAAATGCCGGCCAAGCCGGGATTTTCGAGCACGATCACGCGCCGCTCGGCTTCCTGGGCGGTGATCAGCCCGCCGGATTCGATCACCAGCGGCCGCAGATCTTCATACCGCCAAATCGCCGGGGCCACGCGCGTCTTGGGTTCCGGGGGAACCAGGTCCGCGAGGACCTCCCACAGCGGCGCGGCGTTCCTTTTGTGGAGACGCTGGTAGAACTCCTGCATAGCGCGGGAGGCTTCCGGTCTGGCGTCCAATGCCGAGGGGTGCATGCGTCCTCCTACGCGTGACTGCTTTCCGACGATGCGGCGTCCGCGGCGCGCACCTTCACTTCCATGGTGCCGATTTTTTCGACCGTCGCAACCACGGTGTCGCCCGGCACGATGGGGCTGACTCCTTCCGGCGTTCCAGTGCTGATGATGTCGCCGGGATAGAGCGTGTAGAACGACGACGCCAGCTCGATCAACTCCGCCGGGCCGAGGATCATGTACTTCGTGTTCGAGTTTTGGCGCATTTCGCCGTTCACCGAGATGCTGAGATCCAAGTCGTCGGGATTTGAAATTTCATCGCGTGTCACCAGCCACGGCCCGAGCACGGTGTAACTGTCGGGCGATTTGCGGAAACTGCGGTCTTCAGTTCCGCGGATGGTGATGTCGAGGGCAATCGAGTAAGCGGCCACGTAGTTCAACGCTTCGCTTTTCGAGACATTGTTGGCCTTTTTGCCGATGATCAGGGCCAGTTCGACTTCGTGGTCATTGCGGCGGTCCAGATGGCGCAGCGCGACGCCCTCGCCCGGGCCGACCAGGGAGCTGTTGGCTTTGAGAAACAGCCCCGCTTTTTGGATGGTGAGGGTGTGGGCCTGCGTGTTGTGGTGGAGTTGCGCGTCGCCCTGCACTTCGTTGAGATGTTTTTGATAATTCACCGGCGCCGCAATGATCTTAGTCGGATTGGCTACCGGGCTCAACAGCTTCAGCCCGGCCAGCGGCACACTAGGCGAGCTCGCGGAGATGGCCCGCACTCGCGCCACAACCGGATCCAGATTGGCGATAAAAACATCGTGTAACGGAAACGGGTAATGATGGCTGGGGAGCACTTCGAGCGCCGCGGTGACGTCGCGCACGTTGGCGCCCTCCACGACACCCAAGCGCCCGTCCCCAAAACGACAAAGCCGCATCTACTTTTCTCCTTGAAACTGCGATATCACATGATACTTCACGTCAGTTCCGCGCGCACCAGTTTGGCTCCCTCAACCATGGCCTGCATCTTTCCGAAGGCCGAGGCACGCGGCAAGTATTTCAAGCCGCAATCGGGCGCGACGATAATTCGGTCCGCGCTGACGTGCGCCAAGGCGCGGCGGATGCGGGCGGCGACTGTCTCCGGGGTTTCGATGACCGGTGTCGAGAGGTCGAGCACGCCCACCATGATCGTTTTCCCGGGCAATTTTTCGAGGATCGAGCAGTCCAGCGACGATTGCGCGGTCTCTATGGAGATTTGATCGACGCGCGTCTCGGCGAGTTCTGGAAGAAAAGAGTAGCCCGAGGGGCGCTCATGCACAATGGCGGCGTAGCCGAAGCAGAGGTGCACGGCCGTGACCCCTGTAACGCCATCCAGCGCGCGGCGGAGCGCTTGGACCGCATATTTGCGTGCTTTGTCGGGGCGAGCCTGCATGTACGGCTCGTCTACCTGCACGATGTCGGCGCCGGCCGCGAACAGATCCTTGATTTCTTCGTTCACCGCCGCGGCGTAGTCGGCGATCATCTCTTCTTCGTCTTCGTAAAAGATATTCTGGGCCTGCTGCGCCATGGTGAAGGCGCCGGGTACCGTCATCTTGATTTTGCGATCGGTATTGGCGCGCAGGAACTGGACGTCGCGCACCTCCACCGGATGCTTGCGGCGAATTTTGCCGACAATGCGCGGCACCACGTTGGGCTTGCCGCTGCGATCAAGGCCCGTCCCGGCGTTGTCGATGTCCACACCTTCGAGCGCGGTCGCGAAGCGGTTCGAGTAGCTTTCGCGGCGCACCTCACCGTCGGTGATGATGTCAAGGCCGGCGCGTTCTTGATCTCGAATCGCCAGGAGCGTGGCGTCGTCCTGGGCTTCCTCGAGCCATTCGGGTGCAACCCGCCACAGCTCGCGGGCCCGAACCCGCGGAGGCAGACGCTCACTCAATCGTTGGCGGTCGATCAACCAGTCCGGTTGCGGATAGGAACCCACGAGCGTAACGGGCAGCAGCATGTAGCAGCAAATTAACTGACGGCGGCGACGCCCTCTTTCGCCAGGCTGCCTCCGTTCAGGTTTTCCGGCGACAAGAAATAGCCCGCGTCGGGAGCGACTGGCTCAAGTTTCAGTGCGCGCATCATGGCCCGGGCCGTACACGCGGACGCAGAAGTGACCGGAAGCCCCAATCTGTCCTGAGCGCGCGGGATCACGGCAAGAGACGGCATCTGAACGCACGCGGAAATCACCACCGCCTGCGCGCCGCCGGTGTTGAGGCGCTCGATGTCCGATAGGAGACTCGCCGCATCGCGGCGGCCGACCGCGAGGTTATCGGCGATGCATAATGCGATCGAGTCGATCACTTGAATGCCTTCGTTGACGATGTAGTTGACTACCAGATCGGTGAGCGGCTGAATGTATGGCGTCACCAGCGAAATGGAGCCGACACCTGCCAGCTTCAGCTCATCGACCAGTGCGCCGGCCGATGTGATCACCGGCGCGGGATGGCCTTCTTCTTTCATCTTCTGCGAGAGCTTCGCTTCCGACTCGCGATGATAGCCCTTGCCCATCGACATGATGGCGACGAGACACGCGTAGCCCACCACGTCGACCGCCGCGTCGGCCAGTTCGGCTGCGCAGCGGAGGCTATCGCGATCCATGGCCTCCAGCTCTTCCTTGACCACCTTCTTCATGCGCATGCGGCTGGAGTGGAAGGTGAAGTGGCCGTCCTCGGGGCTGAGGCGCTCGCGGGCGGCGAAAATCGCGGGGATCTCCGTCTCCATGGTGGTGTTCGAGCTGGGCACGATCTGTCCGATTCGCATGATGATTTCCAATTGCGAGTCTAGCCTACTTCAGGGCTGGATACTTGATCCCCAGTTGATCGAGATAGGTGTCGAACTTGGAAGAATCGTAATACAGCGCCTTCATTTTCGGGCGGTATTCTTCCATGGTCTTGGTGTTGAGCCAGATGGCGGGCTGGTCGTCCGGCCGCAGGAAGCTCTGATACTTGGTGTCCTTGGTTTGAACGTTGCGGAAGTAGTCCCAGGCTTGCGTCACCAACTCGGGCCGCGTGAGGATATCGAGCATGGTCATGGCCTGCACCTTCGCTCCCGCGATCACACCCTTATGCGCGATGGGCGTCGCCATCGACACGCCATTGGCCCAGTTGTGCCCCGGACCGCCCGGGATATTGGACGGATAGTTCAGCGTCACCGTCGGCACCACCCAGGAAACATCTCCAATATCATCGGAACCACCGCCTTTGGGGCCGATATCGTTGTCCTCATCGGTCGCCGGCGGCGGCTTGCGTATTTCGGGGATCTTCATAGCCAGGCCACGCTCGGGGACTTTCAAATCGTGTTGAAGAGCGCGGGCCAGCATCTGATCTTCGTTTGACCACTGCGGTAGCCCGACCTTGGTAATGTTCTGATACATGTCCTCGGCGATGGGCGCGTTGAAGTGGCCGGGCCACGCAGAGCCGAGCAAGCGTGAAGTGACCGTGGTGCCGGTCATCAACGCGGCGGCTTTGGCCATATCATCGCCGATGTGCCACAGATCCATCACGTGCGCATAGTCGGCCTCGCGATAGTAATACCAAACCGAGGCGTTGGGCGGCACCACATTCGGCTGGTCGCCGCCGTTGGTGATGACGTAGTGAACGCGGCTGCCGATGCGGATATGCTCGCGGCGGAAGTTCCAGCCGACGTCCATCAATTCCACCGCATCGAGCGCACTGCGTCCACGCCACGGAGCGCCCGCCGCGTGCGCGCTTTCGCCCTTAAACGAATATTCGATCGAAACCAGACCGGTCTGATTTCCGGGACCCTCCGCCACGCGAAAGTTGTCGCCCACGTGAGCGAACAACACCACGTCTACATCCTTGAATAGGCCGGCGCGCACGTAGTACGCCTTGGTGCCGAGCAGCTCTTCCGCCACGCCGGGCCACAGTTTGATCGTGCCTTGGAGGTGTTCGCGCTCCATCAGTTTCTTCACGGCGAGCGCGGCGGCGATGTTGAGCGGCATGCCCGAATTGTGGCCTTCGCCATGGCCGGGAGCGCCTTCAATCATGGGCGCGTGATAGGGCACGCCGGGTTTTTGGGAGGCCTGCGGGATGTCATCAATATCGGAGCCGAGCGCGATGACCGGCTTTCCCTGTCCCCAGGTGGCCACGAACGCCGTGGGGATCCCCGCCACGCCACGCTCGATCTTGAAGCCTTCTTTTTCGAGGATGGCGGTGAGGTAGCGCGAGGTTTCGACCTCCTGGAAACCCAGTTCGCCGAAGCTGAAGACGGTATCGACCATCACCTGCACCGGCTTCTTCATGGCGTCGATCTGGCCCATGAGATCCGCCTTCATGGCGGCTCCTCTTTCGGGAGACACCTGATTTTGCGCGAAGGCGGATAGGGAAACAAGCAAGAGCGGGAGGAGCTTGGGCATATCGTTATGCTACACCGCCGTCGCGCGGCCTCAGGTATCCTTAGTTTTTAAATCGACGATGCAGATTGTCTTTCTATTGCTTTTGGCGAGCGCCTTGCGCGCGCAGAACGGCCCCGGAGACTGGCCGATGTTCAATCGGGATCTGGCTGCGACGCGCTATTCGCCGCTGACGCAGATCAACACCAAAAACGTCGCGAAGCTGACGCGCGCGTGGTCGTACAAGTTGAACCGCCATCCGAGCTCGGGCAGCATCACCGGAGGCTCGGAATTCACGCCGATTGTGGTCGCGGGCGTGATGTATATCACCAACATTAACGCCGTAATCGCGCTCGAGCCCGACAGCGGCAAGGAACGATGGCGCTATGAACTGGCGAACGGGCAGGTTTCGCGGCGCGGAGTTGCGTATTGGCCGGGCGACCAGAACAATCCGGAGCGCGTCATCTTTACGACAGGCCGGAGGATGATGGCGCTCAACGCCAAGACCGGCAAGATCGACCCGGGCTTCGGCAAAGAGGGCGAAGTGGACATGGTGGTGCCCTACGATTCGGCGCCCGTGGTCTACAAGAATATGCTCCTGGTCGGAGCCAATACTGGCGAGGCACCCGCGACAGGGCAACCGGGCGATACACGTGGCTATGACGCGCGCACGGGCGCCATACCTTCGTGTAGAATTTAGCGTCCTTCCCGTCCATACTATACGCATGCTTGACAGAAGTGCTCTAGCAGTGGTCCTCGTAATAGGCGCAGGATCACTGATCGCCCAGCAACCACAGGGAACCCCCGCGAGCCACAAACGAGCTTCTATCACCGTTCCATTCGTGGGATGTCGAACTGATGGCCAAGTCGGGCCGATGGAAGCGCCAAAAGGCGCAAGCCCATCTTTGTCGATAGCCCCCAAAGAATCCCAGCAGCTCGCTTATTACAGTTCGGAAATAGGTTTTGGTGTCCTTGCTCCGCGTGGTTGGTATTGCTTTGGAACCTATGGCTCCGGTGGCGAGCGCTTGTTTGTAAGTCCCCAACCAGTCGATACCGGGAATCTATCTTCGGACGACTGGAGCGGTTTTCTAGGCCCAGCCATTCAACTCAACCACAGTTATGGCGGTACGTCGGGAAGATTTATGGTTGCCGAAATTATTGCGCGAGTTTTCCCAGCATATAAAGCATTTGCTACTGATGTGATGAGGGAGCTCAGCCCGTCCGACAGTTTTTCGTTCGGCCCTTATCCAAAAGATACCGTGACTTATAGAAGCAAGACGGTTGTTGAATACAGCACTCCGGCCCAAACAGACGGGTTGGCGACACGTTATGGGCTAAAGAAAAATGACAATCCGATAGACGGCGTGACGATCCTCGTTGAACGGGAGCCGGATGTGCTGCTCTTGGCGGTTCGGCTTCCGCCAGGCTCGACTGGGCTTACGTCAGCCGTCATTCATCAAGTTGAGCGTGAAGCAGAACGCCGCCCTCAGCCGGGTGCCGATGCTCGAAGACGTTCCCGCTAAGTGACCCCCTGGAAGAGGAAACGGCCCAAGGACCTAGATCCCCTGGGCCGCCTTGCCCGGCACAATTACTTCGCGCCTGCGAGTTTGTACCGCCGCTCCTGGCCCTCTGCGCCCGCGACCGATTTCGCGCGCAGGGTGGATAGCGCGCCTCGGCAACTGTGCGCTTGCCAGCCGGTCGCTTTCATAGCCTCCGCCAGAGTTGCGCCATCGGAGCGCTGCAACAGGGCGGTCAGGATTGCCTTCTTGGTTTCCGGCTTGGCGGTGGTCTTTCCCTTGGCCGCTGTTTTCTTCGTCTTCTTGGTTCTGCTCATGGATGGCCGCCCTCCTTGGCGGTCATCACATGAACGCTCATCTTTCGCGCGGAATCCAGTTAAATAGCCGGAGTAAGCAATTATCCGAGGAAGTGGAGCGTTGGTGAGCGTAGCGCTGCAAAGCGCATGAGGCCCCCGGTCCCGGATAACTGAATCCTGGATCGGGGGCCTCTTGCTTTTATTCAGGCTTGTGGTTGGTTCGGACCTTTGATGAGTCTATGAACGACGGTCCGCATGAAACGCGGGTAGCCCGGCCTGGATCGTCATGCGGTAAGCTACTGGCGCAGGGGCGGTGGCGGTGGCGCTCGCAGGAACCGCTTGAATCGTCGCGTCGCGCCTCTTACGCGTCCACAGTAACGTTCCAATTTTCGCCACCAGCAACGTCGCCAGATTCGAAAGAAGGCTGATGATGAAGGCTCTGCGATCACTCGCCCACTGATTTTTGCGCCGGGTCTTTCGCCCCATTGTCTAAAGTATAGCGCCGCCCGCCGGGGAGCGGGGCCTCGCCAGCGATGGCGGGGCCTTTTCTCGTTGCGCGGCACCTAGAACCGGGCGCGAATTAAATCTACCGTCATTCCGATCAGAATAAACAAGGCGTAAAAAGCACGCGGATGCGTGTGTAGAAAGTCGTAGAGAGTTCTTCTCTCAGGACAATCCAGGGTCGCTTCCGAGTGGCGCTTCCAGATAGTTTCGAGATAAATCCATGCAGCGATGGCGACACCTAGCTCGATCCAGAGTTGTAATGTCCGAGTCAGCGAATCAATTCTCCTCAGTTTGGTTTCGGAGTTTTCTCAACACCGTGCTCATCGAAAAGCCCTCCCCTGTTAAGAGCAGAGAAAAACCGTCGGGTTCTGCATCGGGTGCATTTTGCTTCGACAGAATCATTAGGGTGAATTTCGATCACCTCCATCGTTCGAGTGTTGCACTGAGGACAAAGCGTGCCTACAAATAGCATCTGCTTCTCGTTCAAAAAACGCGAGCCGATGATCATTGTACTTCCAGGGCCTTCTTTACCAAGGTAAAGACCCCAGGCCGAATTTGAAAGATTCGCTCGCCTTCGGTGGTTTCTTCAAACACGTCAGAGAAGGGGATGCTCTGCCGCTTTAGAAAACCTTTCACCGCCGAGATGGGACCCTCGAGATCAGTCGTTTTCTTGTAGCCTAATTCCACCGCCAATTTCTCGGCGGACAGCCC
>Ga0070733_10001889_pt1 | contig 15378 bp, 16 predicted proteins | sample Coa_R1_9_FD_66450 | JGI IMG/M metagenome (GOLD analysis project Ga0070733, IMG submission 66450) | Surface soil microbial communities from Centralia Pennsylvania, which are recovering from an underground coalmine fire - Coalmine... | ecosystem: Environmental > Terrestrial > Soil > Unclassified ... | reverse complement strand
TCTTCCCGGCTGAAGTTTTCCAGTTGTTCCAAGACCCACGATGCACCAAGTCTCCTTCAAAATCCAGGACTTTTAAATTGAGTTGCGCTCTTTTTCCGTTCGGCTTCGCTAATCAATTACAACAATACATTCAAGAGAGCCTTGGCGGCAACGCTGGCTGGATAGCTTAATTTCCCCCCAGCGCACCCGGAGCGCCGCAGTTAATCTTGCACTTGCCCGGAATCACAAACTTATCTTTGATCTTGTCGCGAAACTCCGGATACATGGTTTCCGCGCCACCCAGCGAAGCTTCCTTCGGAATGTTATAGAGCCGCATCATTTCCTCGACGAAGGGATTCTTCCCCGGCAGATAATGCGGCACCCGGCCCGACTCCACCCCTTCATATCCAACCACGCACGGGGGCCCCGCAACCGCAACCGGAGTCGGCGTCAACATATAGGACCGCGTCAGTATGTACGGCTCGGTTAAATAGACCGGGTCCTCCATCACCAGCGTCAGCGTCATCATGTCGCCGTGACGGATAAACGTCGTCGTAATCGTCGCTTCATCGCTGCTCGCCGCGCCATTCCGGCGCATGTACCCGGTTTTGATATGCGTGGTGTAAGCCGTCAGCACGTCGCCATTCCAGCTCCCGGTGGTGAATCCGGTCTGATCGTGCGGCGCATTCTTCGACGGATGCGGACGCCCGTCCATCCAGATGGTCATGGGCGCGCGCGTTTCCCACCCGCCGAGCACCCACGCCACGATCTTCCCTGTCAGTGGATCGGTCTCGCTCCGGATGTTGAGGCTGAACGGTCCCGCAGCCACATGCCACTGCGTCTGAAACCAACAAATACGCTCCGGCATGGAGATGGTCGACTGCGAAAAACTCAGCGCTTTGGCGCGCCCCGCGTCGTTGAAGGGAAGGCCCGCCCAATCGTCCGGGTTCGGACCAGCGCCGCGCTCCATCGCGTCCTCATGATTCTTGGAAGTCCACGATCCCGACAGATCGATCTCCGCCAGCGCGGGGATGCCCACGCACAGCAAAATCGCCGAAATGAAAAGCATTCTCTTGCGGGTCATATATCGATTTCCTTTCTTACCACCTGGCCGAGCACGCCGTCGGATTCCATCCTTTTTCATCAGGCAGTTTCTTGAAATGAGAACTGATGATAAAAGGCTCGCGCAGATACATCGGGTCGGTCACTACGATAGTGACCACCAGCAATTGATCCCCGTTGCGCTCCTTCACCAGATCGTAGTACTCAACAAGGCCGGCATTATCGCTGTACGGAACACCATTTTTACGCAGGAAACCAGCCTTCAGGTTCGTAGTCGTGACTTTCAGCGATCCCATCGCCGGCCCACCCCGGCCGCGGCCGCCGCCCTGCATCTCCCATTCGGCCACTGAATTTCCCTGCAGCGTGTGAGGACCTTCAGTCGCCTTCCAATCGCCAAAATGAAAAATCCGCGTCTGCTTGCCCGCGTCGGTTTCCATCTTCAGGGTTTGATCGTCCTGCCAAGTGATGTGCAGACGTTCCGGAACGCGCAGAATCGCCGGCGCTCCATAGGACTTGCACACATCCCCCGACGCCTCTTCCTTCGCCGGATCCCACGAATCGGCCACTTTGACCGCCGCCTGCGTCATGGGAACACCCTGATAATCGCCGGGCGCCGGCGTAACCATGCGGTAGCGCCAATCTTCCGTCACGATCGAAACCCAATAGCCGGTGACGTCGATCGGTGCAGCCGCTTTGGGAGCCGGCGGCGGTCCGCCGCGTCCGCCGCGGCCGGGAGCTTGCGCATAAAGCGTGAGCGACGACCCAACCAGCACCATGGTTGAAACCAGCGTTGTCGAAACCAGCGTTGAAGTTCGATTCCTCATGCTCAGCCGCCTTTACTTTTTCGCCGTCAGGCTCTTGTAAACGGCCTCGACAAACATATTCGTCGTCCATGGACCGCTCTTCGAACCGTACTGCGGCTCATAAGCCAACGTCGGATCGGCCTCTTTGACCTGATCCAGCGTCTTTCCCTGCTTGATCATGTCGGCAATCACGTCGCGAATCGTCACTACCATGTCGCGGTAGTCCACCACTTCCATCTGTTCGCAGAGCCGCCCGTGCCCTGGAATCACGTACGTCCCCACGCTCTTGTAGATAAAAGGCGTCGGCGCGATGGTCAGCTCAATCAACTTATTCAGAGCGTCGATCTCTCCCTGGATGCTGCCGCCGTTGGCAAGATCGATCACCGGAAAGCGTGTCTTGTCCAGAATGTCCCCGGCCACCACCACGTCGGAGCCGCGGAACAACACGAAGGTGTCGGCATCGCTGTGGGCGTTTGGCTGGTAAAGAACTTCAATCCCCTCGTCGTTCAAACGCGTGGTCCACCGCTTCGGATAGAAAGCCTCAGTGGGCCAGGCATCGGTGGGAAACGGAGCCACCTTGCCGGAAGGAGCGCTCATCCTGCGCATCACGCTGTCGTGCGCCACGATCTGGGCCGCGCCGCCGTTGGTCATCGCCTGCGCCAGCCCCCCACCCCCGCCGCCGAGCAGATTGGTGAAAATGGTTTGGCCGGCTTTAGCGAGTTTAGCGTTGCCGCCCACGAAATCCGCATCCGCGTTCGTGTCGATCACTTCTCGAATCGGCAGGGGCGTGAGTTTCTTCAGTGCCGCCAAAACCTGGTCGGACCCCGCAGCCGTCCCCGCGTTCACCAGCACGATACCATCGGCGCCGATCTGCACGCCGATGTTTCCACCCGCGCCGGCAATCATGTAAAAGTTCGGCCGGACCTTGATCACGTCAAGGTCTTCGGCGTGACTGGAAACCGCCCCGCACATCGCAAATCCAAGGATGGCGGCCCATGTCCCGGCCCAAGCCCCGCGAGTTTTCTTCACTGTTTCACTCCAAATCCGGATCGGAGGCTATAGTATCATGATGCCCGATTCTTCAGGAATCCTTAATGGCAAATCGCCTCAGCACACTCCGGCAGCGCGCCAGCGACGGCATCGAGATTCAGCAGCTCTCGGCTCAGTTCCAGGCGGACGCCGGCGCCAGCTACAAACTCCCGGCGGCGCTGTTGACGGCCACCCTGCAGGCGAGTCTGCGGACATTGGCCGCGCTTCCCGGCTCACTGACGGTTTTGGTGGGGCGCCTCAATGAATATGCCTGCCTGCAGAATCAGGGTGGAACCGGTTCACCACGGCGTTCCTCGCCGAGCTTGAGCCTGCCACCGGACTCCTGACCTTCGTCAACGCGGGACATAACTGGCCCGTTGCTGCGCCACGCTTCGGGGACCGTCGAGCGTTTGGAAATCGGCGGCTATCCGCTCGGCATCGCAAAAGGCGCGCGCTGCCAATGCGGCACCACGACGCTGGAGGCTAACGATCTGCTGCCGATCTTCACCGACGGCCTGGTGGAAGCGGAGAACGAGCGCGAATACGAATACGGCGAGCCCCGCATGATGGAGTTTTTTCAAGCGCCTCGGGACCTTCCGCGGAAACCCTCAAAAGGCTGATAGCGTCTGTGGATGCGTTTGTCGGATTAACCCGGCAGCACGACGATATTACCTGCCTGGCGCTGCGGACTTTCAAGTTCCAGTAGCTTGTTAAAATACATCGCAGGGAACCTCCGAATGCCCTTCGTGGATACTGACAAGCTCAAGGTCATTGAGCGCCTGCCAGGCTGGCATGGACGCTATTTCCACTCGGCGCACATGACCTTCGCGCATTACGACTTCAAACGCGGCTCTTCCATTCACGAACACTTCCATGATGAAGAGGAAGTCTACGAAGTGATCGAAGGCGAACTCGAGATCACCGTCGACGGCGTGCCGCAAATCGCCCGGCCCGGCCTGGTGGCGATCGTGCCGGCGAATGTCCGGCATGCGGTCAAGGCGCTCACCGATGGCAGGGTGATCGTCGTCGACCATCCGGCCAGGCCCGAATTTGGCAGCTGAAGGCGGAGGCAGTAGTGATTATCGAAATGCGTACGTATAAGATCAAGCCCGGCCTGCGCTCGCAGTTCCTCGAGATCTTCCGCGCCAAATCCATTCCGGCGCACGCCGAAATCGGCATGAAAATTCTCGGGCCGTTTCTTTCCGTGGAAGATCCCGACACCTTCTTCTTCATGCGCGGCTTTCCCGATCTCCGGTCGCGCGAGCCGATGAAAGCGAAGTTTTACGAAGGGGAGTTGTGGAAGAGCGAACTCGAGAACGTCCTGATGCCGATGATCGAAAAATACGATGTCGTCCTCGTGGAGGATCCCGACCGCCTGGTCCACTGGCAGCGGGATCGTTCTAAAGTAAGTTAGGCATGCCCGCCGGGACCTCCGACCTTAAAAAAGATGCGGACTACGTTTTCTACGAACTGACTCGCAGCATCTGCCCCGATTGCCGCCGCGTCATCGACGCCCATATCCTGATCCGCGACAACAAGGTTTTCATGCGCAAGCGCTGCCCGGATCATGGGCTCTTCGAAGCCCTCGTATATGGCGACGCTCGCCAGTACACCAACTCGTCGAAGTTCAACAAGCCCGGCACCATCCCTCTGAAGTTCTCGTCCGAGATCGAAAACGGCTGCCCGCACGACTGCGGCCTTTGCCCCGATCACCAGCAGCACACCTGTCTCGGCATCATCGAGGTCAACAGCGCCTGCGACATGGCATGCCCGCTCTGCTTCGCCGAGGCCGGCCCGGGCTTCAATCTCACGCTCGAAGAAGTCGAAGACATACTCGACCGCTTCGTCACCGCCGAAGGCAATCCGCAGCTCGTTCAGTTTTCCGGCGGCGAGCCCTCCATTCACCCGCAGATCATTCCGATGATGCACGCGGCGCACCAGCGCGGCATTCCCAACGTGATGCTGAACACCAACGGCAAGCGGATCGCCCACGACGACCGTTTTGTCGCCGAACTGGCGGAAATGGGAGACGCCTGCCCCACCATCTATTTCCAGTTCGACGGCTTCGAAAGCGAAACCTACCGCATCATTCGCGGCGAGCCGGACATCCTGCCCGCAAAACTCCGCGCGCTCGACCGCCTGGCGGAAATCGGCTGCACCGTCATCCTGGTGCCCGCCATCGAGCGCGGCGTCAATGAAGACGAGATCGGCCACATCGTCCGCTTCGGCCTCGATCACCCCGCGGTCAAAGGAATCAACTTTCAGCCCGCCTTCCACGCCGGCCGCCACGTGCGCCACGATCCGCTGCGCCGCATCACCAATCCCGACATCATCGCGCTCATCGAAGCCCAGACCGCAGGTCTCTTTGTCGCCACCGACTTCGTTCCCGTGCCCTGCTGTTTCCCCACCTGCAATTCGGTCACCTACGCCTATGTCGACGAAGAGCGCAACGTCACTCCGCTTCCGCGCCTTCTCAAAGTGGACGATTACCTCGACTACATCACAAACCGCGTGATGCCCGACCTCGGCGGGGAAATCCGCCGCGCCCTCGAAGGCCTGTGGTCGTCGTCCGCCGTGCTCGGATCGGAGAAGGTCGCGCACGAGTTTTCCTTTTCCTGTTCCGCGTGTGGGCTGCCCGACGGCGGTCTCGACGTGAAAGCCGTCTCTCAGTTCATCTTCATGATCATGCTGCAGGACTTCATGGACCCGTGGACCTTCAACCAGAAAAACCTCATGAAATGCTGCAAGGAGTTTCTGCTGCCGGGGGGAAAGCAGATTCCTTTCTGCGCCTACAACACCGTGGGTTATCGCGAGCAGGCGCGTGCGCAGCTCGTGCGGCAGGAAAAGCAAAGGAACGCCGCGCGTCGCGCGGGTACGAAGTATGAGGTCCAGCCCGTGACTTTTTCCTTCGAAAGAGGAGATCTTGTTCAACTACATGACGGCGCCCGCTGAATCCGCCCAATTGAAAAGCTGCTGCGCGGCTCTGTATCAGAGCGATTTCGCGCGCCTGCTGCTGGGCGATTCCTTCCATCCCGGCGGACTGCGGCTCACGGCCCGGCTCGGGGAACAGCTGGCCCTCGGCCCCGGCGTGCGCGTTCTCGACGTGGCCGCCGGCAAGGGAGAGAGCGCCATCTTCCTCGCCAAAGAGTTTGGCTGCGAGGTGGTCGGCGTGGACTTGGGCGCGCGCAGCGTAATGGAAGCCAATGCCAGCGCCGAAAGCGCGCACGTCGCCAATCTCGTCTCATTCGTCGAAGGCGATGCCGAGCGTCTGGATTTTCCGGGCGCGGGCTTTGAAGCTGTGATCTGCGAGTGCGCCTTCTGCACCTTTCCCGACAAGCGCGCCGCCGCAACTGAGTTCGCGCGCGTTCTGCGTCCGCAGGGCCGGGTCGGGATGAGCGATCTGACGCTCACCGGCCCGCTGCCTCAGGACCTCGAAGGACTGCTCGCCTGGATCGCCTGCATCGCCGACGCCCGCCCGGTCGAGGATTATGCCGGCTGTCTGGAATCGGCGGGGTTCGAAGTGACCACCATTGAGCCTCACAACAACGCCTTAGCCGAGATGGCGCGCGATGTTGAGGGCCGCCTGCTGGGAATCGAAATCATGGCGAAGCTGAAGAAGCTGGACTTGGCCAGCGTAACTTTCGAACAGGCGAAGCAGCTTGCGCGCGCGGCGTCGAAGGCAATCAGGAAAGGCCTGCTCGGCTACAGTCTGATCGTCGCTCAATTGCGCACCGGGGAGCCCGCATGATTCTGAGTGCGAAAAGCACCTTGATCGCGCTCTCGGCCGTGAGTGCGCTGGCGATGTTGTACGTGGGAGCGTATCAGATCCGCGCCATCGAGCATATGAGCTGTCCTTTGCTGAAGCACGGTTGCGAGGCCGTGGCGGATGCTCCTTTCGCTCGGCCGTTCGGCATCCCCGATGGTTTCATCGCTGCGGCGATCTACGGCCTTCTGATTATCCTGGCTTTTCTCGTGCCGCAGATGATCTGGGCGCGTGACGCGCTTCGGACCCTCGCGGTCCTGGCGGCAGCGGCGAATGCGTTGGGCGTGTTCGACATGTCCCGGCTCGGGGCTTTCTGCTTCTACTGCCTGCTGACCACGGTGCTCTCGCCCGTGCTGGTATGGATGGCACTTTTGGCGGGGTGAATCTTTCCTGGCGCTCACTGGGAAGCCGGACGGCTAGTGACACCTCGGTGACATCCTCAGTTGACAACGGAGTCTTCAACTATCGTCTACCTTGCGGGAAAGCGAACAGGGCGGTCATACTACTTAGTACTGTAGTACTTGACTTTAAAAAGGAATTTTCGTGATCCCGGCCCGCGAAATGTCAATAAATCTGCAGAGTCTCGAGCCGCAATTGTGCCCGGCCGGCGCAGCCTCGTTGGAAATCGGATTATCCAAAGCTCAGGAAGATAACATTCCTGCCACGGATCACTACGAGATCCTGAGAGTTCGTCCGGACGCCGACGAAGAGACCATCGAGCGCGTATACCGCACTCTTGCGGATCGTTTTAACCCTGACAACCCAGCCACAGGCGACCCGGACACTTTTCTGCGCGTGCGAGAGGCTTGGGAGACTCTTTCCGACCAGACCAGGCGCGCGGAGTATAACGCTTTGCGCCAGCACAGCACCGGACCCTCACGATTTTGGCTGCGGGGCGGCGAATTCTTCGACGGGGTCAGAGGCGCGCAGAATCGCAAGCTGGCTCTGCTGTGCATCCTCTATCGCAAGAGGATCGGTACTCATGACTGGCCGGGGCTCACCATTCTCGATCTGGAACAATTGACCGGATGCACGCGCGAAGAAATCACTTCCGCCCTTTGGTATCTCTGCGAAAAGCAGTGGGCGGTGAAGGGGGAATTCACCACTTACAGCATTACAGTTGACGGTTTTGATTTCGTCGAGAGCAAACTGGAACACCGGTTGGAATTTCGCGCTCTTGCCACTTTGTGCTACTACGGTTTTCCGGCTGAACTGGAAGATCCGGCACGAGCCGGATCCGGCTTCGGGGAACTTGCCACTCTCCCGCTGGACGTCGAGACCGACATCACCGGAGACGGAGACGGCTCGCTCGCCGATCACTACCAGATCCTGGGAATTCCGCCGCAGGCGGATCAGGAAACGATCGAGCGGGTATACCGCACGCTCGCGGCCCGTTTTCACCCGGACAAGCGAGGCGATGCAAAGACTTTTCTGCGGATCAGAGAGGCTTGGGAGACTCTTTCCGACCCGGCCAAACGCACACAGTACAACGCCCTCCTGCATGGCGCCAAACACTTGGAGCGGTTCCGGTTGCGAGGGCGGGAGTTTTTTCACGGCATCCGGGGCGAACAACTTCGCAGGCTGGCTGTCCTTTGTATCCTCTATCGGCAGTCGGCAAGCGAGTTGCCCGGACTTACCGTTCTCGATCTGGAGCGTCTGACCGGATGTACGCGTGAAGAACTTGGCTCTGCTCTCTGGTACCTGCGTGAAAAGAGCTGGACGAGGTGCAGCGATTTCACCGAGTACAGCATCACTGCCGCGGGTTTCGACGTTATCGAGAACAGACTGGACCAGCGCGAGACGACCAGATCCCGCGTGTCGCTTGTTCCCGGAAATACCCACGACGAATCCGTAAGTTTCTCCGTAAGTGTCCGGCCAGGCGCAGCGCAACCGTATGCGGAAAGCCAAACGAACGTTCCGGTTTCAGCTCAGCCCCCAGGAGTCAGCGGTATGAACTATTCACAGCCGGGAATGGCAGAGCAGGCCGGTAGAGTTGCCGTCGGCGCCGCGAAGCGAGTCATTTTCTCGATGGGCGGTAAAGGCGGTGTGGGGAAGACGAGCGTCATGACGGGGCTTGCCGAATGGTACGGGGAGAATCGGATTCCCGTCACCCTGCTGGATCTCGATACCGAGAACAAAGCGTGCGGCTCACTGACTCATTTCTTCGGCGGCCGTGTGCCGAAGATCAATATTCACACACCGGCCGGCCTCGATACCTTCGTCGATCAACTGGGCGAGGAACCTCCGGTGATCCTCGCCGACATGGGAGCGGGCGCCGGGCAGGTTACGCACGATTGGTTCGAAAAGATGTACCCCGATGTGGCTGAGGCCGGGGTGGTTTTTACCGCCATCGGTGTAGTGACCTCCGATCCGGCCAGTGTGGAGAGCGTTCTTGCCTGGGCCGCGGCGCTGCAGGATCGCGTCGACTACGTGATCGTCGAGAACAGCCTCGCCGAGCACAGCGATTTCACTTATTGGCATGAACGGGATCAGGCGGAAGAATTCCAGAAGCGTTTTCAGCCTGCCATCGTACGGCTCGACTTCCGGCTGGCGGAGCTCGAAAAAGCCGTTCGCAACCACGGCGTCACACTGGGCCAGGTAGCGGCAAGAACCACAAGGGCTGCCGAGTTGAACAAGGCCTCCCTGGTGATGCGGGCTCAAAGCTACCGCCGGAGAATGTTCGCGGAATTCGACAAGGTCAAGGACCTGCTTCTCCCGTGAAGACCGCGCTTGAGCCGGTGGAAATACGGCGGGCCGAACCGGATCTGATCGACCGCATTGCCAACGCGCTTCCGGAAGGAGTCCGCGCTGACTATTACCGGGAGCTGCGCCACTGCCGTTCTCTTCCCGAGAGCGACGAGATGCTTCGGCTTCTCCGCGCGATGCAGTTTCTGGTGTTGCTCATCGAGCAGGCCCCTTTGCGAGTCGCCGAGGAGCGCGAGAGGCTGGACGCGGTTCTGGCGGTTGCGGTCGACAACCTCACCCGGATGGGCGAGGTCAGTGAAGCGTATCACTCTGCTCTGCAGCAGAGACTGATGGCACTTCCGGCCGACATCGCCAACGGCATCAGCCCCAAGGTCGTGGCCGGTAAGATCAGTGAGATCCTGGGCCAGGAATTCATGCGGTCCGGGCTTCCCAAAACGGCCGAAGCTCTCGGCGAGATCTCCGACCGAATGAAGAAAGTCTGCGCCGAGTTCGCGGCAACCTCGGACAATCTCGGCGGCACATATCGGGGCGCCGCGGAGGACGCGCGTAGGGCCGTCTCCTCTCTGAACCTGGAAATCTCTCAGGCAGCGGCGGCCGCGTCGCGTTTCACAAGGGAGATGGCCGAGAGGTCGGTGGATGCCTGGCGTTGGTCGTTATTGATGATCGCGGGCGGAGCTCTCGTCGTGGGACTGGGGCTCGGGATGACGTTCGAGCGTTGGTTGCTCTCGCCGTCGGAACCCGCCGTCGAATCCTCGGCCGCTGTGGTTCAACCTGCGTCCGAGCCCGCGCAGAACGCGCCTGCGGCGCCGAAAGTCGATAGCAGGAGATAGAGAGAGCAGGGATGTTGCGTGCCGGCCTCCCTGATGGAATAGCGTTTTGCCAACCACGGTGATGTTTTGCATTGCGTGGATGTGCGTGGCGAACGGCACTGCCGTAGTTGACAGAAAGAAGCAAAACCCCTACCTTTGGGGCATGACGCTGCGGCTTTCTCCCGAACAAGAAACGCGAGTATAGCGGACGCGCTGCAGCAATTGGAATTCCAGTGAGCGCATACCATCGCATCGCCGCCGAAGAAGCCTTCGCGCCTCCTGAGGTCCTCGATCACTATCGCGCGCTTTTAAAGAACAGGTCTTACAACGATCCGGGTTTTGAGAGCCTGTGCAGCTTCTATCTGGAAAACACCAGCGCGAGAATTACGGAAGTCATCGCACGCATGACCGACTTGGGCGATCTTCGCCTCCGGGACATGGATCAGACCGGCATAGCCCGCCAGATCCTGTCTCTTACGGCGCCTGGTGTGCAGGTGTTCGACACCCCCACCGCCGTCGCGCTGGCCCGATCGAGCAACGACTTCATGGTGGACGCGATCCGCAGGCATCCCGAGCGCTTCTCCGGCCTCGCTGCCATCGCCCCGCAGGACCCCGCAGCCGCGGCCAAAGAACTGGAGCGCGGCGTCCGCTTGCTCGGATTGAAAGGCGCCATCATCAACTCCCACACCCAGGGCGAATATCTCGACAACCCAAAATTCCGGCCCATATTCGAGGCCGCGGAAGCGCTGGACGTCCCGGTCTACATTCATCCGAATACGCCATCGCCCGCTATGATCGTGCCTTTTCTGGAACGCGGGCTCGACGGCGCCATCTTCGGGTTCGCCGTCGAAACCGGCCTCCACGTCCTGCGCATTATCGTAAGCGGAGTATTCGATCGCTTCCCAAAGCTGAGAATCGTTATCGGCCACCTGGGCGAGGGATTACCCTACTGGCTCTTCCGGATCGATTTCATGCACAACAGGATGGTGACGGCCAACCGCTACGCCAGTGTGCGGAAACTCCAGCGCAAGCCGAGCGACTACGTGAGAGAAAACATCTGGGTAACCACCAGCGGCATGGCATGGGAGCCGCCCATCCTTTATTCGCAATCCGTGCTCGGCATGGACCGTGTGCTTTACGCCATGGATTATCCCTACCAATTCGTGCCGGAAGAAGTAGCAGTCACGGATAACCTTCCCATCAGTGACACTGACAAGAAGAAGCTGTATGAGACCAATGCAATAAAGGTCTTCAACATATGATTCTCAGTAATGCGCCAGCGCCATTCTTCACCAGACCGGGAACCAACCCGGAACGCGACGATTTCTATCGCCGGCTGAAGACGAAAAGCGCGGCGCCGCTCTGGGAACAATTGAGCGACCTGGTTCTCGCCCAACCCCGGCCCAACTGTGTTCCGGCCTTGTGGCGCTACGAAGAGATGCGCCCGTATCTCATGGAGTCCGGGATACTGATCACCGCCGATGAAGCCGAAAGGCGCGTTCTGATGATCGAAAACCCTGGGCTGAAAGGCACCCCTCAGATCACGCAGAGCTTATATGCCGGCCTGCAGTTGGTGCTTCCCGGCGAGGTCACAGCGACTCATCGCCATGCCGCCGCGGCGCTGCGATTCGTGATCGAAGGCGATGGCGCGTACACATCTGTCGATGGGACGAAGATCACCATGCACCCCGGCGATTTCATCCTCACCCCGTCCTGGACGTACCACGATCACGGCAACCTGACCGATGCGCCGGTGGTCTGGATGGATGGACTCGACATCCCGATCGTCAACATGCTCGACGGCAGCTTTGCGGAACACTATCCCGGCGGTACAAAGCCGGTGCTTCAGGAAAGTAGCGACTCGCCGGTCAGCTTCCCTTATTCACACATGCGCGCGCTGGCTGAGAAATCTCCAGGATCCCGAATTCACTACGGAGCCGAACCCACCATGCCGACAATCGACGCATGGCTGTGCCTGCTTCGGGCCGGCTTTAAGGCGGAGCCTTATCGATCCACTGACGCAACTATCTTCTGTGTCGCCGAAGGCCACGGGTTAAGCCGTATCGGTAACGAGACGTTCGCGTGGAGCCCGCACGACATCTTCATAGTGCCGTCCTGGGTCCCGATTACTCATGAAGCGCAGGCAGAATCAGTGCTGTTCAGCTTTTCCGATCGCCCCACTCAGAGAGCCCTCGGCTTATGGCGGGAAGAAGTGGCTACACGATTTTGAGGAGCTTCTCGGCGTTGCGGCGGAAGATTTGATCCTTCTGATCCGCCGTAAGATCCAGGCTCTCGATTACCTTGATGGTTTCGCGGATGTAAAGCCCCGGCGACGGCTCGAAAGGAGTGTCGGACGCAAACACGATGTTATCGACTCCGAAGAACTCAAGCCCGCACACCGTAGCCGCCCGCGCGCCGAACAAAGCGGTATCGGCGAGGAACAGCCGGAAGTAATCGATAGGCCGCTTCTTCATGGATTTGAGCAACTCTTCGTAACCCTCATCCGTGGTGCGCGAGCCAAGCACGTCCCAGCCATAGCCGACGCGTCCTTCGAAGTAAGGAATCATGCCGCCCATATGGTGGGTGATGATCCTGAGTTTCGGCCACCGGTCATAGAAGCCCGAAAACACCATGCGCGACATCGCAACACTGGTTTCAAAAGGCCAGCCGAGCGTCCACCAGATCTCGAATTTGGATTTCTTCTCCGTCAGATAGTCCGGAAAATTCGCCGCGCGCGCGGGATGCAGCCAGATCGGAACGTCCAAGCGCGCGGCTTCTTCGAACACGGGCAAAAATTCGGGTTCGTCCAGCGCCTTGCCAACCACGTTGGTGTAGAGTTGAATGCCCTTGGCGCCCAGATTTCTCACGGAGCGAGTGACTTCCTTCACCGCGTCATCCGGGCTCGTCATCGCCAGCGACGAGATGAAGCCGATGAAACGCTGTGGATACTTCTGCACCAACTCGGCTAAGCCATCGTTGCCGATGCGCGCCATCTCCGCTGCTTTCGCGGCGTTGAAAAGACCTTCCACGGGAGGCGACCCGAGCGAGAGCAGCTGAGTGTACTCGCCGAACTCGTCCATGGTGCGAAAGCGCGTGTCGAGATCGAAAATCCCGGGGATATTCCGCACCCGCTTGCCCATGTCTTTCAGGCTGGAGCTGAAGGTCAGAAATTCCTCCCAGAACCGCTTGGGAAAGAAGTGATTGAAGAGATCGATTTTCAGGGCCAATATTTGTCCTTTAAACGGCTCAGTGTACCAATGCTTCAGCGGCGGGGACGGCAGTCGCGGCAGGCTTGATCACCCAGCGCAGGAAGAACATCACGACGGCCGAAATCAGAGCCGGAATCGCTGCCGCGAAGAAGAGATCGTGGGCAGTCCAGTGACGGCCCAGCAATATTCCACCTACAAAAGGACCGACGATCGAACCGATGCGGCCGATGCCGAGACCCGAGCCGACGCCGGTCGAGCGCAGGTCGGTCGGGTAGTATGTTGCCGCCAGCGCGTTCAGCCCCGCCTGCGATCCCGGAATGCCGAAGCCCGCCAGGAAAACCGCTATGAACAGCATCGCCAGCGACAAATAAGGCTGACCGATCGCTGCGATACTCACGCACGCGAGACCGAACGACATAGTCAGCACAGTAGTGAATCCGAACCGGTAAACGAACGAACTGAGTACCAGCGTTCCCACGACTCCCCCAACCTGCAGAACCGACGCCGAGTTGACCGCGATCGAATTCGAATACCCCGCGCTGCTGACAACCAGAGGCAGCCAGTTGGACAAGAAATACAGGTTCAACAGGTTCATGAAATTGACCACCCACAGCAGAGCCGTGCCCAGCGCGCGGCCGTCGTGAAACAGCTGGATCATCGGCACCCCGCGCTTCTTGTCTTCCGGGATCACGTATTCGGTTTCGGGTCCTGCCGTTACACTGGGATCGACGCGCTTCAGCCAGCGTGCGATCTGTTGCCTATTGTGCCCCCGCAATGCGAGAAACTGCAGAGACTCGGGCAGGAGGAAAAACATGAGGACCGCGATCACGAGCGGTGTCGCCGCACCGAAATAGAACACACCGCGCCACCCGTAGTTGGGAATCAGCCACGCCGCGATAGGCCCGCCAAACGCCGCGCCGAGCGTGAATCCGTTCGAAACCACCATCATGGAAGTTACGCGCGCTCTGGCCGGACTATATTCGCCGACCAGCGCCATCGCGTTCGGCATGATGCCACCCAGCCCCAGACCGCCGAAGAATCGGATAATCAGCAGATGATTAACAGTGTCCGCGCGCGCCGTCATGAACGTCAGCGCGGAAAAGTAAAGCGTGACTCCGATCAGCACTGGGCGGCGTCCGATCCGGTCGGCCAGCATGCTGAACAGCAAAGAGCCAAACAGGACACCCACAAGCGCGGAACTGAACAAACGGCCCATGGTCGCACTGGGGATGTGCCAGTCGCGAACCAGCGCCGGTCCGACGAACCCGATGGCCTGCAAATCGAAGCCATCCATGATCAGGCAAAGCCCGCACAGGAGAAAAATGCCCCATTGATAAACGCCGAGCCGGCTGTTATCGATGACGCTTGTGATGTTGACCTTCAAGCCCGCGTCACTTTCGCCGCGATGCGGGCCAGCCGTTCTTCGCGGAAGGGATCGTCGGCGACCCTGCATTCGTTGTTCCAGATCATCGTAGTGCGCTTGTCGAGCGTGAACGGCCTCCACTTGGGAATGCCCTTATGGTTTGGATTTCCGGTGCGCGCGAATGAAGCCCAGGCTGCACTCATCTTGTCCGCGAGCGGATAACGCTCCGGTCCGGAACCGTTCATCGATACCGCGATGTCGACGTTCTCGAAGATAAACGGAATATCCAGCGTGTGATACGAGCGCAGCTTGCCTTCACGAACGGGCGAATACCACTGGAAGTAGTATTTGTAAACCGGGGCATGTCCTGGTGTTTGGCCCGCGGCCGTTTTGCGTTCGGCCTCCGTATCCGTACCGGTGCGGAAGTTGGAAACATCGGTCGACAAGATCAGGAAGAGGGTTTCATTGTCCGCCTTCGGCCAGCCTTTCCTGTAAACGCCAATCAACTGGTCCGCCGCGGCATCATCTACCTTCAAAGAGTCTTTAACGCGCGTGTGCAGCGAAGCGTCGTCGATCGGATCGAGATCGATTGTCGTGCTCCACGTAACCTCGGTTTCGGTGGACCCGATCATAAGAGGAACATTCGCTGAAAGCT
>Ga0070733_10001888_pt1 | contig 15380 bp, 8 predicted proteins | sample Coa_R1_9_FD_66450 | JGI IMG/M metagenome (GOLD analysis project Ga0070733, IMG submission 66450) | Surface soil microbial communities from Centralia Pennsylvania, which are recovering from an underground coalmine fire - Coalmine... | ecosystem: Environmental > Terrestrial > Soil > Unclassified ... | reverse complement strand
CTTCAAAATTGACAAAAATGCGAGTACTTCGCAGAAAAGCGGGGAAACGCGTCTCTACGCGGCTCCGTCCTCGGAAAGGGTCTTCGGGTTCGCCGACCGCCCGAGGCAGAGCTGAAGACTTTCGGCCAGGAGGTCAACGTTGTCTTCATAGAACATGGATTCGTGGCCGCCGCGGATTCGGTAGATCTCCATCGCTCCCACCAACTGCTTCCAGCCGGCGTGGAACTCCCAGTAATGTCCTTTGGGCCAGTCGGTGGACTGGAAGAAGACTACGCGGCCGCGATAAGGCTGAGGCTGATAGTCATAGGAGGCGGGGTGAATAATAGTATCGAGGTCCTGCAAGTGATTGTCGCCGACCGGCAGGCCGAGGGCGTAATTGACCCGCCAGCGCATCACGCTGAGGCGACGGCCGATCCCGGTCATTCGATCACGAACAAACCCCGGCATCTGCCGCAGCCGGGACTGGTGCAGGTTGGTGAGGTGATAACAAGCCTTTTTCCACATCAGCGAACTGCGGCCTTCCATCGAGAAGTCGCGATAGTAGGCTGGGTTTTGCGCATCGAAAAGAGCGAGCAGCCCTACTTCTTGCCCGTCATTGTGGAGTTGCCGGGCCATCTCGTAAGCAATTACGCCGTTTACGCATAATCCGGCGAGGTTGTAAGGGCCGGTAGGTTGGGCTTCGCGCATCCTCTCCACCAGCGCAGCCGCAATGTCTTCGAGCTTGTAAGGAACCTGCAACTCAGCAGCATCCGAGGCCGGCAAATGCAATCCCAGCAGCGGCTGCTCAGGTCCCAGACGCCGTGACAATGCGAGATAGAGCGGGCCGCCGCGTACCCAGAACAGCGGCATCCGCGATCCGGATGGCTGAATGGGAACGATGGCGCCATTGGTTCGACTTCCGTTCGCCAGCAATAACGCCAGCTCTTTTACCGTGGGGGCCTGAAAAACTTCTCCGAGGGAAAGTTTCTTATGGAAGGTTTGTTCGATGAGAAGCAGCAATCGTGCAACCAGCAGGGAATGCCCGCCTAGATCAAAGAAATTCTGGCGGACACCGATCGGGTGCTTGCCCAGCACTTTCTCGAAGATCTCTATCAGCTTGGTCTCAACCGGGCCGGTCGCGGCTTCCTGCGCTACGTCCACCAATGTTGCGGGCGCCGGCAACTCGTGGCGATCCACCTTTCCGTTGGGCGTGAGCGGCAGGCGCTCCATGGTCACGATCTTTGAGGGCACCATGACCTCCGGCAGCCGTTGCTTCAAAAACTGCCGCAGCAAATTACGGTCGAAACCGCTGCTGCTGACGGGCACCACATACGCAACCAGTTCCGGTCTGCCTGGCGTGTCTTCCCGCAGGGCGGCCACAGCCTGCCGCACACTTGCGTGTTCCGCCATCACCGAGGATATCTCTTCCAACTCGATGCGGAAGCCGCGAATCTTTACCTGCTCATCCAGACGCCCCAGCAATTCGAGGTTGCCGTCCGGGAGGTAGCGAGCCAGGTCCCCGGTACGGTACATCCGCGACTGTTTGTCGGTACCGAACCGGTTGGGCACGAATTTCTCCGCCGTCAGGTCCGGACGGTTCAAATATCCCCGCACCAAGCCGGGACCAGCGACGCAAATCTCACCCGGAACTCCGATCGGGACCAGGTTCAAGTGGCGGTCCACAACGTAAACCCGGGTGTTCGCGATGGGACGGCCAATCGGGACCAACAGCCGCGCCTGCTTGGGGCGGCACTTGTAGACCGTGCTCCAGACCGATGCCTCCGTCGGGCCATATTCGTTGTACAGAACCGTGTGAGGAAGCAGTTTGTAGTGGCGCTCTATCAGTTCCGGCGCGCAGGATTCTCCGGCAACGATCGCGGTGCGCAAACTTGCTAACTGCGCGGAACTTGCCTGCTCCAGCAAGAAACCATAGACCGAAGGTACACACAACAATTCGGAAATTCTGTGACGAGCGATTAATTGCGCCAGCTCGGGGAGGCATTCCTGAATCGTGCCCGGACAAAGCACCAAGGTGCCGCCTTGACAAAGCGTGCCGAAGATCCCCGCCAGAGAACTGTCGTATGCAAAAGAGGAGAGCAACAGGAAACGGCTATTGGGCGCAGTGTAGTAACTAAGCCGTGCCTGGGTCGAGTGCACCAGATTGCGGTGCGTGATCAGTACCCCTTTGGGTGTGCCCGTACTTCCCGAGGTGTAGATCACGTAGGCCAGATTGCCGGGGCCAGCCTTGGCCCGCGGAGTGACGGCGTTCTTCGCTGGATTGGGCAAACCGATTTCCCGATCCAAGCAGATGACTTCGAGGTCCTGATCGACAAACAAGCTTGTCAAATCAGTGGTCGTCAGCAGCACCTTCGCCTTCGAATCATCCAGGACGTATCTTAGACGGTCCTTGGGATAGCTCGGATCCAGGGGCAGGCAAGCGCCGCCCGCTTTAAGCACACCCAGGATTGAGACCATCATTTCAGGCGAGGGTTTCAGGCAAATCGCAACCACCTCGTCAGCACCTACGCCGCGTTGACGTAAAGAGCGGGCCAGGGCTTCGGCCCGCAAATTCAGCTCGCGATAACTGAGCTGCCGCTTGCCCTGCACTACTGCGGCCGCTTCCGGAAGCATTTCCACCTTGGTCTCGAACAGGTTGTGGATGCAGACATCCGTCGCGTACATCACGTCGGTGTTGTTCCACTCAACACTGACCTGGTGGCATTCGGATTCTGTCAGCAACGGCGCCTGCGAAATGCGTTGTTCGGGATTGGCTGCAAGGGCCCGCAGCAACGTCTCAAAATGGCCGGCCATGCGAGCGATCGTGGGTGGCTCAAACAGGTCAGTGCTGTACTTGAATCGTCCCGCAATACCGGTTGGTGCATCGTCCAGTTCCAGGCACAGGTCGAACTTCACCAGCTTGGTATCCACTTGGGACTGGGTCAGCGCCACGCTCCACCCATTGGCATCCACTGGCATAGGGGGCTCCAGTGTGAACAACACCTGGAACAAAGGATTCGCGCTGAGGGTGCGGGCCGGATGCAATTCCTTCACGATCTGAGTAAAGGGAGCATCATCGTTCGACAACGCATCGAGACTGACATCGCGCACCCGGCGCAGGGTTTCGCTGAAGGTCGGGTCACCGGAGAGATCGTTGCGCAGCACGACAGGATTCAGGAAGTATCCCAGCAAGCGCTCAAGCTCGGAGCGCTTACGGGCTGAGCTCACCGTCGCGATGGCCACGTCATCCAGACCGGAGTAGCGGTGCATCAGCACTTCCAAGCCTGCCATCAAGGTCATGAACAGCGTGGTTCCACTGCGCCGTCCAAGCATTTTCAACGCCTGGCTCACTTGCTGTGAAAGGGCAAAAGGATGAATTGCGCCGTTAAAGCTCTGCACCGCCGGCCGTGGCCGGTCGGTAGGCAGTTGCATCATGGAGACCCCAGCCAGTTGTTTTTTCCAGTAGCTGAGTTGTGACGCCAATGCCCCGCTTTGCACCAGCCATTCCCGCTGCCATTGAGAAAAGTCCGAATACTGTACGGTGAGCTCGGGCAAAGGCGAGCGTTTGCCCTCTGAAAAAGCCTGGTAGAGCGCAGCAAGTTCCGGCAGGAACAGTCGATAGATGGAGAAGCCGTCAAAAATGATGTGGTGGAGGGTGAGATACAAGCGATGGTCGTTGTCGCTGACGCGAATCAGCAACACCCGGAACAACGGCCCGCTAGTCAGGTTGAATGGGCGCTGAGCATCTTCCACGGCCAACCGCAGGGCCTCCGGTTCCCGCTGTGGAGCCGGAATCCCGCGCAGGTCCACAACCGGAATCCGCACCTCAAACGGGGCCCCGATAACCTGAACGGGCTGACCGTCAACAATCTTGAAATTGGTTCGCCACGCCTGATGTCTTCGCACCAGTTCCGTCAGCACCCGCTCCAAAAGGCCGTGATCCAGCGTCCCTGCCTTGTAGATGGTAATGGGTTCGTTGTAGAGCGAAACCTCGGTCACCAACTGGGTGTGCAGCCAAATCTGCTCCTGACCATGGGAAAGAGGTACGGTGTCGCCAGCCGCACGACCACCAATAGCCGCGAGCGACTGCGCTTTCTCGTGGTTCAACAACTCTGCGATGTGCAGACCCATAGGAGACGGAAAACTTATCTACTGAACAGAAAACGAAACTGGCAACGCGGTCAGGCCGCGCAACCCCAAATTCTCCCGCCAGACCAGCGGCTCGGGATCAAGCCGCATATCGCGGAAACGCTCCAGCACGGTGGCAAACGCGATCTGGCCTTCGATCCTCGCCAGCGGGGCCCCGAAACAGAAGTGCGCGCCCCAGCCGAAAGCAACATGTCGATTATCTTTGCGGGTGAGGTCGAGACGGTCGGGATCGGGAAAGCGCTCCGGATCACGATTGGCTGCTCCCATTACGGCCAGTACCGCCTGCCGCTTCGCAATTTTCTTCCCGCCCATCTCAATATCTTGCGGAGCCAGCCGTCCGGTGTACTGGCTGGGACTTTCGTAGCGCAGAAGCTCTTCCACAGCAGGCCCAATGATCGATCGGTCCTGGCGCAACCGGTTGGCTTCGTCCGGATTCCGCAGCAGGGTGACAATGCCGTTTCCAATCAGATTTGTGGTGGTTTCTTGCCCGCCAACCATGGTTAGAATCGAGTTCGCGATCACTTCCTCGTCGCTCAGGCGGTCGCCTTTGACCTCCGCCGTCAGCAGGGAATTGATCAGGCCCGGGCGCGGTTTCTTGCGGAGTTCGGTGATCGTGCCACGAAAATATTCAAGCATTTCTTCGAGGCTGCGCCGGACCCGCATTACGCGGTTCGGATTGTGTTGGAAATTGCCCAGCATTTCGGCAAAGTCGGCTGACCACCTCTTGAGCTGCTGGTGATCGGAAGTCGGCACGCCCAGCATTTCGGCAGTCACAATTGCCGGCAGCGGCGCCGCGAAGTCGGCAATGACCTCCATGCGCCCCGCGTCCTGCACCTGGTCGAGCAACCGGTTGGCAATCTCCTGGATATGAGTGCGCAGGGCTTCGACCCGATGAGGGGTGAATGCTTCCGCACACAGACCACGCAGACGAGTGTGGGCGGGTGCGTCCATGAACAGCATCTGCTGCACCATCACCTGAGCAATCGGCGTCAGGTCGCCCAGCCCCATGCTGTTCAATTGATTTGGTGTGGGTGTTCGGTCTGCGGTAAAACTCGACAGCACCTGCATGACATCGCTATAGCGAGTAACCACCCACGCATGCAGGAAGGGATCCCAGTGCACTGGGTCTTCCTCGCGCAACTGACGATATAAGGGATAGGGGTCCGCGAGTACTTCAGGCTCGAGCAGACGATAAAAACTTAGCGTCGAACCGCCATGACGGCCCGCAGACGCACCGGTAACCGCAGAACTTCGAATCGGGCTGGCTGAGGTGGGAACCGCCATGGGCTTCAATCTGCGCTGGCGCGCGTTTCGCTGGCCAGCAGGGTCTCGATCTCGGTGGCCAATTCGGCAGCGGTCGGAGAATCAAACACTCGTCGCAGCGAAAGCTCCACGCCAAAGGCGTCTCGCAGCCGCGCGATCAGTTGGGTGCCCAGAAGGGAATGTCCGCCCAGGAAAAAGAAGTTATCGTTGGTCCCGATGCCCTGGATGCCGAGCAGATCGCCCAGAATCCGGACAATCCTCTTCTCGATTGCCGTCTGCGGGCGCCCCCGTCCTTGATCGCCAACGATGTTGGTGGCGTCGGGCGTGGGCAGACTCGATCGGTCCACTTTGCCGTTGCTGTTTACCGGTAGAGAATCAAGTTGCACGAAGAGGCCTGGCACCATGTAATCGGGCAAGTATTCACGCGCAAAAAGCACCAGCGATGCGTAGGACAATTGCGCCCCGTTGGATGGGACCACGTATCCGACCAGCTGCTTGTTTCCCGCGGCATCATCGCGTGCGACCACCACGCTGGCCTGTACGCCCGGGTGTTGACTCAGCACGCTGATGATTTCGTTGGGCTCAATGCGATACCCGCGAATCTTGATCTGACTGTCAATCCGCCCCACAAATGCGATCTGCCCATCCGCCAGATACCGTCCCAGATCTCCAGTGCGGTAAAGGCGGCCACCTGGTGTCGTGTTAAAGGGACTGGGAATGAATTTCTCGCGATCCAGATCAGGGCGATTGCGATAGCCACGCGCCAGCCCCGCTCCGCCAATATAGACTTCACCGACTTGTCCGGTTGGCACGGGGCGAAGCTCGTCATCCAGGATATGGATTTGCACGTTGTCGATGGGACGTCCGATCGTCGGTTTGCGGTCTGGGTGGTCGTTGGGCAGGACCTCGCCGGAAGTTGCCACCACCGTGCATTCCGTCGGGCCATAGTTATTGACCACGGCAAACGGCAGGCCCGGGGCCGGATAGCGATGTAAGGTATCGGCTCCGGTCAGCAATACCCGTAGCGCACAGCTGCCGGGCCAGGCCATCGTCATCAGGCGCTCCGCCAGCGTGGTGGGAACGAAACTGATGCTGATTCGCTCCGTCAGCAGCCACTCCTGTAGAGATTCATGGGTTAAACGCGTGGTTTCATCGCAGAAGTGGACGCTGCTTCCTGCCGTCAGGTAGGGCCAAAGTTCCCAAACGGCGGCGTCGAAGCTGACGCTGGCCAATTGGCTGGCGCGGTCGGCGGGCGCGATGTCGAATGCCCGCAAGTGCCACTGCACCAGGTTGAGCAGGGCCGCGTGCGTAATTTGCACACCTTTGGGGTGTCCGTCAGAACCGGAAGTGAAGATCACGTAAGCGAGCTGCGACCCCGAAATCGGCAACTCAGGCGCCATCGCGGATTGCTTCGCAATTTCCGCGGCTTGCGCCTCGATATCAACCACCTTCCACCCGTTGCGAGGCAGTTGCTGGCTCAGCGCTTCACGCGTGATGAGAATCGGTACTCGCGAATCCTCCAGCATAAAGGCCAGGCGCTCCGGCGGATAGACAGGGTCCAGCGGCACGTACGCGCCCCCAGCTCTCAAGATCGCCAGCGCCACCATGGCCATGGAAGGAGACCGTTCCAGACAAACTCCGACGAGCACGTCCGGGCCAACCCCCAACGATTGAAGGTAATTCGCCAGTTGATTGGCGCGCTCTTCCAGGTTGCGGTAGGAAACCGACTCGGTTGCGGACGCGAGAGCCAAAGCATCCGGGGTTCGCTGCGCATGGAAACTCACCAGATCCGGCACGAACCTGTAGCGAAGTAAGTCCCGATGCATGTCGTCAGGGCCGCGAAAGGATACGGCCCCGCTCATCGCGATCTTGGAATTCTCGTCTTGGGGTGAATGCGAACTGGCCATGCTTTACAGCCCATCCTCTGGATCGGATTGGAGGAGGTTGGATGATTGCACTGGTATGCCTGGTTCTTGCGCTTCTGAGCTGCTCGAAAATAGACCCTTGGTCGCGGAAGTCGCCGGTTCGCCGATGCTCTGTTGTGCAGGCAACATGCCGAACAACTCGCCGTTGGTAACCCTCTTGAGCCCGGGGCCCTGCGGGATTGCCCGTAAAACCGATTCTAGTTTCTGCCAGTCGCTGCGCTCGTCAATTTCCCAGCTATGCAAATACAAGTGGGCAACGCCGCCGTGAGCTTGCACGTGATCGAGCGCATATCTGAAGTGACTTGTCCAATCGGTGGTGGCTCTGTAAGTGAAGACAAAATTTACCACTCCAGCGAAGTTTCTTTCGAGCAAAGCATGTCTGACTTGCACCATTCGGCTGTGGTTATGGGCCTGCGTACTTGCGCCCCAGGAAAATGGGTCGGTAGGGAAGTCATGGCGATTCAGCTGGCACGTCCGTGCTCCCAGAAATCCCGCTTTCTTCACCAGCGCAGCCGTTCGCCTGCCGAACTTGCCCATGGGGTAGCAAAACGACCGTACTGGTTTTCCTGAGGAATTTTCCAGCCAGTCCTTGCCTTCGGTGATCTCTCGCCACGCCCGTTCGGTGGAAAGGGAACTGAGCGGGACGTGATTCATGGTATGCCCCCCCAACTCAAACTGCTGCGCGAGTTGCCGCAAGTCAGAGGGCGATAAAACCGGTTGCTCCGGGTTCCGCGCCGGACAATAAAACGTTGCGGACAAGCCATACTTACTGAGCAAGTCGGCCGCACGCAGATCGGACGGATGGCCGTCATCCACGCTGATGGTCACGAAAGCTTGACGAGTTGAAGACGAGTGCGCGCGCATCTTGTTCCTGGATTGGAAGGCCCCCCGGGGTCAGACGAGGACCGCCTCCTTGTCATCACGGGTATCCGCTGTCGGGCGGGCGTCCGATTTCAAGACGCCTTCATAAATTCTTCGCAAGCTGCGGTAGTTCAGGTCCGCGGTGTATTTACTTTCGTATTCCTTGCGGGCCTGTCTGCCCAGTTGCCGCATCCGTTCGCGGTTGGTCCAGGCATGCCATACTTTCGCGGCCAGATCGTCAGCGTCTCCCGGGCGAAACAGCAATCCGGTGGATTCGTGCTTCACGATCTCCTTCATGGCCCCCAGTTCCGACGCAATTACCGGAACTCCGCAGGCATACGCCTCGGCCAGAGTTAAAGGAAAGTTCTCGTAGAGTTCGCTGGGAAAAATCAGAAAGCGTGCGCCCCCCATCAATTTCATCAATTGGTCCAGAGGCACCTGGCCGACGTATTGCACTTGGGTGCCGAGTTCCTTCGCCGCCACATTCAATTCCTCCGCCAGGGGGCCGGTTCCGGCCAGGCGTAGCGGAATCCGTTCTGGCAATTGCCGCCAGGCGGCCAGCAGGGTGCGCAAACCTTTTTCGGGCTCGATCCTGCCGACGAACAGTGCATAAGACCCGTCATTGGCACGCTCGCCGGGATCGGGGTCCACGAAGTTCGGTTTCACCGTGATCTTTGCCGGATCAAGTCCTCCCGCCACGAAAGTACTGCGCGAAAACTCCGTCAGGGCTATGTAACGGTCCACCAGTTCGGAATAGGTGCCAAGGGCGCGGTGCGCCGCGATCATCGTGGCGACGGTTGCAGTCTTCACCCGGGATCCGCGATAGCAGCCGTGTAAAATGCTGTGCCCCAGACTCGAAGCACAATCATGGCAGGGCTTGCCATTGCGAATAAAACTTCCTTGGGGACACAGTAAGCGATAGTTGTGCAGGGTCTGCACTACCGGGACCTGCTGTTCCCTGCAGGCACTATAAATCGAGGGTGAAATTACCATGAAGGTGTTGTGCACGTGTACCACATCGGGTTTGGTGCGGCGCAGCAGTTGACTGAAGTCCCGCCGCGACTCAGAAGACCAGATGACCCCGGGAGCCAGCTTCAAGTGCTGCACCAGCGAGTACTGCTCGATTTCTTTGTTGCTCCGAAGGTATTCCACGACCTCGTCACCGCGCGAGACAAGCAGGTCGCGCTCCCGTTTGTAAACGACGTCTTCGCCTCCGGGCAGTTGATACGAGTTGTGTACCAGCAGGACTTTCACTGTAGCGACTCTCGGTTCCGTTCGATCATTCCGCAGCGACGACGCTCTCGGGTGAGGCTTGGGCGGATTCTGTGGCGAACTTTCCCGTCACCAGAGAGTATCCCAGCCGCATCAGTACTTCTCCCGCATTGGCTTCGATACGCCGCAGTTGCTCTTCCGACAATTTGTCTTTCCATCCCTGCACGAAGCCACCGCGCACAAAGCGGCCGCGGACTGAGGCCTTGCGCGGAGAGTTGTTTTCCTTGACGCGCATCTTTTCCAGCGAATTATTGGCGATAGCCTGGCGAACTGCCTCGGGATCTCGCTTCAGTTCGGCAAAGTCCAACATGCGTTGAAACTGGCCTTCGGGGTCCTTTCGCAGATCCTCATACTTCAGCACCAGCAGGTTCGGGGTTCCGGCAATCGGACTATCCAGCCAGGAGGTAACGTGGCGGGGCCACGAGCCATAGCCGTTGATCTTGCCTTTGAAAAAGGCGCCAATGAAATCATCCAGTGTCCCGTGAAAGCGGTCTAACGCGGTTATGAAGGCATATTCGGAAAGAATCACATCGCGCACATCGCGCACCAGGTACACCGCTCGTTTGTACTCTTTCCGATAGGACTCGTGTGTGCCGATCAGCCTGCCGTCACCCGGCAACACCGGCCTTGCCCGGTCGTGCACGCCAACTCCGAGCATCACCGCGTTGACGGACTCAAAAGTCGCGCTTTCTCCGGTCAGAATTTCAAACATGGTAAACCGGGTCCAGGTGGTGCCGGATCGCGGATAGGTTGAGAAAAATATGTCGGCGGACCGGAAGCCGCGATGGCGGAGCCACTGCATCGGGACGCGCAGCTTGGTCTTGGAAAGCCGGAAACGCAGCTTACCGATGGCCGACTCAGGCTTCTTCGCCGGGGGTCGCGCTGGTTTCTGGGTTGGGTTCGACTGTGTTGGTTCCGTCATCCGATTTCTCCGTGAGTTTTATTCCGTGAACTCTATGCCTGCTCCGCTACATTGATCTCATTGGCAATCACCAGGCTCTTGGGATCGACTTTGTTCAGTCTCAGCCGCACCATGGCAAACACCATGATCAGCGAGGTAACGTCGGCTATGTTGCTTCCCCAGATGGCTCCCTTGAGCCCCCAGTACCAGGTTGCAGGAACCCCTACCACCAGCGACGCCAGCGTGGCGATGGCGAAAGCCTTGAACACGGCATCCGGCGCTTCCATGCCGCGTAGAGCGATGGCTGGACCATATGCCGCACTCCAGAAGATTTGTCCGAAGGCCACCAGCGGCAACAGGTTCATCACTTCCATGTACTTTCCGGAGTACATCAAATGAAAAATCGGAGCACGAAAGGGAAGCACGATGCTCCAATAAGCGATCGCTCCGCCGAAAGCCAGCAATGTCATCTGCCCGGTCATGGCAGCCGCTCCCGACTTGCTCTTTTTTGCTGCCACCCGGGCGGCGTATGGCAAAAAAAGCATGGAAAGCGCGGCCTTGGTTTGCTCGAACGGCAGCGTCAGATTCATCAGGGCTTTCAACTGTCCGGACTGGGCCATTCCGGTAAAGCTGCTGAGAATCGGATAGTAGATGTAGGCCGGAATCCATCCGGCCACGCAGGTGGCCAGCGCCCAGCGACCATAACTCCAATGCCGCTTCCAAGTCTCGCTGAGGTTCGGTCCCGGTTGCCCCATCGGCAATTGGCTACGCAAACGCAACCACAGGGCGCCACTGGTAACCGCAGCTCCGAGAGCAATCAACAAAAATGCCGTAAACGCAGACAACCATCCGCGGTGATAGGCGACGAACAGCGCCACCATGATGAGAGCGCTGTACAAAAGCGATCCCGCGGCAGCCTCTGCCGGCGACAGCTCCAGGTAGAACGTCCGTCGCGCCAGCCAAAAGACCAGCACGAAGGGCGAGGCGACCGTCACTCCTGCGAATGCACCACCCAGGCCGCTTCCTTGACCGAAGAGGTGGATCACGAAAGCGCTCGCGCCGAAGACCACCAGCAGCGACAGCGAAATTACAAAATGAATCTCCAGCAGCGTGTTCAAGTAGCTGCGCATGCAGTTGCGGTAGGTGGAGCCACCGTAGACCGCCATCGGCTCCAGTACCAGCGACTGATAAACCAGCGACAGCAACACGAAAACCCCAAAGGCGATGGCGTAGGCGCCATATTGTGCCGCACCCAGCCAGCGCGCGAGCAGAATGTTAACCAGGAAATTCGACCCTGAAATCAGTCCCTGATCAACGATCGCCAGGCTGCCCTTGCTGGCCCACGGAATCAGTTTGGTGCGCACGGTCCCGGCATCAATGCCGAGGATGCGTTTGGTCGCGGTTTGTACCGGATTGTCTTCCAGTGAAACCTGCGTTCCTTCGACTTCAGACAAAGTAGCGATCTCCAGTAGTAGTTCTGATGAGTGCGGTCGTTGTCGAACTATTTCGCGGCCAAAGCACGGTTGTGGGTCAGCGCAGCGTCGATGCTGTTCTTGAGTCTTTCCGCCAATACAGAAACTTCGGGTTCGACCAGAATCCCGTTATGACTGCCCGGGATGTCCTGAATTTCCAATCCCGCCAGCAACAGTTCGCGCCACGCCGCGTACGGATCGCTGCTGTTGCGCGGCGATTGTTCACTGGCACGGAACAGCGTGGCTTTTCCTGCATAAGGCCTCAGGCGATACTGTCCCGCCGCACGGCTATTGGCCTGGAACACGTCCCGCAGAGCGCGCGGGAAAGTCAGCATTCTCCACAGCACGCGGGACCTGCGCCGAATAGAACGACTCGCTAGGACCAGCAATTGTTTGCTAGGCGTCCGTAAAGACTTGAGCAGGGAACTGGCCAGCGGGTTGAGATTGCCTGGATAGGTATCAAACAGAGCCAGCAGACCCACTTCCTCGCCCTGCGCCTGGAGCTGCTGCGCCATCTCGTATGCGACCAACCCGCCAAGCGAAAAGCCTCCGAGGAAATATGGGCCTCGCGGCTGAACGGAGGCAATCTCCCGCAGATAGTGGGACGCCATCTCCTCGATCGTGGAAAGAGGCGACTGCTGGCCGTCGAGGCCGCGCGCCTGCAATCCGTAAAATGGGTGGGTCGGGCCCATGTGACGCCCTAGATCACGAAATCCCACCACGTTGCCGCCGACGCCGTGAACGCAGAAGAACGGCGCTTTCGGACCCGCGGACTGGATGGCGACCAGCGACGACCAATGTCGCGACCAACCTTCCTGGCGCAACACCACCAGCAGACGCTCCACTGTCGGCGACTCGAGCAACATGGCCAGGGGAAGCGGCCTGCCTACCACCTGCCCGATGCGATGCATAAGTTTGGCGGCTAGCAAGGAATGGCCGCCCGACTCAAAAAAATTATCCTGCAAACCCACCGGACGACCTAGAACCTCCTGCCAGATCTTAAGCACGCGTCGTTGCAGTGGATCAGTTCCGTTCGCCGCTTCAGGCTGAGATTCAGTGTGTGGGCCCGGCTTCGGCAGATTCTGCCGGTCGAGTTTGCCGTTGGCGGTTACCGGCATCGCCTCCAGCATCACAAACACCGAGGGCACCATGTAATCGGGCACCTGCTCGCTCAGGTAACCGCGCAACTCAGCTTCTGCCGTCTCCGAGCCCTTGGCGAGGACCACGTACGCAAGCAGGCGTTTCTCTCCGGCATTGTCTTCGCTCGCGATGACCGCCGCTTCTCGTACCCCGCGATGACGCCCCAGCGCCTCCTCGATTTCGCCTGGTTCTACGCGAAATCCCCGAATCTTGACCTGGTCGTCCTCGCGGCCCAGGAATTCAATCTCACCGTCAGGCCGGTAGCGTGCCATATCACCAGTGCGGTAAAGTCGTGCGCCCGGTTCTGTTGCGAAGGGGTCGCGAACAAATTTTTGTTCCGTTAGATCGGGACGATTCAGGTAGCCATGTGCAACGCCTAATCCGCCGATATAAAGTTCTCCGCGTTCTCCGACCGGCACTGGATCGAGGGAAGCGTCCAGCAGATAAACCCGCACGTTAGCGATCGGGCGGCCGATGGGAACGTTCGTGACTGGTTCAGACTCGGAGTGGGGTTCGTACGCTGTGGCGATTACGCTGGCTTCGCTGGGACCGTAGGTGTTAATCCACCGCACCTTGCGATCGGATAGCGAACGCCACCTTTGGAGAACCGGGGCGGAAACCTTTTCTCCACCCACGATCACCAAACGCAAGTTTTGCGGAGGGCGCTGCTGGTGGTCGAACAGGAAGTTTGTCCACTCATGCCAATATGCCGTGGGCAAGTCGAGAGCAGTGATTTCGTGCTTGCAAATGTAGTCGCTGAACTCCTGGAACCCTAGCGAAAAACCTGCATCCTTCAGGACGATAGTCCCGCCGGCCAGCCAGGTGGGAAAGATCTCTTCAATTGCAATGTCGAAACTGAGCGAGGAAAACTGCAACATGCGGTCCGTGGCGTTAAGGCCGTAAAGCTCAACTGCTGCAGTGCTGTGATTCACCAGCCCCCGATGGCCGAGCAGTACACCCTTGGGTGTCCCCGTGGATCCGGAAGTGTAGATAACGTAGGCGAGATTGTCCGGAGTGCAGCTCTCGCTCAGATTTTGGCTGTTCTGTTGGCGAACGAACGGCCAGACCGCGCTCAATTCAATGGCGGGCGTGGAGATCGGTCCGATTTCGGCCAGTATCTCCGGCAGAGTCAACAAAGCCCGCGCCTGAACATCGTCCAGCATGAACTTCCGGCGCTGCCTGGGATAGGAGGGATCAAGCGGAACGCAAGCCCCGCCGGCCTTCAAGATCGCCAGCAAGGAAATGAGAAATTCCGGGCACGAGGTGAGGCAAACCGCAACCCGATCGTTACTGCGCACCCCGGATGATCGCAGGTAATGCGCCAATTGGTTTGCGGCTTGGTTCAGTTCTGCGTAACTAAGCCTTCTGCTCCCTTGCTCCACCGCGCACGCCGCAGGGTTGCGCAGCACCTGGCTTTCAAAGAGCTGATGCAGGCATTCTGTGGAAGGAAAGGGCACACTGGTGCGGTTCCACTCCTCCACTACGAGCCTTCTTTCGCTTTCTGAAAGGCTGGGCAGTTCGGAAATGGTCTGCCGTGAACCCCGCGTATCAGTTGCCTTGATGAAGGTGTTACTCATGCGAGGTTTGATCTTCGCGCAGTTTGGGGATGGCAGCGGCTGCGGTGTGGGTCGTAGTTGCTCAGGCCGCGCCTGAACCCCTAAGTACCGCGGGGATAGTCCGCAGGAGAATCTCCAGGTCAAGACGCAGGGACCACATGTCGATGTATTGCAGGTCCAACTGCATCCACTTCTCGAAAGGAATGGAACTGCGGCCCATAATCTGCCACAGACAGGTAATTCCCGGACGCACGCTGAAGCGGCGCCTTTGCCAGTCCTTGTCGAAACCTTCCCAGTCGCGCACCGGCAGCGGTCGAGGTCCTACCAGGCTCATATCTCCCCGCAGCACGTTAAACAGCTGCGGTAGCTCGTCGATGCTGGTCTTGCGCAGGAATTTTCCCAGCGGGGTGATGCGAGGGTCATCCTTGATCTTGAAAACCGGGCCGGAAGCTTCATTGAGGTGTTGGATCTCGGTGATTTTCTGCTCGGCGTTCGCAACCATAGTGCGAAACTTGCAAATGCTGAAACGGCGCTTATTCAGCCCCAGACGGTGTTGCATGAAAAACACCGGACCGGTGGAAGTCAATTTGATCAGGATCGCGACCAGGACCAGCAGCGGCGCCAATGCTGTCAGGAGCGTTACCGACAGCAAAATGTCCAAAACGCGCTTGACGATCATCGGCCAGCCCTCTGCCATTCCGGCATAGTGCGTCATCAAAGTCGCACCTTCCAGTTCCTCGGCCTGGGCTGGCGTTCCCTTCAGATCAAACAAATTGTTGAGCACGCGGATGGTGATGCCCTGCTCGGCGCAAATAGAGGTGATAGCTGCGCCGTGCTCGTGCAGCGAACGCATCGGCAATGTCAT
>Ga0070733_10001887_pt1 | contig 15383 bp, 16 predicted proteins | sample Coa_R1_9_FD_66450 | JGI IMG/M metagenome (GOLD analysis project Ga0070733, IMG submission 66450) | Surface soil microbial communities from Centralia Pennsylvania, which are recovering from an underground coalmine fire - Coalmine... | ecosystem: Environmental > Terrestrial > Soil > Unclassified ... | reverse complement strand
CGGTCTTACGCTGCGATTTGCCGTATCGCCAGGCGCGACCGTATGGGCCGCCGCGTCCGGGTGACGCCGTCCGCGACCGCCAGGGTTTGATGAATGCGGTTAACGCGGTGAAGAAGCTGGCTGCGGGGAGAGTTTTCCTCGGAGGCCATTCTTACGGTGGGCGTCAGGCCAGCATGCTCTGCGCGGAGCAACCGGGCCTGGTGGAAGGCCTGCTGCTATGTTCCTATCCTCTGCATCCGCCCGGCAAACCTGACCGGCTGCGCGTTCAGCATTTACCGGCTTTGCGCGTGCCGGTTCTTTTTGTCCACGGGACAAAGGATCCGTTCGGGACGATTGAAGAGCTGGATGCGGCGCGGAAGCTGATCCCCGCAAAGACGGAGTTGCTAAGAGTTGAGGGTGCGGGGCACGATCTGGGGTTCAAAGGGAAGGCAAGGCGTGAGGAGTTGCCGGGAGAGATTGTGGCGGAATTTTGGAAGGTTGTCGGGTAGATCGGTGTCAATCCGCGAGAATCGGTGGTGGCTTAATTTACCCAGCCGGATTTTGAGCCGCCGTTTTTCTTGTCCAGATCATCCGGGGGGATGTAGTTGCCGTGTTCATCGAAGGTGACTTTGCGGTCATGTTTACTCATGTAGACTTCGAATTTGCGGGCGGCGCGGCGGCGTTTCCAGCGGTAGTAGGAGTTGCGCAGGTTGAAATAGCGCTCTGAAGCGCCGAAGGTCAGGCCACGGCGGGGAATGAACTTGACGTAAAGGAATCCGAAGAGCAGGCCGCCGAGATGGGCAAAATTTGCCACTCCCTGCCCAGGCTGAAAGGTGGCGATCACCACCAGAAAGACCATGATAAGCACCATGTACTTGGCTTTCATCATGAAGGGGAGCGGGAACATGAAGATCTCGCGGTCGCCATAAAGCAAGCCGAAGGCTGCGAGGACGCCGTAGACGCCGCCCGATGCTCCAATGGTCGACGTGCCGGGGCTAACACCGGGGATGGGTGAATACGCGACCGCGATAGTAGTCAGGGCTGCGCCAGCTACACAGAACAGGTAGAACTCCAGGAATTTCTTCGATCCCCAGTCCTGCTCCTGCTGCGCCCCGAACATCCACAACAACAGCATATTGATGAGGACGTGGCCGACGCTGGCATGCAGGAACGAATAGGTGAGGAGTTGCCAGACCATCCCGTAGCGCAGCACCAGGGCGGGTACTAATCCGCCGTAGAGCTCCAGAATGGCCTTCATTCCGGGAGCAACCGCCCCGAGTACCACCTGAAGGAAGTAGATTCCCACGCAGGCAATAATGATCCTCTTGACCCACGGGGTGAAGGGCGGGAAGCTCAGCGTAAGGGTGCGTCCAGAGGGCATAGAGTTAATTCTTAGTTCTTCGTCAGTATTTCCAGCTTAGTCTAGCACCCGCAAATCCCCCAGGGGCGGGGAAGAATCTTAATGCCAGAATCCTGCATCATATCCGGCTTTGCGGGTCAAGACAGATTTTTAGGAGCCAAGACTTGACCTCTGCCGTGAGAGCATTAAATATTATCAGTGTGTCCTAATAGAGACGGAGGCAATTATGGTCCTGTGTCCCGAATGCGAGAATAATCTGGATCTCGACGAGGACGAAGTCGATGAAGGGGAAGTAGTGTCATGCCCGGAGTGCGGCAGTGACTTCGAGATAATCACCGTCAGCCCCATCGAACTGAAACCTATGGAAGAAGCAAAGTACGAAGAGGACGACGAAGAAGAGGAAGCCGAAGACGGTGACTACTCTTAAATTGCGGCGGCTGTTTCCAGATTTTTCCCGCCCCAGGATGCGAATCGCGGCCGCTCTCCTGGTGTTGGTGGCGATTGGCCTTACTGGTACACGCACTTCAGCCAGTGATTCTCCCTCACAGAAAAAGAACCAGGGAAAACCGTATGCGGTGATTATTGGTACGGTGTGGGGGCCCGACGATAAGCCGGTTTATGGAGTGAAGGTCAAGATCAGACGGGGAGATGAGAAGAAAGCGCGCTGGGAAGTCTACTCCGACCATCACGGTGAGTTTGCCGTGCGTGTGCCCGCGGGCAAGGCTGACTACGTAGCCTGGGCCGATTTGAAGGGGTACAAAGCCGTTAATGGCGATCGTTTGCAACCGGGTGAAAGCGCGACAATCCAGGTGGAATATGATGAGCGCGTGGATATGGGGTTGCATCTAAAATGAGAACTTCCCGGTGGGCGGAGGGTTTCGGCATGAAAAAGCGATCTGCAATGGTACTGGGGATACTGCTTTTCATGGGCGGATTCTCCATAGCGACCTCAGGAGCAAGTCCGTATCCGCCGAAAGACAAGGACAAGGCCGTCGGCCGCATGCTGACGGGCAAGGTTCTGGATAAGCGGGACAATCCGGTGGTGGATGCGGTGGTGTACCTCTCGAATGCGCGTACCCGCGCGATGAAGACCTATATCGTGGGGCCCGACGGCACGTATCGTTTTCCTGAACTCTCCCTCAACGTTGACTACGAAATCTATGCGCAATACAAAGGGCAGAAGAGCGAGACCAAAGCCGTGAGCCAGTTCGACGATCACAAGGTCGTCAACATCGTGCTGAGAATTGACACCAAGTAAGTCCGATTTTTCCAAGGAGCACCCTCTTGCGTTCATCCTTGAACACTCTCGCTATGGTTTCGCACCGCTCGCGTTGGCGGCACCTCGGTTGGACGGGCACGGTTGTGATTGTGATCTGGGCGGTCTCGTATCTGGCCCTTTCCGCCGGTAGCGCGGCGCGTCTCTCGCCTGCGCAGGCGCAGGTCACCATGGTTGCAAACGCGGTGCTCACTTATCACAATGACAATGCTCGCACCGGCCAGAACCTGAATGAAACCATTTTGACCCCGGCAAATGTGAACTCATTCAGGTTCGGCAAGTTGTTTGTCATCCCAAGCGACGGCAAGGTCGACGCCCAGCCGCTTTATCTGCCGAATGTGAATACGCCCGGCCACGGTAGGCACAACATTCTTTATGTGGCGAGCGAGCACGGCACAGTTTACGGGCTCGACGCCGACACCGGCTCGGTCGTCTGGAAAGTCTCTACGCTGCTTCCGGGAGAGAAACCCAGCGACGACCGCAGCTGCTCGCAAGTGACGCCGGAGATCGGGGTGACGGCGACACCGGTGATCGATCCCGCTGCCGGGCCACATGGCTCCATCTATGTGGTGGCCATGTCGAAGGACGGTTCGGGAAGCTATCATCAGCGGCTGCATGCGCTGGACGTGACTACGGGGGCGGAGCAATTCGGCGGCCCGAAAGAGATTCAAGCGTCGTTCCCCGGAAAAGGTGACGGCAGCTCGGCGGGGAATGTGGTTTTCAGTCCTGGGCAATATGAAGAGCGCGCCGGGCTGTTGCTGGTCGATGGGGTTGTGTATACCGCATGGACTTCGCATTGCGATCATCGTCCGTACACCGGCTGGGTGATGGGCTACGACCAGAAGACGCTGGCCCAGGTCAGTGTGTTGAATGTGACCCCGAATGGAAGCGAAGGAGCCATCTGGATGGCTGGCGCCGGACCGGCGGCGGATGCGAATGGCAACATTTACCTGCTGGATGCTAACGGAGACTTTGATACCAGACTCGATGCGCGTGGGTTTCCCAGCCAGGGTGATTTTGGGAATGCATTTCTAAAGATTTCGACCAACAACCGGCGACTGGCGGTCGCAGACTATTTCGAGATGTTCAACCAGGCGGCGGAAAACCGTGCGGACCAGGATTTGGGATCGGGAGGGGCGCTGGTGCTGCCCGATCTCAAAGACAGCACGGGGAAGGAGCGTCACCTCGCCGTGGGCGCCGGTAAAGACCGAAACATATATGTTGTTGACCGGGATGCGATGGGAGGGTTCAATCCCACTTCGAACAATATCTACCAGCAGATTTCAGGAGCTTTTCCGGGTCGCGCGGTCTATTCCATGGCGGCGTACTTCAACAACACTCTCTACTACGGATCCGTAGGCGACCGCATCAAGGCGTTCGCGATCAATCAGGCGCGGCTCGGGACGACGCCCAGTTCGCAGACAAGCCACAGGTTCCCATATCCGGGGGCAACGCCGAGTATCTCGGCCAACGGAACCAGCAACGCTATCCTGTGGGCGGCGGAGAATGATGACCCGGCTGTGCTCCACGCCTACGACGCCACCAATCTCGCGAAAGAGCTCTATAACAGCAGTCAGGCCGCCGATGCGCGGGACGAGCTGAGTGAGGGTAACAAGTTCATTGTTCCGACGGTGGTGAATGGGAAGGTGTATCTGGGGACGATTAATGGGGTGGGAGTATTTGGATTGTTAAAGTAGAGAAAAAGGCCGCCATTTCAGGCGGCCTTCATTGATTTTTACCCGTCCTGCGACCGGTTCGCCTTCAGTTGTTCTCGTTGCCGGCGCGTTTCCACGACATCGACTCGCCGATGGTGGATCCGCCCGTGCTGGTAGCGGGATGCTTGTAGGCCTCGACTTCCTTATGTGAAGCTTCTTCGCCCACCGCCTTGATGCTGAGCCCGACTTTTTTCTCTTCCGGGTGCATCTTGATGATCTTGAAGTCGTGCTCCTGGTTGGGCTCGAGCGTTAACGGCTGGCCATTGCCGTCCACCGCTTCTGAGTTGTGGCAAAGCCCCTCGATGCCTTCAGAGATTTCCACGAACGCCCCAAAACTGGCCACGCGCAGCACTTTTCCGTGCATCACGTCGCCCACGCGGTGCTTCTCAAAGAAAGCCTCCCAAACATCCGGTTGCAACTGCTTGACGCCGAGTGAGAGCCGGCGCTTGTCAGGCTCAATGGCCAGAACCACGGCCTTCACGCGATCCCCCTTTTTGAGCACTTCGGAAGGATGTTTCACCCGCTTGGTCCAGCTCAGATTGCTGACGTGAACCAGTCCGTCAATGCCATCTTCAATTTCAATAAAGGCTCCGAAGTCGGTGAGGTTGCGCACCCGGCCCTCGACCTGAGCGCCTACGGGATACTTCTCATGCAAGGCGTCCCACGGGTTCGAAGCCAGTTGCCGCATACCCAGAGAGATTCGGCGTTCCGTCGGATTCACGCTCAGGACGACGCATTCCACCTGATCGCCCACATTCACCAATTTGGACGGGTGCTTCATGCGCTTCGACCAGGTCATCTCGCTGACGTGCACCAGGCCTTCGATGCCCTGCTCCAGTTCCACAAATGCGCCGTAGTCCGTCACGCTGATCACGCGGCCACTGACGTGAGCATCCACCGGGTAGCGGTGTTCGGCATCCAGCCAGGGATCGGGAGTGAGTTGCTTGAATCCCAGCGACACGCGCTGCTTATCTTTGTCGTATTTCAGCACCTTGACGTGAATCGAGTCGCCAACGTTCACCAGGTCGCGGGGATGGGTCAACCGGCCCCAGGACATATCGGTAATGTGCAACAGGCCGTCGATGCCGCCCAGGTCCACAAAAGCGCCGTAGTCGGTAAGGTTCTTGACCACGCCGGTCAGGGTGCTGCCTTCCTCGAGGTGTTCCAGTGTCTTGGCCCGCTTCTCGCCTTGTTCTTCCTCCATCACCTGCTTGCGCGAAACCACAATATTGCCACGCTTTTTGTTCAGCTTGATGATGGCAACTTCCAGGACCTGGCCTTTGGCTGCGTCCAGGTTGCGGGTGCGGCGCAGATCGGCCTGGGAGCCGGGAAGAAACGCACGGGCGCCCATAATATCCACGGTCAGGCCGCCCTTGATGCGTTCGACGACCACGGCCTGGATGGGCTTCTTCTCGTTGTAAGCCTTTTCAATTTCATCCCAGGAGCGGATTTTCTGCGCCTTCTGGTGCGAAAGATTGATGTAGCCTTCCTCGGTCTCGCCCTTGTCGCGCATGACGGAAATTTCGTCGCCCGGCTGGAACCTGGGCTTGCCCTCGTGGTCGAGCACCTCGGAGAGCGGCAACATACCTTCGGACTTGGCGCCGATGTCGACCACCACATGGGTGGGGGTCAGCTTGAGCACCGTGCCTTTGATGACCTTGTCCTCGTCCGCTGTCTTTTCAGTCTCGGTGGTGAAGCTCTCCAGGGCAGAAGCAAAGTCGTCGCCGCCAGCGGAGCCTGGTTTGTCGTCCGCGCGCTGGGCGGAGGGCAGGGAGATTTCAGCGGTAGCGTCGTCGGGTGCGCCGGCGACGGGTTCGGTTAAGGTTGAGGTAGAGGAATCCGGGTTGTGGGGGATGTTGTCGTCGAACAAGGTCATGGCCTCTCTGGTCAAATCGCACGCTTGAGTGCGAAGGATGCGGGAGCTGCTTAGCAGACTGCTGGCGTGAGTCTTTGGTTGTGTTGAGCCCGTTCTGGCGAACGAACTGTTGACAATCCCAGCGGTCGGACGTTTCTAAAAAGCTAACCCGCGTCCTAAGGGAACTCTTCGACTATAGCAACCGCTTTGGAAGAGTGTCAAACCCCAAAAATGAGGAAATTTGGGCAGTGTTAAAGGAGGGTTAAAAGCGGGGAAAAGGGGCGTAAAACCGCGGTTTCGGACTCTGCCGGATTTCCAAGAGCGGGCATGCTTCCCCCGGCTTTGATGCCGCGGTACACTTCTGACCGGAAAGACTGGCCCATCCGGGCTTGTCGTCGGGAGAAAACGATGAAGTCACTTATTGCTGCGATATTGCTGTTGTGCGCAACTGGCGTGGCGCAAGTTCCTAATCCCACACTGAAGATGTACAAGCTGGTGGAAGGCAAACAGGAAAACTTCACCTTCAGCACGACCCTGTCTCTGAAACTGGGCGATTGGGTAGAAATCAAGGTTTATTGTGAAAACACTCTGCCGTCGTGTGTTCAGCCGGCATACTTTAACAATGGACAGGAGATCAAGTTTCCGAACCTCTATACCGGAAACCAGGGCGAACTGGTCCAGCAAGTCTTTGGCCTGGCAGCGCCCGCGAATGGCCCGATCAAAGTATTGATCCCCTCGATTCGCTACGGGATTGAATACAAGGGAACGATTGAGGTCACGACGGCGCAATGAGGGCGTGAAGAATAGGGATACGAGCCAAACCGCGATCATGACCTTGCAAAGTGCGCGCGGCATCGCGCGGCTCGCCTGGGTCCTCCGTTCGCAAGAGCGGCGAACTCCGGGTGACATACCGCGCTGGTTCCGAAACCTCGCGCTATCTGCTACTCTGCCCTGCGATGGATTATCTCTGGACTCCCTGGCGCTACGCCTACGTCACCGCGGCTCAGAAGACCTCAGGCTGTATCTTCTGCGAACTGCCGAAGGCCGGAGACGATGTGCGGGTTCGCATTGTTCACCGGGGCCAGCACTGTTACATCGTGCTGAATACTTTTCCCTATACTCCCGGACACGTGATGGTGGTTCCCTTCACTCATGTTGACGAGTTGCAGAAACTGCCCCGAGAGGCGGCTCACGAAATGATCGAGTTGTCGCAAAAGATGGAGCGGGTCCTGCGCCAGCTCTACAAGCCAGACGGAGTGAATCTGGGAATGAACATTGGCAAAGCCGCGGGAGCTGGAGTTGCGGGACACATCCATATGCACGTGTTGCCGCGCTGGGTGGCCGATTCCAACTTCATGTCGGTGGTGGGAGAGACGCGGATCCTGCCCGAAACTCTGGATATGACTTACGAACGAATCAAAGGCGGGCTGCAATCGGCGGTGTCACCCTGAGTGGAGGATCGAAGGGCACAGAAGCCCCACCCAGGATGAACGCCGCGACGTAGGCGCACAATCGACCGCCCAGCAAACTGAGCCGCGATGCTCCCAGTGCGCCAACTCTCGCAAAATCGAATCACCTCGGTATGCTCAGGTTTGATTTGGAACGCCTGATCCGGCACGAGGCCCGGCCGGTACCGGTGATGACCGTCAGAATGCAGGGCAAGACTACTGCCGGTGAAGATCGCGATTTGTCAAAAAAATGTCAAAAGGCAGTAAAGTTTTGTGGCGCAGGGAACAACATAACAACTAGTTTTGTAGTAGACGTTCCATTTCATCTTCGCTGATCACTCGAACACCCAATTCGCTGGCTTTGTCGAGTTTGGAGCCGGCGTCAGCTCCAGCGACGACGTAATCGGTTTTCTTGCTGACGGAGCCAGCCACGCGGCCGCCGGCGTCTTCGAGCATTTTCTTAACGGCATCGCGTGGTCGGGTGAGCGTACCAGTCAGAACGAACGTCTTGCCAGCGAGTTTAGTGCCGCGTTCCTTTTTCTTGCCGGTGAAAATCAGCCCGGCAGCCCGCAATCGATCGATCAATTTGCGGTTGCTGGCTTCGCGAAAAAACTCCACGATGCTGTCGGCAATGCGCGGGCCGACCTCAGTGACATTTTGTAATTCTTCTGCGCTCGCGTTCATGAGTGCGTCCATGGATCCGAAATGCTCGCCGAGAAATTGGGCAGTACGCTCTCCGACCATGCGAATGCCCAGCCCATAGATGACGCGTTCGAGCGGAAGCTTCTTCGAGGCTTCGATCTCATCGAGTACATTTTGTGCGGACTTGTCCCCCATGCGCTCGAGCGACAGCAGCTTGTCTTTGGTGAGCCCGTAAATGTCAGCGACATTTTTGACCAGTCCGCGGTCAGTGAGCTGGTTGACCAGGGCGTCGCCCATGCCCTCGATATTCATGACCCCGCGCGAGGCGAAGTGCAGAATGGTCTCGCGCAGTTTGGCGGGACAGTTGGCGTTCACGCAGCGGTAGTCCACTTCGCCCTCGGTGCGAACGACCTTCGTGCCGCAGACCGGACACTTCTCCGGCATATGAAAGGACTTGTGGCCGCGCGGGTGCTGCTTGTCCTCGACTACGCGGGTGACTTTGGGAATGACGTCACCGCCGCGTTCGACCTCAACCCAATCGCCAATCTTGACGCCCAGGCGCTCGATCTCATCCATGTTGTGCAAGGTGGCCCGGCTAACGGTGGTGCCGCCGATGGGAACTGGCTTCAGCCACGCCACAGGGGTAAGTTTGCCAGTGCGGCCGACCTGAGGAACTATGTTTTCAATCTGCGTGATGCCGGAGCGGGCGGCATATTTGTAGGCGATGGCCCAGCGCGGGGCTTTTCCGGTGTAGCCTAGCTCGTCTTGCAGTGAGGTGCGGTCGACTTTGACTACGATGCCGTCGATCTCATACGGTAGCTTCTCGCGGCGGGTCTCCTGCTGCTCAATGAACTTCCACACTTCGTCGAAGTCTTTGGCAAGTTTGCGGCTAGAGTTCACTTTGAAGCCGGCGGCGTCGAGCGCGTCGAGAGTTTTCCAATGGCGGTCGAAGCAGGTGCGGCCGTCTTTGAGCAGCATGTAGGAAAAATATTCGAGACGGCGCTGCGCGGTGATGCTGGCATCGAGCTGACGGACGGTTCCGGCAGTCGCATTGCGGGGATTGGCAAACAGTGACAAGCCTTGCCGCTCCCGGTCTTCGTTCATCTTCTTGAAAGCTGCGATCGGCATCAGCATCTCGCCGCGCACCTCGAAGTCAGAGGGGATACCGGAGGATTTCAATTTCTCTTTGGAAATGGAGAGCGGAATGGAGCGGACCGTGCGGACGTTTAATGTGACGTCTTCGCCAATCATGCCATCGCCCCGAGTGATGCCGCGCACGAGCCTGCCATTTTCGTAGATCAGCGCCAGGGACATGCCGTCGAGCTTGAGTTCGCAGACGTAGTCGATGTCGTTGCGGCCGGTGAGTTCGTGAACCCGCCGTTCCCAATCGCGCAGGTCGTCAAGGTTGTAAGTGTTGTCGAGCGACAGCATGGGCGACGAATGCGGCGCTTTGACCACGCCTTCGCGCGGCTGGCCACCGACGCGCTGGGTGGGGGAGTCTGGTGTGATGAGCGCGGGATGATCAGCTTCGAGCTTCTTCAGTTCATTCATGAGCTGATCGAATTCAGCGTCGGAGATTTCGGGATCGTCCAGGGCGTAGTAACGGTATTCGTGATGCCGGATTTTCTCGCGCAGGGCTTCGATCTTTTTCTCGAGGTCTTTGTCTTTGGTCGCGGACATTGGGAGAGATTATAGGCGAGAATCCTAGAGCGCAGAGCACGCGGAGGAAGGCAGATATGCGGTAAGCTACAAGCTTTAATTCGGAGACCATCGATGCCAAAAGCTGCGGCTGTACTCGTGCTGTCTGACGCTTTGCTGACTGCATTCGACACTAACGACCGCATCAACCAATACATGATTGAGAACCTTCCCGCCGAGGCCTGGCGGGCGGAGCCACCCGATGGAAAAGGGCGGACGGTCGCGGCCATTGTGGCCCACATCCACAATGTGCGGGTAATGTGGCTGAAGGCCGCAGCAAAAGGAAGTAAGATTCCGGAACAACTTGACCGCAGCAGCGTGACTCCGGCGCAGGCGTTAAAAGGGATGGAGCAGAGCCGGGCGGCTCTGAGCGCGGTGCTCAAGTCGGCGCTGGAAAGCGATGGCCGGGTGAAGGGATTCAAGCCGGATGTGGCCGGGTTTCTGGGATACCTCATCTCGCACGATGCTCATCATCGCGGGCAGATTTGTATGCTGGCGCGGCAGGTTGGGCACCCGCTGCCGCAGAAGGCGATGTTTGGCATGTGGGAGTGGGGTTCGAGGGGAAAAGCGTAGAGTTGTTTCGCGGCTTGCTCGGGCGAGGACGCCCGCGCCTACACATCCATGCGCAAGGCGTTGCTTCTCTACAACCCGCTTTCAGGCCGGCGACAGGGGCGGCGTGTGCACGAAGTGGAGAGCGCGCAGTCGGTGCTGCGCGCAGGCGGCGTCGAGGCGGCTTCCGCCGCTACAGCCGGGCCCAGCGATGCTGCGGGGCAGGTCAGGCAAGCGATAGACGGCGGTTGCGATGCGGTGTTTGCCTGCGGCGGCGATGGGACGGTACACGATGTTGTGCAGGGGTTGGTCGGCTCCAGCACAGCCCTGGGGGTGATCCCGCTGGGGACGGCCAACTCGCTGGCCCATGACCTGGGATTGCCGCTTTCCCCGACCGGCGCAGCGCGGGCCGCGCTGACTGCGCGCCCTCGCCGGATTGCCGTGGGGCGAGTCGCTTACCGGGGGCTCAATGACGCCGAGGATACGCGCTACTTTACGGTTACGGCCGGCATCGGCGTCGACGCGCATCTTTTCTACAAATTGAACCCTATGGCGAAACGTCGCCTGGGGATGGCGGCCTACTATGCCAAGGCCACGCGCCTGTGGCTCACACACAAGATGGAGAAATTTGCCATCGAGCTGGACGGCGAAGCTCCCCGGAGTGCGGAAGTCACACAGTTGCTTGCAGTCCGCATACGCCATTTCGGTGGAGTATTGCGGGAACTGGCGCCGGGCGCATCGCTCGATCGCGAGGATTTGCGTCTGGTGCTGTTTCACACTCGAAGCCGTGCGGCCTATTTGGGCTACGTGATGCGGGGCCTCCTGGGTGCGAAATGGGACGTCCCAGGCATCGAGCTGATGTATGGGACGCGGGTGAGTTGTCATCCGCTGGAGAAATCATCCCGCATCTTTGTGGAAGCTGACGGAGAGGTGTTAGGGAGATTGCCGGCGGAGATCAGCGTTGTACCCGATGCGCTGACGATATTGAGCCGGGCAGGATAGGCCGTAAGAAGAGACTGCATCGGGGAAACTCGCGGCTACATCTAAAAGCTTTTTCGCGAATCTTGGAACCTATAACTCATTTTCTGACCGGCGCCTGCCTGGGACGAGCCGGATTCAATCGCAAAACCGCGCTGGCCACGGCGACGATGATGCTGGCTGCCGAGGCCCCCGACCTCGATGTTTTGGAGAGCGTGAAGGGGCCGGTGTTCGGCTTTGGCCATCATCGCGGATTCACCCACTCTTTTCTGGGTCTGGTCCTGGTATCCGCCGTGGTGGTCGGCTTTGTCTACGTGATCTGGCGGCTGCGCGGACGGAAGATCAAGGATCCCAACCTGCCGCCGCGTTGGGGTCTGCTGTTTGGATTCGCATACCTGGCGGGACTCACCCATATTCTTCTCGACTTTACTAACAACTATGGTGTGCGGCCGTTCTGGCCATTTTCGGAGAAGTGGTATTCCTGGGACATTGTTTTTATCGCAGACCCTTTTATTCTCGTCATGCTGATCGGGGGATTGGTGTTGCCATCCTTCTTCGCCTTGATCGACAAGGAACTGGGAGTGCGACCACGCGGGCCGCGGGGGCGCTGGGGAGCGATCGTGGCGTTGATCGGGGTGACGGCAATCTGGGGAGTGCGCGATTATGAGCACCGGCGGGCGGTGAGTGCGCTCGACGCGCGTAATTACGAAGGGGAAAATCCCGTCCGTACCTCGGCCTATCCCTATTGGTGGAGTCCGTTTCAGTGGAGCGGCGTGATCGAGGCGCCAACTTTCTTTGCTGTTATGGGAGTCAATTCGTTGACTCCCGAGGTTGATCCCGATGGCGAAATGCAGGTCATTTATAAGCCGGCAGAAACACCGGTGACACTGGCGGCGAAGAAGTCTTATCTCGGGCGGGTTTACCTGGACTGGGCGCAGTATCCGATCACGGAAACCGAGCAGCTGCCCACCGGATACCTGGTGCGCTTCCGTGATCTGCGCTATGCGTATCCCGGCAGCAAGAGCCGCAGCGTTCTGGGATCGAGTGTGGAATTGGACCGCAATCTGGATGTGATCGCGGAAAGCATGGGAAGACGAAGCCAGCGAGTGGTTCGCGGAACGGCGAAGTAGCCCGAGCCCGGCTTGACAGGGCAGGTTGGGCGCGCCACAATCAGGGGACGGCGAGGAGGCTTCATGCTGGCCTATATCTTTGTAGTGCTTGGGGTCGTGGTTCGGTTCATACCGCATCCCTGGATGTTCACTCCGGTGACGGGATCGCTGCTATTTTTTGGGGCTCGCGGCTCACGGCGCCAGCTCTGGGTGCCTTTCGTGGTGTTCGCGGCCTCCGATGTGCTGCTCACCAGGCTGGTTTACTCTTATCCGTTTACCGCCGATCATTTTGTCACCTTTGCGTGGTATGCAGGGGTGCTGTGGCTGGGCACCAAGCTGCGCAATCATGCCAAACCGCTGCCAATCGTGGGCGCAGCGCTGGCCAGTTCAGTTTCGTTCTTCCTGCTGACCAATCTGGCGTCCTGGGCGTGGCTGGATATGTATCCCAAGAACCTGGCCGGGGTGATGATGTCGTACGCGGCCGGGATACCTTTCTTCCGCCATGCGCTGGAGGGAGATCTGCTGTTTACCGCCGCGATGTTTGCCACACCGGTGTTGTTGAAGGCGCTGAGTGAGGGCAAGGCGGGAGATCACGCGGCCGCGTAGGGATTGCTGCTCCAGAAGTTGATCGGTTTTCGCATTCGGCCCACGGCGTCAGCCGTGGGCTTTATTCTGCCGCCGCTTCGCGGCGCCGACGCCGCTTCTTTCCACGTAAGGTCAGCCACACCAGCAGCCCCATCATTCCGGCTGCTGCGATCCAATAGTAGTGACGGGCGAAAAGCTGCCCGCTGAGGCGCACTACGTCCGGGCCAAACTGGATGGTAAGAATGGCCAGGATGAGAAAGCGCACGGTGCGCCCGCAAAACACCGCCAGCAGGAAGCGCACAAAGCTCATTTCAGAAATCGCCGCTGCCAGCACAAATAATTTGAAAGGCGTGGGAGGTGGCAACATGGCCGGGAACATGAGCGCCCAGAAGGGATGATGGTTGAATGCGGAATGGAGTTTTTCGAAACGCTCCGCCGACATTCGCTTGCGGAGGAATTCCTCGCCGCCGGTGTAGCCGATGACATAAATGACGATGCTGCCGAGCGCCGATCCGGTGGCGGCCATGAACACATACAGAAGAAAGCGGGCGCGGTCCTGGTAGACGTAACCGGCGACCACCGCATCCATGGGCAGCCCGATGAAACCGCCGTCGAGAGCGGCCACGGCCAGCACACCCCATGCCCCCAGAGGCTTGAGCAGCGCCCACAGAAAGGCGGTATAGCGAGTGAGGATGTGTTTGATGGTTTTCAAGATCTGAATCTAGAAGTGTACGTGAATGTGGGCATCGGTTCGGCGACAAAAGACCTGACCACAGAGGACACAGAGGTTCACAGAGATAGTACCGAACTACTCGTGCTTCGTATTTCCGCTCAGCAACTGCAAAGCATGCGGCAACAATTCGATTACAGATTCCAGCGATTGCACCGCTCCCGCCGGGCTTCCTGGAAGGTTCAGAATCACAGACTTCCCCCGCACGCCGCAGACGGCCCGGCTAAGCGCGGCCAGTGGGGTCATCTTCGCGCCTTCCGCACGCATGCGCTCGGCCACGCCTTCGAGCAAACGCTCGCAGACGGCGTGAGTGGCCTCCGGAGTCACATCCCGTTGAGCTATGCCGGTCCCGCCTGTGGTCACGATCAGCCTCGCCCGATCCGCTGCTGAGAGAATCGCCTGCCGGATAGCCACCTGCTCGTCGGGGACGGTCGCGGTTCCGACGATCGCGAACTTATGTTTCTTAAGAACTTCGGCGACGGCGGGACCAGAGAGATCGGTGCGTTCGCCGCGGGCACAGGAATCACTAACGGTGATGACGGCCGCGCTCAGCGTTTCAGGAGTCGAGGAGGACATCATCTTCTTCTTCCTCCGCAGCCTTGCCGCCATCGCGTTGAGATTCGTCCAGCAGCCGCAGGCCTTCCATCAGCAGGCCTTGGGTATTCAATGTGGTGGTCTGTTTAGTGGTCTTGCCTTCGAAATTGACCTGAAAGTTGCCGTCGGTCCAACGCAAGACTTTGAACACGGCCTGGTCTCCGTGCAAGGAGCCGTAGGCAGCGTGGGTGACCTGGCCTTCCTTAAAATACACCTCGCATTTTTCGTCTTTGCTGGTGAGGGTGAGAGCGCAGCTCTTGCGGCCCATTTCCAGCGATTGAACCAGATCGATCACGTTCATTTGCAGGAGGCTGCCGCGCAGCACACCGTCGGAGGGCGCGGTCTTGGCCATTTTTTCAAGTGCGATTTTATCGATGATGCGTTTGATCCGCTGGGTTGCTTCACGCAGAAAGAATGGCTTCTCCACGAAGTCATCCACGGGCAGGTCCGGGGTCGAAAGTTTTTCAACGATGTCGGCCTTGGCGGCCAGCAGGATGATGGCAGCGGCGGCGGTTCGCGGGCGGCTTCTGAGTTTCTCTACCAGTTGACGGCCATCCATGCCGGACATGCGGTAGTCGCAAACGAGCAGGTCGGGCGGATCGTCCACTGCCTTAAGCAGAGCGTCGGCGGCGTCACTGGCGGTGGAGACCACAGCGAGAGGAGCGAGTGCGCCTCGCAGCATCGCCAGGATCATGGGATTGTCGTCCACCAGCAGGACTTTGACGTTATTCGACATGGACTATTTCTTCTTACGAGAGCGGGCGTAATCACCGCTCTTGCCGCCAGTCTTACGCTCCAGCGCGATTTCGCGAATCTCGATGCCCTTGTCGAGGGCCTTGCACATATCGTACACGGTAAGCGCGGA
>Ga0070733_10001886_pt1 | contig 15385 bp, 12 predicted proteins | sample Coa_R1_9_FD_66450 | JGI IMG/M metagenome (GOLD analysis project Ga0070733, IMG submission 66450) | Surface soil microbial communities from Centralia Pennsylvania, which are recovering from an underground coalmine fire - Coalmine... | ecosystem: Environmental > Terrestrial > Soil > Unclassified ... | reverse complement strand
ACCACAAAACAGGTCATTATTACGGCCACGGTCCCCGGCGCTCCCGCTGACAAGGCCGGTTTCAAAAGTGGTGATATCATCGTGGCTGTCAACGGGACAAACGTCGCCGGCAAAGATATCAATACTATTCACAACCTTATCGAAGGCAACGTCGGCACAAGTGTAGCGATAACCGTACAGAGGCCCCCAACCAACCAGCATCTGACGATTAACGTGACGCGCGCTAACTTTAAGATTCCAAGCGTGATCATGCACTACATCACCGCAGCACATATCGCGGATATCCAGATTCTAGGTTTCGATGACGGCGCCTCCGATGAGCTCAATACGGACCTTACACTGGCTAAAAAGTCGGGAGCAACGTCCATCATTCTCGATCTGCGCGACAATCCCGGCGGCTTTTTGCAGCAGGCCATCAATACGGCCAGCGAGTTTATCGGTAGCGGCAATGTGCTATTGGAACAGGACAGCTCCGGCGCTCGCACGCCCGATCCTGTGACCGGTCATCCCGTTGATACGCATATACCTATTGTTGTGCTGGTCAACGGCAACACCGCCAGCGCTGCGGAGATCGTCTCCGGCGCATTGCAGGATCACAAGCGCGCCATCATCATGGGAACAACAACACTTGGAACAGGCACAGTTCTCAACGAGTTTGATTTGCCCGATGGCTCGGCCATTTTCCTGGGCGTCATGGAATGGCTGACACCGAACGGCAACTTCATCCGAAATAAAGGCATCACACCCAATACCGTCGTCAATCTCCCCCAGAACACATTCCCGCTCACGCCCAATGTTGAGAACCAGCGCAATATGACACTGCAGCAGATTCTCAACAGCGGGGATGTGCAACTGGTCGCAGCGATCAAGTACCTGCAAACGCACCCGTGATATGTAGAGACGAGGACGACCGCAAGGGTACGCCCGTACCCCACGACGAATCAGCTCGCCGAACCCGCACAGGGTACGGGCGTGGGCTTGTCCCCGCCCTGGAACTAGGGTGAGGCAATTGCCGCCTGGTAATACTTGCTTGTTGGCTTATGCCCCAGGTACGGCATGATAAAGCTGGTAGCTGCTACCACTTTCTCCAGGTTAACGCCCGTCTCAATACCCATACCATCTAGCATATACAACAGGTCCTCGGTCGCCAGGTTGCCAGCCGCGCCCGGCGCGTATGGACAACCGCCAAGTCCCCCGGCAGAGGAATCGACAATGCCGATACCCAGTTGCAACGCTGCCAGCACATTAGCCAGCGCGGTGCCGCGTGTATCGTGGAAGTGAACGGCAATGCGCTCGACTGGAATCGCGCCCTCTTCGGTGAAAAGATCGATTACATCCACCACCTGGTTGGGTGTTGCTACACCAATGGTATCGCCCAGCGAGAGTTCGCCGATGCCCATCTCGAGCAAGTCCTGGGCCACGCGCAGCGCCTGGCCTGCGTCAACCCGGCCTTCGTAGGGACAGCCAAAGACGGTAGAGATATAGCCGCGCACCGGCACGCCTTCGCGCTGCGCCATCGCGAGTACGGGGCGGAAGTTGGCGAGGCTCTCAGCAATTGTAGCGTTGATGTTATGGCGCGTGAAGCTTTCACTGGCGGCGGTAAAGACGGCGATAGCGCGCGCGCCGGCCGCCAGGGCGCGCTCCATACCCTTCACATTGGGGACAAGCACGGGGTACGCGACATGCGTAAGGCGCGCCAGGCCGCTCATTACCCCGGCGGCATCACTTAATTGCGGAATAGCGCGTGGATTGACAAACGAGGTGGCTTCAACAACCGGCAGACCGGCCTCGGCCAGCATCTGGATAAAGCGGATTTTCTGCTCAGTGGGTACCAGCGCCTTCTCGTTTTGCAGGCCATCGCGCGGGCCAACTTCCACGATGCGCGCGCTTCGCGGCAAAGATGCAAGCGGTGACATCATCGGTCATGCCCCTCGATATTCGTAGTGAGAACCCTGCTCACCCGCGGGTGGCGCTTGATCTTGTTTCTCTTGCTTCGCGCTGTCAGGCGGATGTAACAGCAGCGGTTCTGATCTTGCCTGGTCCTGCTGGCGCTGCCGCTCTACTCTGACTTTAGTGATGCGCCTTCCGCGTGTAGCTATAACCGTGAAGGTAAGGTTATTAAAAGTGATGGTATCGTCAACAACCGGGATTTTATCAAGCTGGGCATACAAAAATCCTCCCAGCGTATCGTAATCCTCGTTCTCCAATTCCGTTTCCATCAGTTCATTAAATTCATCGATGCTCATTTTGGCGTCAACGACGTACTCGTACTGGTTAACCTTTTCATAGAGGTTCTCTTCGCGATCATATTCATCGCGGATATCGCCCACGATTTCCTCGACCAGGTCTTCAATCGTCACCAGCCCGGCAACCGAGCCATACTCATCGACGAGAATAACCATATGCACGCGCTTCTGGCGAATTTCGCGCAGCAGGTCATCCAGTTTTTTAGTCTCAGGCACGAAGTAAGGCTGGCGTACCAGGTTGCGAACCGGCAGGTTTTCATGGCCTTCGCGCAATTGCTTGAGCATGTCCTTCGTGTACAGCAAACCGATAATGTTATCGATGCTCTCCTCGTAGACGGGGATGCGCGAAAAGCCGGCCTCCAAAGCCAGGTCCACTGCGTCGCTAACGGTATCACCGCTCTCCAGCGTCACCATGTCTATGCGTGGCACCATCACCTCGCGCACAGTCCTATCGGCGAACTCAAAGATGCTGTGGATCATATCTGTCTCTTCTTCTTCCAGCACGCCCTCTTTTTCGCCGACCGTCACCAGCAGACGCAGTTCTTCTTCCGTCACAAACGGGCCAGCATGTTTCACCTGCCCGCCCATCAAACGCACCAGGAAGTTGGTTATCTTGCTCAAAGCGACCACGATTGGGTGCAGCAGCCAGGCCGTGCCTCGCACAAGGGGAACCATGGTGCGCGCCCAGCGCAGTGGATTTTGCACAGCAGCAGTTTTCGGCGTAATTTCGCAGAAGATGAGCACAACCAGTGAGATCGTTATCGTCGCAATGAGTTCACCGTATGACGCGGAGAAACGCAGCGCCAACACGGTCGCCATGCTGGAAGCCACAATCACTGCCACGCTGTTCACAACAAGGATCGTTGAGAGGAAAGTATTTGGCTGGGACAGCAGCTTTTCGATCTCGGCAGCTTTCGCGTCGCCTTCTGCCACCAGATTTTTTAGTTTGATGCGGCTGACAGAGGTAAGCGCAGTTTCAGCAGCCGAGGCGATGCCACACAGGATTAACGCTACAATCAGAATGATGAGTTGTAGCCACGCTCCTGCATCGAAGTTTACTCCTTGAAAACCGCTTGCGGCGCGCGTAATAGACAAAGCCGCTATAATATGTCCTGCCAGTCCAGGGCCATCCATCAGACCCATCACTCCTTTGTTTCACTCTCTGCCTGGGAGCCAGCCGGCTGCTCCTTCATACGCAGGATGCGTGCAGGCACACCCGCCACGATTGACCAGGGAGGGACATCACGGGTCACAACAGCGCCAGCTCCTGTAGTTGCATGTTCACCAACGGTCACGGGCGCTACTAACATTGTATCACTTCCGACAGAAGCCCCATCACCGATAGTGGTATGATTTTTGCGCACACCATCATAGTTGACGGTGATGGTACCCGCACCAATATTTACTCCCTCACCGACGGTGGCATCGCCCACGTAGCTAAAATGATGCATATCTGTTTCGGGGCCGACGTATGAATTTTTCACTTCCGCAAAGTTGCCCATACGTACATTGCGCGCGAGATACGCGCCAGGACGACAATGGCTAAAAGGCCCCATCCTTACCCCATCTTCGAGCGTTGCTTCTTCCAACGCGGAATTGCGCACAATGCAGCCATCACCAAGCACAGAATTATCAATAGTGGTACCGGGACCAATGCGACAGAACGAGCCAATGCGAGTTTTACCGGTAATCATCGTGCCAGGAAGAATAACACTATCGTTGCCAATTTCCACTTCCGCGTCAATATAGGTGGTTGCGGGATCAAGAATGGTCACACCGGCGTACATATGACGCTCCAGCACGCGCCTTCGCAGCGTTTGTTCCGCCTCAGCCAACTGCACGCGATCATTGATGCCAACGGTCTCATCAAAAGAGCCGCTCACAGTGGCAATCGTTCTTCCCTGCGCGCTGGCTGCGCTAACCAGGTCGGTGAGATAGTATTCGCCCCCTGGATTCTTCGGCAATGCTTCCAGCGCCGACCATAGCCATTCGCGTTCAAAACAATACACACCCGAATTGACTTCCTTAATATGCTGCTGTTCTCGCGTGGCGCGTTTCATCTCGACAATCTCGCGTGCGTATCCATGCGCATCACGCAAGACGCGCCCGAAGTCGGAAGGCTGTTCGGTAGTAGCTGTCAGGAAGGTAACCGTTGCACGCTGTTCCAGGTGTTCAACCAGCACGCGCGCCAGCGCCTCGCTGCTGATGAGCGGCATATCGCCATAGCACACCAGCACAGTCTGCGGCAGAGGATCGAGCGCATCAACAGCTCCTCGCGCTGCCAGCGCCGCGTGGCCCGTACCCAGTGGCTCTTGCTGGAGCGTATAAAGACATCGATCACCAAAAGCGCCTTCGATCTGCTCGGCCTCATACCCGACAACCACTATGGGCCTATGATTGCTGATTGTAGCATGTAGAGGAGCGAAAGAAGTAGTAGCAGGAACAGCCTCAAGAGCATGAAGGACATGCGCCATTAGTGGCAACCCCGCCAGTGGATGCAGCATCTTCGGCAAGGTTGAACGCATCCGTGTACCCTTACCCGCTGCCAGCACTACAGGCACATACGTCTTCATAGTAAAAGTTGCACACCTTTTCTGTCGTTCACAGCGTCAGGGAATCAATCGTTAAAGAAGCAAGCTGGCTCGGGTGCCAGGATTCGAACCTGGGATCGTGGTTCCAAAGACCACTGCCTTACCGCTTGGCCACACCCGATCATCGATCAGCCTGTAGAACCGCAGGCACGTTGCGATTATATCATGCTGCAAAGGCATTGACAAGATGCCAAGACCTTGTGGCCTTGTTGTAAATTTTGAGATTCCACTGGTGGATTTTTGCTGAATCTCAAAATTTATAGGCATGCTGTCAATCTGGGCAGTGTGAGCAACCCGATCACAGCAGGTTTAGCTGTGGTCGATACGAGATGGACATTATTGAATACGCTTGAGCATCCCCAAATAATGTCTCCTCAGGCTGGAAGTCAGAACTGGTGACGTGTGTGGCTGAAGTGGCCCTTGGCGAACGCGAAGACCCTGGTGGGCGTGACCGAGAACACGAGGATCGAATCGGGGAGGACCGTGTGTTCATCTTCATCATAGTGGTAAAAGTAGCCGTCGCGCACCAGGTAGTGCCATCGTCCGTCCCACGTGGTAGCCCACACCTTAGCGAGGCGTTCGAGCAGGTCCTGGTCGGTGATCCGGACGGCGTCGCCCTCGGCCACAATGTCGAGCCCTTCCTCCCAGCGGTTGCAACCAGTTGTCAGAATCACGTGCGGGTTCCCACGCAGGTTGACGGCCTTCTGTTCAGTGTCGGCAGTGCTGAAGTGGATGGCCCCGTCTTGCCACACGGCAACGACCGGCGTGACATGAGGGCGACCGTCGGCCCGCACCGTCGAGAGCCAAAACAGCTCGGCTGTTTCGAGCACGCGACGCGTCTCATCCCATGACGTGACAACTCCGTCCGATTCGCTATATCGCGTGTCCATTGTCGTGACTGGTTCGTTCTTCACAAGAACTCCTTTTAATTGTTCAGTTTCTCCCAGCAGGCTGGAATTTACCAGTACATACTCCTGGCACGAGGGAAAATCGGCAATCTGCTGGTGATCAGACTCGAGGGATTTTCTTAGGAAAGGATGGAGACCCATTGCATCTTATTCGATCCAGAAAAAAGGATTCCAGGCAACTTCCCAGAGATAGCCGTCCGGGTCTTGAAAGTAGCCCGAGTAGCCGCCCCAATCAGTCTCGGCAGCGGGTTTAGAGATAGTGGCTCCTGCCTGTTGTGCCTGCTGCAAAACACCATCGGCCTCTTCTTTGGATCGAACGTTATGAGCAAGCGTAAATCCAGGAAAGCCCCCTCTTTGTGCTGGAACATGCGCATCCGCCGCCAGGGCTTCACGTGGATAGAGAGCTAACCATGTGCCTGTCAGCTCAAAGAAAGCAATTTCATCACTTCCCTCACGCAAAGGCAGTCCAAGTCCATCTCGATAAAACCTGATCGAGGTGTCCAGATCGTTGACACCTAACGTAATAATGCTTATTCTCGATTCCATATCAGTATTATAGCACAGATAAGTGTAGTGATTGAATGGCGAGCAAGACGAGTTTGGAGAGTATAATGTGGTATGAGTGAATATTCCAAAACTCTAATATGGCAACTCAAGCCAATTATGGCTTCGATCCATGAAGCCGTTCGTACCCGTTTCGGCTCAACTGGCAAGGAAGCGCAAGCTGCTTTCCAAACCTGGCAGTCTCACTTTCTTTATCCTCCCAATAATCCACAGGATGAATTTTGCCTGCAAAGCGCCTACATGCAATTTGCGCATCTCTATTTCCTGCGTATCAGCGAGGAGTATGGTCTCCTCTCTCCATTTCCCGCAGACGAGCTGGAAAGCAAAACATGGCTAGCACGCTCACTGGAAACAGTACAACGTATCCTGAATAACCACGCTCAAGCCACATTTGCCATCTTTGCATATTGCTTCGATTGGTTCATACCCGACGAGCAAAGCATGCTCCAACTCTATCACCTGCTCAAGCTCCACAAATTCAAAGCATTGAACGCCGATATCCTGGGAAATGTCTATAATGAGGGCTTCATTGAGCAGCACAATCGCAGCGCAACGGGACAATTCTATACCCCACCACAAATCGTAGACTATATGCTTGATACACTTGGTATTCCATCTATCGAGGATGATAGCGACAACAGCGATTATGGCTATACGAAGTATCATGAGTATATCTACAAGACTGTGGCCGATCTCGCCTGTGGCAGCGGCTCGTTTCTGGCAGCGGCGGCAGCGCGCAAACAGGTTATATTGCAACGACTGATTGCCAGGCGCGAAATCGACCGGGATGATGCGTTGCGTATCTTAACCAGCACCATTGTGGGATTTGATATCAACCCATTTGCCTGTTACCTGGCCACCATCAATTTGCTTCTACAAAGCCTACCGCTCCTGTTCAATCGATATAGTGACAAGACCTGTAGGAACAAGGAGTGGGACTCCTCGCGATCACCCTTGAGATTCTCGATTTACTGCACTGATGCTCTTGATCCGCATACCATGGAGCAGGTCGGTTTCGACCTGCGCGAGTTCGATTACCTGGTTGGCAATCCGCCCTATGTCAGCGCGCACGAAAGTTCCTCACATCTGCCTTACCGTCAGAAGATAGTAAGTTCCGGTCATTACTACTTGCTCAACCAGAAGTGGGACTTATTTGTCCCGTTCTTCGAGCGTAACCTGCAATTGATGCGCCCGGAAAGTGGGCGATTGGGTCTGATTGTATCCAGCGGTATCGAAACCGAGGGATATGCCGAACGGCTGCGGCAGACGCTTTGCGAACACTACAGCCTGCTACAGATCGATTTCTTCCCCGGATTGCGTCTCTTCCAGCACATTGGCATCGAGAGTACTGTTGTCTTTGTCGAAAATCACCCACCCGGTGATGCGCACGTTGTAAATCGGCGCAGGCATCTTCACGCTAATCTTGCAGCGTATGAAACCCTGCCAGCAGCGCGACAACCGACCGGGACAGAGCGGGTGTTTCGCTGGCGCTACCTGCCGACGCTGGCAGCCGGTATAACAAATGGAAGCATGCCACTCTGTGCGATTGCCTATATCGGGACTGGTATTGAGGCGCAGAGCAGCGAATACAGCGATCAGATCATCGATGGACAACGCCATAAACGCTTCACACTGAGCGATGTCTTTGTATTGCCAACCGGTGTGAACCAGCATCCAGGTGGATATGCCAACGATGGCGTTGTCGGTGACGACGTGGACTACTACTATCTTCGCCGAAAACGCTTTGTAGCCTACGAGCGCTACCAACCATACATGCGCGGCCCCAGGCATGTCGCGCTTTTTCGCGCACCTGAAAAGCTGTTGTTAGGAGAGACATCGGGCGGCTATTACGATACCGACGGGTTATTTGCCAACCACAGCGTACAGCTAGTCGTCCCCTGGCACGTGCTGGAGCTCACAGGTGTGTTGCAAGAGACGGGCATTCAACGAGTACTGCGCAAATCGCAGCATATCAGCGGGACTACAGACCTTCCTCGTATCGCTGAGCAGTTCGACCTGCGCTATGTACTGGCCATCATTAATAGCCGTTTTATGCGCAACTATATTGCTGCCAATATGCATGAAGGCACACGCAAAGGACGCATTTACCCCGACGTATGGAAACGGCTGCCCATCAAGGTTGTTTCCCTTGAGCAACAAAGGGAGATAGCGCAACTGGTTGAGGCGGTGCAGGATGAATACAAAATTCTTGCAAGATCAGGTGAGATGGATAATGTGGACGGGTTTGCTAAAGTTAATCAGCTAGTTGATGAAATTGAAATGCTGGTGGAGGAAACATACGGAAGACCCTGAACCACGGCACTAAATGATCGTATTTTACGGTAAACTCAAGATGAAAAAATGGCACACATTTGTAGGGACGCGATTGATCGCGTCCACCAATATAGGAGAAATTTATGCTAGAACGAGCTACCGTCCAGCATTGGCTGGATGCCTACGTCCTCGCCTGGAAAACCTACGACCCGCAGGCCATCGGCGAACTGTTCAGTGAGAATGCTCACTACGCCTACGAGCCTTTCAGCGAACCAATCCATGGACGGGCCACTATCGTCGCATCGTGGTTGGATATTACTGATACACCCGGCACATATGACGGCCACTACGAACCAATCATGATTGAAGGCGACTGTGCCATAGCCAGTGGTCGCAGTCTCTACTTCGAGCAAGATGGTACTACATTCAAGGCAGAGTACAGTAACATCTTCATGCTGCGTTTCGATGCAGATGGACGCTGCACAGAATTTCGCGAATGGTACATGCCGCGCTCCAGGTAACTCGCAGAATGATCTCTCTCTGTTACTCGCACCTGGTTACTAAGATGGCGATGTTGAAGTAAACCATCTTATTGACAATGATACAATTGTATTGTACTAATATATACAATCGGTCAACATGGAGAATGGATTGCTAGATTTTGATGCCGTCATCGGATTTGATTGGGATAAAGGGAACAAGCAGAAGAACTGGGAAAAACACCAGGTTCATTACACAGAATGCGAGCAGGTATTTTTCAACAAACCTTTGTTGATTGGCGAAGACCAGCAGCATTCAGTCCAGGAGAAAAGATACTACGTGCTTGGACGCAGTAATATGGATAGACCATTGTTCGTAGTATTCACGATCAGAAACAACAAGATTCGTGTTATTTTAGCGAGAGACCAGAGCAAAAAAAGAAAGAGCAATATATGAGCAACAGCGATAAATCAATACCACAATTTAACAATGAAGACGAGGAACGAGCTTTCTGGGCCGATCACGACTCAACCGAGTATATCGATTGGCGTAAGGCAGAAAGAAACCCCGCTTTTTCTCGCCTCAAGCCAACTACCAGAACGGTTTCTATCCGCCTGCCGGAGTCTTTGATCGCTGAACTCAAGACCCTGGCGAATAAAAAAGATGTTCCCTACCAGTCACTGGTGAAGATGTTCCTGGCCGAAAAGGTCAAGGAAGAAAATGCCCCATACGATACACCTGAAATAAAGTAATCAGTTCTCCACGCCTTGCATTATCTCATCTGACACATTTGTTTCCATTGTCCTATCCGCCGGCCTTGAGCGCTTGATCCAGTTGACCAGAACGATCGATGCGGCAATAGCCAGAGAGCCAAGAACGCTCTGCCAGGTGAGCTGTTCGCGGAGGAGGGTGACGCCCAGCAGCACTGTGACGATCGGCTCGAAGTAGATATAAACAGCTACACGCGAGGCATCTAGCTTGCTCAGGGCCCTATTGTAGGCAAAGTAGGAGAGTACTGAGCAGACAAGCACGAGGAAAAGCAGCGCTAGCCACTGCGTGGGATTGAGCAGGATGACATCCCGCCATTGATTCTGGGCAGGGTTCAGCAGAGCGAGAAGGACGAGGCCAAGAGCGCCGCTTAGCATTGTGCCGCCGGTCAGGACAACGGGCGAAATGACGCGCAGCCAGCGTTTGCTGAGATGAGAGTAGAGAGCGAAGCAAAAGGCGTTACCCAGCAAGCAGAGCACACCAAACAGAAAACCGGATCGGAGTGTAATTGCGATTGGCTGCTGAAAGATAATCAATATGACGCCAGCAAAACCGGGCAGCAGAGCCGCCAGGAGCGTGAGGGCCAGTCGTGTCCTGCCGAAAACAGGTTCTAACAGCGCGGTAAAGGTTGGAATAAGACCAACCACCAGAATCGAGGCGATACTTGCGCTGGTCTGCTGGACGCCGGTGTACTGCATCCAGAAATAGAGCGAGAAGATGAGCTGGCCCAGCAGCAGCAGCAAGAGCAGATCGCGCATAGAAAGTAGTCGGCGCACGATAGCTCGCACCAGGGGCACTAGGAAAAAGAGTGAGGCAAGACTGAAACGCAAAGCTGCGAGCAACACAGGGCTGAGCGCGACCAGCGCTGTGGAAGCCGGATGCAGGAGAAACCGCGCGGCGACAAAGGACGCGCCCCAGTTAAACACAGCGAACCAGACACCGGCATAAATGATGAGACGCGAGGCTGCAGCGCTGCCTGCTCCAGATTGCTCAAGGGTTTTACTCATATACATAATATATCCAGAGCAACTGGCGGCTTGATATGGATATATCGCCCAAACATCCTTATGGCAATTTGGGCACATCGCCCTGCAAATAGATTTGTGCAATCCCCAAATTCACCTTGACGCTCCCCCCATGCAGTGCTATGCTGCAACCATATCAGGTAGAGACACCTGGAGTTATCCAGCCCAGGCAGCGTCCATGACAGCGTCGTCGAGAGGAACATACAATCCCATGGGCATCATCGAATCTCGCATAGATCGCAGCAGTCCCGAATTTCAGGAGAACACCAATTATTTCCAGCAATTGCTCGCTCAACTGAACGAACGTATCCAGCAAGTGCAGCAGGGTGGAGGCGAAGAGGCCATCGCCAAACATCGCAAACGCAACAAGCTGCTGGCGCGCGAACGTGTTCAATTACTGTGCGATCCCGATACGCCATTTCTGGAACTGAGCCCGCTGGCGGCCTGGGATATGTACGAGAACGACGCACCCTCGGCAGGCATAGTTACGGGAATCGGCGTCGTAGAGGGACAGGAGTGCGTGATCGTCGCCAACGATGCAACCGTCAAAGGCGGCACTTATTATCCCATGACCGTCAAGAAGCATTTACGCGCGCAGGAAATCGCTGAGCAGAATCACCTGCCCTGTATCTATCTTGTCGATTCTGGCGGCGCATTTCTCCCCTTACAGGCGGATGTCTTTCCCGACCGCGAACACTTCGGGCGCATCTTCTACAACCAGGCGCGCATGTCCAGCCAGCGTATTCCACAGATCGCCGCCGTCATGGGCTCCTGCACGGCGGGTGGCGCGTATGTGCCTGCTATGAGCGACGAAAGCGTGATTGTGCGCGGCAACGGCACCATCTTCCTGGGCGGGCCGCCGTTGGTCAAAGCTGCCACCGGCGAAGAGGTGACAGCAGAAGAACTGGGCGGCGCTGATGTGCATAGCCGCAAATCGGGCGTCACCGATCATTACGCTCTCAACGATGAGCACGCCCTGGCTATCTGCCGCAGCATCGTCTCGCACCTCAACCGGCGCAGATACATCCCCTGGGACGTTCATGAACCTGAAGCGCCATTGTATGACGCCGCCGATCTCTACGGCATCGTTCCCAGTGATAGTCGCAAAAGCTACGATGTGCGTGAGATCATCGCCCGCCTGGTGGATGGCAGCCGTTTTCACGAGTTCAAAGAGCTGTATGGTACGACGCTAATATGCGGCTTTGCGCGCCTCATGGGCTATCCGGTGGGCATCATCGCCAATAACGGCATCCTTTTTTCGGAAAGCGCGCTGAAAGCCACGCACTTTATGGAACTATGCGGTCAGAGACAGACGCCCCTGATCTTCTTGCAGAACATTACCGGCTTCATGGTGGGCAAGCAATACGAAAGCGGTGGCATCACCAAAGACGGCGCGAAGATGGTAATGGCCGTCGCCAACGTCCCCGTACCGCGCTTCACCGTGATAATCGGCGGTTCGTTCGGCGCGGGCAACTATGGCATGTGCGGGCGAGCCTATTCTCCGCGCCAACTTTGGATGTGGCCCAACGCGCGCGTCTCGGTGATGGGCGGCGAGCAAGCCGCCAGCGTACTGGTAACGGTGCGCAAAGATGGGCTGGCCGCGCGCGGCAAAAGCATGAGCCTGGAAGAAGAGACAGCCTTCAAACAACCGATTCTCGATAAATATGAAGAGGAAGGCAATCCCTACTACAGCACCGCCCGTCTCTGGGACGATGGCATCATCGATCCACGCGACACGCGCGCAGTACTCGCGCTCGGCATTGCCGCATCGTTGAACGCGCCCATGCCCGATACGCCTTTCGGCGTTTTTAGAATGTGAGGAGGTATCATGACAAATTACACCCATATCACCGTCGAACGCAGTCATGAAGACAGAGTTGCGACCATTACCATGCGGCGTGCAGAAGTGCGCAACGCATTCAACGCTCGCCTGGTAGCAGACCTGCATCAAGCGTTTACCGAATTACGCCCGGATACGCGCCTGCACGCGGTAGTGTTAACAGGCGATGGGCCAGCCTTCAGCGCCGGAGCCGACCTGAACATGATGAAGTCATCTACCGCATTCTCACAGGAACAAAACCTGGAAGACGCGCTGGCGCTGGCCGACCTCTTCAAGATCATCAATATGTTCCCCTGCGCAGTCATCGGGCGCGTCAACGGCGCTGCCATGGGTGGCGGCCTGGGTCTGCTAGCCGTCTGCGATATCGTCATTGCCGTTGAGTCTGCGCAACTGGCGTTCAGCGAGGTCAGGCTGGGTATCGCGCCCGCCGTTATCTCGCCCTATGTGTTGAGTAAAATCGGCGAAGCCCGGGCGCGCATGCTCTTCTTGACGGGCGAAACCTTCAGCGCGGCCTATGCCCGCGAGATCGGGCTGGCGCATATCGTGACCAGCGCCGCAGAACTCGATGCGGCAGTAGAGAAAAAGGTAGTCGAACTGCTTAAAAGCGCACCGCTGGCTATGCGCGCCTGCAAAGTCCTGTCATTGAATATAGGATCGATGGATCACGAAACCGCGCGTCGCTATACGGCTGAAACCATCGCCCGCCTGCGCGTGAGCGAAGAGGGCCAGGAGGGCCTGAACGCATTCCTGGAGAAGCGCAAACCGGCATGGATTGTATAACATGTTAAAGAAAATACTAGTCGCCAATCGTGGTGAAATAGCTGTGCGCATCATGGCAACATGCCGCGAGATGGGTATAGAAACCGTCGCCATCTATTCGGAGGTCGACCGCCACGCCCGGCATACGCGAGCCGCCGACGAGGCCTATGCCATTGGCCCAGCGCCCGCATCGCAAAGCTATTTGCATATCCCAACCATCATCGACGTCGCCAGGCAGAGCGGAGCCGGGGCCATCCACCCAGGCTATGGCTTTCTCTCCGAAAACGCGGACTTTGTAGAAGCGTGCGAGCAGGCAGGCATCGTATTCATCGGGCCGCCAGCGCCAGCTATGCGCCTGATGGGATCGAAGATTGCCGCCAAGCGACTCGCGCAGTCGGTCGGCGCGCCTACCATTCCCGGCTACAACGGTGATAGCCAGGACGACGTAACCTTATTACAGCAGGCGCAGCGTATCGGCTTTCCCCTGCTTATCAAAGCCTCGGCAGGCGGCGGCGGCAAAGGCATGCGCGAGGTGCATAGCGCAACCGATTTCCTCGATCAACTGGCAGGCGCGCGGCGCGAGGCTCAGAGCGCCTTTGGCGACGACACTGTTTTTCTCGAACGCCTGATTTTGCAGCCGCGCCACGTCGAAATACAGGTATTGGGAGACAACTTCGGCCACCTTATCCATCTCGGCGAACGCGAGTGTTCCATCCAGCGCCGCCACCAGAAGATTGTCGAAGAGAGTCCTTCAATCGCACTCACGCCCACGCTGCGCGCTGAAATGGGCGCGACAGCCGTGCGTATCGCCAAAGCCGCCGCTTACGTGAACGCGGGCACGCTCGAATTTATGCTCGACAGCGACAAACACTTCTATTTTCTTGAGATGAATACGCGCCTGCAGGTTGAACATCCCGTCACAGAGCTGGTAACAGGGCTTGACCTGGTGCGCCAGCAAATCCGCATTGCCGCGGGCGAGCCGCTTGAGTTAGCGCAGGAGCAGATCAGCCCGCGCGGTCATGCCATCGAAGTGCGTCTTTACGCCGAGGACCCCGAACAAAACTTCCTACCATCAACCGGGGTTGTCTCTCTCTTTGTGCCACCGGCAGGGCCAGGTGTGCGCGTCGATAGTGGCATTCAGAGCGGAGATGAGATCACCCAGTATTATGACCCCATGATTGCCAAGCTGATTGTCTACGGTGAAGATCGCCCGGCAGCCATCGCTCGCCTGCACGCTGCCTTAGAGCAACAGGTGGTGTTCGGGGTAACGACGAATGCGCAGCTATTGCACGCCATCGTTATCCATCCCGCTTTTAAGGAGGGGCTGACTTATACAAACTTCCTCGAAGTCAACAATTTGACCGGCGCGCACTCCCGGCAAGTAGAGACACAGCGGCCCGATGCGCATGCGCTGTACGCGGCAGCGCTGCTCGATATGGCCCGGTATCCTGCTCAAGCAGCAGTTGAGAACGAGGCCAGGCGCGTGAATAACCCCTGGCAAACACTGGGCGCGTGGCGCATTTTTGGCGAAGCGCGCAGCGTAACCTATGCCTATCACGAACAGTCCTACCATGTCGCGCTCTCACCCTCAACTGATATGCCGGATGCCTGGCAGATTCAAATTCAAGGCGAGCCACCATGCGAGATACGCTACACCACCGGTGATGATGGCTTCATGCTTATCCAGGAGGGCGCGAGACAGACCCACACCTATGCGCAGCATGTTGGCGGTGAGACGCAGGTAATGCTTAACGGGCGCCTCTACCGTTTCGCGCGGCGACAACCGCCCGACGTGGATGCCAGCGCGCGCGGCAGCAGCGCCGCCCAAACACAAAAAACGCTCACCGCGCCCATGGCGGGAACCATCGTCAAAGTACAGGTGCGCGAGGGCCAACAGGTGCAGCAGCGCCAGGTGCTTGTCATCCTCAGC
>Ga0070733_10001885_pt1 | contig 15390 bp, 12 predicted proteins | sample Coa_R1_9_FD_66450 | JGI IMG/M metagenome (GOLD analysis project Ga0070733, IMG submission 66450) | Surface soil microbial communities from Centralia Pennsylvania, which are recovering from an underground coalmine fire - Coalmine... | ecosystem: Environmental > Terrestrial > Soil > Unclassified ... | reverse complement strand
GCTAATCCGACGGCGCCGCAGCGGAGACTCGAGTCCCGACGGCGCGCGACGGCTCGGTTCCCACGGGCCACTCGTCCTCGGACTTTTTCTGGAAGAAAGCGATGACGCGATCGATGATTTGATCGAGTGAAGTCGAGGGCCGGAATGAAGTGATTCGTTCGAGCTTTTCAAGCGCAGGGACGCGACGCTGCATGTCCTCAAATCCGAGTTCGTAGGCTTCGTCGTAGGGAATGTAATGCACCGGGGAGGCGCTATTGGCGCGTTGGCGTACCAGAAGCGCCAGGGCCTCGATAGAAACTTCCCGATCGGTTCCGATGTTGACCACCTCGCCGACCGCGGAAGGATTCGAAGTGAGACGAAGGACGGCCTCAATCGTATCCTGCACGTCGCAGAAGCAACGCGACTGCTTGCCTGTGCCGAAGACCGTGATGGGAGAGCCTTCGAGAGCCTGGCGCACGAAATTGGGCAGGACCATCCCGTAGCGGCCCGTTTGCCGCGGCCCGACGGTGTTGAAGAAGCGGGCGACGATGACGGGCTGCTTCTTCTCTTTCCAATACGAAAGGGCGAGAAACTCGTCGAGGGCTTTGGAGGCCGCATAGCTCCAGCGGCCCTTGGTGGTGGGCCCGAGGACCAGATCGGCATCCTCGTGAAAAGGAACCTTGTCGCTTTTTCCATAGACTTCGGATGTGGACGCGGTGAATACGAGCTTCTTTTTCTTCGAGGCGGCGTCCAGGACCAACTGCGTGCCGTATACATTCGTTTCCAGGGTGCGCACCGGGCTTTCCACGATCAAGCGGACGCCAACGGCTGCGGCCAGGTGGAAGATTACGTCGGATTCATCGACCAGCTCGGCGAGCAATTGCTTGTTGGAAATGGAATCGAAGAAATAGTGGAAGCGGTCGAATTTCTTGAGATGGCGAATGTTCTCGACGCTTCCCGTGGACAAATCGTCGAGGATCAGAACGGTCCCGCCCTGATTCAATAGCGCTTCAGCCAAGTGCGAGCCGATAAAGCCCGCGCCTCCCGTGATCAAATAACGCACGACTCCCCCTTAAGCGAACGGTTAAGCCACGCAGCTAGGATGTGGCTGCATTACTTTTCTCCGGAGCGGACGGCGCGTCCGTCGCCTCTTCGCCGTACCCATAGCCGTAGGCGTAAGGATAGTAGCGATACGAGTAGTAGTAGTCTGGAGCGCCGGAGTTAACCGCATTCAGAACGACGCCCAGCAAGCGGCACTTCACCGCTGCCAGGACATCACGGCTGCGCGTAAAGGCTTCCTTGGGAGTCTCGCCGCTGCGAACGACAAGCAGGACGCCGTCGGTCAAGGCGGACAGGATTACGGCGTCGGTGGCGGCCATCACGGGCGGAGAATCGATGACGATGAACTTGAATCGATGGCGCAATTCCGCGATTGCCTCGCGCATGCGATGAGAAGAAAGCAGATCGGCAGGGCTGGGCGGCACAGGACCGGTGGTGACAGCCGAAAGATTTCGGATCGTGGGATGAGCAGCCGTGATTTCTTCAAGCGAGCAAACGCCCGCCAGGTAGGAGCTGAGTCCGGCTTCGTTTCCGGGCGGCAGATTCAGCGCGCGGCGAACACCGGGCTTGCGCAGGTCGGAATCGACAAGGAGCGTGCGGTCGCCAAGCTGTGCAAATGTGACGCTGAGATTGACTGCGGCGGTGGTCTTTCCCTCGCGCGGCAAGGCGCTCGTGACAAGAATTACTTGTGGCGGATGCTCGGCCTGAGAAAGGAGGAGTGAAGTCCGCAGGGCGCGAAAAGCTTCCGAAATCTGAGACTTGGGCTGGGAGTAAGAGACAAGCTCAACTTTGGAGGCTTCGGCCGTGCCGGCAGAGCCGTTGCCGGCGTGGCGGGCCAAGCTGCCGTGATGGCCATTCGAACCGGCGAGCGAGGGAACGACGGCAAGAGCGGGAAGCCCGGTGAGCGCCTCGATCTCGTCCGGCGATTTTACGGTGTTGTCTAGATACTCGCGGAAAACGGCGAGGCCGATTCCGCCGATCAGGCCGACAACAAAGGCGAGCGAGATGTTGCGGCCTTTCTGAGGAGCGGTGGGAACCGTGGGCGTGAGCGCAGGATCCACGATGCGGATGTTGCTGGAACGCAAGCCCGCGGCGAGATCGGCCTCTTTCAGCTTTTGCAGGAGGCCGTCGTAGAGTTGCTTGTTGGCCTGCGCGTCGTGTTCGAGAATGTGGTAATTCACCAGCTTTTCGGCCATCTGGTTGGCATCGCCCTTCTGCTTGTCGAGGGCCTGTTCGAGAATGGCCACGTGATCGCGCGAGGTTTCGTAGTCTTCCTTAATGCTTTCGACGGCGCCCTTTCGCGCCTTGTCGAGACTTTGCTCCACTTCCCGCTGCTGAGCGGCCAGCCGCTGGACCCGCGGAAAATTCGGTCCGTATTGGTCCAGAGCGTCCGTGTACTGCTGAGCCAATTCGGTTTTTCGCCTGACGAGTTCCTGAACGAGCGAATTGTCGCGAATGGCAGGCAAGGCATCGACCGTGCCGGAGGTCGCCATCTGGTACAAGGCCTGCTTGATGGCCAGGGCCGTCTGCGCGTCGGTGACGGCTTTGCTGAGGTCCGCGAGTTTTTGAGTGGTGATGTCCTGCTTTTCGTCGATTTGCCAGATTTGATTCTCGCGCTCATATGCCAAGCGGTCGTTTTCCGATTTCTCGACCTTCATGCGAAGCTCTTCGAGTTCGGCGGAGAGCCAGTTGGAAGCCTGCGTGGTCGCATCGTATTTGCTGCGGAAATTCTGCTCGATGAAATTCTGCAGATGCGTGTTCACGACGAGAGCGGCCAGATGCGGGTCCTGCGCGGTGAAGCTGACTTCGATGAGACGGCTGTTCGGAACGCGCTTCACCGTAAGCCTGCCGAGAAACGCTCCGAGAATTGCCGGCCGTTTCGGCGCGGAACCCTGGGAAAAAGCCAGGGAATTTCCCGAGCCTCCGAATTCGGGATAGCGCCCGAGATCCAGGGTGCGGATGGTCTGGAGGGCGAGCGTCTCGCTCTGGAGGATTTTGGCCTGCGTCTCGATGTAATCCTCCGTGTCCATGTATTCGTCCCAGTCGTTCATCTCGTTCGGAAGCTGCATCTGAGTTTGGGACTCTTTATCGATCTCGATGCGTCCGGCGGCTTCGTAGACTGGTTTCATCTTGAACGAAGCGATCGTGACGACGGTGACGACCGTGAGAAGGAAAGTGACGATCAGCCACTGGTGCTTGCGGAGAATGATGATGTAGTCGAGAAGGTGAGGATCGCGCGGGACGTGGTCCCACGGAAGAGCGGAATGAGCGGGCACGACGGCGAGCGCTTCCGGCTGCCTGCGAGACGTAAGTTTCGGCGGCTCTTCCATGGTCAAGTGATCCCGACTGTCTATTCTTCCTGCGGCTAGTAAGCCACGCGATAAATTGCAATGCCGGTGCCGATACCGATGGCCGATTGCCCAAAGCGAGTTAAAGCCTTCTTCCCCGCGCTGTCGGGAATGTAGAGGATGTCGTTCGACTTCACGAGCACGTCGGGAATTTTGTTCTTCTCGATCTTCTTGATTTGGACATGAATTTCGTCGCGCTTGCCCGTGTCCGGATTGCTGCGGAGGATCATGGCGTCGTCCGCCTTGGCAAAACCGGTCAGACCGTGGGCCAGGGCGACGACTCTGAGGACGGTAACGTCCTGGCCATGGCCCTGAAGCACATAGCCGCCGGGCGCCGCGATCCCGGCACCGAGGACGTAAACGATACCTGCTTTTGGCACGCGAATTACGTCTCCCCCGTGCACGGCAACATCGAACTTGGAGTCCGCAGAGTCGAGCAAATCCTGCAGGTGGATCGTAATGACCTGTGGCGCTGCGGGCGGATTCGCGGAGGGATCGGATGCAGAAGCCGGCGGGGGATCGGCGCTGTTCGCAGAGGCCGGTGTGGCGGCGGAGGCCGGAGCGGGATCAACACCCTGCGTCGAAGTTGAGGCAGAGTTGGCAGGCGGCGGATCCGTCCCTTCTGCGGCTGACGGACCCGAGCCGGATTCCGCGGCTGGGCGCGTGATGATGACGTCACCACCGGCGTCGTCAGCTATGCCCCCGGCATCGGCCAGAATCTGCAGCAAAGTGGTTGGCCTGACAACCTGGTAGACCATGGGATGCTGGACCGCTCCCACGACCGAAATCGGCTGACTGTTTTGCTCTTTCACAAAGACGGAGACCTGAGGATGTGATACGAGCCCGTTCTCGAGGAACAGTTGCTCCATCTTCCTTTCCAGTTGGAATGTGGTGAGCCCAGCGATCTGAATCAGCCCCGGCAGGAGTGGATAGCTGACATCGCCCGTTTGCGAAACGCGCACATCGCGGGAAAGCTCGGGCACGTCGAAGACGTCAATGTGCACAAGATCACCCACACCGATGGGAATGTCCACCGGTTGAGTCCGAGCTCGGCTGGCAAGCTGCAGGATCTTTTCGTTTGTCTGCTGTGGAGTTTCAACCTTCTGGCCATAAGCCAGGTGCGGCCATAAACAGACCCCCATAAGGGCCGCAACCAATAGAGCTTTTGCTTTCAGAAGGTCCGAAACGCCGCGGACCTCGACTGCCATCAAGAGAGAAGACCCCGAAACACTATGAGGCCGCACAGTGCAGGTGTCAACCGTTCCATCGGGAGCGAGGGGATGCTGGCATAACGAGGCGGCTCAAGGTTTGATATGATTCGCGACGCAGGAATGAGCCATTGGAACGAAACAAAAAAGGCGGCCGTTCACGCGCGCACCGACGCACGCGAAGAAGCCGCAGGGCTCACAAGCACGTCGCGATGTCGCTCGAGTCACGGCGTGCTTTTCTGGAGAGGAAGCTGTCGGTCCGCAAACGCCGGGTACGCGGCCGGAATGGGCGGGATGAGCGGGCGGCATAGCACGACTCGCACCCGGCCCTTGACCGTTTTTGATTGGGCGCGACTGGAATTTTGGGCGTTCGGCGATTTCCTGTTTCGGGTATCATTGTTTCCGGACCTGATCTTCGCGCCGGGAGCCGCACTGGGCCCGGAGCACGGATTTCGATTCCGGTTCCTTCATTGGCGATAAATAGTCCCGCTCATACGAGCATGCCCCGTCCCGCCGGTCTTTCCAGGCGAGAGCTGCTGAAGCAGGTTGTGGCTGCGGGAGCGTGCGTTCCGCTCGGGACGCTCGGTTTCCTTTCAAATCCGGCGCTGGCTGTTCCCTCCCATTCGAGCATCACGCAGAATAAGCTGCTTTCGGAGCAAGATGAGTTATTGCTCGAGGAGATCGAGCACGCCAGCTTTCTTTACTTCTGGGAACAGGCGAACCCCGAAACCGGGATGGTCCGCGACCGCTGCAACGCGCGAGCGCCCGACAATAAGGTGCTGGGCAACATCTCGGCCACCGGCTTCGGGCTCACCGCGATCTGCATCGGAGAACAACGAAGTTACATCTCCTACGCTCAAGCCAGGGAGCGCGTGGCGAAGACGCTGCGTTTTCTCTGGACGAAGCTGCCCACCCACCGTGGATTCTTCTACCACTGGACGAATATCAACACGGGCGCACGCTTGTGGGAGTCCGAGATCTCGTCGGTGGACACCGCCATCCTTCTCTGCGGCGTGCTGACTTGCCGGCAGCACTTCCTTCGGAACGCCGAGATCAGCGATCTGGCCGAGCGCATCTACAACCGCGTGAACTGGGATTGGCTTTCGGAAGACACGCTGATCCTGCCCGGCGGTTGGACGCCAGAAACAGGTTTTCTGCAATACCGCTGGGAGAACTACAGCGAATTGATGATGATTTACCTGTTGGGAATCGGCGCGTCCAAGCATTCGCTGGCCGCCGATACCTGGAACGCGTGGAATCGAACCACGTTCGAATACGACGGCCTTCGCTACGTCGGGTCGTCCGGTCCTCTGTTCATCCACCAGTACCCGCACGCGTGGTTCGACTTCCGAAACAAGCACGACAAATACGCCGATTATTTCCAGAACTCGATCGTGGCTACGGACGTTCACCGGCGCTTCTGCTTGAGCCTTTCGAGGGAGTTTCCGGATTACGGCGACGATTTGTGGGGGATCACCGCGTCAGATTCGGTAAATGGATACGAAGTGTGGGGCGGCCCTCCGAAGACCGGGCCGATCGACGGAACGGTCGTACCCTGTGCGACGGGGGGCTCGATCGTTTTTCTAACGCAGGCGTGCATGCGCGTCCTGCGGAATATCCGGTTCAATTATGGAGCCGGCACGTGGAGCAAGTATGGCTTCGTGGATGCCTTCAATCCGCTGATCCACTGGTACGACACCGATGTTATCGGCATCGATGCCGGGGTCACGATGCTGATGGCGGAGAATGTACGGACCGGGTTCGTGTGGGAGACGTTCATGAAAAATCCCGAAGCGCAGCGAGCGATGAACCTGTCGGGATTTCAGCGTTACGAACCGCCGCTTCCGCAGGAATACCTGCCTCACCCGGCGCCAAACGCCGGGAAAAGCCCGGGAGGTTCGAGCGCGTCCTCGATTCTTCAGCCGGAGCGGCTGCCTCATTTGGCGTGAACCCTTGCAGCGTTGCGTAGCAGTGCGGGAAGGCGCCCGTCGGGAAGAACGCCGATCCCGGCTCAATCCTTCGCCTTCGCCAGGAGTTCCTCGGCGTGGAGCGCGCCCTCGGGACTGTCTTCGTGCTTGAAGTACGTGAAGACGTCGCCGCGCCGGGCCAGATCGGTGACAACACCCAAGAGCTTTTTGCGCTCGGCGGCCGAATCCATTTTTTCCGGATTCCGCAGGCGGAAATAGGAGAAATCGGCGGTCTGGACTTTCGGTGTTTCGAGTTTTTCGCTCTCCGCCAGGCACAGAGCCGCGTTCGTTCCGCGCAGCAGCGAATAGACTTCGTCGCAGAACCAGGAGGCGTCGCGGAACTCGAAGGCGGCGCGGTATCCCTTCGGCAATTCTGCAAGAAAGGACCCAAGCCGGCCGGTATCGCATTTCAGGAACGGCGGAAGCTGGAACAGAACGGGTCCGAGCTTGCCGGCTTCGTGCAGAGGATGGAGCGCGTGGAGGAAGTCCCTGGTGAATTGCGCGGCCTCCTGCAAGCGCTTCACGTGCGTTATCGTTTGGTGAGCCTTGATTGCAAATTTGAATTGCGGCGGCGTGGCCTCGGCCCAGCCGCCGAGCAATTTTTCCGTGGGGAAGCGGCGGAACGTGTAGTTCACCTCGGTGGAATTGAGGCGGCTCGCGTAGTAGCCGAGAAATTTCGACGAGGCGAGTTTCGCGGGATAGAACGCCGGCTTCCATGCCGGATAGGCCCAGCCGGACGTTCCTGCGTAGATCGGGTTCATGGTTGTTCCGTTTCTTCGCGAGCCGGAGAGCCGGCGCGCTGAGGGGATTATAATCCACGTCGCGAAATGAAAGCTTCGTTCGAAGAGACGCTCATCGAGGTCTGGCGGCAGGCGCTCGTCGAAAACGCCGAGGCCGTCGAGGTCGGAGCGGAGCGTTATGCGGTGAAGCGAACGGCCAAGAGCCGGCTGCGGCAGGTGGATTTCATGTTTGAAGGCAATGAAATTCGCGGGCTCGAGCAGAACCCGAAAACGAAGTCACGGTGGGCGCAATTGGCGCGTTCCGGCAAAAAGGTGATGCAGTTCCTTTCTAATGGGCGCTACGTGGCAAATGTGGTCGATGGCAAAGTGAAATTGTACGGGAGATAGGCTGTAGAGCCAGCGGGTATTGGTAGCGATACCGGGATTCGAACCCGGATTTTGGCCTTGAGAGGGCCACGTCCTAACCCTTAGACGATATCGCCGTTGTGCGGAGGCCGACCCAGCTTGGCAAAATAGTGATCTGCGCGGGCCGCCAAGTAAAGATCGAGGTGATTTTCGCATGCTTAAATCGAGGCTGCAAGCCGAGCCGCGCCCACGGGGCGCTCGGTAGGACGGCCTTTCCGGGGGCCAGGGAGAGTCCGTGCTGGGGCAGACAAATCAACCGAAATGGCGCCGCCTGAGCGCTTGAAGTCCCTGCCCATCTCTCGTAGAATCCTCCGAACTGCTTCGACTCTGTTTCCGATACGGAGGTTCCATCATGGCAACACCAGGTCAGGCTGTCCAACCCGATGAATCGAAATTGAACGCTTTTATGGAGAAGGCCGTCGGCGATATGGGCGCGGCAATGCACGCGGCGCTGATCGTGATCGGCGACAAATTGGGCCTGTACAAGGCGATGGCCGGCGCGGGCGGCCTGACGTCCGCCGAACTGGCGGAGAAGACCAATACGAGCGAGCGCTATGTGCGCGAGTGGCTGAATGCGAACGCCGCCAGCGGTTATGTCCAGTATGACTCGACGACGCGGAAGTATGAGTTGCCCGCCGAGCAGGCCTTCGCACTCACCACGCTGGACCTCCCGGGCGCGTTTCATATCATTTCGTCCTGCTTCAAGGATGAACCGAAGATCACGCAGGCATTCCGCACGGGCGAGGGAGTTGGCTGGCACGAGCACGACGCGAACCTGTTTTTTGGCACCGAACGCTTCTTCCGCCCTAATTACGCGAACAATCTTCTGAGTGCGTGGCTGCCGGCGCTGGACGGTGTCGTCGAAAAGCTGAAAGCCGGGGGCAGCGTGGCGGATGTTGGCTGCGGGCATGGTGCCTCCACGCTGCTGATGGGGCGCGCATTCCCGAAGTCGCATTTTTACGGGTTCGATTACCACAGCGGTTCGATCGAGTATGCCCGGCATCTTGCCGGACGCGACGGCCTGATGGACCAGATCACGTTCGAAGTAGCCAGCTCGAAGAGCTATCCCGCGAACGGCCGATACGATCTGGTCACGTTCTTCGATTGCTTGCACGATATGGGCGATCCGGCGGGGGCGGCTGCGCACGTGCTGTCCACGCTGAAGCCGGACGGGACGTGGATGATCGTCGAGCCGTTCGCGAACGATCGCGCGGAGGAGAATCACAACCCGGTAGGCCGAATCTTCTACTCGGCGTCCACGATGATCTGCACCCCGGCTTCGCTGGCGCAGGAGGTTGGAACTGCGCTGGGCGCACAGGCCGGCGAAGAACGGATTCGGAACGTGGTGACCTCCGGCGGGTTTACGAGATTCCGTCGAGCTGCGCAGACGCCATTCAATCTGGTATTTGAAGCGCGGCCGTAACGGGAAACGCTCCGCTCTCAGAACGGTGCCGCTGAATAGCCGCACGATCCGGTGCGGCGGCGCGCTTCTGTGCGTCCACAACCGTTCGGCATCCCGATATCAGATCCCCGCGCTCGACGTTAGCTCAGGCTAATATTGATCGCGCCTCCCCGGATGTGGAATACCCTTCTGCATCTCCGGGGAAAGGATGAACCCCCCCTGAATGGACTCCATGATTCGGTTCTTCTTCAGGCCAACCAGCGGCCCCGCAGGCATTTTCCTGATTCGCCTCGCCGTGGGGCTGATCTTCTTCACGCAAGGCATTCTGAAATATACGGACCCGAAAATGGGAGTGATTCGCTTTGCACGGATCGGATTCCCTCATCCGTATTTTACGGCGCACTTCGTCGATACATTCGAAATCGTGTGTGGCTTTCTCGTGCTGATCGGGCTCTGGACGCGAGCCGCCGCCGTGCCGCTGCTGATCGTGATCTCCACCGCAATCGCCACCACGAAAATTCCGGAGCTATTCCGGCCGAACCAGGGATTCTGGTTCGCCGTCAGCGACGCGAGGACGAATTTTTCTATGCTGTGCTCGCTGATTTTTCTGATTATCATGGGAGCCGGCGCGTGGTCCGTCGACGCGCCGCGAAACCGCGAAGCAGACAGGAGCGCCACTGAAGTGGATCCTGTTGGCTGATTTCCAATTCGCCGCTCGAACCTGATCTCTGCTTCGGGTCCGCAACGGTTCGCTGCCTCGAGTATTTTATTGTGCCGTGAGGATCAAAATGGGTTTTTTCGTCCATCGGGTCCAGGTTCACGCAGCGACGCTTACCGTGGAGCGGCTCGAAAGCGCGATCAGATGATTTCGGAGAACGCACTGCACTTCCGGGAGAAAGCATCAGGCCAATGAAGGCCGTCAATAGCTACTCCAAACTGATACTGTTCGCTCTCGTTCTGCTGGCCGTTCCCAGAGCCCGGGCGCAGGGCCCTCCATTCCAAACCGACGATCCGACGCCGGTCGAATTCGGGCATTACGAGGCTTATGTTTTTGGGAGCGCCGATGGAACTCCGGTAGAGATGGATTCCACCGGTCCGGCATTCGAATTCAATTGGGGGGCGATTCCCAATATACAGCTTCATGCGATTCTGCCTCTCGGGGCCATCGTGCCGTCGAACAATCCGATCTACGCTCCGGCGGGAGCCGGCACGAGCGCTTTCGGCCTGACGGACATGGAAACGGGCATAAAGTGGGCTTGGGTAAAGCAGGGCAAGTATCGTCCGCAGATTGGCACGTTCACGATGTTTGAGTTGCCGACGGGGAGCTATGCCAAAGGGCTAGGAGTCGGGAAAGTGTGGTACAAAGTGCCCCTCTGGGTTGAAAAAGATGAGGGGCCATGGACCTTCGACGGAGGTGCCGGGTACACCGTCGTTCCACAAGCTGATTACAGGAACTATCCATACGGTGGATTTCTCGTCAAACGGGAGATCAACAAGAAACTGGAGCTCGGAGTCGAGGTGTTCTCTCATGGCGCCGAGGGTTTGGCCGCGCCTCAGACGCAGGCATCCACTCTGATAGACGCGGGCGGCTACTACCATTTCAAAAATCCCAATTTTCAATTCCTCTTTGCGTACGGCCATTCCGTCGCCGGGCAGACCGAGAACTATGCTTACATTGGCCTGTACTGGACATGGGGAAAAGAGCATGCAACCGGGACCAACGAACAAGCCTACGGTGGACTTCAGCTTCATGACGCTCTTCGACTACATCCGGAAGATCGCTAGCTCATAAATGCAGTTTGGGGGGGCGGAGCTTTAGACCCCGACATTCAAGCCGCGGTAAGCGCCAAGCTTTAGCAGCTTGCTGAAAAACGGCTTGTCTTCAGGAGGGCGGGGTTTTAACCCCGCCGTAAGTGGGCGTTTTGTATCAGGGGTTTTAACCCCTGAAGCTGCCGTTCGACTTTTTCAGCAGTCTGTTGGCCCCTGAAGAAAGTCTCTTCCACCACTCCTGGCATTTTTGAGACAGCTTGTAGTCGGCGGGCAGTGGTCCGCGCCGGACGTGCTCCACTATCAAGGCGCTTCGAAGCAGCGTAATATCGCGCCGGAGGAATTTCTCGTGCGAAGACCCTTGCGTCCGGCTCTTGCGATTTTGTTCGCTGCCGTCGTTTGCTCTGCGAACCCGCGACGCGCACAAAAATCCGCGGTCGCCCCGGCAACACCGCCGCAGGCGAGGCCGGCGGACGTCTCTTCGCCAAAGGCGATTCTGGCGGCGGCATACGACGTGATTTCCGGCCCGGCAGGCAAGAAGCGGAACTGGAACCGTTTCCGCTCGCTGTTTGCGCCGGGCGCACGGCTGGTTCCCATCTCTCCAACGAAAGAGGGCGGATTCCGGTCGCTGGCGATTTCGCCGGACGAGTACATCACGCGCGGCGACCCTTATTTCGAGAGGCACGGCTTTTACGAGCGCGAGGTCTCCAGCAAAACGGAGCGCTGGGCCAATATTGCGCAGGTGTTCAGCACGTACGAATCGCGCCACGAGGCCTCGGACCCGTCCCCGTTCGAGCGCGGGATCAACAGTTTCCAACTGTTCTTCGACGGACACCGGTGGCGGATCGTGACGATCATGTGGCAGGGCGAAACGCCCGCGCACCGGCTGACGGCGCAGTTTCTGCCGCGCGGGAAGTAACGCGCCGTTGCAAGAGCCCTGCATGGTTCACGGAGGTTCGCAGTTCATGTTCGAAAAAGATCTGCTGAAGGGCCGCACGATTCTGATCACCGGTGGCGGCACCGGCCTGGGCCGCTCGATGGCGCTGCGATTTGCGGAGCTGGGCGCGCGCCTTTTTCTGATGGGGCGCCGCGAAGATCCGCTCAAGCAGACGACGACCGATATTCGAGCGAAGGGAGCCCGCGCCGCATACGCCTGCGGGGACGTGCGCGATTACGCGGCGGTCGAGTCGGCGATCGCCGCGGCGGAAAAGGAATTTGGCGCTCCATTCGGGGAGATCGACACGCTGGTGAACAACGCCGCCGGCAATTTCCTGGCGCGGACCGAAAAGCTGTCGCCGAACGCGTTCAACGCCGTGGTAGGGATCGTGCTCCAGGGAACGTTTCATTGCACGCTCGCTCTGGGCCGCAGATGGATCGCCGCAAAGCAGCCCGGGAATGTCCTCAGCATTACGACGACGTATGCCGCCGCGAATTGCGGCTCGGGCTTCGTCGTACCGTCGGCCTGCGCAAAGGCCGGAGTGCTGGCGATGACGCGGTCACTGGCTGTCGAATGGGCGCGTCACCGCATTCGCCTGAACGCGATCGCTCCTGGACCGTTTCCGACCGAAGGCGCGTGGTCGCGGCTGATGCCGTCGACGGATTTCGAGCAGCGCGCGAAGAATTACCATCCGATGAAACGTTTCGGGCGGCACGAGGAGTTGGCGAATCTTGCGGCTTACCTTTTGAGCCCGCAAGCGGAATACGTCAACGGAGAATGCGTCGTGATCGACGGCGGCTTGTGGCTGCGCGGCGCAGGCGAATTCAACGACGCCATCGATTTTCCCGACGCGATGTGGGACGCCTTCGAGCAAGAAAGAAAGAAGTAAGCTCTGCCACGCGGCCCAGGTCGTGACGCCTCGCTACACCTCGAACTGACCTTGTGCGACCTTCGAAGGCAGGGTTGAAGGAACGATGCGCCGGACAGGTCGTACGCTGAAAAACTTCCGCCGGCAAGGATCGCAGCGATAGGACGGAAAACCGAGCCAACGCTTGAGCGAAATGAGCAGCCCCCAGTCGACTCGACGGCGAGACACGGGGTCCAAATCGAAATTCCCGCATCGGGGACAGTGCGCGTAAAGGGCGAAAGAAATCGCCACCCGCCTCGCGTGGAATCTCCTGTCGCACATGTGGCACCGCCAGCACCTCAGCCCGAAGACGGCAAAAATGTCGTCGGGCAGGCCGCCTGGACCTGAACGGAAGCAGTTTTCGCTTCGACATCGAGGGCAAATCATCGCGGAAATGGCTCCGAGTGGGAGTTCGATTGGCGCAGGAGAATAGCGGAACGCAAAAGTTCTTGCAATAGACTTCAAGCGCGAATTTTCGAGCGAGCGGTTTGCAAGGGCAGGAAATCGGGAAAAACCCAAAGGAAAATGGGACAAATGAGAGGTTCCGAGCCCACGAGGCTCGCAACCATCCAGGCATAGTAGTTTTAGTACGTTCTTTTTCCGCGATCACCACGAGCGCGAGATGACGGTAATGACGCGAGCCAGTGCGTCGACGTCACGGGTGTCGACTACCTCGCCCGGCGAATGTGAGTAGCGCAGCGGCCAGCCCAGCGCCACGTCCAACGAGCCATAGCGAACGAAGGCGGAGCCGTCGTTGCCGCCGCCTGTCACGCCATACTGCACAGGAATCTGATTCGCGCGTGCGAGCTTGATCACGCGTTCAACGAGATCGGGACGAATGATGTTCGAATTGTCGACGGCGCGAATGACGAATCCCTTTCCCACGAGGGCGTCGCCGAAGCGCTTCGATTCGAGCGGCGAATCCGAGCTGACAAAAGTGTCTACCGCGAAAACGTAATCCGGGGCGTGCCCTTCGGCGCCGAGCCTCTTGGCAACGGCAGCCGCCCCATCCAGACCGATCTCCTCGCCGGTCGAGAAAACGAACGTGACGTTGCGGTCTTTGAGGGGTGCGCCGAGCGCCCAGGCCGCTGAAATCAGCGCCGTATCGCCCACGCGATCGTCGAAGCTCCGGCCATTGGCGTGCGTGCCGAGCAGCCGGCGATACGCCTTCGGAATCGTGATCGTGTCGCCCACTTTGATGCCGAGCTTCGCGACTTCTTCGGGCGTACGCGTGCCAACGTCGACGCGGTCCAGCACGTCGCGTCCGCGAGGCCATTGGAACTTGGGCTCATCCCAACCTTTCGGGAGTTCCATCACGGCATCGTGATCGCCATTCGCTGAGTGAACCAGGGCCGGATGGCCCAGGAAGAAGTCGGGGGCGCCTCCGCCAACGGTGGCGACTTGCAAACGTCCATCTTTGGCGATGGATTTCACTTCGTAGCCGATTTCGTCCATGTGGGCGACGACCAGGATGCTGGGAGTTTTCGCCGTCTCTGAAGCCGCGCCCACGCGCAGGATCAGATTACCGGCGTCGTCTTGTTCCGGCTTTGCCCAAGGCGGCAAAAGCCTTTTCACTTCATCGCGCACATGGGCTTCATGCTCGCTGATGCCATACACGGGTGTGAGCGCCGCAAGGATGGCGCTGTTGGCCAATCGCGTGCCGGGCGGCTCGATTCCACTGCTTGCCTGGCTTCCTCCTGTTCCGACAGCACCCGCGGGTCGAATTGCCCCGACGTAGAGACCGAGAAGCTTCCCCAATGCGGCCAGATCGGCGGAGCTGATTGTTTCCGCCGGAGTATCCGGCCAGGCCGCCGCAATTCCGATATGCGCCCACTTCGGAGGGAACGCGGGCGGCGCAATATAGCTGCGCGGAAGAACAGATGCCGAATAATCGGGTGCGAACTGAATCTTGTTTTCCTCGGCTAGCTTCTGCAGGTCGGATGCTAGGCCTTCGACCTGGCCGTTTGTCTGCTCGACTCCGACAAGAACGCCACTGCCCGGCTCCTGGCGTGGAGCGCGGCGCATGTTCTCGACTCCCGGCACCGGTCCGCCTGGCAACATGCGTCCGACGTAAACCATTTCGTCGTACTTGCCGGTGCTCAAGATGCGTTGCAGCCCCCGCGCGCCCGACCATTGCTGCACGACGAAGGCGACAGTCAGCGTGCCATTTAGTTTCGAAGGGTCAAGCTGGTTCAGCAAATCGACCAGCGCCGCGGCGCCGAAGCGGTCGCCCACAGAAACCCCCGCCAGCTCTTGGCCGCCCAGATCGAACAAGCTGCGATCCATTACGAGTGGGCTGAGATTGTCCACTCCTGCCTCACGAACTTCCGCAGCGGAGTTCGCCCCGATGTCGATGTAAACGTTGTCGAGATCGCTGGGATCAGGCGCGCCGATGCGGAAGGGCTGAAGATGCACAGAGAGGCCCGCGACGACGCCGTTGATCCATTTGCCGCTGCGCGTCTCCACATGGACCGGCTGCGCGGCGTACAGCTCGTTATAGATCGAGGGCAATCCAAATTGCGGCAATCGTTGCACGCGGAGGTATCCGTCCGCAGTGACGTCGCTCACGACGAAGCCCGGCTCGTCGATTGGCGTCACGATCAGACGGTGCGGCGCGCCGCTGCCAATCGTAACGATCACGTCGCCGAGGTTGTCGGTTCGTGGGTGCCAC
>Ga0070733_10001884_pt1 | contig 15391 bp, 10 predicted proteins | sample Coa_R1_9_FD_66450 | JGI IMG/M metagenome (GOLD analysis project Ga0070733, IMG submission 66450) | Surface soil microbial communities from Centralia Pennsylvania, which are recovering from an underground coalmine fire - Coalmine... | ecosystem: Environmental > Terrestrial > Soil > Unclassified ... | reverse complement strand
ACGAACAGAATGGCGATGATGTAGTAGCGAACGGTGTAGCGGCCGCGGGAGGCTCCGATGGGATCGACGCCGCATTCGTAAGGACTGAGCTTGGCGCGGTTGGGATTGTCGGGCCGCACCAGCTTGGCGGCGATCAGAGTGATGGGGATGAGAATCCCAACCACAGCGATGAAGATAAATATAGGAATATAGTTTTGCGGCATGGACGTTTCGCTGCTGCCAATATTACCGCCCCGCACCCGATACTTCAACGGCGAAACTCTCCACCACAGGGGACACAGAGGATCACAGGGAAATCGTGCTCCTCAGTCACCTCTGTGTCCTCTGTGGTGAAGGTCTTAGAAGCATGTACGCCCCCAAAACCACGCGCTTGTTTATAATCGCTTCTCACCATTACAGCAAAGGACTCCATTGGCCCTCGACGAAAACATCTATAAGCTGCGGCTGGAGAAGCTCAAGCAGATTGAAGCGCTCGGCCAGCGCGTCTATCCGACCAAGTACGAGTTTACGCATACCATTCCTGCGATCCTGGCGGATTACTCGGGCAAGTCGGCGGAGGAACTGGAGACTTCGCGGGTGAACGTACGGGTTGCCGGACGCATAATGGCCATCCGGCTGATGGGCAAAGCCGGGTTCGCCCACTTGCAGCAGGGTGGTCAGAAGTTACAGATCTACGTCAAGAAAGACGCCGTCGGCGACAAGGGATTCGAGTTGTACAAGTTGCTTGATTTGGGGGACCACATCGGCGCCAGCGGCTATTTGTTTCGTACCCGCACCGGTGAGTTGAGCGTCCATGTCGAGGAAATCACATTTCTCTCAAAGGACCTGCTGCCGCTGCCGGAGAAATGGCACGGCTTGACCGACGTCGAGCTTCGTTACCGGCAGCGCTATGTCGATCTGGTGATGAATCCCGAAGTCCGCGAAGTCTTTCTCAAACGCAGCAAGCTGATCCAGTCGATGCGTCGTTTTCTCGACGCGCAGGGTTTCGTCGAAGTCGAAACTCCGATGATGCAGCCAGTAGCGGGCGGAGCGGTGGCCAAGCCGTTTGTGACGCATCACAACACGCTCGACATGGATTTGTATCTGCGAATCGCGCCGGAGTTATATCTCAAGCGGCTGACCGTGGGCGGCTTCGATCGTGTGTACGAGATCAATCGCAGCTTTCGCAACGAGGGTCTGGGATGGCGTTGGAATCCCGAGTTCACCATGCTCGAGTTCTATCAGGCTTATACCGATTATCGCGGAGTGATGGACCTGACGCAGAAGCTGATCGAGCAGGCAGCGATTGATGTGACCGGCGGGACGAAGACGAAGTGGGGAGAGGACGAGATCGACTGGCACGGCGACAATTGGCGGCGTATGACCATGCGAGAGGCGATCATCCAATACTGGCCGGACGCAGCGGGCGCCAAGCCGGCGATGGCGGATTTCGGAACTCATGATTCGGTGAAAGAGTTGGTGCAGCGTTTTAACCGCGGGCACGCGCATGTGGCTTACGATCCGAATGAACCTGCGGGGAAAACGATTGCCGCGTTATTTGAAGCAGCGGCCGAGGAACACCTGATCCAGCCAACGATCATTTACGAGTTCCCTACCGCGGTTTCGCCACTGTCCAAACAGAAAGCCGACGAGCCGGCCTGGACCGAGCGTTGGGAAATCTTCGCCGGCAAGATGGAAATTTCCAACGGCTTCAGTGAACTGAACGATCCCGAAGATCAGCGGCGGCGGTTTGAAGGTCAATTGAAAGAGCGGGAGCGCGGTGACGAAGAAGCTCATCAGATGGACGAGGACTACATACGGGCGCTCTCGTACGGCATGCCGCCGGCAGGAGGGGTTGGCGTCGGCGTTGACCGTCTGATCATGCTGTTGACCGATTCGCATACGATTCGAGACGTCATTCTGTTTCCCCTGTTGCGGCCGGAAAAGGCTTCAACCGCCGAAGACGTCGAGGACGCCGAGAAGAAAGATCTTTAACCACGGGGGGCACAGGGTCACACAGAGGAAAGCATCTACCCAGAGCCTTGAAATCGGGCGCCCACCCGTATCCAACTATGCACTAGTAGTGGTGCAGGCTATTGACTAGAGTCTAACTCGGTTTGGTCTATGCATGAGGCAGCGCTACCGTAGCCTCCCCCGGATGGGCATGGATGCTGGGTCGGTAGCGCTTTGCTCTCGCCGTCGAAAGTGCCCCATCGCTCTGCTGTAAACCCTGTGGCTTCCCGAAAACCAAAGTGAGGTTGAAACCGCTTTCTTGGTGAGGCTATTCTGGCCCCGGAGGCGTTGTTGAGGAAGCTGCATTTCATCTTGATTTTGCTGGCTTTGCCGACCCTGGGGCAGAGCAACGCGGGCGAGCTGCGACTACGGGTCACTGACCCCACCGGGCTGGGTATCCGGTGCAAGGTCGAACTGGTAAGTCAGGCGAACCAGTTTCACCAGGAATATACAACTGACTCCGACGGCAACCTCTTTGCCCCGCGGCTTCCACTCGGGCTGTACCGGATCGAGGTCAGGCATGAGAGTTTTGCACCCTTTTCGCAGTTGGCGGAGGTCCGGTCTTCGATCCCGTCGGAGTACACGATCAAGATGAGTTTGGCGGCGTTAACGACGTCGGTGACGGTTACCGACCAAGCTACGCTCATTGATCCGGAGCGCGCGGGCACGGTCAATCGAATTGGCGAAGAAACAATTGAGGATCGGGTTACGTCGCTGCCCGGAAGGTCGCTGCAGGACCTGGTGAATTCGCAGCCGGGCTGGTTATACGAAGGCAACGCGGTACTGCATCCGCGCGGCTCGGAGTATCAGACGCAGCTAGTGGTCGATGGGGTGCCGTTGACGGACAACCGTTCGCCTGGCTTTGCCCCGGAGATTGAAGCTGACGACGTGGAATCACTCTCGATCTACACGGCGAACTTTCCCGCCGAGTACGGAAGAAAGATGGGCGGAGTGATCGAGGTCACAACCAAGAAAGATGCCCGCCGCGGCCTGCACGGAGAAGTGGCGCTTTCAGGCGGCAGCTTTGAAACCGGCGGCGCCTATGCCATGACGCAATACACCACCGACAAGAACACGTTTGGCATCAGTGCGAATGCAGATTTCACCGCTCGCTATCTCAATCCTCCAGTGATCCAGAATTTTACCAATGTTGCTAACACGGGAGATTTTTCGGCACGATACGAGCGCGATTTCAGCGACAAAGACCACCTCAGCCTGCTGTGGCGGCGTGAACTGGCCAGATTCAACATTCCCAACGAGCAAGTGCAACAGCAGGCCGGACAACTACAAGACGGAGCTGAAACCGAGAACTCGGGAACGGTCTCATATCAGCATGTATTTTCGCCCAACATTCTTGGCACTGTGGTAGGCATGGTGCGGGATGACGAGGATTCTCTCCAGTCAAACCAGTTCTCGACACCGATCATCGTCACTCAGAACCGCGGATTTCGTGAGGGATATGTGAAAGGCATGGTTTCCGTTCACCATGGGCGGCACGAGTGGAAGGCGGGGATCGAGGCGGATTTCTATAATCTTCACGAAGCGTTCAGCGACGTAATTACAGACCCCAGTCAGTTCGCGCCCGGCACTCCCGCAACTTTCAATTTCTACAGCCCCGGTTACGATCGCGAGCAATCTGCATTCGTGCAGGACTTTGTGCGCCTGGGAAAATGGAGCCTGAGTGCAGGCCTGCGCTGGGACCACTATCAGCTACTGGTAAACAAGAATGCTGTGAGTCCACGTCTGGGGATGGCGCGGTACTTCCCCTCGGTAGATCTAGTGATCCATGCCTCGTACGACCGGATTTTTCAGACGCCGGCTTTCGAAAATATTCTGTTGTCCAGTTCCCCAGAGGTGGAGTCGCTCAATCCTAAGGTCTTGCGTCTGCCGGTCGAACCGTCTCTGGGAAATTACTACGAAGTCGGGATGACGAAGGGGCTGTTCAAGACCCTGAAGTTCGATGCCACTTTCTACCAACGACGTGTAGACAATTTTGCCGACGACGATCCTCTGCTAAATACAGCTGCGATCAGTTTGCCGATTTCCTTCAACCGGGCATCGATTTATGGCGCGGAGGGGAAGCTTGATTTGCCGCACTGGAAACGGCTGTCGGGCTATGTGAGCTATTCCTACATGGTGGCGTCGGCTTACTTTCCGGCGACCGGAGGACTTTTTCTGGGTGCAGACGCCAGCGCCGCACTGTCCGAGTTGGGCGGGCGGTTTTGGGTATCGCAAGACCAGCGCAACACCGTGCGCACGCGTTTTCGTTATGAGGTCACATCGCGGGTTTGGGCTGCTGCCGGCGCCGCGTATGGCAGTGGACTGCCGTTCGAGTTTGACGGTACCGAGCAAGAGGCCCTGGCGCAGTATGGCCAGACGATCGTCGATCGGGTGAACTTCACTACCGGCCGGGTGAGACCGACACTGGGGGTAGACCTGTCGGCGGGCGTACGCATGTACCAAAAGGAGAAAGTTCAGGTGCGGATGCAGGGGGACCTGCAAAACCTGAACAATCGGGTGAATGTGATTGATTTTGCCGGACTTTTCTCGGGAAATGCCGTTGCGCCACCACGCAGTTTCGCGCTTCGGCTGGTGACGGGGTTCTGAGCGGGGTTAGGGCCTGAGCGCTCTTGAGCACTAAGGTAACGATTTCTGAGATTTTCGGTCAGAAGGTGATAGACTCCAGCAAATATGTTCACGCCGCACCCCAACCTGAGCGACGAAGTGAACGCTAACATCGTTCAATCGGAAGTCGAAGGGGGAGTGCTGTTGGCGGCCCTTGAACCGGCGACCGTCCTGGAAATCCGGACCCAGAACCACCGCTATACCGCGGTGTTGTTGGGTGGAAGCGAGGCTTTGATCTCAGGACATCCCAAGTATTGCCCACACCCGGTGCAGGTAGCGATTGCCGGTTCCACGTGGGGCGGGTCGATGCTAAAGCAGCGCTACATTGGGCGGGGAATGCATCTGGAATTTTGTCACCCCGAATACAAGACCCCGATTGTAACTTCGCGGATTGAAGAGATTAGCGAATGCCCGCGCAAAAAGGAAATGCAGACCTCATTGGGAGCATTTCAGATCACCGCACCAGCCTAGAAGTCGTATCCAAGAAAACGTCACAAGTGCGATAAGGGTTGATTCAGGTCAGCGTGCCGCATAAGTGTGCGTTTGCCCAATGGCAGCGCGGCGTTTCGCTGGGTCGGGCAGCAGTCCGAAAACGTCCAGTTCCGTCGCCGTGCCGAAATAGACTTTCCCGTTGGCGACGACTGGAGTGGCGAATTTGATCGAAGGTCCTGGAGTGTCGCGTGAGCCCGCCTGAGTGCTGTCGTACAGTTCGTCGGCGGTGGTGGGATTGAGCGCCAGCAAAACGGCGGGGCCGCCGTAGCCATCCCCACCTCCATGGGAATTGAACGCCAGGACCCACAGAATCCCGTCCGTGCCGGCGTTAGAAGAGATCACTGGAGATGCGCCGGGCGCGGGAAAAACTTGATCGGAGGTCGCAATCGGGTTTTGGGCAATAAGTCCATTGCGATATTGGAAAATCCGCAGATGATCGCTAGCCGCGGCGAAGTAGAGCTTCTGCTGCCAGAAAGCGGGAGTGCCCATCAGCGGATTTCCGTCAAACGCGTTCTCAATGGTTTCGACCACGTTGTTCTGGTGGGCGTTAAACTCGCCCATATGGGCCAGATTGAGCAGATAGATTACTGAGTTTTTCCCCGCGGCGACGGCGAAATGGGGTTTGACGGTGGTGGCCAAATCCGGGAATAGGAGCGGCCCTCCGGACCCGAAATCCTGGTCGTATTCACTCAACAAGGCTTCATTGAAAGGCGTGAAGTAATCGCTGACGCTAAGCCCGTTCGTGGCGTCGAGCTTGACGAAACTCATGCCGTAGTCTGTGCCGTTAGTATCAACGTCGAAAGTGCCGTTGCCGCTGACGAAGTAGATGTTGCCGGAGAGGTCAGCGGCAATGCCGCCGCCGCTTTGCCATACTCCACCCTGCGCACCATTGGGGGTCACATTAAAAATTGCGGTCTGGTTCAGGGTGGCTGCATCGTAACCCATCACCCAGCCGTGGTAGGGGTCCTTGGTTTCGAGTCCGTGGGAGGCCCAACCGATATAGACGACGCCATTGACGAGTGACAATGCGGCCCGCTGGTTCTCCCGCAGGGCATCGAAGGACACGCTCCCATTCTTGGAGCCCCAGCCGGTACCATGAACGCTGGCCTGGATCACGGCAGGGCCGCCAAATTTTTCTGCGCCCGTGGCCACGTCGAGCGCGTGCAAGCGTTGAAAATACTTCCCATTCTCCTTGGTCGCTGCCACGACATATAGCGTCCCGCTGCCGGCATCAATCACCGGGGTTGAGGTGATACCGACCTGCGGGTAAATCGAATTGGCCCCGACATCTTTGGCTGGGATGGGAGTGATGCCTTTCGATGGATTGATGAAACTGACTTGCCAGAGTGGATCGGAATTGTCGCCGCTGTTGCTGTCGGCATCAAAGGCGTAGACGCTATCGTTCTCGGTAGCGACGTACACCACACCATGCTGGCCCTTTCCCGGAATCGACACATCTTGCAGTTCAAGGGGCTGGGCATAAATCTGGCCGTCGACAGGCTGCGTGAACAGCTTGCCAAAGCTGTCAGCATTTACGTTGCCAGGGGTGAGGATGCGTTCCTGGAGGTTCGCGCCGTCGCGAAAGTTGTCATAGTGGTAGGTCTGCACGTTCACCTGGGATAGAACTGGAATCGAAGTGAACAACAAGAGCGCGGCCAACCGGGATAGGCTGCTAGGGTTTGCGCGTGGAGACATTGCGGGCAGTGACGCACCTCGGCCGAAGCTCAAGATATTGCTTGGATGGCGGGGGAGAGGTAAACGTGCACTCCCAGCCTCAGGAGGGCAAGTCCAAACCGCCGAAAGCCTCCAATATTCATAGGCGATATTCCGGTTTCGGTCAAGGGAAACCGGAAAAGCGGCGAAAACTGTGCCTTAGCGATTTGTGGCCGCGCGACCAGCCCGCAATTTACTGGCAGAATTATGGGCTGGCATGAATAATGGCGGAAGAGAGGAAAATGACGTTCACGGCACTCGGAGACGGGATGGCGGAAGAAACACGGCTTAGCAAAGATTCGCTACGCGCGCGGGTGCAGGCAGTGGGGCGGGAACGCTATCATCACCAGCATCCTTTTCACCTGATGATGCACGAGGGCCGGCTGAGTCGCGGGCAGCTTCAGGCCTGGGCGCTCAACCGCTACTACTATCAGAGCCGGATTCCCATGAAGGATGCGATCATTCTGTCGCGCAGCGAGGACCGGCACTTCCGGGCGGCATGGCGCAAGCGGATCGTGGACCATGACGGAGATCGCGGCCAGGAGGGCGGAATCGAGCGCTGGATTCGGCTGGCGGAAGCCACGGGGTTAGATCGCGAGCGGGTGCAGAGCGGCAAAGAGGTACTGCCCGCGGTACGCTTTGCAGTCGATGCTTATCTAGATTTAGTAAAAAATCGGACACTGCTGGAGGCGGTGGCGTCCTCGCTGACGGAACTGTTTTCGCGCGATCTGATTGCCCTGCGTATGGATGCCTTGCGCAAGCACTATCCCTGGCTCTCCGGAGGCTTGGATTATTTCACTGCGCGGCTCGATCAGGCTCCCGAGGACGCGCGCTTCGCTTTTGATTGGGTCGCGGACAATGCCCATACTCGAGCGGAGCAGGACTCTGCGATTGCAGCTCTTACCCGTAAGTGCGACATTTTGTGGGCGCAGCTTGACAGTCTGCATTTCGCCTACGTGCAACCGGGGTGGCCGCCCCCGGGAGCGTTCGTCCCGGATGAGGAATAGCAACCATGTCCGGACCTGACCAGAACAGTAAGCCGCGTCTTGCTCCCGGTTGCCGCTGGGCAGAAGCAAACGGAGCGGAACGCCTGCTTATGTTTCCCGAAGGCGCGCTACGGTTGCAAGGCACCGGACGCGAGATTCTGGAACGCTGCGACGGCCAGCGTAGCGTGCAGCAGATCATCGAAGAGTTGCAGGCCCAGTACAAGAACGGCGAACCCGGACGCATTCAGCAGGAAGTAAACAGTTTTCTTCGCTCCCTGCATCACAAGCGTATCGTCGATTTCTAATGCAGCCCAATCCCCTAGCACTCATCGCAGAGATCACCCACCGATGCCCCCTGCACTGTGTTTACTGCTCGAATCCGCTTGAGATGCAGAAAGCCGTCGCGGAGCTGGCAACGGATGAGTGGGTGCGCGTGCTTCGCGAGGCTGGTCAGTTAGGAGTCCTGCACCTTCACCTGACGGGCGGCGAACCGCTCGCGCGTGCCGATCTGACGGAGCTAATCAAAGGCGCGAGGGCGGCCGGACTCTACGTGAACCTGATTACTTCCGGGATCGGCCTCTCCGGACCGCGGCTGGCTGCGTTAGTAGACGCGGGGCTGGAGCATATTCAGCTTAGCTTTCAGGATTCACGAGAAGCGAGCGCGAACGAGATTGCGGGTACGCGCAGTCACGCTCATAAGTTGGAGCTTACCCGGCTCATCCGGCAGTGCAAGATCGCGTTCACCGTCAACGTGGTGGTGCATCGGCAGAATCTTAACCGTCTGAGCGAGATTATCGCGATGGCCGAAGAACTTGGTCCGGACCGTTTGGAAGTCGCTAACGTGCAGTATTACGGCTGGGCGCTGCGCAATCGGGATTTGCTGCTGCCGACCGCGCAACAGGTGGAGTGGTCGCGGCAAACGGTTGCGACCGCGCAAGAGCGTTTGGGCGGCCGTATGCGGATCGACTACGTGGCCCCCGACTACTACGCACGTTATCCCAAAGCCTGCATGGGTGGTTGGGGACGCCGTTTGTTGCTACTCGATCCCGCTGGCCAGGCGCTTCCCTGCCACGCGGCGGGGGTAATCCCGGGCATGCAATTCGATAACGTTCGCCAACACTCGCTCGACTGGATATGGCGCGAGTCAGCCGCCTTCCAGCGGTTCCGAGGTGAGGATTGGATGGCCGAACCCTGCCGGAGCTGCGAACGCCGCTCTGAGGACTTCGGGGGCTGCCGTTGCCAGGCGTTCCTGCTGACCGGCGATGCGGCGGCAACCGATCCGGTGTGCACGCTGGCGCCTACGCATGGGGTGGTGGAGGCGGCGCTGGCTGAGGCCAGTCCGGCCGGTGCTTCGTCGTCCCCGCAGACTTCACCTGCAAGCTGGATCTACCGCCCAAACCCGGCCTAATCGGCCAGGGGAAAAGATGTGCAAAGCGGTTCACGCCACGAAAGTGACATTACGGCTGTAAGTTATTGACCCGCAAAGGCTGATTTTGACTCCCTTTGGCCAGTAACCTGCTCTTATGACTTACGTGCCTCCCTCTTAGTCTCCCTCAACAAGATTTTTGCTTAGCACGTCCCCCACGAGTTGTTACTCCCCACATTTCGCCTAGGAGCGACATTTCAGATGCGTGTGAAGATCCAGTTGTGGTTTCTTGCCACCCTGTTGGCATTGACTTTAATCGGCTGCGGCGGCGGTAGCTTAACCACCACTTCGAGTGGTTCCACTCCGAATCCCCCCACTCCACCTGCGGTTACTTTGGCAGCTATCACGGTGACGCCGGGAGCACAGACGATTCCGGCGGGACAACAGCAGCAATTCAAAGCTACCGGCACCTACAGCGACCATAGCTCGAAAGATCTGACTTCGAGCGTGACCTGGAAGTCGTCGGAGGCCACAATTGCCAGCATCAGCGCCGCAGGTTTGGTCAAGGTTCTGGCCGCGGGGCAGACCACCATCAGCGCCACTTTGAAGTCGGTGAACGGATCGACCGGCCTGACCGCGACGGACAATCTGGTATCGATCTTCGTCAGCGCGAGTGGCTCGAACGTGAACGTTGGAAGCTCGCTGCAACTGACAGCGATGGGAACTTACCAGGATGGCAAACCGGCCACACCGCTCTCCAATGTGACCTGGACCTCGTCTGATCTGACCAACGCGACGATCAGCGGCACTGGACTGGTCAGCGGACTTCACGGCGGACTGATCACCGTCACGGCAAAGTCTGGAACCATCTCGGGTGAAACCCAACTCAGCGTCACCGCTCTGTTACAGACCATTGCGCTTAGCCCGATCGGCGCTGCGGTGGTGGTAGGCGGACATCAACAATATTCCGCGATCGGCAGCTTCAATGACGGCACCACGCAGGATGTAACCGCCACTGCAAGCTGGACTTCATCTGACGCGACCAAAGTTTCAATCGCGAAGGGCTTGGCCAGCGGAGTCTCGGTAGGCGCAGCCAACCTGACGGTGAGCCGGAACGGCGTGAACAACGTAACCGCGTTGAACGTGGTCAGCAGTGTGTACGCCAACATTTCAGGCAACTGGGCATTCAGCCTCACTTCTCTGGATACTCGTGGTCCTTCGATGTATGTAGGCTCGGTCAACTTTGACGGTAATGGGGGTCTCAGCGGGATCGAAGACTCCAACACCATGAACGGAGTGCAGCAGCAGGTAGCAGTCAGCGGCACGTACGTGCTCTATCCGGATGGACGCGGCAACCTGGTATTTAATGCCAACGCCTGCCATCCTGCCGGAATCATGCTGCGGTTCGCATTAAGCGCGGGAGCAACATCCGGCAGCCTGATCGAATTCGACGGTGTAGCCACCGCCAAGGGGACGCTGGCGCAGCAGAACGCAGCAGCCTTCAACGCAGCTGCCATCAACGGCACCTACGTGTTCCGCGCAGCGGGAGTTGACGGCCGTGGAAATCCAGCCAACGGACCCGAAGGCATAGCGATCGTAGGCATGTTTGGAGCCGATGGGTCCGGGAACATCACCGGCGGCATAGATGACGTAAACGACTTCGGCGCGGTGAACGGCGACAATCCTCTGAGCGCTTCCGCCTACTCGGTAAATACTAATGGCAGGGGAACGTTCCAGCTGATCGATGGTTCGGGCACTTATAACTTTGCCATGTATGTGGTGGATAGCACCAAGAGCTATTTTATCGAGACGGACGCGGGCGCTGCGATCGCGGTGCTCGGTGTGACCGAATTGCAGACGCCGCAATCCTACGGCAGCGTCAGCGGAACGTTTGCCTACTTGATCGACCAACCGGTGGTGGTGAGGCCCAACATTCCGCAGACAGTGGTAAAAGAGGGGCAACTGGGAGACCTGGTGTTGACAGCGCCGAGCAATGTGATCGGGGTGCTGAACGACGACTCAGTGACTGGGTCCTACGCCACTAATTACGGCGGAGTGAATGGCCGCGGACAGATCTCGACCTGCGGTTCCGGCCAGAGCTGCTCAGAACCGACGGATCAGCACACCTACTTCTACTACATGGTGTCGCCGACAAAAATGCTGATTTTGCAAGCGTTCGCATACGACAACTATCCGCAGTATGATCCCGCGGTGGGTGAGGCCGACGTGATTACGCAAACCCCGTATAGCGTCTCGTCGCTCAGCGGCAATTATGTTTTGCAGGCGCACAACGGTGACGGCTCCACGGACGGGCTGATGCTGGTAACTTTTGACGGCGCCGGGAAAGTCGGCGGTGTAGTTGATCTGTCGCAGGTGGGAGCAGTCTCAAGCACCCTGATCGGCTCGCCGCAATACGTGCTGACTCCGACGCCGCAGGGGAATGCAGTAATCTCGCTATCCACTCCGGCGGCCACACAGAACTACTACTTCTACCTCTACTCGAACTCAAACGCCTTTCTGGGCGGCGTCGCCACGCCTCTGGACGGCACGCTGCAACAACAATAAGACCCTTCAACCCGCTAATTCTGGCCAGCCTCGCAAAGAGGCTGGCCTTTTTCTTTATGGAGAAATCAAACGAACTGGGATGGTAGAAGCGCCGTTGCCGCCGACGACGGGTGCGCGGCCATTGCCTGGGTTGCCTCCGGTTTCCTGGTTGCTACAGCCCACGATATTCAACACTGTGATCTGGATTTCGCCGACGTGGCCGGCGTTGGGCGAGACTTCATCGACGAAAGCCTGGAGGAACCCAACTACCGTAACCGGACCGCTGCTGCTCGGGATCGTCGAGTCGATAATGGGTATCGTAACGATGGAACTGCTGGTAGTGACGACCGAATTGCTCATGGGATTCGCGGTGCCGGCAATGATCTGGGGGGGGCTGCTGGGCCAGGGATTTGGATAGTCGAGCGTATCCTGGCCAAAGGCCGGACCAGTGTTCGAGGCATGAATCAGACACTCGGTTGCCAGCGCGTCGGCACTCAGTCCTGCGCCATGCTGCGGATTAATTGTGGAATCCCAGCTAGCGTTTGGCTGGTTGCCGCCGCAGGAGTAGGTCGCTGTGTTGCAACAGGCAATTGCTTCCTCGAAGTTGCTGGACCCAGGATTGCAGGCAGGGCAGGCATCGGGGGGACTGACGGCCACTGGAACTAGTGCCGGCACGTACTGCACGCCGGTTTCTCCTGCAGTGATTTGCAAAGGAATGTTGTTGGGCGAGCAGGAAGATGGAAACGTCGACTTGCAGTCAGCCTGCAGGTTGAAGGGTGTAGCTGTGAGCGTTGCCAGGTTGGCGGTTACGTTTCCCGTGGCCTCGTCAATAAATTTCCCGCTGGGAGGGTTGGTGGGATCCGCGTTGCCGACCAGCCAGGGCTTCACGCAGCGCGGAGCAATAGGAGTGAAACTGCCTGCGTTGGAGTTGGAGGGATTGTAAGCCTCGGCGGTGGCAGTGGCGCTCGTACTAGATGCACCCGCACCCCAGATGCGCGCGAAGAACGTCGGCAGATTGGTCTGCTGGAGGACGACCGTGACCGTCGGATTATTGTTGGGTGCGAAGTTGAAGGTTGGATAGCCGCTCACCAACGCGGGGGGAGAACCTGCCACCGGATTATTAAGGGGCGCACTCGCACCGACCACGGCATTGATGGCAGAGGTGGCCATGGATTCCGCCAGGGTAATGGCAGCCGGAAGATTCGCGTCGGTGCTCGGGAGGGTGGTCACGCCAGAGTCGGCGATGGCCTTAGCTCCGGCAAGCGCGGCCGCATCGGCGGCGCGCTGGACTTCGGTGCGGGCCACGTACAGAGTGACGACATCAATCGCCAGCGCCGCCATGGCCAGCAATGACACCATCGAAACCGCGACCAGCAGAATGGTCTGACCGCGCTGGGAGCGGCGTCCGCGAAAGTAGTCTGGGGAAGGCATTTTCAAAATCTCAGCCTGGCGGCAGTATATCTCCAAATCAGGCGAACAATTCAACCGCGCTGCACCCAACTTCCAGTTTACTTCGCTGGTGCCTGACGTCTCCGGCGCAAGCGTCCAGCGCCGAGCGTACCTTGTAGTCCCCGCGCGGCTGTGGGATTCTAATTGAGCATGGCGAACGATCTCCCAACTCCTGAAGCTTCGGTCGAAGACGGCGCTTCTGCTTTCAACGGAACCCATTGGTACGCGATTCGCACCCGTTCGCGTCATGAGAAAGTGGTAGCCAAGCAACTGGACGGTTTAGGGGTGGAACATTTTTTGCCTCTGGTCAGCAGCGTACATCGCTGGGCGAACGGACCCAGGGAGGTAGAGCTGCCGTTGTTTCCCGGTTATGCGTTTGTGCGGCTGGTTTATTCCCCGGACCAGCGAGTGCGAGTGTTGCGCACACACGGAGTGGTGGATTTTGTGGGGACGCAGGGACGGGGCACGCCGATTCCCGATAAGCAGATCGATGATGTGAAGATGCTGCTCAGCCACAAAGTCCCGTTCAAAAACTCCGCCTCTCTGCGGGTGGGACAAAAAGTGCGGGTGCGGGGCGGGTCGATTGAAGGCGTGGAGGGGATTCTAGTGGCCCGCCGGGGAAAACGCCGGCTGGTGATTTTTATTGAGCCCATTCAACGGTCATTGTCGATCGATTTGGAAGGGTACGACGTGGAACCGCTGTAGGGCAGATGGCGCCCTGCGGACGACTCAGGCGCTGAAGCGCAGCTCCACCAAAGCCGGCCTTTCTGACCATTCAACTCCACCAACAAAACTTATGTCACCTTTTCGCCGATGGCAGCCTTGGGCGACACTGGGGTGGACACTCCGCTTCCCTACATGACAACGCAGGCTAATCCGGCGCTGGCCTCCCGGCCTCCACTCCACGACGAGCATTTTGATGTCGCTGTGATCGGTGGCGGGATCAACGGCGTGGCCATCGCCCGGGAGTGTGCCCGAGCAAAGCGGCGTACGCTGTTAGTGGAGCAGCACGATTTTGCCGCGGGGACGACCAGCCGCTCGACTCGCATCATTCACGGCGGGCTGCGCTATCTCGAGCACGGCGACCTGGCGCAGGTAAGAGAGTCGCTGCGCGAACGGCGACAGTTGCTGGAACAATATCCGTACCTGGTGCACCGCCTGGAGTTTCTGCTGGCACTTCCAGATAAGACCCGCCGAAGCGGGTTGGCGGTGCGCGCGGGTCTGTGGCTATACCGGCGGATCGGCGGGCAGGGCGTGACCAGCGGCCAGAGCCAACTGCGCCATCTGGAACAAACGCTGGATGAGGGCCGACATTTCTCCATCTTCAGTTTTGACGACGCGCAGTGTGAATTCCCCGAACGCCTGGTGGCGGAATGGCTGGTGGAGGCGGCGCGAGCGGGTTGCGTGGTTCGCAATCATACTCAGGTGCTTGCAGTCGAAGTTGATCGGGGAAAGGCCACCGGACTGAGGCTGCGCGACCAACTGAGTGGAAACGAAGAGACGGTCAGAGCTACTTGGATCATCAATGCGACCGGACCGTGGGCTGACGACATCTGCCAGCGATCCGATATTAAGACCGGACACCCGATGATTGGCGGAGTCCGCGGCTCCCATATTGTGTTGCCGAAATTTGCCGACGCACCCGCCGCGGCAGTCTACAGCGAGGCGCTCGACGGACGGCCATTCTTTGTAATCCCCTGGAACGGGCAGATTCTGGTCGGAACCACTGAGGTCAGGGACACGAATGATCCCGGCAAAGTACAGCCTTCGTCAGAAGAGATCGATTACCTCCTGCGTTCGGTGCAGGGCTTGTATCCGGGGGCGCGGATCTTAGCGGGCGATATACGCTGCGCGTTTGCGGGAGTGCGTCCGCTTCCCTACTCGCCGGGAGCGAATCTACCGGGGCTGAGCCGTCGCCATTATTTGCACGATCATTCGGCGGAGGGAGCGGCAGGAATGGTTTCTGTGATCGGCGGCAAACTGACCACGGCGGCCAGTCTGGCGCGGGAATGTGCAGGCAAGCTCGGCGTGGTAGCTCCGCAGCCGCAGGTTGGCGTGGTTGATGGGAGCCAGGTGGAACAGGTGATGGAACGGCACATCACCGAGGTTGCGGAGGCCGGCAGCATCAGCCGTGAATCCGCACGCGGGCTGACAGAATGGTACGGAGAAGAGTCGCTCGCCATCGCGGCGTCGGCGCGCAACCAGCCGGGGTTGCGAACACCTT
>Ga0070733_10001883_pt1 | contig 15393 bp, 15 predicted proteins | sample Coa_R1_9_FD_66450 | JGI IMG/M metagenome (GOLD analysis project Ga0070733, IMG submission 66450) | Surface soil microbial communities from Centralia Pennsylvania, which are recovering from an underground coalmine fire - Coalmine... | ecosystem: Environmental > Terrestrial > Soil > Unclassified ... | reverse complement strand
ATTCTCCACCACCTTGATCCGTTGCAATTGCTTTTCACTCAATGTCACCCTCTCCTTTCGGCGGGTGACAAAATCGCTGGCCCGTTATGGGGTGACAGAATCGCTGGCCTACATCACCACCACTCAAAGTACTTGACTTATGGCCCGCAGACCGTTATCATGCCTGCTAGAACATCTTTAAACGGACCACCCAGCAGTAGGTCTGTTCTCCGCTAGGCTCCCGGTCAGCAGCCCTGGCTTTTGCGCCACCAGTTCCCCGGCGCTTGCCCAATCAACAATACCCGAATCTCAACCGGAGTGGTACCGCTCCAGGAGCTTTCACGCACATGCTTACACGTAAGACGCAAGAGTCATTACTTGAAAGAGGATATTCCCGCCGCCAAATCGGCCGAATCTTGGGAGGAGCCGCAGCGGCCGTTCCCTTCTTCAATGAATTTGCGATGGCGCAGCAGGCCGACCAGCCGGCCCGCGGCAACCGTCGCGGCGGAGGCGGAGGCGGCCAGCGCGCGGCTTTCGATCCGGACGTGGTCCGCATCACCTCCAATGAGAATCCGATGGGCCCCAGCAAGGAGGGCATCGAGGCCATGGCCAAGGTTGGACCTCTGGGCTGGCGCTATGACCCGCAGGGCGAAAATATGGATTTCGCGGGTTTGCTCGCGACCACCGAGAATGTCAAAGCCGACTATGTGAACGGCTACCCAGGCTCCAGCGTTCCCCTGGCGGGCTGCGTGGCGGCCTTCACCTCGCCCACCCGGCCCTGGGTGATGGGCAGCCCGGGCTACGGCGCCGGCGGCGGCAAATTTGTCGGCAACAAGGTGATCCAGGTTCCGTTGCGGAAGGACTTCTCGCACGACGTGGAAGCCATGATCAAGGCCGACCCGAACGCGGGCGCATACTACATTTGCAATCCCAACAATCCCACCGGCACTCTGACGTCGAAGAAGGATTTCGATTACATTCTGGCGAACAAGCCCAAGGATGCCGTCCTCGTCATCGACGAAGCCTACGTCCATTTCGCCGGCCCCGAAGTCTATTCCACCTCGTATGTACGGGAGGAGAAAGACGTCGTCGTGCTCCGGACCTTCTCGAAGATCTATGGCATGGCGGGCCTCCGCGCCGGCGCTCTCTATGGACGCCCGGATCTGCTGTCTAAGGTCGCCGAGTTCGGCAGAGGCGGCCATCTGCCCGTTACAGCCACGGCCTGCGCCGCAGCCAGCATGAAAGTCAATGCCACGCTGATGCCCGAACGGCTGGCGATCAACAAAAAGAATCGCGACCTGGCCTTCGAGCACATGCAGAAGATCGGCGTGTCCTACATCCCGTCGGTCTCGAACTTCTTCATGATGTCGATCAAGGGCTTCAACGCCTCCCAGATGAACTCTGCGATGGCGGCCAAGAAAGTCATGATCGCGGGCGCCAACCGCTGGCCGGAATGGCCCGATCGCATCCGCGTTACCGTCGGCACCTACGAGGAGATGCAGAAGTTCAACGCCGCGCTCTCCGAAGTCGTGAAGGAGGGGCCGCCCAAGGCGTAATCTCATGCGCAGGCCCTCTTGCCTGCCGAGCTCAAAACCCGAACCGCCCGGAGAATGACATGCTCCGGGCGGTTTTACTCATCCGCCCGACATCGCTGTAAACGGACACCCGAGCAGTAGTCCGTTCTCCGCGAGGCTCCCGGTTCGTAGCCCCCGTTTTCCATGCGCCGCAAGTTCCACGGCACATCCCCATACATCCGCAGTTTCAACCGGAGTGGTACCGCTCCAGGAGACCCACGCTCATGTCACTTCATCCCAAAGTACAAGAAGAGTTGCTAGAAAGGGGATATTCACGGCGCAGCATTGCGCGAATCGCCCTCGGGGCCACCGCGGCCCTTCCGTTCTTCCATGAATTTGCACTGGCGCAGCAGGCCGAGACTCGGGCACGGCGGTCAGGCGGCGGCGGAGCCCGCGCCGTTACCGACCCGGATACGATCCGGATCAGCGGCAATGAGAACCCGATGGGCCCCTCCAAAGAGGGCCTGGAGGCGATCTCTCAGGTTGCGCCTCGTGCCTGGCGCTACGGGCCGATCGGCGACAATCAGGACCTCCAAGCTTTGCTCGAGAGCACCGAAGGCCTCAAGCCAGGTTACGCGACGCCGTATCCCGGGTCCGGACCTGCGCTATCGAACTTGGTTCCCGCGTTCACCTCGCCCACCCGGAGCTGGGTGATGGCGAGCCCCGGCTATGGCAGCGGCGCAAGCAAGGACATCGGCAACAAGGTGGTCAAAGTTCCTTTGCGCAAGGACTACACACACGATGTGGAAGCGATGATCAAGGCCGACCCCAACGCCGGCGCCTACTACATCTGCAACCCCAACAACCCCACCGGTACTCTGACTCCGCGCAAGGACTTCGAGTACATCCTCGCCAACAAGAAGAAGGACGCCGTCCTGATCATCGACGAGGCTTACATCCACTTCTCGGGCCGCGATCATATGTCCACCGATCTGGTGAAAGCGGACAAGGACGTGGTGGTGCTCCGGACCTTCTCGAAGATCTACGGGATGGCGGGCATGCGCGCCGGCGTGGCGTACGCGCGCCCGGACCTGCTGGAGCAACTGGCCAAGTTCGGCAGAACCGCAAACGTGTCCGTCATGACCATGGCCTGCGCCGCCGCGAGCCTCAAAGCCAACTCGACCATCATTCCGGAGCGGGTTGGGATCAACAAGAAGAATCGCGAGCTCGCCTTCGGGCACATGGACAAGATGGGCGTGGCCTACATCCCGTCAGTGTCGAACTTCTTCATGATGTCGGTGAAGGGGATGACTGCCGAACAGGTCTACACGGCTTTCGAGTCCAAGAAAATCCTCCTCGGCGGCGCCAACCGCTGGCCGGAGTGGCCCAATCACATCCGCGTGACCGTCGGCACGTATGAGGAGATGACCAAGTTCAACGCTGCCCTCTCTGAGGTGCTCAAGGAGGGCCCGGCGAAAGCGTAATCCTTAAACCATCGTCGAAATCGAAGCCCGGAGCATGTCAAGACTGACGTGCTCCGGGCTCTTGCATTCGGCAACGTGTACGATGAAGTTAGGTGTCCGATCTCACGCTTCACATTCCGGACGATCTGGCCGAGCGTCTAGCCGGCCGGGAGCACCAGATCCGCGAAATCCTTGAACTGGGACTGCGCGAGCTCTCCGCCGATCCCGGTTTTCCGGGCGTTGCCCCGGTGCTGGAGCTACTCGCAACGCAGCCCGACCCGCGGGAGATCCTCGATCTTCGTCCCTCCGAACAACTCCAACAGCGGATTGACCATCTCCTCGAAAAGAGCCGCGCCGGTCCCCTCACGGCCGCCGAAGAATCCGAGTGGGACCGCTACGAATACATCGAGCATCTGGTCCGTCTGGCGAAAGCTGCCGCGCAGTCAAAACTTCGCACGTCCTCCGGAAATGCCTAAGGGCAAACCGCGCCGCGAGCGGACTTCGCCCCGGCCTTCGTTAAAGAACTTCGCCTCACTGCGCGAGAAGGTGGCCAGCCGCGCTTCCCACACTTGCGAGTATTGCCAGACACCCGAACCGGCATCCTTCGCCCCTCATCAAGTCGATCACATCGTCTCAGTCAAGCATGGAGGCGAAAGCGGTGTCGACAATCTCGCGTTCGCCTGCACCTTGTGCAACCGCCGCAAGGGCAGCGACCTTTCCTCCTTCGATACGGAAACAGGCCAGCTCGTGCCTCTCTTCCATCTGACCTGCTCTCGGTAATTTAGACCAGCTAAAATTGAGGATCTTCAGATCGGCGCGGTAGGAAGAAGCGACGAAAGGAGATCAGAGATGAAGAAGGGGCGGTTTACAGAGGAGCAGATCATCGGCGTGCTGAAGCAACACGAGGCGGGCCGAAGTGTACCGGATCTGGCGCGGGAGATCGGAGTGAGCACTGCGACGATCTACACGTGGAAGTCCAGATACGGCGGGATGGAAGTCAGCGATGCGCAGAAGCTGAAGGGGCTGGAGGATGAAAACCGGCGCCTGAAGCACCTGGTGGCAGATCTGAGCCTGGACAAGGAAGTACTGAAGGCGGTGATCCAAAAAAACGGGTGGAGCTTGCCGGCATGAGGAAGGACGTGGCGTTCGCCTGCGAGCGGTACCAGGTAAGCGAGCGCCGGGCCTGCAAGCTGCTGGGAATGGATCGCGGCAGCTATCGCTACGAGCCGAGGCCAGACCGGAATGCGTCGTTGCGAGAAGCCTTGGTTGCACTCGCCAAGCAGAAGCCGCGGTACGGCTATCGGCGACTGCATGCGCTGTTGACGAAGCGGGATCATTCGGCCAGTGTGATGCGCATTTACCGGCTGTATCGAGAACAAGGGTTGGCGGTGCGGCGGCTGAAACGGAAGCGACTGTCGCGTGTGGCGGTTGCCTCGCATCTGGTGCGCAGCAACCAGGAATGGGCATTGGATTTCGCGTGCGACACCCTGGCGACCGGTCGAGGCATTCGTGTTTTAGCAGTGGTGGATGCCTTCACAAGAGAAAACCTTTCCTTAGAAGTCGATACAAGTTTATCGAGCCGTCGAGTGACGAGGTCGTTGGAAGGCGTGATCGAACGTCGGGGAAAACCGGAAGCAATTCGTTGTGACAACGGTCCGGAGCTGACCAGTCGGCACTTCTTGAGCTGGTGCGAGGAGCGCAAGATTCAACTGATCCACATTCAACCAGGACGGCCCATGCAAAATGGTCACGTGGAGAGTTTCCACGGCCGGTTGCGCGACGAGTGTCTGAACGCAAACTGGTTTCGGAATCTAATGGACGCTCGGGCCAAGATCACGGCCTGGCGAGACGAGTACAACGGCGAACGGCCCCACAGCAGTCTAGGCTACCGAACGCCAAACGAGTTCGCGGCGATCTTGAAATCCTCAGTTATGACTGGATGAAATAACCGAGGCAGGTCACATCCACGCCGCGACCAGTGGCATGAGCACTTCATGCTCAAAGACTGCGAGCTCATCGGTTTGACGCCCTCCGCCCGAGCCACCATCCACCTGCTGCGCCTCAATCATCCCCATCGCGTCCAGGAGCGCCTGATCCGCTTCGGCTGGCGCTGGTCCCGCGAGGAAGAACCGCCGAAGGCGTAAGCTCCACCGATTGTCTTGCGGAAATAGAAAGCCCGGATGCATGCCGAAAACAACGCGCTCCGGGCCTTCGACTTGCCGAAGCCTATTTTGCCTTGCCCGGCAAGTCATTGTGGTGGCGCCTAGGTGCCACACTATATGCAGGGTAGCGCTTGCGCACGCTTTAAGTTGTAGTATTCTATTTAGAGCCTACTGGAAACGGAAGGCGGGACGTAAAGACCCGGCACGTTGGAAACGGGATGCGAGAGGGAGATAGCGTTCGGAAGGACGCGAGTCGAAGGGAATACCCGGACACTGCTCGCATTGAGGGTTGCTAAAGTTCCTTAGGCCCGGCGACTGATAAAGAATGTCGCTACTCCAGGTTTAGCGCAATCCGTGCAGGTTGGCATCAGACCGAAGATCGAAGATGCCCAGTTTCAAAAACTGACGAGAGCGATGGGTAAGCTCCCGTCTGCCCAACCGTTCAGCGTTGTGAGGCAAAGTCTATTAACTCCCATCAGCATACAGCGCAGATGGTAGGTTTCCTGATTTCTGAAAGCGAATAGACTTTGCCTCACAACGCTGAACGGGAAGAGCTGACAAACCCCGAAATTCCAAGATTGAATAGAGGAGTCCCGGGAAATGCAAAAAACACTTTTTGTCACCTGCACAGTATCAGCAGGGCTCTTTGAGAGCGAGTTCTATGTCACCGTGAGGGATTCAGCAGCCTACGTTGATCGCGGAAACGTCCGGGTCGATCATTCGCCTCACAACGGTGACAAAGTTCAAGGACAGGTCGTGGCCTATCTTATCGAGGAGAAAAGCGATCAGGCTCTAATCGAATTGCCGGGCGAGCCGGTTATCGGCGGGCTCAGAGCATGGGTGCCAAAAAACGATCTGGCCTATGCCTAGACTTCATGATCCTCAGTAATGACGGCATCAAAAGGGCGCTGGAACAGGGTGCCCTCGAGATCTCGCCTGTTCCGGACGAAACGCAATACACAACCTCGGCCGTTGATTTATATCTCGGCGAAGAGTTCAACGTCTGGGATACAAAGAAACTTCAACTTTCTGGCTTCAAGGGAGAACTCGACCTTTCGGCCCAGCAGTTCAACGAGACGGCCAAGGCATACCTGATACCGCTGGAGAAGGAAAAGGACGGCTCCGTTATTTTTCCGCCCTTTGGCAAACATCCCTGGCACATGCTGGCCATCACCCGTGAACGAGTTCATCTTAAGCGCGACTTCAAACTTGCCGCCCGCGTCGAGGGCCGAAGCTCTCTCGCGCGCATCGGCATCATCGTCCATCTAACGGCGCCTACGATCCACTCGGGATTCAACGGCAAGATTGCGCTGGAGATGATTAACTTCAGCCCGTTTTACCTGAAGATGGTGCCCAACAAAACGCGCATCTGCCAGCTCATAGTTGAGCGGTTGGAATCCGACCCCACCCGAGAAATCAACACTGCATTCCAAGGCCAAACAGTCCCCTCTGGCGAGAAGAAATAGCTAACCTTCAGAAGACGAAACTTCCCTACTGCCTTTTCCAGATTCTCTCAATCGGACAATCACCGCCCCGGTCCATCGGACCGTACCAAGGCCGGCATTTTAGTTAGTGTAGGCCTGTAAGATTCGCTCGATGCGTTCCACCACATCCGCGTGGTCCAGCAGTGCGCTGCGGCGGACGTCGGCTTGGCCTTCCTCGACGGCTTCGAGGAATCGCGCATCCTGTTCCAGCATCCGATCGACGGCTTCCTCAACAAGAGCCGAAGCGTCTTTGCCCGAGCGCGCGGCGATGTCGCGAAGGCGGGCTTCCTTATCCGCCGAAAGATGGACTTCCATTAGGTTTCCCGGCGTAGCTCTACGCTGCCCTCGCCGGCGCCACCGGGTTACACACGATCCCCGGCAGCAGCTCCGCGATCACGTCCTCGACGCGGTCCGCGAACATGAACTCCATCTCTTTGCGGACCTCTTCCGGCAGATCGCGCAGGTCCTTCTGATTGCCGCGCGGCAGGATCACGCGCTTCAGTCCCGCGCGCCGAGCCGCCAGCACCTTCTCCTTCACGCCGCCGATCGGCAGCACCAAGCCGGTCAGCGTCACCTCGCCGGTCATCGCCGTATCGTTGCGCGCCGGAATACCCGAGTACAAGGACGCCAGCGCCGTGGTCATCGTCACGCCCGCCGACGGACCGTCTTTCGGGATCGCCCCCGCCGGCACGTGAATGTGCAGACCGGAGTTCAGGAACTTCTCCGGATCCAGTCCGAACTCCCGCGCGTGGCTCCATAGATAACTGCGCGCGGTCTTCGCCGATTCCTGCATCACTTCCCCGAGCTGTCCGGTAATCGTCAGCTCCTTTCCGTTCGGCAGCAGCGCGGCTTCGATGTAGAGCACATCGCCGCCGGTCTCGGTCCATGCCAGCCCCGTCGCCACCCCCGGAGGCAGCTCCTTGCGAGCCTGCTCCGGCAGAATCGCTTCCGGCCCCAGCAGCTCCGGAACGTCTTCGCCCGTCACGATCACCGCGGTGGTCGTGCCCTCGGCGAACTTCACCGCGACTTTGCGGATGATCCGCCCCAGCACCTGCTCCAGCCGCCGCACACCCGCCTCGCGAGTATACGACGCGATCAGCTTGTGCAGCGCCCCCTCCGTGATCAGGCACTGCTCCGCCGTCAGCCCGGCTTGCTTCAACTGTCTCGGCAGCAGATATCGCAGAGCAATCTGCGTCTTCTCCTCTTCGCTGTACCCCGACAGGTGCAGAATCTCCATCCGGTCCAGCAGCGGAGCCGGAATCGTATCCAGCGTGTTCGCCGTGGTGATGAACAATACCTTCGACAAATCGAACGGCAGGTCCAGATAGTTATCGCGAAACGCCTTGTTCTGCTCCGGGTCCAGGATTTCCAGCAGCGCCGCCGCCGGATCTCCGCGGAAATCGCGGCCCAGCTTGTCGACTTCGTCCAGCATCAGCACCGGATTCGCGAACCCCGCCCGCCGCATCGCCTGAATCAGCCGTCCCGGCAGGGCGCCGATGTACGTGCGCCTGTGCCCGCGCAGTTCCGCTTCATCGTGCATGCCGCCCAGGCTCATGCGCTCGAATTTACGCCCCAGAGCTCGCGCGATGGATTGCCCCAGGCTGGTTTTGCCCACACCCGGCGCGCCCACCAGGCACAGAATCGGAGCCTTCGCTTCCGGATTCAACTTCAGGATCGCCAGTTGCTCGATGATCCGCTCTTTCACCTTGGCGATTCCGTAATGGTCTTCGTCGAGCACCTGCCGCGCTCGCGGCAGATCCAGGCTGTCTTCGCTCTTCTTTTTCCACGGCAGCTCGATCACATACTCCAGCCACGTCCGGATCACGCTGAACTCCGGTTGAGCCGACGGCAGCTTCTCCAGGCGCCCCAGCTCCCGATCCGCTTCCTTGCGGATGTCCTCCGGCAGATCCGCCGCGGTCAGCCGCTCGCGCAGCTTCTCCACGTCGGCCTGATCTCCGTTCTTCTCGCCCAGCTCCTGCTCGATGGCGCGTTTCTGCTGGCGCAGCACGTAGTCGCGCTGCTCCTTGGTCATCTCCGTGCGAGCTTCATTGGCGATCTTCTGGCGCAGCTCCAGCACGTCCACTTCGTGCGAGAGCCAGCCGTGCACCATGCGCAGCCCTTCCAGGCGCGTCGGAGTTTCCAGCAGCGCCTGCTCCTTGGCTGCATCCAGGTTCATCACTGAGGCGATCACGAACGCCAGTTGCAGCGGGTCCTGCTCCGCCCCGAACATCGTCGCCAGATCCGGCTGCGGCGCGCCGTTTTGCGCCAGCGTCACGAACTTCATCCCCAGCTCTGTCAGTGAGAGCGCTAGCGCTTCCGTCTCCCGGCTGGAATCGTCGGGCAACGGCAACGGCCGGATGCGCGCCACCATGTGGCCGTTCTCTTCCACCTTTACAATCACCACGCGCTCCATCCCCAGGACCATGATGTCCAGTTGATCCGGCCGCGCATGATGATAGCGGCGAATGGCCGCCCTGGTGCCCACCGTGTACAAATCGTCGGCGTGCGGCGCGTCCACCGTTGCGTCGCGCTGCGCCACCACCACCAGTTCCTTGCCCTCCGTCGCCAGAGCCGCTTCCACCGCGGCCACCGAACCCTTCCGCCCCACCGACAGCGGCATCATCACTCCCGGAAACAGCGCCGAATTCTTCAGCGCCAGCAACGGCAGCATCCGCATCGAATTCTCTTTCGCTTCTGCCATATTTTCCTTTCGTTATCCTTTATGATGCAGCGGCCCTCGCCGGCGACTCTACTTCGAACGCCAGCCCGCCGCCATCTCCACCGCGCGCCTCAACTCGAACAATGTTTCCATCGCGAACCTCACCCGACACCAGCTTCCGCGCCAGCGGCGTCTCAATCTCCTTCTGAATCGCCCGCTTCAGCGGCCGTGCGCCGAACGCCGGATCGTAGCCGGTCTCGATCAACCGTTCCTTCGCCGCATCCGTCAGCTCCAGCTCAATCCTGCGCTCCGCCAGCCGGGCTTTCAGCGACGCAAGCTGGATGTCCACAATCTTCTTCAAGTGCTCCCGAGTCAGCCTGTGGAAGTCGATGATCTCGTCCACACGGTTCAGGAACTCCGGCCGGAACAGCCTCGGCAGCTCCTCCTTGGGAGCATTCGAGGTCATGATCACAATGGTGTTCTTGAAGTCCACCGTGCGGCCCTGGCCGTCCGTCAGGCGCCCGTCGTCGAGCACTTGCAGCAGCACGTGAAAGACATCGCTATGCGCCTTTTCGATCTCGTCCAGCAGCACTACGCAGTACGGTTTCCTGCGCACTGCCTCGGTCAATTGCCCGCCCTCGTCGTAGCCGATGTAGCCCGGAGGCGCGCCTACCAGCCGCGAAACCGTGTGCTTCTCCTGGTACTCCGACATGTCGACGCGAATCAGCGCCCTCTCGTCGTCAAAGAGATACTGCGCCAGCGCTCGAGCCAGCTCCGTCTTCCCGACACCCGTCGGCCCCAGGAACAGGAAGCTCCCGACCGGCCTCTTGGGATCCTTCAACCCTCCGCGAGCCCGCATCACCGCATCCGCGACCGCATCCACCGCCTCATCCTGCCCTACCACTCGCTTGTGCAGTTCATCCGACAGATGCAGCAGCTTCTGGATCTCGCCTTCCAGCAATTTCGACAGCGGAATCCCGGTCCAGCGGCTCACCACCTGCGCGATGTCTTCTTCAGTGACCTCTTCTTTCAGCAGCACCGGTTCGCGCGCCGGCTTTTCAAGCTCGCGTTCGAGCCCGGTCAATTTCCCGTACTTAAGCTCGGACGCCTTCCTCAGATCGTAGGCGCGCTCGGCCTGCTCGATGTCTTGCTTCACCTGCTCGATCTGCGCGCGCAACTCCCTCTGCTTCTTGATGGCTTCCTGATCCGCCTGCCACTGGGCTTTGAGCGACGCCGAGCCGGTCTTCAGCTCCGCCAGCTCCTTCTCGATCTTCTTCAGCCGCTCCCGCGACGCCGCGTCGGATTCCTTCTTCAGCGCCTCGCGCTCGATCTCCAACTGCATCTGCCGCCGCAGGCTTTCGTCCAGCTCGGCCGGCATGGAGTCGATCTCCGTACGCAGCTTCGCCGCCGCTTCGTCCACCAGATCGATGGCTTTGTCGGGCAGGAACCGATCGGAAATATAGCGCTGGCTCAACACTGCCGCCGCAACCAGCGCCGAGTCCTTGATGCGCACTCCGTGATGGCCTTCATAGCGCTCCCGCAGTCCGCGCAGAATTGAGATCGTATCTTCAACCGACGGCTGATCCACCAGCACCGTCTGGAAGCGCCGCTCCAGCGCGGCGTCTTTTTCGATGTACTTGCGATATTCGTCGAGAGTGGTCGCGCCGATGCAGTGCAGCTCCCCGCGAGCCAGCATCGGCTTCAGCAGGTTGCCTGCGTCCATCGACCCCTCGGCCTTCCCCGCCCCAACCACCGTATGCAGCTCGTCGATAAACAGGATGATCTTGCCCTCTGCGGCCTGGACTTCCTTGAGGACCGCCTTCAGCCGTTCCTCGAACTCGCCGCGGAACTTCGCCCCGGCGATCAGCGCGCCCATGTCCAGCGCGACCACTTTCTTATCTTTCAATCCCTCGGGCACGTCGCCGCGCATGATGCGCTGAGCCAAGCCCTCGACGATGGCCGTCTTGCCTACGCCCGGCTCTCCGATCAGCACCGGGTTGTTCTTGGTGCGCCGCGACAAAACCTGAATCAGACGGCGAATCTCCTCGTCGCGTCCGATCACCGGATCGAGCTTGTTCTGCGCCGCCAGCTTGGTCAGATCGCGCCCGTATTTTTCGAGCGCCTCGTAGGTCGCCTCCGGATTTTGCGTCGTCACCCGCTGCGTGCCCCGAACTTCTTGGAGCGTGCGCATCAGGCGGTCGCGCGTTACACCCAGATCCTTGAAGGCGCGTTCGTCGGTCGCCGCCAGAAGAACGTGCTCCACCGAAACGTACTCGTCCTTGAGTCGCTTGGCTTCGCTCTCGGCCTTGGTCAGCAGCGATTGCAACCGCGGCGTCACGTAAATCTGGTCGATGCCCGTGGCTCCGCCCGATACCCGCGGCAGTTTGTCCAACTGCTCCGTCAGGCGACGATGCAAATCCTCCAGGTTAACTCCGGTCTTAGCCAGAATCGACTGCGCCAAACCGCCGTCCTGCTCCAGCAGCGCCACCAAGAGGTGCTCGACATCGAGCTGCTGCTGCCCGCGCTGACCCGCCAGATTTTGCGCCGCCCGGACGCCTTCCTGAAGTTTCTCCGTGAAACGATTGAAGTCCATAATCACTCCGCCAACCAAATTTTAGCATATTTAGTCTTTGACAGTTCAATAATCTTAGCGTACTATTATCAAGTGGTCAAGCCGCGCCTCCTGACTTCGCTTCCCGGCCCCAAAGCCAGGGCCATAATCGAGCGGGATCAACAAGTTATCTCGCCTTCCTACACGCGCTCTTATCCGCTGGTGGCCGAAACCGCCGCCGGAGCCGTCGTCGAAGATCCCGACGGGAACCGATTTCTCGACTTCGCCGCCGGGATTGCCGTCGTCGCCACCGGGCATTGCCACCCCCAAGTCGTTAAAGCCATTCAGGAGCAAGCCGCTCGCCTGATCCATATGTCGGGGACCGACTTCTACTACGAAAACATGGTCCAGCTAGCTGAAAAGCTAGCAAGTTTGGTGCCGGGTGGCGTTCCTAGAAAGGTTTACTTCGGAAACTCCGGAACGGAAGCCATCGAAGCCGCCATTAAGCTCGCCCGCCATCATACCGGCCGGAAGCAGTTTATCGCCTTCGTCGGCGCCTTCCATGGCCGGACCATGGGGTCGCTAGCGCTGACGGCGTCTAAGAGCATACAAAAGCAGGGGTTCTTCCCCATGATGCCGGGAGTGCATCATGTTCCCTACGCCTATTGCTACCGCTGTGCATATGGAAAAACCCCGGACGCCTGCGCGGTGGAATGCGTGGATGTGATTGAATCCGAACTATTTAGAACCACTCTTCCGGCGGACGATTGCGCTGCCATCTTCGTCGAGGCGGTGCAGGGCGAAGGCGGCTACGTCGTCCCTCCCAGGAAGTTTTTCGACGAGCTCAGGCGAGTAGCCGACAAGCACGGCATCCTGTTGATTTTCGACGAGGTCCAGAGCGGCATGGGCCGAACCGGAAAAATGTTCGCGTGCGAGCATTTTGGCGCCGTCCCGGATGTGATCACGCTGGCCAAAGGCATCGCCAGCGGACTGCCTTTGAGCGCGATGATCGCCCGGGCTGAGCTGATGGACTGGCCCCCGGGCGCGCACGCCAGCACCTTCGGCGGGAATCCCGTAGCCGTCGCGGCGTCGCTGGTCACCCTCGAGCTCCTGGAGCAGGAATTGATCGACAACGCGGCGCAGGTCGGCGCGCACCTGATGGCGCGATTGCGCAATCTGCCCCAGCGCTTCCCCCATGTCGGCGACGTTCGCGGTCTCGGGCTGATGATTGGGATCGAGCTGGTGAACGATCAGCAAACCAAGGAACGGGCTCCCAAGCTTCGCGATCAGATCGTCCAAATGTGTTTCGAGCGCGGACTTCTGGTGCTCGGGGCCGGTCCGAATACGATCCGCCTCTGCCCGCCGCTGGTCATCACCAAGGATCAAGCCGACTTCGCCGCTGACACCATCGAAGATTGTCTGAAAAAAATCTCTTGAGTCGTGTCGATCCGGCCTGGGCCCGTTCGACGCATCAGTAGAGCGAGGGTTTTTACACCCCGCTCAGATCAAACTCGAAAAGGAAAAACAACCATGCGATTCTTATGTGTTTACAAGCCCAGCAAGCCTGAGGGCGCGCCTCCGACCCAGCAGGAAATGGCCGAGATGGGGAAGCTCATTGAGGACTTCACGAAGTCCGGCATCCTGATCGCCACCGAGGGATGTTTGCCGAGCGCACTCGGGGCTCGCGTCCGGATGTCAGCCGGAAAGTTCACGGTGACCGACGGCCCGTTCACCGAGTCCAAGGAAATCATCGGCGGCTTCGCGCTGATAAACGCCGCGTCCAAGCAGGAGGCGGTCGAGATCAACAAGAAGTTCCTCAAGGTCGCGGGCGACGGCGAGTGCGAGCTCCGGCAAATCTTCGAACAGCCGGCCTAACCGACTGGAGATTAAACCCATGCGATTCATGATGCTGATGATCCCGAAGGGTTACGAGAAGGCTGAGCCGGGCAAGATGCCGGACGCCAAAGCGGTGTCCGCCATGATGAAGTACAACGAGTCCCTGCGAAAAGCCGGCGTGCTGCTGGCGCTGGATGGGCTGCATCCGCCGTCGATGGGCGCTCGCGTTTCGTTCGCGGGCGGGCAACCCAAGGTGACCGACGGGCCGTTCACCGAGGCGAAAGAGGTGGTCGGCGGCTATTGGATGATTCAGGTGAAGTCGCGGGAAGAGGCGATTGAATGGGCCTCGCGATGCCCTGGTGGGGACAACGAAACAATCGAGGTCCGGCAGGTGCAGGAGTTCGTGGATTTTCCGCGCGACATTCAGGAAGAGGTGAAACGCGGCGGCGGCTTGCATTAAACCGTGGGAAGGTGGTGTGATCGGTAGCGATGGCGGCTGCCGACACCCACCGCACCACCGCTTATTCCACAATCGACGCGGTCTGGAGAATCGAGTCGCCGAGGCTCATCGCCAGCCTGGCGCGAATCGTTCGCGATGTGGGCGTGGCCGAGGAGCTGGCGCAGGACGCGCTGGTGGCCGCGCTGGAGCAATGGCCGGAATCGGGCGTGCCTCGCAACCCCGGCGCCTGGTTGATGGGCACGGCCAAGCATCGGGCTATCGACCACTTGCGCCGGAACAAGCGCATCGAGGCGAAGCATGCGGATCTCGGCCGCGAGCTGGAGGCGCAAAGAGATTCCGCGGCTGCTGAGGAGACTGCCATCGCGGAAAACATCGACGACGATATAGGCGACGACCTGCTGCGGTTGATGTTCACCGCCTGCCATCCGGTGCTCTCCACCGAGGCTCGGGTGGCGCTGACGCTGCGATTGCTGGGCGGCTTGACGACCGAGGAGATCGCGCGCGCGTTCCTGGTTCCGGAGGCGACCATCGCGCAGAGGATCGTGCGCGCGAAGCGGACGCTGGCGGAGAAGCGCGTGCCGTTCGAGGTTCCGCGCGGCGAGGAACTGGCGGCGCGGTTGTCGTCGGTGCTGGAGGCGGTGTACCTGATTTTCAACGAAGGCTACGCGGCGACCGCGGGCGATGATTGGATGCGGCCGGCGCTGTGCGAGGACGCGCTGCGGCTGGGGCGAATTCTGGCGGAGTTGGCGACAGCGGAGCCGGAGGTGCACGGGCTGGTGGCGCTGATGGAGATTCAAGCCTCGCGGGCGCAGGCCCGGGTGAGTCCGGCGGGAGATCCAATTCTGCTGATGGATCAGAATCGGGCGCGCTGGGATCAATTGCTGATCAGACGAGGGCTCGCCGCGCTGGATCGGGCGGAAAAGCTGGGTGGCACGCGGGGCTGGTACACGCTTCAGGCGGCGATCGCGGCGTGTCATGCGCGGGCGCTGGCGCCTGAGGCGACGGATTGGCAGCGTATCGTGGAACTTTACGCGGAGCTTGCGCGCGTCGCGCCTTCTCCCGTGGTCGAGCTGAACCGGGCGGTCGCGGTCGGGATGGCGTCCGGAGCGGCTGCGGGGCTCGAACTGGTGGACGTTTTGATGGCGCAAGGGTCGCTCGAAGGCTATCATCTGCTGCCGAGTGTTCGCGGCGACCTTTTGTGGAAGCTGGGACGGCTTCTCGAAGCGCGGGCGGAATTCGAACGCGCGGCGGAGCTCACGCGCAACGTCCGGGAGCGGGAGTTTCT
>Ga0070733_10001880_pt1 | contig 15401 bp, 10 predicted proteins | sample Coa_R1_9_FD_66450 | JGI IMG/M metagenome (GOLD analysis project Ga0070733, IMG submission 66450) | Surface soil microbial communities from Centralia Pennsylvania, which are recovering from an underground coalmine fire - Coalmine... | ecosystem: Environmental > Terrestrial > Soil > Unclassified ... | reverse complement strand
CGCTTTGTTCTTCGCGCTACAGCCCAGCCGAGCCGTTTTGTCGGACGTTAATGGCGATCTGATCAACACGTACAGGCAGGTCAAGGACTATGTTCCCGAGATTACCCGGCGGCTAATGCGCCTAACCGTCGATCACGAGACGTATTATCGAATCCGAGCCGAAGAGCCGACGACGCCGCTAGCACAGGCGGTGCGATTCCTCTATCTGAATCGGACCGCATTCGGTGGCATTTATCGGCTTAATCGGCAAGGGCAATTCAACGTTCCGTTTGGCGGCGGGGAACGGACGCCCTCTGTTCTTTGGGATCGTGGTCTCCTCCGCCCGGCGGCCCTAACGCTTCGGCGAAGCGAGTTACGCACCGATGATTTTGAAACGGTCTTGGAAAAAGCCGGACGTGGCGACCTAGTGTACTGCGATCCGACCTATACGGTGTCCCATAGTAACAACGGCTTCATCAGGTACAACGAGTCGAATTTTCGTTGGGAGGATCAGAAGCGACTTGCGAATGCCTGCAAGGTACTGCGGAGTCGCGGGGCCACAGTTCTTGTCAGCAATGCCTCCCATCCCGCAGTTAGATCTCTCTTCGCTCCGAGCGAGGTGCACGTTTTCTCGCGCCCAAGTTTAGTCTGCCCTGATCCGAACAGCCGACGAACGATTCTAGAGCATGTCTTCGTGTTCCGACCCAAATCATCGACCCGCTAAGGAAGTTTCGAATCACGAAAAGGCAAGGCATAATCGATTTGGACGCAGTGTGAATCCGATAGAAGGAAGATTTGCTTCCATCTCGGCGATTCATCCTGGATGCCGCAGCCAGAAACGGGTAGCGCTCTCCCCGCCGACTGTCTTGCTTCAATATCCCGAGATCGCACACCGGTACTAGCCTCCGGGTTCGAGACAGTCGGCCTACTGCCTTCATCCTCGACCCCGGTCCGCCGTGATGCGCCGGTCGAGCCCAATTCGAAGGAACTGACCGACGCGATTGAAAAGGCGCTCGCCGCCAGGTAGCGCGTTGGTCCTACTTTTGAACGCCCGGAGCGGGTCCTCTGCCCCTTCCACCCCCGGCTGGCCCTGTGACCGTGTAGTCCGCGGGCGGCTCGAACAGCGTAGGCGAAGGATTCGCGCGGTTGATATTGGTTAGTTTGTAGACCACTTCTCCACTGCGAGGATCGCTGTGTGTGGTCATCACATCCATTTGCAGCTCCGGCGAGTACCAAACTTCGTCAACCATGTTGATCGGCAACAGATTGCCGATCTGTCCAGCGGGAATCGTCTGGGTGGTACGCGTGCCTTGCGCGATCACGCCTTCAATGTTCTTCGTGCCGAGATCTTCTTTCGCGACTTTGGCCCCGGCCGGCATCTTGGTGCCAGCCCTGCCCGCACCACCTCGCGCGACCGCAACTGTCCCCGCTTTGTTTATGGAGATATTAGGCGTCACCCAGTTCGTTACCAGGCCCAGCCCCGTACTTCGCCGTGCGGTCCGCTGCTGAGGATTGAGCGTATACGAGACATTCTCCACCGGATCGGAGATGGTGATCATGTGCGGCATTTCCGCCTCCGCCAGCGCTCCGACGGCCAGCACGGATTCCTCGCGCCGTTCCCGCCCATCGCTATCGCGATACAGTTTTTGCGTCGTCTTTTGCTCGATGCGATTGCCGTCCGCGAACACTTGAGTTGACTCTGTGACCGCGTCCGCGGAGTAGGGGGCGTTCTTGACAGCGGCCCCCGAACCATAAGTATTCCCCACGAGAATCTTCAGCTCGCCCAACTGCAGACTTATTTCGCTCGGCGCTTGAGCCAGCGCCGGCACAACCATGGCCAATCCTGTTGCGATTCCAGCGATCAAGATAATCTTCATACTCTCTTTCTCCTTGAGTGATAATTATTTCCGGTAACTCACGAATCGAATGGCTCTCGCTAAATCGTCCTGTCCCACCAGCACGTCCGCCTGAACGGAATCGGAAAGATGGTCGTCGCCAACCTTTAGCCCGACCGTCCTCATCGCCGAAGCGGGTACAGTCATACGCACCAGCAGACCGCGCTCGAACGGCGAGGAGCTCTCTACCAGCGGAAAGAAAGGAGTCACGATTTCTTCGGGTTCCTCTCGCCTCGGCACCACGCGCTTCACCTCCGGCGGAGGAACGGGAGCCGGGACCGTCGCCGCCGCGATCGCTGCCGGCGCCTCTATCGCAATCAGCTTGTGTGGCGTTTCGCGCGCGGGCCAGAGCAAGGCCGTCAGTACAACTGCCGCTGCCATCGCGCCCGTCGCACCCCACACTGCGGCCATCCTTTGCAGCTTGCGCCGCCGCTGTTGCCGTCGGAATGCCAGCAGCGCACGGATCCCTGCCTCCGGGCCGGTTTCCACGCCAGCGTCGGTCCTCCGCAGGGCTTTCAATGCTTCTGTGACTCGTTCTTCGCACATACGCTACTCCTACAGCGCCAGACTCGTCGCCGCCAACTTCTTTGCCAGCATCGCCCTTGCCCGGTTCAAGCGCGAGCGCACAGTGCCCACGGGACAACCCAGCGCCAGCGCGGCATCCTCATAGCTGGCGTCCCCGAGTTCGCACAGAACCACAGCTTCGCGATACAACGGAGGCAAGCTCAACACGGCGCGCCGCACCTCATCTACACTCTCCCGGCGCGTCAGATCCAGCAAAACGTCCTCGTCCCCGGCAAACTCATCCAGTAACTTCGCAGTGTCTTCCGGGCGTTCCTTGTCCATCCGCTTCAAGACCAGGTTCCGGGCGATTCCGTAGAGAAACGCCATGACCGAGCCGCGCGAGGCATCGTATCGCCTCCCATACAGAGCCAGCGCCAGGAAGGTTTCCTGGGTTACGTCTTCGGCCAAATCCATCCGACCCGTCATATGCAGCACGAACCGGCAAATCGCGCCGTGCCGGATTTGGTACAGCGCCGCGAAAGCTTCTTCATCGCCCTTCAGCAGGCGTCTCAGTAACTGTTGTTCGGCTGCGCTCATCTGCCCCATGGAAAGCACATTCCTAGAGACTGGCCTCTGCGCGTTCCGATAGTAATTACGTTCCCGGCGGCAATAGTTCCACAAAATCGGGAGATCTTGTCCTCGACCCCCGGTCCCCGCCGTGATAGATTGTTATTCGTCCTAAATTCTGGGAGGCTCCTCATGAAGCGGTATCTTCTAACGTCCCAATTCGCAGTCGCGCTTCTTCTGTTCGCCGGCTCCGCCTTCGGGCAGGCCAATAAGGCCAAGGCGACAAACGTTCCCGAGATCGCCTACGACACGGCCCCGAACTTCCTCAAACTTCCAGCCAACCTCTACATGGGCGAAGCCATGGGCATCGCCACCAACTCCAAGGGACACATCTTCGTCTTCACGCGCAGCGCTAACACGCGCCTGTTCGAGTTCGATCAGAACGGCGTCTACGTCCGCGAGATCGGCGAGGGTAACTACGGCTTCGAGTTCGCGCATTCCGTGCGCGTCGATCCGCAGGACAACATCTGGGCCGTCGACGAAGGCACCAACATGATCATCAAGTTCAATCCCGCCGGACGGGTGGTGATGGTGCTGGGCCACAGACCGGAGGTCGACCCGGCCGCGCTCTCGGCGCCCAACGGCCCGACTCCACCCGCCGCGAAGTATACCTTCGCTCGCCCCACTGATGTCGCCTGGGACCCGCAGGGAAATATCTTTATCTCCGACGGCTACACCAACCACCGGGTGGTCAAGTACGACAAGAACGGCCGGTTTCTCAAACAGGTGGGTAGCGAAAAGCCCGGATCGGAGCCCAGCCAGTTCAACACGCCGCACGGCATCGCCGTGGATTTGCAGGGCAACGTTTACGTGTCCGATCGCGCCAATCACCGCATGCAGGTGTTCGATAACAATCTGGAGCGCAAGGCCATCTACGATAACATTGGCGATTCCTGGACCGTTTGCATCTCGCCTGGCCCGCACCAGTACCTCTTTACCTCGAACTCCAATCCCAACGGCAATGGGCCCGGAACGTGGGACGTCAGCGGCGAGATCTACAAGATGGAATTAGACGGCACCATCCTCGGCCGGTTCGGCCATGCCAGCAAGGAGCCGGGTGGCTTCCAAGTGGTTCACATGATGGATTGCCGCAACCCCAACCAGATCATCGTTGCCGAGATCGAGTCCTGGCGAGTCCAGAAACTTCTGCTGAAGCAGCCGGGCAAATAGAAAGGAAGGATCTTCATGAAACGCTCAATACTGAATTCCCTCGCGCAAGGTTCACTGGCGATGATGCTGCTGGCCGGGATTCCGGCGGCCGCTCAATCCTCTGTCCCGGAGATCCGCTTCGATTCTTCCGATCTTCTAAAGCTTCCTGACAACATCCATCTGGGTGAGGTAGCCGGAGTCGCGGCAAACTCCAAAGGAGACATCTTCGTCTACACCCGCACTGGCCATCCGACCATCTCGCTCGGCACCTCGCGTCCGTTTGCTCACGGAGGCTCGCGGATGTTCCAGTTCGATAAGACCGGGAAATATGTTCGCGAGATCGGCAAGGATTCCTACGCGATGGAGGTCGCGCAGCAAGTTCGAGTCGATCCGCAGGATAACGTTTGGATGGTCGATCAGATGTCGAGCATGGTCATCAAATTCGACCCGAACGCGCAAATTCAATTGATGCTGGGAAGGAAAGCGGAATCCGAGCGGATCCCGGCCGCGGCTGCTCCTGGTGGGGGTGGGGGCCGCGGTGGAGCTCCGGGTGGTGGAGCTCCGGGCGGTGGAGGCGGGGGCGGCCGGGGTCGCGGTGGACTTCCCGGCGCAGGCCAGCAGAGCGACACTTTTCAACGGCCCACGGATGTCGCGTGGGACGCCGCTGGCAACATCTATATCGCCGACGGCTTTGGCAACTCTCGCGTCGCCAAGTTTGACAAGCACGGCAAGTTCGTCAAGTCCTGGGGATCCAGAGGGACGGATCCAGGCCAGTTCAACACGCCCCACGGGATCGCGATTGATGCGCAGGGCAACGTGTACGTCGCCGACACTGGAAACAAGCGGATTCAGGTTTTCGACGGCGAGGGAACCTTGAAGACGCAGATCGCCAACATCGGCAGTCCCGCGGCGATTTGCATCACGCCGGGAGCGCATCAGTATCTCTACAGCTCAAATTCAAATCCCGTGGACGATATCGACACCGGCGGCGAGATCTACAAACTGGAGTTGGATGGGAAAGTCCTCGGCAAGTTCGGCAAGGCGGGAAAGCTTCCGAAAGAGTTCGGCACCGTCAACGCCCTGGATTGCCGTGGAGAGAACGATCTATATGTTGGGGAGATCGGCAACTGGAGAGTGCAGAAAATCACCCTCCACCCCTAGTCAGCCTGCGCCGCCCTGTCGTTCCGATTGTCATGGTCCGTTCCGCTCTCGTGGCCCGTTCCGTTGTCGCCGCGCAAGAGGTCACAGCTAATAGCGGGCCTTGTGCTCCTTAGCAGGAAAGACCATCCAGCACCGCACCGAATCCGGCTCAGCGGTGTTGATTCAAATAGGACTCTGATATGACTAGACTTTTGCTGGTTGCTGTGTGGCTGCCTTCCTTGGCGATGGCGTATGAATATGGCCCGGATCCGCGCTATACCGCGGCGCCCGGAGATAACCCGCTGGCTTGCTCGAATATGATGTGTCACACAAGTCTCCCGGCCGGTGGACCCATTAACGCTTTCGCGGGCGGCGTGCAGGCGGCGTTTTCAAGCGGGAGTTCGTACACTCCAGGTGGCTCGCCCATCACGATCACCGTCAGTGTGTCCGATCCTGTCAATACTCATTACGGCTTCCAGATGACGGCTCGGCTGGAGAGTGATCTGGCGAACGGCCAGGCCGGCGATTTCGCAACCGGAGGAACCGCCTCCTGCCCAGCCGTGGATGTCCCCTGCGAGATCGTGATCTGCGATGACGGCTCGGTGAAACTTCCCGGGAAGAAGTGCCCGGCCGCGAGCCCAGTAGAGTTCATTGAACACTCCTATCCCAAGGGCACCCATGTCGGCACCACGCCGTATACCTTCACTTGGACACCGCCGGCGACAAACGTCGGGCCGGTCCATTTCTACGTCGCGGGAAACGCGGTGAACAACGATCTCATGGCTGACGGGAACGATCATGTCTACACGGCCGAATTCACGCTCACGCCAGTGCTGTGCTCCGGCGCAAAGCCGGCGATCAACGCCGTAGTGTCTCTAAGTGCCTTCGGCGATCTGCCGACGTTTGCTTCAGGATCGTGGCTCGAAGTCTACGGATCGAATTTCGCCAGCAACACTTGGCAGTGGCAGGGAACCGACTTCAATGGAGCCAGCGCGCCTACCACTTTGGCGGGAGTTACCGCCTCCATCAACGGCATTCCGGCGTACGTCTACTATCTAAGTTCCGGCCAAATCGATATCCTGGCTCCGGCCGATCCGACCCTGGGGAGTGTGCCCGTTGTTGTCAATAGTTGCACCCAGGCAAGCGACCCGTTCACGGCTCAGAAAGCTGCTCTGGTGCCAGGCCTGTTAGCGCCGGCGAATTTTCTTGCGAACGGCAAACAGTACCTGGTGGCGCAGTTCATCTCGGATGGGACCTTCGTGGGAAACCCGAGTGTGGTGCCAGGAACCTCGCGGCCCGCGAAGCCTGGCGACATGCTGGTGATCTATGGCGTCGGCTTCGGAGAAGCCGACGACGCGTCGGGCCCGATTGCTCCGGGGACGGTGGCCGACGTCAGCAGTCTCAAGAATCCGTTGACCATCGAATTCGGAACGACACCCGCCCCGATGGTTTACGATGGTTTGGCTCCCGGCAACGTGGGACTATACCAGTTCGATATTACGGTGCCGAACGTGCCGGATGGCGATACGCCGATCAATGTGACGCTGAACGGAGTCCCTCTCCAGCAACAGCTCTATCTGGCGGTGCATCACTAAAGCGCGCCGCGGGACGCGTTGGAGTTCGTTACGTCCAGAGCTCGTTGATCGGACCGTAGTTGCCCACCGAAAGCGGCACGTACTCGAATCCGCGATGGAACGGATCGTCGTGGCGGATGGTGGTCCAGTCGATGCCCATCGCGTCGTAGATGGTGGCCTCGACGTCTTCCGGGTACACGTAGCGTGGGCCACTGCCGTTGCTGCCGGCCCAGCCGAAATCGGTGACCGTGGAGCCGTCCGCGCTGGTGGCTCCAATCACCTTTCCGCCGGTGACACCCGCGCCCGCGAACACCACGGTCTGGAGTACGTAATGGTCGCGGCCGAGCGCCGGGGTGATGGCGCCTGGTGTACGTCCGAATTCGCCCACCATAACGATCAGCGTCTCATCCAGCAACCCGCTGGACTGAAGATCCGCGAGCAAGGCGGAAACACCATTGTCGAGCGCCGGCGCCATGGTGAACATGTTGTTGCCCTTGGGATTCTGGATGCCGTAGATGTCCACGTGCATATCCCAGCTTCCATAGCTGATCTGGATGAAGCGCGTGCCCTGATCGGCGGCCAGGATCTGCTTGGCCACCAGGCAGGTGTTGCCGAAGGCGCTGGCGCCGTAGCGCTGGCTGTCGGCGGCGGTGAAGCCGAAGGCCTGGTTTACCACCGGGTTGTACATCATAGAGTTGGCCTGCGTATAGAAGTCGTTGTAGTCGCTCATGGGCTGGCCATAGGGCGAATTGATGCGCAGCGGATCGTCCAACTGGTGCAGCCGCGTATACATGGTGTTGAACAACGTCTGTCCGTTTTTGTTGGTTGTGTCGGGAATGCCGGCGTTGATGGTGCCGCTGGCCTCAGCGACGCGGAATGGCGCGTAAGTCGCGGGAAAATATCCCTGCCCAACGCCGGACGGCGAATCCAGAGCCACAAACGCGGGAAATACCTGGCCGGGTTGCCGCTGCGAATCCTTCTCGATCGCTACGACGCTGCCAATGTTCGGGGCAATGTTGCCGAGCGCGGCAGCGGGGTTGCGTCCGATCTGGCTCCAGGTCTGCGCCAGCGTATGCACCAGAGCGTGCGAACTCATGGAGCGCACCAGAACCATGTTCCCCAACTGCTGGCCGAGCTTGGGAAGTAATCCGGCCGGCCAGGACGTTCCGTTGATCGTGGTGGCTTGAAACGCGGACGGAGTCGAACCGTTGATCACCTTCAGATCGAAAGAATCCCAGGCGCTTATGGCTCCGGTCAACAGGATGAAGATGCAGTTCTTGGCGGTATTCTTGGTGACCATCCCCTGATTGGTGTCCACCGGGCCCTGCGCTGGAAGGCGGCCAGCCAGATACGAACCCGTGACTCCCGCTCCGGCGATCCGGAAGAAGTTGCGGCGCGTGATATCGGGGCGGCTGAAGAAAGGCTGGTGCTTATGCGGGTACTTGGCAGCCAGCGCTGCGTACTTCTTGTCCACGTATTTTGAAGGACCGTATACGGGGTCGTATGACATGACTGGCTCCTAGTAGTTGAAGACGAAATCGACTTTGTTGTACAGGGACCAGATCAGGTTCTGGGCTTCCTGGGTACGCGTGCTTGCGGTCTGAAGATTCGCGAGCGCATCGCTCATCTCAGTCGCGGTTGGGTAACGCGAGAGAATGTTCCAAAACAGGGTGTTGACCAGTTGGTCGTTCGGTAGCGGGAGTACAATCTTGAGCAGGCCGGTGGTGGGTTGGATGCGGCTCATCACGAAGTTATCGTTCATCAGGCTCAGCGCCTGGCTGATCGAGCCATCGGGGCGGCGCGTCTGATCGTCCCGGTTGCCGCGCAGAAACGCGTTCAGGAAATTGTTGACCGCCCCGTTTCCACCGTCGGGCGTATTCAAAGGCTCCGGAAGCTGCATCGCGTAATTGACCGGCCCCCAATTCGTATTGGTATACGTCGGCATGAGGTTGGAACTGGTGGTAATGGCGTCGTGAACCTCCTCCGACCATAAACGCCGCACCAGCTTGCGGCCGAACAGGTTGGCCGTGGTGGGATCCCAATTCCCGTTGTAGCGCGAGGAAAGCTGGTACGTCTGCGAATTGACGATTTCCTTCATCAACGCCTGAAGATCGTATCCACTGGCGACGAAATCGGAAGCCAGCGCGTTTAGTAACTCCGCGTTGGACGGTTGCAGGGTGCAGGGCGCGAGCGGTGGGCAATTCGACGGAGGATTACTCGGGTCCAAACGCATCGGGTCGAACTGGTTCGAAGGGCTCACGATTCCGACCGTGAAGAAGTACTCCCAAATGTAGTTCACCGCGGCCCGCGCAAATTGAAAATCCGAAGTGACCATGCGGGCGAGCGCCACGCGATAGTTTTCGCCCTTGTTGGGAGTAGCGCCTCCGAGGACGTAGACCGGAGGCACAGTCGTCTTCGAGGTGGTCAGGCCGCGGGGCGGACGATTCCCGGTCTGCGTATTGAGCGCGTAATCGGTCTTGTACTTGACGTTGTCTTCCAGGCCCCAGTAATAGACATTGTTAGAAACGGTGGAGCGAGGCTCGTCGGTGTGGGACATGAACGACGCCATGCCCCAGGCCTGATAGCGCGAGGTGTAGTAGCCCCACAAGTTGATCTGATCCAAGTGGCCGCGGCCGTCGTGGCACAACAGGCAATTGAGATTGGAGAGGCCCAGGAACGTCGTCGCAGTATTGGCGATCTGCTGGTCGAAGATGTCCTGCTGCGGGCCCCCGGTTACCACGCCGCCCACCTCATAGCTCAGTTCACCCTGCGTGTAACTGTCCATCCCCGTGGCCGTAATGATCTCCTTGGCCATCTGGTTATAGGGCTTGTTGGACGACAGCGAGCTCCGGACGTAGGTATTGAAAGCCACCACCGTCGGCACGAAGCGCGTGATCTGGGAATTCTGCGAGTTGTTTTGGAACAGGTCGCCGAACCACATGGTCCACTTATCCAGCCAGGCGGACGATCCGACCAGCGAGTCCACCAGGAGCGCGCGCTTATTCGGCGTCGCGTCGTTGACGAATGTGGACATCTGGGTGCCGGTGGGAATCCGGCCAGTCAGATCGAGATATATGCGGCGGACAAATTCGTAATCGTTGGTGGGTGGAGCGGGCGCGACGCCGGCTGCCGCCAGCGCCGGGAAGATATACTTGTCGATTGTGTTGCTGGAAGGCTGTTGATCCGTCCCGGTGCGGCTGCCCCCGGGCGCTGTGGGCATCGCCTGGGCTTGGGAAGAGAACGTGCCGAGCTTGGACGCAACGGTCATGGTAAGCCGCGCCTGCTCGGGGGCGTTGCTTCCCGCAGTGAATTTATTGCGATCCGGGCCAAAGAACGTGCAGGAGGGATCGGAGACAGGCATCTGCTCCTGCACCACGCGCTCCTGGGCACGCAACCCGATCAATCCCGTCGCCAGCATCAACCCGACACCCGCGGCCGAAACAATTACATTTTTCAGCATTCCTGGGGACCTCCGCCGTCTTGTACCTTAACCCGCAGGCCCGCGACAAGTTGTGCAGAAACCGCTACCGCCCCAAAGGCCCCGTCGCGTCGAGCAGCGGTTCATTATACCTCCCCGTCAAGTCCAGGTCCATGGACCGCAACGTCACCGAGCCGTTAAGCTCCTTTCCGGGTTAGAGTAATTAAAGATGAATTTAGGTTACAGGGCCGTAGCCTTCGCGATTCTCGCCGCCGAGGCCCACGCGCAGGTTTCGAGCAACGCCTCATTGACCGGAAAATACTTTTTCCGGCAGGTCGCCCTACAAACCAGCACGGGAGCCACCGTTAGCCAGACGCAAAGTGCCTCCGGCACCCTCACCTTCGACGGCAATGGCAACTTCACCATGTTGGGACAACAACTTACGGGTACAGCTTCCGCCGCTGCGCTGTCCGGAAATGGAACCTACACCGTCAGCCCTGGGGGATTCGTAACACTCTCCAACCCCTTGCTCACTGGCGTTACCATGAGCGCGCGGTTGGGAACGGAGGCGCTGCTAGGCTCTTCCACGGAGGCCGGACCGAACGTTTTTGATCTATTGATCGCGGTCCGTGGCCCAACCAGCCCCGTGACCAACGGCGCGCTGACGGGGCCTTACTGGGTGTCCAGCCTGGAATTCCCGAACGGGGGTGTGGCTGACATTCGGAACACGAATTTCGAGCTCACGGCGAACGGACAAGGGCAATTCGCCGAAACCAGCGTGACGGGTCAGGCCGCCAATTTGGGAGATACTCTGCTCACCCAGGCCGTCAGCCCGATGTCGTACCTGTTGAGCTCTGACGGCAGCGGCACCATGACATTTCCAGCGAGCGCAGGCTTGGATATTACGACTCAGCTCATTGAGGGCGTTAAGAACGTCTACCTCTCGCAGGACGGTAATTTTTTCATCGGCGGGTCCACGGCGGCGGGCGGGCACGGCTTAATTGTCGGCGTCAAGGCGTTCGCCGGAGGTACCAGTAACAGCGCCACAAACGCCAGTTGGACCGGCCTTTACTTCGCGGCAGGCATGCGGTTTGACCGCTCTCCGGCCCGGCTTGCGTCGGTGCTTGGGTCGGTCAACCCGACCCCCAGCGGCGCGGTATGGGAGCGGCGGACGCATCAATCCGATGGTTTGTTCGATGCTACACCCCTGATCACGTATTCGCTGAATGCGGACGGATCCGGCATCTACACCTCGACGTCCGGGCACATGGACCTGGCCTCGAACGCGCTCGTTTTTTCCACCAGCGGCGTGGACGTGCAAAGTTCAACCAGCTACGAGCTTTACCTGGGTACTAGTGTTCTCGCGCAATCCGGCCAGGGCCCTGGTCCTTTCCTGAATCCCCTGGGAATCCTCAATGCCGGCAGCTATGTTCCACCCGGCTTCCCGGTTTCGCCAGGCGGATTTGTGGCTTTATTTGGGACCGGCTTAGCCGCGGCGCCCGCACAGGCGAAAGTTCCTTTCCCCATTATTCTGGGCCAAACCCAAGTAAAGGTGAACGGCGCCTCCGCGCCAGTCTACGCCGTTTCGGCGACGCAGATCAATGCCGTGGTGCCCTATGGGGTGACGGGGACAACCGCGACCTTTGTTGTGAACGTGAACGGCGTGGCATCCAACTCCGTGACGGTCCCCCTGGCGCCTACCGCCCCGGGTGTGTTTAGTTTGACCGCCAACGGGCTTGGCGACGGGGCGATCCTTCACGCCGACAACTCCGTCGTAAACCAGGCCAACCCAGCCATGCCGGGCGAAATTGTGGAGGTTTTTTTGACCGGTTTGGGCGCCGTCAATCCCGCGGTTCCGGATGGAACTGCGGCGCCGAGTAAGCCGCTCGCGATCGCATCTGCTCCCCTCAACGTCTATGTCGGCGGACTTCAGGTCTCCAACATTCAGTTTCAGGGTCTCTCGCCGGGACTGGCCAGCCTCTACCAGCTCAACATCCAGATTCCATTAGGGCTCGGTCCGGGACCCCAGCCACTCGCTTTGCAGACCGCGTCCGCGTTCACAGATTTGGTGGACCTGTGGCTGGCGGAACCTCAGTAAAGCTATTCTAAGCATCGTGAAACCATTGATGAGCCGCGCTGGTCTATTGAAGGGGTGTTTGCGCTTGTTCCGGCACGGTTTGGCGGGCAGTCCCACCTGTTTGATGCCGCTCTTGGTTCTGGCGATATTCCTGGCATTAGGGGGCATGCCGCTTGTGGCCGCGGACCAAGCCGGAAGCGGCCAAGCTGGAAGCGCCTCCGGGTTTGTCGGCGGCGAGGCCTGTCGCACCTGTCACGCCGACGTTTGGGCGACGTTCTACCGCAATCCTCACTATAAGAGCATCGCTTCGGGCAAAGAGCCTCCGGAGAAGACGGGCTGCGAAGGCTGTCACGGACCCGGCGCAGCGCACGTACAGGCTCGGGGCGGCGCGTCGACCATCCCCAACGCGTTTTCGCGCATGCCGCCGCAGAAAATTCTCGACACTTGCCTCGGCTGTCACGCCGATACCCTGTCGCGATCGAACATTCGCCGTAGCCGGCACACTGAAGAAGACGTAGTCTGCACCAATTGCCACTCGATTCACAAGCCGGCGACACCGAAACTCCTCCTGGCCATGAAGCAGACCGAACTGTGCTATTCCTGCCATACGGCGGAGCGCGCGCAGTTTTCGATGCCTTTCAAGCATCGCGTAAACGAGGGATTCATGCAGTGCACCGACTGCCACAATCCGCATGGCGCTCCCTCACCCACGTGGAGCATGGCTGCCCGTCCGGCGATGACGGAGCAGGCCGAGGGCAATGAAGAGACGTGCTTGAGGTGCCATATCGACAAGCGCGGCCCTTTCACCTTCGAGCATGCAGCCGTGCGTGTCGACGGCTGCGAAACCTGCCACATGCCCCACGGCTCCACCAATCCGCGGATGCTGAAGCGTCCCGTGATCTTCACCGTGTGCCTGGAGTGCCACAACAACCAGGGCTCCTTCGGACCAAATCTCACCGGCGTGCCGCGGCCCAATTCGACGCACAATCTGGCCAACCCGCGCTTTCAGAACTGCACCGGCTGTCACGTGCGGATTCATGGATCGAACTCCGATCCCTTTTTCTTCCGATGAAGCCACGCTTCATATTTGTCGCGGCTATGTGTACAGCGCTAGCCTGCACAGCTCTCGCCCAGACGCCGGTGGCGCCCACGGATCTGCCCACCCAGCCGAACCGGGGCGATAACGACGGCGGCTACAACATCGTTCAGTCCTTCGAGGTGGGCTACCGCTGGGCGGCCACGGGCGGGGACACGGACATGTACCGCAGCACGGTGAATTACACGGACGGCTTGCGGCTGCTCTCGGGCCTGCTGACGATCCGGTCGCGCGAGGGCCACGGCAAGTGGTTCGACTCCATTTACATCAACACGCAAGGCCTGGGCAACGACCCTTACCAATCGGCATCGCTGCGGATTGAGCAAAACAAATGGTATCGCTACGACATGACGTGGCGGTCCGACGCGTTCTTCGACCCGGCCTTGACCACCGCCTACGGCGAGCATCAGATCAACACCGTGCGGCACCTTCAGGATCACGATCTGACGCTGTTCCAGCAAAGCTGGTTCAAGGCCTTGCTGGGTTATTCGCGCGATACGCAATCCGGCCCCGCGCTTTCCACCATTCAGTTGTTCGATCCGACCGGCAATGAGTTCCCGCTGCTTTCCAACATTCGCCGCCAGCAGAACGAATACCGCCTGGGCGCGAATATGAAGCTGGCGGGGTTCCGCGTGAACGTGCTGCACGCCTGGCAGGATTACAAAGAGGACACGGTGCAGTTCCTGAACACTACCTCGCTGGGAAACAGTCTGAATAACATCACCCAGCTCGATTCGTTCCTGAGCACTCAGCCCAATCATGGAACCAGTCCGTACTGGCGCGTGGGCTTGTTCCGCGAGGGCAAGAAATATTGGAGCGTAAACGGCCTCTTCAGCTACGTGGCCGGGCGGCGGGCCTTCATCCTGGATGAAGGAGCCAGTGGTTTGAACCGCATTGGTTCGCCCACGGAACTTCTCTCGCAGGCCTTTGGCAACGCCAACCGTCCCGCGGCCACCGGCAATCTGACGTTCAGCGTTTTCCCCACGTCCAAGATCACGTTTACGAATCAAACCTCGGTGTACAACATTCGCATGTCGGGGTCGAACTACTTCGAGCAGTATTTCGACGGGTCCTTGCTGACGCCCATGGTGGCATTCAATTATCTGGGTATTCTGACCATTGCCAATGCGACCACGGTCGAGGTTCATATCAAGCCGTGGATCACCGTGCACGGCGGCTACACCTATAGCGACCGGCGGATCGGGTCGGAACAGATGCAGACGGCGGTCACGGCCCTGGCCCCGCCGTTCCCCACCATCGAGCAGACCAACCGGCAGAACGTGGGAACCTTCGGCGTACGATTGCGGGCTTGGAAGGCGCTGACGGTGAACCTGGATGCGGAGATCGGCGAGGCCAGTATGCCGATTTATCCGATTAGCGATAAGAATTATCAGGCTCTGCACGGGCGCGTGGAGTATCGCAGAAAGTTGTGGCGAGCGATGGCCAACGCACGCAGCGATTACAACAATAATTCGATTTCGCTCACCAGCTTTGCGTCGCACACCCGGCAATATGGAGTGGACGCGTCATGGACGCCGTCCGACCGGTTTTCGATCGACGCGAGTTATTCACGGCTGCATTCCGATTCGCTCGGCGGGATTTCCTATTTTGTGGGAGCGGGGCCGGCGGTCTTGGATCATTCCTATTACGTCAGCAACATTCACGCGGCAACCCTTATGGCGCGATTCGCGGTAGCCAAGCGCGCGGACGTTTCGCTCGGGTATAGTCACGTGCAGGACGTCGGGGACGGGCGGGCGACAGCGGTGGGCAACCTTCTGGACGTTGCTCCATCCACGGCCGCGACCGCGTTTGCCGCCGCACAAACCTTCCCGCTCCGGTTTCTTTCGCCGCAGGCCAAGCTGTCGATCCACATCACGCCCAAGGTCCGGTGGAACGCCGGATATCAATACTATGGATACCGCGAGGATTTCTCAGCGCTTCA
>Ga0070733_10001879_pt1 | contig 15404 bp, 18 predicted proteins | sample Coa_R1_9_FD_66450 | JGI IMG/M metagenome (GOLD analysis project Ga0070733, IMG submission 66450) | Surface soil microbial communities from Centralia Pennsylvania, which are recovering from an underground coalmine fire - Coalmine... | ecosystem: Environmental > Terrestrial > Soil > Unclassified ... | reverse complement strand
TCGCCATCGACGATTTCGGCACCGGCTACTCCTCGCTGAATCAGCTCCGGACGCTGCCGGTGGATACGGTGAAGGTGGACCGGTGCTTCATCAAGGATCTGGAACGTTCCTCCGGCGATTCGACCACGCTGATCCGCGGCATCATCGGGATGGCCCACAACCTGCGCCTGCGCGTAGTGGCGGAAGGAGTGGAGACCGCTGGACAACTTGCGATTCTGCGCTCTCTCGGCTGCGATCTGAGCCAGGGTTTCTTCCTGTATCGGCCGCTCATCGCCACCGCGGCGGAGGAACTGATGAGAACCTACGCGACGGCGCGTCCCGCGTTTGGGGATGCCCGAATCGCGGCCGAAACTCCCGTCACCGGCCTGATCGCCGAATCAAGTTTGGCTTAATTTCGGATCCGCCGCGGGCGCAAGCACCGCCTCTGCGAGAGCGCGCTTGAGCGCGGGAAGACCGTCGCCCGTGACGCTCGAAATTTTGAGGAATGGAAGCTTCAGCCGGCGGGCGAGGCGGCGCAGCGAAGCCACGCGCTCAGGATCCTGCGCGGCGTCGATCTTGGTCGCCACGACGAGCATGGGCTTGGCGGCGAGATCCTCGGAAAAGCTGCGCAGCTCCTCCATGATGATTTCGAAATCGTGCACCGGATCGCGCCCGGTGGCGTCGGAAACGTCCACCAAATGGGCCAGGATACGGGTGCGCTCGATGTGCCGCAGGAAATGGGTGCCGAGCCCGTGGCCCAGGTGCGCGCCTTCAATCAAGCCGGGAATGTCGGCGACCACAAAGCTGCGGTTGTCGTCCGCGCTGACGACGCCGAGATTGGGCTCGAGCGTGGTGAACGGGTAGTCCGCAATTTTCGGGCGAGCCGCCGAGATGCGCGAGATCAGCGTGGACTTGCCCGCATTGGGAAAGCCCACCAGCCCGACGTCGGCCAGCAGCTTCAGCTCCAGCCGCAGGCGGCGCTCCTCGCCCAATTGACCGTCTTCATGCTCGGTAGGCGCCTGGTGCGTCGAGGTGGCGAAGCGCGCGTTGCCGCGCCCTCCCTTGCCTCCGCGTGCGACCAGGAAGCGGTCGCCGGCCTGCGTAAAATCGTGCAGTTTCTCGCCCGACTCGGCGTCATACACGATGGTGCCGACGGGAGTGGCGACGTCCAGAGACGCTCCCTCGCGGCCCTTGCGATTGCTGCCTTCGCCGTGGCGGCCGCGCTCGGCCTTGTGCTCGGGGTTAAAACGGAAATGGAGAAGAGTGTTGTAGTGCTGGCTGGCGACCAGGAACACGTCGCCGCCATTGCCCCCGTCGCCGCCGCTGGGTCCGCCGCGCGGAACGTACTTTTCACGCCGAAAAGCCAGGCAGCCGTTGCCGCCGTTGCCGGCCTTGACCAGAATGGTAACGTCGTCGATGAACACCGGCTAAAACCGCCGCCGGGCGGGATTACTCCGCCGCGCGGACAGAGATGAACTTCCCCTGCCGGCCGCGATCGCGGTATTCAACGGTGCCGGACACTTTGGCGAACAGCGTGTCGTCCTTGCCCATGCCCACGTTCTCGCCGGCCTTGAAGCGGCTGCCGCGCTGGCGCACGATGATGGAGCCGCCGGGAATCAACTGCCCGCCGAACACCTTCACGCCCAGGCGCTGTGCATTGGAATCGCGCCCGTTCTTTGAGCTTCCTAAACCTTTTTTATGTGCCATGCTGATGCTTCCCTAAACCGTAATCTCGTTGATCTGGACGCGCGTGAAGTTTTGGCGATGCCCGATGGTGCGCCGGTACTGCTTCTTGCGCTTGAACTTGAAGACGATGGTCTTCTCGCCGCGGCCATGCGCCACGATGGCGCCCTTGACCAGCGCTCCGCCCGCGTCCGCTCCGGCCTTGACCGAATCGCCGTCGATCACCGCGAGAACGCGGCTGAACTCGACTTCGGCGCCCGGCTCGCCCGCGAGCGTTTCCACTTCAATGGCTTCACCGGGAGTAACGCGATACTGCTTCCCGCCCGTTTCGATGACTGCGTACATAATGATCCTTTGAACCGGCCTTTAGTCTTGCGTTGCGTTCCCTGCCAATCACACCGGAGGCGCAACAAGAGGCGGAACCCTCAGCTTACCACAGGTTGCACGAGTTCCGAATCCGAGGCAAGTGGGTCACGCAAACCGACTCGCGACCCGGCTCACAACATGACGTCCTTTATGTTCGGCAATGTTCGGCTATCCACACCCGCCCGCACCTTTCGCGGATATTGTCGGTTCTGGTCTGGCCTGGCCGGCCACTGCGCTAGTGGTTGCCTTGCTGTTTCGCACACCGCTGACGATTAACCTGAAGCGCCTCCTGCGAAGCGGCGGCGCTGGGTTACGGTGCCTGAACCGCCCTCTTACCGGGGCGGTGAAACTCCTCACCGAGAGGGTTGGTCTAAAGCTCGAAAGTAACCTCTAGTTTCGAACGCACCAAACTCGCATGGTGGACGCACAACCGAGCCCAGCGTTAGAAGAATAAGCTGGGTATGCTGCCCAGGGCGCAATGTAGTTGCCAGGTAATGATGGGCTTGTTGTATTCCAAACGAGGGGGTTTGCCAGGCCCAAAACCATCCCTTTAACTGCGTTCGAGTTTGAAGTCCAGCCGTTACAGTTTGTGGTGGGGTTACTGCTGCCCCCGCCCCTGATCCAACCGTAGCCATCGACGTTGTTACTGATGGATGGGGGGCCACCGATCTGGAAGTCATTGCCGGGATAAGTAAAGCCCAGATTTGCTTCATAGCTTAGCGCTGAGACATCGTGGATTTCCCAAAGCGACGCCATGTGATGACCAGCGGCACAGGCTTGTCCTGCGGTGGCTCCGGAATATGTTCGGTCCGTGGTGAGATAAAAGCCCCGTCCCGTAAAGGTAGTTGGCTGTTGGGCGAGAACAGTTTTTGCAGGAAAGTGTTCCACCACCACAACACCTAGCAAAAAAGAAGCCAGGCAACCGGCAACAACGAAGGCGGCGCGAACAGTGTGTAACATTGTGCAGTGAGTGTAGCAGAAGTAAGCTGAAGGAAAGCGACCCAAGTTAGAAATCGCTCGCTATGTACATCATCGACGACCAGAAATTCGCCGGGTTTCCCTCAATGCGGACAATCACACCCCGCTGCTTCCGCTGATAAGTTGGCGTTACGGGCAAGCTTCACCAACCGACCCACTCCCGAATCCCAGCGGCCCGGCTAAGCCTCAACCCGAATCGTTTGTCCAGGCTTCACCTTCAACACTGCATGCCGAAGACGCGGCATCAGCGGACGAAGAGAGCCGATCTCGTTGCTAGGCGCGATTAACGTGACGAGGCCGAGCGGCAAATGCGCAATCCTTTGTTGGTACGCCAAGCCTCGATCAATCGTGACGAACACATCGAACTTGGAGGAGGCCAATTGAAGTAGCTCGCCGTTCCTTTAGGGACATGCGCAAGACGGAGTGCGGCGCGAAACGGGTTCCTGATTCCCCCCTGGTAGTGCGCGTGCCGCACCCTTTGCGCGTGTTGCCCCGCCAACGCATTCCCCGGATGGTCCGCACGTTGTGCCGGGGAAGCTCCGCTGCAACCTGCAACGGAATGCATTCATCAAGCAACACGCGCATTGGCAAGCAGCGCTTCCGTTGCCTGGTCCAGCGCCGCTAGAGCCTGCCGGCGAGTGACCGTTGGAAAGTCACTCAGGAAGTCGGAAAGCGGGTGCCCTGCTTCGAGGTAATCCATGAGCGTTTGGAACGGAACACGTGTTCCGATGAAGACCGGAGTTCCGGCGAGGATATCCGTTTCACAATGAACCGCCGGCTTACTCGGTTTGGAGCGCTTGATCATGACTACGACCCAGTATACTCGCGCGCCAAAGGCCCAACCCCCCGAGCCGTGCTAAACTCGCGGCTAGCGAGGCTCAACCGGGAGGGTTCCAGAGTGCGGGCGAAAGCGACCTACATCGTCTGCGTTGCGTGCGCCGCGGTGCTAGCGGTTGTGTTCACAACCCGGGCCCCCGGCCAGACGCAGGAAGCCCAGGAACCTGCTCCGCAGCCGAGCTTCCGCTCCAGCACCAACCTGGTGGTCATCCCCGTCTCCGTGACGGATGCTTCCAATCGCTTCGTTCTTGGGCTTCAAAAAGAGGACTTTACATTACTCGATGACGGCGTGGAACAAGACATCCTGCATTTCTCAGGCGAGGACGCGCCCCTTTCGATCGGCCTGGCCTTCGACGAGAGCGGCAGCATGGACTACAAGCTCAGAACCTCGCGCGATGCCGCGGTGCAGTTCCTCCAGACACTGAGCGCGGGCGACGAGGCGTTTCTGGTGGAGTTCAACGAGACCGTCAAACTTTCCGTCGGGTTCACGACCCACGCCGAGGAACTTCAAACCGCGCTTAAGAACGCCAGTCCCGGCGGCCTGACCGCGATGCTCGACGCCGTGAGCTTCTCTCTGCGCGAGATGAAGAAGGCGAAGAATCCCCGCAAGGCGATCGTCATTGTTTCCGACGGCGGCGATAACAGCAGCCACTACACCTCGGACCAGATTGAATCCCTGGTCCGCGAAGCCGACGTGCAAGTCTACGCCATGGGCGTCTTCGAGCCGATGTTCAATCTCGGGTTGACGCCGGCGGAAATTTCGGGACCGAAGTTGCTTTCGGAGATCGCCAGTCAAACCGGCGGGCGGGCCTTCGCCGCAACTTTATCGAGCGATTTGCCGGCCGTGGCCGCAAGGATCGCGATCGAGTTGCGCAATCAGTACGTCCTTGGCTACTACCCCAAAGATCAAGCCCGCGACGGAAAATATCACAAGGTGGAAGTTAAACTCGCCCAACCCAAGGGGATCACGCCGCTGAAGGCGCACTGGCGGCTCGGGTATTACGCTCCTACGGAAAATTAGACGCGGGACGGGCTCTTAGCGACGGCCGCCCGCTCGCGGCACAGGACGGATCGCGGGCGGCGGCGCCGCCGGACGATAGGTCGGAGCCGGAATGGGGTGCACTGCCGTAGGAGGGTTGTAGCGTGGCACGGTGATCGTCGACACGCCAGTTCGCGTCGGAGAATAGATCGTTCGAGGCGTAAGGATCGGGCTGCGAACCGCACTCGGCAGCAGTCCCAGGAACAGTGGCCTGTACGTGTAGCCCGGCAAGTACAGCGAGTAGAAGCCCGGCTGACCCAGGCCGTACGCACCGTAGACCAGAGGACTCACAGGCGCCAGGCCCAGCATTGGAAACTGCGTAAAGCCGTATTGCGACGGATAGGCGAACCCTAAGGCCGGGTCGCCCGCCGGATAGCCCGCCAGGTTCGCATCGGTCATCGAAGCCGGGTCCTGAATGTTCGCGGCGATCTGGTTATCCGCGGAAATCGAGTCGGCGCGGCCGCGCGACCAATTGCTGAGCGCGTCGCTGGGTTCATCGGAGGATCGCTCCGGGACCAGCGCCGCGGCCAGCGGCAGATCCATGCCGCGCTGGACCGCTACGGGCTCCCCGGTCGCCGCGTCCGTCACTTCCGCCTGACCCTCGCGGACCCACACGCACGCCGGAGTCGAATCGATTCGATAAACACCCTTCTCCAGGAATCGTATCGGCCAATCCAGATACGTCAGCGTGACTGACGTTCCCGCAGCCGGTTCCGACGATTCCACCATGGCGGAGCCCGCCAGCAACTCGATCCGGCTATCGGCCAGAGAGTTCGAAAGCATGCGGATCGCGCTGTTCCGGTCGATGCGCAGGATGACACCGGGTGTCAGCAGCACTTCCGCCCGTCCCTCCGCGGTGCGCAGCACCGCTCCTTCGGACATACTCGGAAACCTGCCCAGGCGCGTCTCCAGCGGTTGATCGTTCAGGGACACCGCGCCTTCGAAATAATGAACCACTCCGGAGCGGGTGGAGATCACCGCTTGTCCACTGGCCGGGATTAGCAGAGCCGGGACCGCCAGAGCCGTCCAAAGAAGCCGTCGCGCACCGGGGAAAACCATAAATACTCTCCGCACCAGTATCCGGCCTTGCGGGATTTCGGTCAAGGGGGTTAATGGCTCAGATCTCAATGGCTCAAATCATAGATGAAGTAGTTCATGGCGATGCGGTACGCCAGTGAGGCCCATTTCTCTTGGTAACGCGGCTCGTCGGAGTGCTCCCAGGCGTCACCCAGGTCCATGTTGTGGCAGATTGCGACCATGATGCGTCCTTTGTCGTCGCGGACGCAGCGCCAGTGCGGTTCTTTGCCGGTGGGGCCTTTTTCGTAAGTGATCCCAGTCTCAAAAATCTGCGCGCCGGGCACCTGGAACCGGTCTTGCAGATCGTACAGCGTGTGAAAAATAGGATCGTTGTCGGGGATGTCCTGGATCTGCCGGCCCGGGAAAACCAGGCTCAAGCTGTCGGTGAAATTCTGCCACTCGTTGAGATACTCGCCTTGGCTTGTGGCGGCGTGGTCCGCCGCATTCGAGCCGTGAAAATCATCCACCATCAGGAATCCGCCCCGCAATAAATATTCGCGCAGCTGGGCGGCTTGATCCGCGGGCAGTTTCCAATGCCCGACTTCGACGCCGTACAGCACCGGCCAGTTGTAAATCTCGTCGGTGCCGTCCAAGTCGACGACCTGCTCGACGGAACGGGTATCGATGCGCGTCAGCCGCCGCACTCCGGCCAGAAGATGGCGGTCGGAGCGGGGATAATCCATGGTCCAATAGCCCGGAAACTGCCGGCCGTCACGATAGTAGGCGTTGGGGAAGCCGACAACGTCGGGGTAGCGCAGACGGGCGCGGGTCCATTCCGCCTTTTGCTCCCAATCGGAAGGGACCGGGAAATCGTTGTACTCGATCGCCGGAAATTCCTTGAACGGCTTTTGGGCGCGCAACACGCCGAAGAAGCAGACCAAACCCAGCGTGGCAAGGATGACTACGTTGCGTGATCGCATGCAACAGCCAATGCGATTCTACAGTAACACAGTCGGCAATTTGAAGCCGCTGCCCCTACTTGGTATTGGCCGCCTGCTTGGTACTCCACGAATCCTCGTTGCGGAGCGTCTTCCAGTAGCCATCGCCCCACCATGCGTTCTTCTCGTCCGCGATGGTTTTGGCGCCCGGGGCGGCGGTTGCGCCCTGCGCTGCGGTTGCGGGCTTGCCGGTGTGCTCTTCGATGGTGGCCAAAACGTTCGAAGCGGCGGGCTTGGCGAGCTCCAGCGTCATGTTCTGGTTCTCTCCTAATCCGCTCTTGAATTCAAGCGTCAACAACTGTGTCTCGGTCTTGTGCAGACGCTTGGGGAGGGCCCAGACTTTATACACCGGCTCGTGGCTGTGAGTTTGCGTCGCGCCCAGCTCCGCGCGCAGGATGCTCGCGTAGGGCACCGCCACCTCCGCCAATCCGGTGCGGAACATCATCGAGTTGCTGTCTGTGAACACCAGAGTGCCGCCGGTGTTGGGCTTCAGCGTAGAGACGTTTCCATCGACGTAGGTCGAGGTTTCCGGGCGAGGAGCGCCGGAAACGATGCAAGCGAACGCCAGCGAGGTGAGAAGCGCGGTTTTGATCATAAGAGTCCTTCCTCCTGGTAAATCGGCGCTCCCGGCCGCAAGCTTTAGTCCTTCGGGGAGGAAAGTACTGGGGGGGTGACCGGAGCGCTTGAGAGCGTTGGCCCGGCCCCAAACCAGCGCCGCGCTAAGGTCCCGGCGAACACCAGCAGCAGGAGCGCCCCCACGCCGTTGGCCAGCGCATCGGCCCCCATCAGGCCGCGAGCCCCGCCGCGCTTATAGGCCGCGCCATCGATCCAAGTCATATAAGTGATGGGGAAGTTGCCGCTCGAGCCCAGTAGCGAATATGCCGTGCCTGCCGCGTGCCTCCGCTTCCCGAGCACCTCCAGCTCCAACGCCGTGAACGCCGCGTAGGCGATTCCCGCGGACAACGCGTAACCGGCATAGCCGCCCGTGTAGGTGAATGGCGAGGCCTTCCCCAAAGCCATCCACGCCGAAAAGACCGCGCTGAGCAGCCCGGCCAACGCATAGGCGGTCATGCGGCTCATCCGGTCGCAAATGTAGCCGCCCAGCATGCACCCGAGCGCGGAAAGCAGGCCCCCCGCGATTCCCGAAACCCAGGCGACTTGCGCGTCGGAGGCGTGATAGTCCGGCCCAACGCTGGAGATCAGATTGGCGATGGCCGCGCTTCCCACCGGCGACAGGAAGAACACCAAGCCCGCCCAGGTGGCGGGGGCGCGCAACAGTTCCCACACATCGCGGCCCATGGCCCGGAACAGAGCAGCCGGCGCCAGGCGCGGCGAACGCTCCTCGAAGATCCACAAGGCGGCCAGCGCGGGCAGGAACACCATCGCTACCGAGATGCATGCCAGCGCGGGGAGTGGCGTGAACCCAGCCAGCCAGATCGCCGCGCCCGCGCCCAACGCTCCGCCGCCTAAATTTCCGGCGTTGTACCAGCCGCTGGCCCGGCCTCGCGCCCCCGGATGAATGGTCGTGCTCAAGACCGCGCCGCACGACGACGAGAGCAACATGGAGACGATGTTGCCCGCGAATAGCAGCGCCGTAAGCTGCCCGAGCGAGGCGTTGACCCACACAATCGCAATCCCCGCGCACACTGCCGACACTCCGGCCGCGATCAGCACCCAGGTTCGCCGCAGAAACCCGATGTCCACCACCGGCGACCATAGAAAATACCAGAAATTGGGAATGGCGGCGATCGCCACCACGTCGGCGATCTTATCCACCGGGACCCCATGTTTCCGCAGCAGGAACGGCATCAACACCGTAATGACGGCGTTGAATGCTCCGTAGGGCATCGAGAGAATCCCGAATAACCACGCCGGATTATATTTGGGTGGGAGCGGTGGAGTTGTGGGCGTGGAGAATTCCTAGCGGCTCGGGCGAGCCGGATGTAGATGCAAAGTTGACGGCGCGCCCGGGTTAGCGCCGGCGGCCGCCGCCACCACCGCCCGCTTCACGCGCGGCCATCGGACGCGCTTCATTGACTACCAGCGTCCGGCCCATCAGTTCCTTACCGTGGCAGCTATCGACGGCGCGCTGCGCCGAGGCGTCATCATTGATCTCGATGAACCCGAAGCCGCGGGCTTGGCCCGTGAAGCGATCGCGCATGACAGTCACTGTGTCGATTGTCACACCGTTGTCAGCAAAAAAATTCTGTAAATCCTGCTCATTTGCCGTGTAGGGGAGGTTTCCAACAAAAAGCTTCTTCACTCAGACACTCCTTAATGTAACTGGAGAAAGTGGGTAGGCAGACACGAGGCGGGCGAGGGCTGAAATAAACCGGCGTGCGGACCAAGAGTCAGACCGAAAACTCCAATACGGCAGTAGTATGCCAGAAAGCAGTTTCGGAGTCAAAGGGTAAGATGTATGGATTTGGGCCTATGCTGTCTAGCGGTACGGCGCCGCCGAGGGCAGGCTATCGGTACTGCTAGGCGTAACGCAGCCGAACTTAATGAAGGAGAGACTTCCTCCGCGGAGCGGTCAGCTCCGTAATCCACGCAGCCGGGAGAAGCGATCGCGGAGTCGAGCCCAGGTCCACGGACGGATCAATCATGGGCTGCCGCCGCCGTCCATTAAGCGATATTTCCGCGTCCACGCGGACTTGCACGCGGCGGTGCCCGGGCTGGGTTTCCTGATCGGCCAGAAAATGGGCAAACTGCTGAAGCATGTCCGGACGCACGATCATCTCGTTATACTGCCAGCGCCCAAGATAGCGGCCCAGGTTCGCGGTCCAGGATTGGTCCGTCTCCGGGTCGGTGATTGTGAACGCAACCGGACCCTCCTTGTCGCGCAGCTTCATGCGCCAGGAGAAGCGATGGCCTTGGTCGGTCCAGGCGACATCGCCGGGGTAGAACCAATGTCGCAGCGGGACCAGGATTTGAATGGCGAAGTACACAGCCAGTCCGGCCACGGTCGCAGTGCGGAAGCGGGGCTGCCGGGGGGCGGGAGGAAGCGCCAGAGGCGCCTTGAGCAGACGCCGGGGCCAGTCCGGGTCAAAGTACAAAGCTGTCATCGCGGTGGCGAACCAAGGGAAGATCCCGATGTCGAACAGATTGGAGTTGGTCAGATGAAACAGCGCCAGCGCCGCGAACATGTACGGCCGCGTACGCCTCCACAGGAGCAGCGGCACGGCCAGCAGATCCAGCAGAAGGCCTGAGTAGCTGAAGGCCAGCGCCAGCCAGACCTGGTCGCGAAATCTCCACAGCAGCGGCAAATTGAGTTCCCGCGGCATCCAGATTCGCAGGGGCCAGCCTTGCAGCCAATCGCTGTTGAGCTTGGCGATGCCTCCAAAGAAATACACCAGGCCCATTTGCGCCCGCAGGCACCACAAACTCCAGGCCGGGGCGAATTCGGAAGCGATGCCCGGACGCAGCAGCGCGTCTACAGAAAATTTCCGGTGCGCCGGGACGAAGATCATAAGGAAGCTGACCAGCCCGACGAAATACATATGGTTCAAGTACGTCGCTTGCTCCACCAGGAACATGTAGGTGAAGCCCAGGAAGAACAGGGCCGCGCTGATGCGATACGCAAAGCCAGCCAGGATGAAGACCGCCAGAATCCCCAGCGCGGCCATGTGATAGTACATTCCGTTGCCGGGCCACGGATGCACCCACTCGAAGCCGTAGTAGGTGAAATGGAACTTGGGCCGGATGAATTCCAGTGCGATCCAACGGTTGTGAAAGTAGAGCCAGGCTTCCACCGCCAGGATGGCGCCGAACAGAATGCGGAAGTAAACCAGCGCGGCGATGTCGACCGGCGCGAACAAGCGCGTTGTCCAAGTCTGCATGGGGGCTTGGCGCGGTGCGCGGCCCGAATCGGAGATCGCGGCGGAAGCCACGAGAAATGCTAACACTGATTCGTCTTTTTTGACAAACTAACTGTGGTCTACGAAGGCGAGGTGAGCGCTTGCGAAGGAGCCTTACTGGGAGGAGTCCGCGAATCGCTTCCTGCTTTGAGGCGGAACACCCAGCACCACAGCAGGACGCTGGCGATGTGGGTAACAAGCATGAAGCTGTCCACGGTCCAGCGGTCGGTCTTCGGGACCCAGCGGCGGGCGCCCCAGGCGATCGCGGCGCTGGCCGTGGCGATACCCACGCCAATGCTCAGCGTCACCAGTTGGGGGTTGCGCCGGCGGTTCGATAGGAGCGCCGTCCACAAGACCAGGTTCATGATCGCGGCGCCGAAGTTCCAAACCTGGCTGGCGTGATTGAACCACTGACTGGCGAAGAACGGGTGCGCTCGGTTGGGGTTGGGGTGCAGCATCGCGAAAGGCAAGGCCAAGGTCAAAACCACGATGACGCCAAGTGCCTTTGCCGCCTTGGGCCGCAGCGGATTCTCCTTGAGCGCGGCGTAGGTGAACGCGATGACCACCAGGAACAACAGAAGAGTCTGGGTTACTTGATCCGTCCAGTACAGCATTCGGTAAGCCGGGCTCTCCCAGCCGACCCGGTAGAACGCGATGTATTCACTCACGTCCGCTGCAAATTGAACCAGGACGTAGGCTGTGAAAACGGGGTACTTTCTGAAGGGACCGCGGAGAAGAAGAACCAGCAGGACACCCAGCAGAACGGTGTCCACACAGTCGAGGATCTGGTACAGAGAATTCACGACTCAACCCCTGGCCGATCCCAGCGGTTACAGGGGCTGGTCGAAGAATGCCGCTGACTACAACCTGGCGATAAGGACGTTGCCGCCGTCGCTATCGTCGTCTGGAGGCGGGGGGCCGCCGGCGAGCTGAAGATTGCCGCCGTCGCTATCGTCGTCTGGAGGCGGGGGGCCACCAGCAAGCTGAAGATTACCGCCATCGCTGTCATCATCTGGAGGCGGAGGACCACCCGCCATCAAGGTTTTACCATGCGATCCCGTCGCCTTCGCAGCGGTACCGTGGTGGCTCATGACGCCCACAACGAGCGCCAAAACAAACACAAGACAAATTGTAGCACAGATCGTGAACAGGCTACGAGACTTAGTCATTACACACACCATCCTTAAGTAGCCCCAGACTTAGTACCTGCGACGACACATCTCCGGGGAACGCCTTAATGCTACTAGGTGCTCAATGGAGTACAGGGTAGGATTTAACCTTAGTACTAAATCAATACTAGTACTGCGTTTAACTTCGGCGGAAGGAATAAACGAGTTGGAGGCAGGCGATGTAGATATTGACAAAACCAAGCCCGGTGATGGCTCCGCGGAAAGAAGGCTGATACCACAGATCCTGGAGGGCTGGCTTAACTGACTGAAAATAATTGAGATTCCAATATTCAGTCCAGGGGAAGATCACCAGGAACGCCCCCACTTCGAAGATGAACAGGGCCAGCGAGATTCGGAGCAGCCGCCTTTGCCACCCGACCGCGGCTCTAGGACCATTTTGACTGGGAGGGATTGAGGGAGTGGCCGGCAAGCCGGCGGATTCCGAATTCGGGACGGGCAGCCCGGAAGGACGCTCCGGGTTTAAGGACATGCAAATAACTCGCCTTGATCAGGAACAGCCGGAAGTGTCGGATACCCCGTCCAGACTAGGAATTTCTGCCATTTACGCACCGGTTCAAAGCTAAAACGGTGCAGCGTGGTGGGACCGAAGCGCTCGAGCGCGGCTAAGTGATCACCCGTGCCATAGCCCTTGTTCTGCCTGAGGCAGTATTGCGGAAAAACCTGATCCCAGGCAACCAGCGCCCGGTCGCGCTCGACTTTCGCCAGGATGGAAGCGGCCGCAATCGAAAAACTCAGCGCATCGCCATGAATCAAAGGGGTTTGGGGGATCTCGACGTTAACATTAACGGCGTCGATCAAGAGGTGATCGCAGCGGCCAGCGATCTGATCGACGGCGCGGCGCATGGCCAGCCGGGCCGCCTCGAGAATGTTCCACCGATCAATCTCGAAGGCGTCGGCTGCGCCCACGGCCCATGCTCGGGCGCGTTCCCGAATCCGTTCCGCGAGAACCTCGCGACGCTCCGGATCGAGGCGCTTGCTGTCGTCCAGGCCACGGATGGGGCGGTCGGGATTGAGCACGACGGCGGCCGCGAAGACCGGGCCAAACAGCGCACCCCGGCCGGCCTCATCGACGCCGGCGACGGCTCGGAAGCCGGCCCGACGCAGGGCTCGCTCGTGGCGGCTGGTGGGCATGCTAAGAAAGAGGCAGCTACTTCGCCGGCGATTCGCGCTCCCGCAGACGGGCGGCCTTGCCTTTCAGACCCCGCAGATAGTACAACTTGGCGCGGCGGACCCGGCCGGTGCGCACGACATCGATATGATCGACCACGGGAGCGTGCAGCGGAAAGATGCGCTCGACACCCTGGCCGAAGCTGACTTTGCGCACCGTGATGGTGGCGCCCATCCCGGTGTTGTTCTGCGCGATAACGGTTCCCTCGAACGCCTGCAAGCGCTCCTTGTCGCCCTCTTTGATCTTGACGTGGACACGAATGGTGTCGCCTGGGCGAAACTCGGGGTGGTCCACGGTTCGCTTGTTCTTGGTCAAGATCTTGGTCAATAGTACGTGATTCATTTCCTTATCCTCAATTCCGATGCTTCCCACAAATCCGGCCTGAGCCGCTCCGTCTTTTCCAGCGCGGCGTTGCGGCGCCACTTCCGGATCTCCTCATGGTTACCATTGAGCAGCGTCTCCGGAACCTTCCAACCACGAAACTCGGCCGGCCGCGTATACTGCGGGCAATCGAGCAATCCTTCCTCGCCGAAGGATTCATTGGCGGCCGAGTCCTTGTTCCCCAGCACGCCTTCCTGCAACCGCGCCACCGTGTCAATGACCACAGCCGCGGCCAATTCCCCGCCGCTCAAAACAAAGTCGCCGATGGAGACTTCCTCATCGGCCAAGTGAGCCGCGACGCGCTCATCCACGCCCTCATACCGGCCGCAGATCAGCAGCAACTCCCGCGCGGCCGCCAACTCACGAGCCCGCGCCTGATCGAACACCTTTCCTTGCGCGGAGAGCAAAATCACGCGTTGGCCGGGACTTCGTTCTTCCTGCCCGTGCCGCGGCCAGATCGACTCCACCGCTTCAAATAACGGCTCCGGCTTCAGCACCATTCCCTCGCCGCCGCCAAAGGGCCGGTCGTCGACGGTACGGTGCCGGTCCCGGGTCCATTGCCGCAAATCGTGCACCCGAATCTCAATCCGGCCGGATTCCCGCGCCTTCTGAATGATACCGTGATCGAAGGGCCCATGGAAAAACTCCGGGAAAATGGTCAGCACATGGAACGTCACTACTCAAGCTCCCGTTAAAGCTCCGTCAGCCCTTCGGGCAGTCTGGCCCGGATAATTTTCGCGGTCACATCGATCTCCCGGCAGATCTCGCGGGCCAAGGGAATTAAGACCTCACGGCCGCCGGCGTCGACTTCCAGCAGCGGCGCGCTGCCATATTCCAGAACGCCCGAAACCACTCCCAGCGGCAGGTCCTTGCCATCCTCCCATACCGCGCAGCCGATCAGATCGGCGTGCGAGAATTCGCCTTCCTCCGGCTTGGCCCTCTCGGCTTCGGGAACCAGAATGTCGGCGCCCTCCCAGACCTCGGCGTCCGAGATGGAATCCACACCTTCGAACTTGAACACCGGGCGGCCGTCATGACTCCAGACTTCCTCGACGCGGGCCATGCGGCTGATCGCGCCCTTCTGGAGCTTGACTTCAACCAGGCGTTCGGCGCGGCCCGGCTGCGGGCTATAAACTTCCGCCGTCAACTCGCCGCGCCTGCCCCGCGCGCGGAACAAGTGTCCGACGATGACCCAGTCTTCCAGTGAATAAGTCCCCGATTATTCCAGAATCTCCAGCGTAAAGCGACGGTTCAATTTCATGCCTGCGGCGCCCAGCAAAGTTCGGATCGACCTCGCCGTTCTGCCTTGCTTGCCGATGACCTTGCCCAGATCACTGGGGGCCACACGCAGCTCAAGAACCGTAACCTGTTCGCCTTGCACTTCGCGAACCGTTACTTCATCAGGAATATCCACGAGCGCTTTGGCGATCTCCGTTACTAAATCTTTCACCCGTTTCACCCTCCAGTTGGAACGATTCTAACAGATCGGGCGATGCGACCCAGGGTGTGGGTCAGGCCGCGGGTGCTGGAGCCTGCGCCGGATTGGTCCGCAGCAGACGGGCGACCGTGTCGGAGAGCTGCGCGCCGTTCTTGACCCAGTGCGCGATGCGATCGTGCTTCAAGATCACAGTGCGAGGCTTGGCCACGGGACTATAGGTGCCCACAACCTCCAACGCTTTGCTGTCGCGCGCGCGCTCCTTATCGATCACCACCACGCGGTAAGAAGGCTTCTTCTTGGCCCCGAACCGCGCCAAACGTATCATCACCATTCCATCACTCCTTGCAATCCATTCAATTCTATTGTCGACAAAAGCTTGCCGAAAGGCTACTGCCCGAATCCCATGGGCATTTTGAACTTGCCCAGGCGCTTGCCCAAAAGGCCGCCTCCGCCGGTGATGCTCTTCATCATCT
>Ga0070733_10001877_pt1 | contig 15421 bp, 20 predicted proteins | sample Coa_R1_9_FD_66450 | JGI IMG/M metagenome (GOLD analysis project Ga0070733, IMG submission 66450) | Surface soil microbial communities from Centralia Pennsylvania, which are recovering from an underground coalmine fire - Coalmine... | ecosystem: Environmental > Terrestrial > Soil > Unclassified ... | reverse complement strand
AGCCGTTGCGATGTGGTTAGACGGTGGCCAATCGCTCATGGCAGCCGAAACCGGCACCGACGAGCGTTGGAGCGCCCCTCAGTCCGTCACTGCCACAGCATGGGCGCGCTTCGATATTCAAACCAATCGCGCAGGCCAGAGGGTCGCGCTCGCATTGGAGTATCCGCAAGGCGGAACGGAGCCAGCACCTCAAGTCGTTTTCTATCGCCCGGAAACAGGTTGGTCCGCACGAATTCTGGCCAAAGGAAGGCTCATGGATATAGCGATGCCAAACGATGTCGGTAATGCCAGCCTCACCGTGCTCGAAGACGGATCAGCAACATTCGTCACGCGAGAAAACTCATCTAGCGGGTTCTCCAAGTTCCCGTTCGAAGCGTTGCGAGTTCTTCAGGACGGCACGCAATCTGTCGTGCTAGAAGGCTTGGGGCTGGACCGTACCGGGCAGCTGCTTACCAACGGTTCCTCGGCCCCCCTCGGTGCTGCATTCGCAGTCGCGCCCAGATCAGGGGAAATGCCCCCTTACGGGTACCTGGTTTACCAAAACATTGTTGCTGGCAGGGCTCACCAAGCCGTGGATCTGTACGGGACCGTCAACATCACTGGCGCGTTAGTCATACGCCCTCAGACCACGATGTCAGCCACCAACATCGATGTGTTCTCTGACCCGAACTATTGGGCCTCGAAACAAAACTGCGTGAAAGATCTGGTCCGGGCAGCTTCCGTCGATGACCTATACGCAGTCGCGCTATCAGCCGGCATATCCACAGCGAGCGGCGCGAAATGCAGCTTGAATGCGACTCGAATCAACCGGTTCGTTCGATCCAATGGCGACAAGATCAAGACGGACGCCCTAAGCGCCGCCGACGCATCTGTCGAAACGGCACAGCTGATGATGGACAGCAAGGGCAATTCGTTGGTGATTTGGCGCGAGAAAGCCACGAGCACGTCAAAGCCCCGATACATGTGGAGCCAATCGCTTGGCTACGGCACGTGGACCTTCCCGGCAGACATCTCGTCCTCGCTCGCTCTCGGCGAAAACGTGCTTAAAGGCTTGGAGGTCAGGTTGAACGACCAAGGCCGAGCTGTGGCTGCAATCGCGACTCAGGTTCTCGACGAAAAAGGATCGAGCCTTCGGCGCAATGTCTCCTATGCCAAATTCGATTTTCAAAATGGCTGGGGCAAGCCCGTTGAAATCGCGAAGTTCAGTGGCCTCCAATCCTCCGAAATCGAAATCAGCGCGGCCATCAATCACGCTGGCAAAGCGATGGTGACTTATCAGCTTCCGCGCTGTTTCGTCTCGCAGAACAGCAACGAATGCCGCGTCAGCAGCATGTACTCCTACTCCCTCTAACCCATGCGCGCAACGCACCTCACGCGCGCCCTCGCCGCCGCGCTCGCCGCGGCGGCAGCCACGCCGCACGCGCTCGCAGAAAACCTCTATCAGCCCGACACCTATCAGTCGCTGACAGCGGACCGCCGCGCCTCTCAGCCCGGCGATATCGTCACGATTCTCGTCCACGAGAACTCGAGCGCGAGCAACACTGCTGATACGTCGACGAACACGAACTTCAACGTGAGCGGCAGCGTATCGACGCTCTACGCCGGCAACAACCGCGCACAGGCAGGCGCGGGCGACAACTACGGCGGTAAAGGTCAAATCCAGCGCTCCGGCCGCCTGCTCGCACACCTGAGCGCCACCGTCATCGAAGTCCAGCCGAATGGCGACCTGATCGTCGCGGGCGACCAGCAGATCGACGTCAACGGCGAAAAGACCAGCATTCGCCTAAAAGGCCGCGTGCGTCCCATCGACATCGCACAAAACAACACCGTGCTCTCGACGCGCCTCGCGGACGCGCAGATCGACTACACCGGCGACGGCTTCATCACGGACCGCACTCGGCCCGGTCTCATCCCTCGATTCTTCGCATGGCTCGGCTTATGGTAAAGCGCCCCTCTCCGTTCATCTTGCGCTCGCTGCTGTGTCTGATGCTGTCATGGCTGGCGGCATTTCCCGTCGCCTCGCCAGCCGTAAGTGCCGAAGTTCGCCTCAAGGATCTCGGCCGCTTTCTCGGCTGGCGCGAGAACATGCTGGTGGGCTACGGCATAGTCACGGGCCTCGCCGGCTCGGGTGACACGCCGCGCAATCAGGCCACGCGTCAGGCGCTCTCGAACCTGCTCTCGCAGTTCGACCTGATGGTCACGAACGATCAGATCCAAAGCCGCAACGTCGCGATGGTGATGATCACAGCGTCACTGCCGCCGACGGCAAACGTCGGCGACACGATCGACATCAACGTGACCTCGATGGGCGACGCGCGCAGCCTCGCAGGCGGCACGCTCATCATGACGCCGCTGCGCGGGCCCGACCGCAAGACCTATGCGCTCGCACAAGGGCCTGTCTCCGTTGGCGGCTACCGCTACGACGCGAACGGCAATCTCAAGCAAAAGAACCATCCGACCGTCGGCATCGTGCCGCGCGGGGCGACGGTAGAAGTGCCCGTGCGTGCCGATCTCGTCACGCAGGACGGCTACCTGAAGTTCGTGCTGAAGGATGCCGACGCCACCACGGCGCGGCGCATCGAAGAGAGGATCAACCAGACGCTCGGCGCGGGCGCGGCGCGCTCGGTGGACGCGGACACGGTCGAAATCCGCACGCCCGCCGACGGTAGCGCGCTCAACCAATACGTCGCGCGCATCGAAGCGCTCGCGGTCACGCCCGACCAGAGCTCGCGCGTCGTCATCAACGAGCGCACCGGCACCGTGGTCGCGGGCGGCGACACGCGCATCGCGCCCATCACGATCTCGCACGGCGACATCCGCGTGTCGGTGGCGACGCAGTACTCGGCCTCGCAGCCGAACCTCGTGAGCTTCACCGGGCCCGGTGTGCGCAGCCTCGTGGTCGGCAACAGCGAGTTGTCGGTCGAGGAACCGGGGCAGACCGTGGCCGCTTCGTTCGCACACGGCACCGTGGGCGATCTCGTCGCGGCGCTCGCCAAAACCCGCGTCAGCACACGCGACGTGATCGCGATCCTGCAGGCTATCAAGGCCGCAGGCGCGCTGCACGCGGACATCATCATTCAATAACAGGGAGCTCAAGCATGTCGATCGATCTCGTTGCCGCGATCGCCACCAAGGCGTTGGACGGTCTCTTCGAACGTCAAGCGGCCATCTCGCACAACGTCGCCAACACGAACTCGGACACCTTCACGCCGGTGCGCGTGTCGTTTGAAGACGCGCTCAGGCAAGCGGCTGCGCCGCGCAGCGGCGATACGCCGGAGGCCGCATTCAGGCGCATCGCCGGCGTGACGCCTCGCGTCGAAACTCCGCTCGCCGGCACCTTCGACGGCGTGAAGCTCGATCGCGAGATCACGGCCGCATCGGAAACGTCGGCGCGCTACGCGATGCTGACAGGCATGCTCGACCGCACGCTGCAGATCAAGATGCTCGCGATCAAGGGAGCGTGATCGATATGTCCGAAGGTATTTTTGCAATTGCGCGCTCCGGGCTCGACGTCGAGCGGCAGCGCATGGAAGTCATCGCCCAAAACCTCGCCAACGCGGGCACGACGAGCACGGCGACGGGCGAGCCGTACCGGCCGATGCGGCTCATTTCGACGCCGCGCATCGAAACCTCCTTCAACCGCGAGCTGCGTGACGTGACGCAGGCAGCAGCGCTATCGCCGACGCTGGAGGCCGCGGGCCTCACCGGCGCACAGGCTGTCGCCGTCGAACCGACGAACGCGCCGTCGCGCGTCGTCTACGACCCGTCGCATCCGCAGGCCGACGCGCACGGCATGGTGCGCTATCCCGGCATCGACCACGCAGGCGAGATGTCGCTGATGGTGCAGACGCTGCGCGTCTACGAAGCGAATGTTGTCATGTTCAACGCCGCGCGCTCGATGTACATGCGCGCACTCGAAATCGGGAACAAGGGATGAGCATCGAAGCCGTCAACGCCATCACCGCCGGGCAGGCCGGCTTGCTCGCCCCGACCTGGGCTTCCGGTCTCGCACGGCAAGCGCCCGAGGGTTTCGGCTCGATGCTGGTCGCGGGCTTGCGGGACACCGACCGCGCGCTTCAATCGGCCAACGCCGCCGTCACGGACTTCGCACTCGGCAAGGATCTGCCGCCTCATCAGGCCATGCTCGCGCTCGAAGAGGCGCGCATGAAGATGCAGTTCGCGCTGCAGGTGCGCTCGAAGCTCGTCGAGGGCTACCAGGAATTGATGCGGATGCAGCTCTAGGATGAACTCGCCCATTTCACGCTTTAACGCGTATTTCACGTCTGGGCCGCGCTCGCGGCAGTTCGCGGTGGTCGGGGCCGCGGTGGCTATCGTCTGCTGCGTCGCGTTAGCGCTTTGGCTCGCGCTGCGTCCTGCCTACCACGTCTTGTTTCGCGATCTCAAGCGTCAGGACGCGGCGGCCATCGCCGCTCAATTGGAAAAGGAGAAAGTGCCGTTTCGCTACGACGAACAGCACTCGGCCATTCTCGTTCCCGAAGGCGATACACGCGCCATCCGCTTGCGGCTCATGAGTTCCGATCTGCGCCTGCAAGGCGCCGTGGGCTTCGAGCTCTTCAACAACTCCGATCTCGGTCTCACCGAATTCACGCAAAAAGTGAACTACCAGCGCGCGTTGCAAGGCGAGCTGGAACGCACGATCGCGACGCTCGACGAAATCGACATGGCGCGGGTCCACCTCGCGCTGCCCGAGTCGACACTCTTCAAGCGCGAGCGGGCCAAGCCGAAGGCATCCGTCGCCCTCTTCATGCGCGACGGACAAACGCTCGAACCGGGAACGATCCGCGGCATTCAGCGGCTCGTCGCCGCGGCGGTGCCCGACATGGTGCCCGCCGACGTATCGGTGCTCGATCAGCGCGGCGTGCCGGCCGACGCGCAGAGCACCGGCGATATCGACGATCCGCAATACGCGTTGAAAACCGCCATCGAGCAGCGTTACGAGCGCAAGATCCTGGCGCAGATCGCGCCCGTCATCGGCGCGAATCATGCAACGGTCAGCGTCGAGGCTTCGATCGACTTCGATCAGGTCCGCACGACGCGCGAATCGGAGGTGACACAGCCGATCGCGAGCGCCGACGGTACCGTGTCGGGCACTACAGCGCTCGCCGAGCCTTCGAGCAAATCGAAATACGGTTTGCCGCCGCCGGGGTTGCCGCCGCTGCCCCCCGCCGCTTCGCAAGCGCAAGAAGGCACGCGCACGGACCGCAACCTGGAGCAGATCGTCAAAAGCCCCGGCACGATACGTCGGCTCTCGGTCGGCATCGTGCTCGATCAGCCACTGAGCCCCGAAACGCTCGCGCGGCTGAACGCGGTGGTATCGGCATCGATCGGGCTCGATGCGAAGCGTGGCGACGCGCTGTCGACATTCGTGCGCGACACCCCCGCCGCTCAAACGGCGAGCGCCGAGGGGCCAGCCGATGCCCCCGCGCACGACAACAGCCGCGCGGCCCTGCCTCGCATCGCCCCCGCTCGGACGGCGCAACCCGTGGACGACGGAACGCGGCCCTCGCAATCGGCAATCCAGCAGCGGCTGATATCCGCGGGCCTCGGCGGCGCTTCCGGCACCTTATTGATCGCCGCTGCGCTTGCCGCGCTTACGGCGCTCACGGTGCTGATTGCGGCAGCGGTCTGGCTCGCGAAACGACGCCTCGGCGCCAGCCCTGCGCCGGCGCAGCAGCTCACCGACGTACAGCGCGCGGAATATGTCACCCGCCTGCGCGCGTTGATCGCCCAACCCGGGAAAACCGAAGGAACCTCGCATGGCAACCGTTGAGCACGATCGGCAATTGCGCCGCGCCGTGACCGAGCTCGCGCAATGCACGATGGAAGACATCGAAGCAGTCTGGTCGGCGCTCGCTCCGGACGAGCGTCAGCAGCTGGAACCTTTGCTCGCGCAAGCCTCGCGCGCCATGCACGGACAAGCGCTCGAACTGCCGTCCGAACCCCTGCTCGGCGCATCGCCGGACGGCACAGGACGCGACGCGAGCTGCGCCCGCCTCGCCCTCGCGGCCGAAACGCTTCCGCCGAATCTGGCTTTGCGCCTGATGTCGTGCCTTGCGGAGCCGGAGCGCACTGAAGTCCTCAACCGGCTCACGGGCGAGTGGCGAACCACACTCGACGCGGGCAACCGGTCCTATCGAATCTCGCAGCGTGCGCGAGACGCGTTTCGCGAGGCAGTCCTCGCATCTCCAGTTGCGCCGCTGGAAGCGCCACTGAACGAGCCGTCCGCACCAATGGCGCCGCGCACGCTAAGCCGGACGATTCGTCGTTGGTTCGGGAGACGTGGATGACGCAGCTTCTCAAAGCGAGCCGCGTGCAAGTCGGCGACGGTCGCAGGCTGCTCGGCACTCTGCCCGGCGCTGTGCCTTCGAGCGACTTTGCGGCCGAGCCCGAGGCTAACGCGCCTTCCGTCGCGCTACCCGGCTCACCGGATGCGACCGCTGCCCAAGCGCAAGCCGACGCCCTGGCAGCCCGCCTCGCCGAGCTGGAACACGCGTATTCGACGCTCGAAACAACGGCCATCGCCGAGAAAGAGGCCGCTTATCGAAACGGGATGGGCGAGGGCATTTCGATCGGCGAAGCGCAGGCGAAGCGAGACCACGCCACGCAACTCGAAGCGCTCAGACAAGGTGTAAGCGACGCGCTACAAGTGTTCCAGGCACGGCTCGCCCCGCTCGAAGCGCTGTCCCTCGACATCGCCCGCGCCGCGCTCGACAAGATCTTCGGCGACCCCGCGCTGCACGCGGACCTGATCGCGCGAACCGCGCGGCACCACCTCGCGCAGATCGCGGCGGATTCCGTGCTGAACATCGAAGTGTCGCCGGAGGATTTTCCGGATCGCGAGCCGTTGCACGACGCATTCGCCGCGCACCTCGGACGGCCTGGCGTAAGCGTCAAGACCAACGCGCAACTGCCGCGCGGCGCGTGCCTGATCGGACTGTCGCTCGGCAAGCTCGACGTGAGCCTGCCGCTGCAGCACACGCGCATCGCCTCCACGCTCAACGAACTCCACAGCCATGTCGAGCATCCGGCACCCTGATCATCGGTTCGTCGCGGCGATACGCAATGTCGACCCGGTGCGCCGGATCGGCGCGGTCACTCGTGTGATGCCTACCTTCATCGAAGCCGATGGTCCCGGCGTGCCGCTGGGTTCGTTGTGCTCGATCGGCACGGACCGCACGCAAGCGGTATTGGCGGAGGTCGTCAACGTCGAGCTCGGCCGCGTCACGCTCGCGCCGTACTCGCCCGTCTCGTCGACGCGCATCGGCGACGAAGTATGCGCGCTGCAGCTCGGCGCAAACATCCCGGTGGGCCCCGCCTATATCGGCCGCGTGATCGATCCGCTGTCCCGCCCGCTCGACGGCGGCGCGCCGCTTGCGGCACATGCCGCCCCGGCCGCCTACTGGCCGCTCGCGGGCATCGGCACCGCGCCGCTCGAACGCACGTCGCCCGACACGCCGCTGCCCACCGGCATCCGCGCGCTCGACGCGCTGCTTACGCTCGGCGTGGGCCAGCGCGCCGGCATCTTCGCGGGCAGCGGCGTCGGCAAGACCACGCTGCTCGGCAGCCTCACGCGCAATATCGAGGCCGATGTCTGCGTGCTTTGCCTCGTCGGTGAGCGCGGACGCGAAGCCGAAGAGTTCTGGCATCGCACGTTGACCGACACGACGCGTGCACGCTCGACGCTCGTCGTCGCCACTTCGGACCAGCCCGCCGTGATGCGCGCGCGCAGCGTGCTGGTCGCGCTTTCGCTAGCCGAATACTTTCGCGCCCAAGGCGCGCACGTGCTGCTGATGCTCGACTCCGTCACGCGCTATGCGCTCGCGCTGCGCGAGATCGGGCTCGCGGCGGGCGAGCCGCCCACCGTGCGCGCCTATACGCCGAGCGTGTTCGCCGCGCTGCCGAAGATCGTCGAGCGCTGTGGCGCGCTCAAGTCCGGCGGCGCGATCACTGCGCTCATGACAGTGCTGACCGAGACCGACGAAATCGACGACCCCATGGCCGAAACGATGCGCGCGCTGCTCGACGGCCACCTCGTGCTGACACGCGAGCTCGCCGAGCAAGGCCACTTCCCGGCGATTCAGGTCCCAAGAAGCGTGAGCCGCGTGTTCCAGCATGTGACGAACGCGGCGCAACGCACACTCGCCACCGATGCGATCGCACAACTTGCGCTCTATGAGTCCTCGAAGACCTTGGTCGAATCGGGACTGTACGCGGCGGGCAGCAATCCGCAGCTCGACCGCGCGTTGCGGCTGCGCTCGGCCCTCATCGCCTTTCTGCGGCAAGACGCCGACACCCGCACGCCGCGAGACGAGGCCATCGCCATGCTGGAGTCACTGTTGAAGGAACCTCGATGAAGACTCGCGACCAACTCGACGACGCGCGCCAGATCGCCCATATCCGCACGCTGCAGCTCGAACGCGCACGCGTCGAAGCGCAACGGCTCGCGCACCAGCTCCGCGAAGCGAAGGCGCGCGAACGCGCGGCCGAGGACGACTTGAACGCGCATTGGCACGCAATGCGGCAGGTGCTCGACGGCCCGGCCGCACTGTCGCCCGAGCTCCTGCACAACTGGACCGGCGCCGCCGCGGCCGCGCGCAACGCTCATGCGCTCGCCGCCGAGCAAGCGCAAGCGGCAGCGCGCGAGGTCGAGGCATTCCGGCCGACGCTCGGCCAGCATCAGCGTCAACTCGATCTCGCCGAGTCGATCGCCGATCGCGCCCGCCGCCGCCACGACCACGCTTGCGAAGACGCGCACTCGGCCAAGATCGAAGACCTCTTCCTGTCGCATGGAGGCCGCCGATGAGAGTCCCTTTGCCGAACCTTGCGCCGCTGCCTGCGTCGGCATCTGCGCGCCCGAGCGCACCGCGCGGGAGCGTCGCCAGATCGGACGCTTTCGCACAGACGTTGCGCAGCCTCGAAAAGGAAATGTGGCCAGGCGCAACCGCGGGTCGCATGGACGTGGCGAGGCCGGCCCCCGCCAGCCCGACGACGCTCGGACGAAGCAGCGGCATGCCGTTCGCTGCGTCGTCGCCTTCCGGCGTATCCGGGCTTACGGCGGAATTACCTGACCGTGGACTTCAACCACGGGCCCACGCACCATCGGCCGGCGCCTCACGCCTGCAGACCGCAGAACACGTGAACACCGACGCGGCGCGGCGGACCCGCGCGCAAGCGCCATCGAGCGACGCGCAACCTCCGCAACGAGTCGCGCCGTACGCTTCGGCCGAAACTTCGATACCGCCGATGCCGCGCCCCGCCGCGCCAACGAAAGACGAGCCGCTGGCCGGCGGCACGGCGTCCGGCCGCGAGCCCGGCCGGTCTGCTCCGTCGCTTGAACAAAAAACCGCCGCCTCCGAAGCCGACCCGCCCTTGCGCGTCAGCGTGCTGAACGGCATGCACGGCATCACGGTCGCCGTACGCGCCAACGGCGCAAGCCGTCACGACACCCTTGCGCTCTCGCAACGCGCGCTCGCCGAACTACGCCGCCAAGGCGTGACCGATGCGCGAGTCGTGGTCAACGGCGTCATCACCCATTCCCCGAAGCCACCAGGAGAACCGCATGGCGATTAGCCCCATCAGCTCGACCGGCACCACCGACAACCAGCTTCAGAACATGGGGCTCGACATGCAGTCGCTGCTCCAGATCATCCTGACGCAGTTGACCTATCAGGACCCGCTCAAGCCCGTCGACAACTTCGAATTCGTTTCGCAGCTCGCGCAATTCACGACGCTCGAACAAACGCGTCAGCTGACCGAGAAGATGGACAGCCTGCTCGGCGTGCAGTCCGCCAAGCAGACCTTGGGCCTGCTTGGGCACAAAGTCGATATCCAGACGGCCACAGGTCAGCTCACGGGCGTCGTCAAAGGCATTTCGTTCAAAGAGAGCGAGCCGAAACTCACCATCGAAACCGAAGCGGGCCAGTTCGTGGCCGACGCCACGCTGTCGCAAATCATCGCCGTGCGCTAAAGGAGACGCAGCATGCTAGGCACCATCTACATCGGCATGAGCGGGCTCACCGCTTATTCGCAAGGGCTGCACACCATCAGCAACAACGTGGCGAATCTGAACACGGCGGGCTTCAAAACCTCGACGCCGAGTTTCACCGATATGTACTACGGGCGGCAGTTCGCGCAAAACAGCCGGGGATATAGCCATTCGATGCAGTACGGCAGCGGCGTCGAATACGGCTATGCATCGCTGAACTTCGCGCAAGGCGATCTGCGCAGGAGCTCCGGTCTGCTCGATCTGGCGATTCAAGGCAGCGGCTTTCTCACGCTGCTCGACGGCAGTCGCCCGCTCTACGCGCGTACCGGACAGTTCGCCGCCGCCGACGACGGCTTCATCACCGACAAAATCACCGGACTGAAACTGGCTGCCCTCACCTCGTCCGGATCGCTCGCACCACTCTCGATCGCAGGCAAAGAGACCAGCCCGCCGAGCGCGACCACGGCGGTCAGCTTTACCGACAACCTCTCGCCCGGCTCCACCAACTTTTCGATCTCGAACGTCGACGTCTACGACGCCAACGGCGGCAAGCACACGCTCAAGCTCGCATTCGCGACCGATTCCGCGATCGTGCAGGGGCGCTGGAAGGTCACGGTCACCGACGAGGACGGCAGCACCATTCAAGAAGGCCGGCTGCAGTTCAACGGCGGGATTCCCGAACCGGGCCAAGACAAAATTTCCGTCACGCTGACCTCGTCGCCGCCGCTCACCGTGACGCTCGACTTTTCGCGCGGCGTGACGGCGTTCTCGGCGGGCAGCACGTCGACGTTGCGCATGACGTCGCAAGACGGCTACGGGTTCGGCACGCTCGCATCCATGAACGTCGATACAGACGGCCAGCTCGTGCTCACTTACTCAAACAGCAAGACCGCCAAGATCAGCGCAGTCGCGCTCGCCAACTTCATGGACCCGCAACGCCTCTCGCAGCTCGGCAACGGGCTCTTCGACGGCTCGCAGGCTCCCGCGCCGCGTTACGCAATCAGCAAAGGGCCAGGTGTGGGCGAGATCAAAGCCGGGGCAGCGGAGGCGTCGAACGTCGACCTGTCGACCGAGTTCGGCCAGATGATTCTGATTCAGCGCGGCTTCCAGGCGTCTTCTCAAGTTGTCAGCACTGCCAACGAAATGATCATGCAGCTGTTTCAAATGCGAGGACAAGGATGAGCGTCGCGGCAACCCGCTGGTATCCGCCCAGCGAGAACGATTTCGCCGATGCGCGCTCGCTCTTCGACGCGGCAGTGCAGCCTTGCCTGCGGGCGTGGTTCAACGATGCCGCCGTGCGCTTTGAAACCGTGGCCCCGATTGCACCGCGCAGCGATTTCACCTTTCCCAACGATGCGCAAGTGTGGTCGTGCGGGCAGCACGTCTGGTGGGCCGTCGCACCGCGCGCGTTTGCACGCCTTGCCAATCGCGCGCTCGACTTGCCCGAGCACCTCATGAAGGCGACGCAAGCGAGCCGCCCCGAAGCGCTGACGCTGTTCGAGAAGACGCTCGCCGATGCGCTCTTCGACGCACTCGCCGCCGCGGCGGGCATACCACCCGTCACACCACAGCGCCAAACCGACTCGGCCCGCGCACCACTGCGGCTTGCGCATGGAGGCGCGCATTTTCGACTGCTCGACGAGCGATCCGGCGATACGCTGCTCTCGATCGCGTGCGCCACGCCACGCGTGTGGGAACACCGCGCCGCGCTTCGTCAGCCGAGTACCGATTCGCCGCCTGTCAGCTCGCCGCTTAGCACGCGCGCCGACGCCCTCGCCGCCGTCAAGTGCTCCGTCTCGGCCATGCTCGGGCAAGCCGAGCTCACCATCGCCGAGCTGCTCGATCTGGCACCCGGTGATGTCATCGCCCTCGGCCGCCCGCTTGAGGCGCCGATATCGCTCGTCGTCGGCGAGGCTGGCTACCCGCCTTCCGTCATCGGCGCCGGACACCTCGGCCGCAGCGGCGAACAACTTTCCATCCAGATGAACGCGATCGAATCGCAGGATCAATCATGACGCTACCAACCGCCGCCCGACCGCTCGTCATGCGCGTCGACATTCCCGAGCAAACGCCCGCCAAACCGGCAAGCGAAATTCAGTTGGCCAATCCGAGCCTGGACCTCGTCAACGACGTCAAGGTCACGCTCGACATCCGGATCGGCTCGACCGAAATCGCGATCAAAGATCTGATGAACTTGCAGAACGGCGCCGTGCTCAAGCTCGACCGCCACGTCGGCGACGACATTGACGTTCAGTTGAACAACCGGACCATCGCGCGCGCCGAGATCGTCGCCATCGACGAACAGTTCGGCATTCGCATCACCGAAATCCTCGCAGAGCGCTAGATGACCGCCCCTCAGCAAGCCTCCGCGATATGGGAGGCATCGGCCGCCGCGGGCGCATCGTCGCCCGCAGCGCTCACGCTCACGGACACGCTCGCGCATGGGGGCGTCGATCCGGTGCGTGTCGGGTTGGCGCTCGCCGTGTGCCTCGCGCTCGGCGTGGCGGCGATTTTCTTTCTGCGGCGGCGTCTGCTCGCGCAGGGCGGCGCTGGACTTGGCGCCGCGCGAACCTCCGCCAAGCGGCTGGCAGTCGTGGAGACGACGCGCTTGAACGCGCGCGCCACGCTCTATCTCGTCGACTACGATGGCCGCACCGTGCTGCTCGTGGCCGATGCTGGCGGTGTAAAACCGCTCGACGCGCAATCAAAAACGCTTTTGGAGCCCGCAGCATGATGACGGGACTGTTATTGAGCCCGCTGCGGTCGCAACGCTTATCGCATTTCATGCGTCCAGCCGTGCTGATTTTGTTGCTCGGTGCGCTTGGGCTCGCCGCACTGCACGCGGCTTCGGCCATCGCAGCACCGCCCGCCCACGCCGCCGACATCGCCACATTCTCGTTCACCGGCTCCGCAAGCAACATCGCGGGAAACGGAAAAGGCGTATCAGAGGCGGTACGCACCGCCACGCTGCTGACCATGCTCAGCATCGGGCCTGCGCTGGTCGTTTCGATGACGGCCTTCATTCGCATCGTCATTGTGCTTTCGATGATCCGCCATGCGTTCGGCATGCCAGAGACTCCGCCGACGCCGGTCCTGATCAGCCTGGCGCTCTTCCTGACCGCATTCGCGATGATGCCGACGCTCGAGACGATCAACCACGACGCCTTGCAGCCGTTCATGAGCGGACAGATCGAGCTAGGCCGCGCGCTGGACTTGAGCGCCGCGCCGATCCGGGATTTCATGCTCCGACAGGTTCGCGATGACGAATTGCGGCTCATGTATGAACTGTCACACAAGCCGCTGCCCGACGCCGCGGCCGACGTCAGCCTGCTTCAATTGACACCGGCGTTCATCCTGAACGAGTTGCGCGTCGCGTTTCAGATCGGCTTCGTGGTGCTGCTGCCGTTCTTGCTGATCGACCTCGTCGTCTCGAGCGTGCTGCTCTCGCTGGGCATGCTGATGGTGCCGCCGGCGACAATATCGCTTCCGCTGAAAGTGCTGATGTTCGTGCTGATCGACGGCTGGGGACTGGTGCTGCGCGGCGTGCTGGGCAGTTTTAGATGACGCAGCAGATCGACGTTCAGAACGACGCGGACCGGGGCTTGAGCCGAGGCCTGTCCATCGACGAGCAGAAACTGTGGCGCGCGTTTTTGGACGAAGGCGGCGCTGAAGCCCGCGAAACCGTGTTCGTGCGCTACCTCCCTTACGCTCGCGCCATTGCCGCACAGCTTTTTGCCGGACGACACCGCGACGACGTCGAGTTCAAGGATTACCAGCAGCTCGCCTGCATCGGGCTGCTGGAATCGATCGACCGATACGATCCCGCGCGCGGCGTGACGTTCGAAACGTTCTGCGCGTTACGGCTGAAGGGCAGCATTCTGGGCGGCGTCGAGAAGCTGACCGACGGACAAGAGCAGATCTCGTTCACACGGCGCGTGCGCAAGGAACGCATCGCTTCATTGAAGCTCGACGCGGAAGACGACAACGGCGCGCGGCGCGATACAGGCACGGGCCGTAAAGGCGACACCTTCGAGATGCTTGCCATGTTGGCGGCGGGGCTGGCGATCGGCTTCATGCTCGACGATACGGGCATGGTGGCGAACCCCGACGAGCCGCCGCCGACGATGCCTTACGGCACTGCCTATCACGGCGTCGCATGGCGGCAGACGAAGGAACGGCTGATTGCCGCAGTCAGGTTGCTGCCCGAGCGCACGAGAAAGATCATTCACTATCATTATTTTCATGGGCTCGGCTTCGAGCAGATCGGCGACATTCTCGGCCTCAGCAAAGGCCGGATTTCGCAATTGCACCGCGCGGCGCTGATCGAGTTGCGAGAGCGGCTCGGCGACGCGCGGCAGATGCACCTTATCGGATGACCAACGATGACGACTACACCCTTGCAAACCTCCGTGCCTTGCGATGATGACGCGATGGCGGCTATTGTCGCTGCGCTGAACGGGCCGGACGAAGACGCACTTTCGCTGATCAACGACGCGCTGGCGCGGTGGCCTCGAGACCATCGCCTGTGGTTTTTGCGGGCGTCGATCTACGCGGGTCAGCAGCGCCGCGCGGAGGCGCGCGTGGATTTCACGCAGACACTCGCCCTCGAGCCGGAGTTCGACGTGGCGAGATTCATGCTGGGCTTTCTGGAACTGATGGATCAGCGCGTGCAGGAAGCGGCGTTGGCGTGGGGGCCGCTCGACCGGCTTGAGGAAACAGACGCACTGCGCGTGTTCAAATCCGGGCTGCTTGATCTGAGTGAAGATCGGTTCGGACAGGCGCTCGAACAATTGAAGCGGGGGTTGGCGTTGAATGAGCGGCATCCGGCTATCAATGGTTATGTTGAAGCCGTTATCGCTCGGATCGAATCGATGCCCTCCTTCGAGCAAGGAGTGACAGCGCTCTCCGCTGATATGCCGGATAGCCACGTTTTGTTATCGGGCTATCAAATTTCTCCTACGCGCCATTGATATCGGAGCCAACTCATGGACCCTATTTCCACGCTCAATCAAGCTATGGCGGTGCTGCGTCAGCAATTGGCCGAACGGGCCCGGCGTGGGGAGCGTGCGCCAGTGGCGGGCGGCAAGGCTGTGCGCGACGGGCAGGCAGCGCGCCTGTCGTCGGCAAGCGGTGGCGTTTCGGAGCTGATGCGCGAGCGGATTGCTGCGTTGCGCGCCGCCGGGGTCGACGATGAAGTGCAGCTATCGCGCGCCGCAGTTGAGCTACTGCTTCGCCATGAGTTCGGTTCGAGGCTGACCAATGATGCGGAGTTTCAGCAGATGGTGTCGTGGGTCCATCGGGGGCTGGCGGAAGATGAAGAGGGGGTGTTGAGGGCCGTGGTGGGAGAAATCGCGGACGTGTGACGGCCCGCCAGGGAGAACCTGTCCGCATTTTTGTGTGCGAGGCGGTTTGCAA
>Ga0070733_10001874_pt1 | contig 15425 bp, 10 predicted proteins | sample Coa_R1_9_FD_66450 | JGI IMG/M metagenome (GOLD analysis project Ga0070733, IMG submission 66450) | Surface soil microbial communities from Centralia Pennsylvania, which are recovering from an underground coalmine fire - Coalmine... | ecosystem: Environmental > Terrestrial > Soil > Unclassified ... | reverse complement strand
ACTCGGGGCCACCGTGGTTGGCTGGACCTTCGCTGTAGGACTCTTTCATTCTCGACTCCATGCCGGTTTATCCCGGCGCTTTCTGGGCCTTGGGGCCATCGGGGCTTTTTTTAGAAACCCGCTGATCCGTTCAGCGAACCAAAGACCTCGATCGGCTCTCGGGGGAGGATCTCGAGGTCATTTCAATGAGGGGGGGCCGTCCTCCGCGATACCCGGCCAGCCAGAGACCGGGCGCGCCCGGGCGATCTCCGGTCGGAACCGCTTCCTCCAATCGGGGATTCAGAGTCGAATCAGAATACATACCCCTGAAGTTGGACCGTGAAAAGATTCGCGGTGGGCACGTTCTGATCGTGAACCCTTCCGAAGCCCCCCTTGATGTTGATGTTGTTACCGAGAAAATAGTACGTGAGCCCGACCTGGTAGCGCTCCTCGTTTTGCAGGTGGATATGGATCACCCGCCTATCCTCCACCTTAAGCCAGGGCATCAACTTCACGGCCGTGACATAGTATCCCCCTTCCGCCAACCAGTCGTGTTGCTGCGCCAGAGTGGGCAGGGTCGAACCCCCATCAAAAACCAGATAGTCAAACTGCGCGGTGACGGAGCCGGGTCCCAGGGGATGGTCTAAGAAAACGTCGGAGGCATAGGCGCGATAATCTTTCTGAAGATCATAACCGATCCCGATCGCCAAGACCCTTTTCTGACCCAAGTACGCGCCGGTGTAAAGAAACCCCACTTCGGGATCGAGCAGATCGAGTTGGACGCGCCCCGCGGAGCGAAAGGCATTGTTTGCGGAGCTTCTGTTACCCTCGAAAATTCCAAACCGGTACTCAAGATGATCCCCTAACAGATAGCCTCTCGCCTGCGCCCCCGTGTCCCTTCCATTCACCGATTGCTCCGGAACGCTGCTCGAATAGGTATAGGCGCCATAATCGATTGGCAAGAGAAACGCTGCGTTCGTATCGCAATTGCGGCACAACGGGATGATCATCAATCCCAGATCGAAGCCCAACGCCCTGGCCATCCTCCAGGTCAATATCGCGTCTTGCGCAATCAACCCCGATGAGATCGTCTTAACGGGCGGCGTTCCCGAGGCCTTTCCGAGGTTGGGGTTGTCCGTCAGGTAAAAAAAAGTGATGTCCGGCGTAATCTGGGCGCTGATAATGAACCGGAGGCGGCGAAGATAAAGGTTTTGCGCATACGCGCCGCCCACGGGATTTTCCGTCCAGTCTCCCGTGCCCTGAACAAGAAATCCAAATTTCATATTGACGGTGTCGTTGAGCTTGATCTCCAGCTGAGCCAGGGCATCGGGGGGCTGAAACACGTTAAGCACGATTACAGCCCAAACGGCGATCCACAAGATCTTGGAATCCATTTTGGGGTCCATAAAATCCTCCGGGTTTGATCGGCGCTCGGTCAAGCCGCCGGGTTCGTTTGATGACGCACTTTGTCCCATCGGTCTATTGTTCAGGCCTTTGGAAAGTCCTTGAGAAGTATACCAAATGGTCTCATTCCGACCGGTCCCCGCGTATCTGCAGGATCATTATTCCGACCTGGTATCTAAAACACCAGTTTCAACAAGACGGCCCGGGTTGTCCCTGGAATCGTACGGAGGTGAAAAGCCCAGCGGTGCTCTCAACAAACGTTCTCCGGCATGGACGGGGGCCTTGGAGGCTAAAGGGGGCAAACCTGCCGCAGGGAGATTCGAGAAGGAAATTGCACATCCGGAGGAGGGGAATCCTATCCGGATTCTATCGCCAGAAGATCCGTCAGATCTTCGCCTGCTTCCGCCAAAACATGGCAAGCGTCCGACTAACCGGTCTCCGGTGAAGCCTCCCTGTGAGGCAGTCGGACAAGGAAGATCGAACCTTCCTCCTTCCCGGATTCGAGCCAGATCTCTCCTCCGGCCAGATGAACGATCTTCTGGACGATGGAGAGGCCGATCCCGGTTCCTTCGGTCTCGACTTCCTTGAGGCGATGGAAAGGAGCAAAAATGATCTCGTGGTATTGAGGCGCGATGCCGATCCCGTTGTCTTTCACATAGATAACCCTGGAACCTTTCTTGCTGCGACCACCAATGTGAATCGTCGGGTTTGGCTGGTTTCCCATGAAGTTGATGGCATTTCCGATCAGATGAAAGAGAATCAGTGTCAGCTGGTCCTTATCGAAGTGTATCTCCGGCAGCGGGGAGTCGAAACGAACCGCGATCTTCTGCCGCTGAAGTTTCGCGGAGAATTGACGCAGCACCTCATTCGCAATCTTCCCCGGTTCCAATCGCTGTTCTCTTTTCCGATGGCGGTTGATCTTCGTATAATCGAGAATGTCGGAGATCAGTTGTCCCATAAAATTGACATTGTCTAACAGACGATCGAAGTACCGTTGTCCCTCCTCGTCAAGTTTGTCGTGATACCGCCGTTTGAGAATCGAAGCAATCGCATGAATCGAGACGATAGGCGTCTTCAAGTCGTGCGTGGTCGTGTACGCGATTGATTGCATCTCGTCCCGACTCTGTTGAAGGTCCCGATTCACTTTCATTAATTCCACCGTTTTTTCTTGCAGCTGCGCGGTCCGCTCAGTCACGCGCTGCTCCAACGTCTCAGTGAGAATTTTTGCTTCCTCCTGCGCTGCGCATCGCTCCCTGTTTTCCTGCTGTAGACTTTCGTTAATCGATTTTAGGAGCTCGGCCGATGCGAGCGCTTGTCGCCGAGAGGCTCCCATGGACCAGGTAAGCTGAAACAGAGAGAGGCTCACGATGCCTCCCCCGATCAGAACCAACCAGGGGAGCTGCTGAGACCCCGCCGTAAAGTGGGGGCGACTCGAAAAAAAGATGACCCACCGACGTCCAGCGACGTCGAGAGAGGCCATCCGACTGTAGCGAGGACGATGATCCGGATCCTGCGTGCGGTGCTGCTGATCGTCATCGTATAGCAGTCGCTCGATGTATAGCAGTCGATCGATGGGCGGAGCATCTGGCGAGACCGGTTCCGGAAGGTCTTGCATGTCATACACCCTGAAACTCAGATCGCGCGAGCCCCTTTCGCCAAAAAGATCATGCATCAGATCATTCGCATTAAAGGAGGCCGAGACAAAACCCATGAAGATTCGATGCCGCTCCTGACCCTTCGGATTCCGTGGCCGGCGGTAAATTGGAACTCGGATGGAAAATCCGATTTGTTTGTTGACCATCAGCCGCGTTAATCCGGTGGCTGACGGCTGCCCCGTCCTGCGTGCACGATCTATCGCGATCAGTCGCACTGGATCGCTCCCGATGTCAAAACCCAGTTTCTTCCGATTCGGCTCCATCGGCTCGATGAGCGCGATTGGAAAATATTCGGACCGCTGCCCAGGAGGATGAATCCGAATCCGGTTTTCAAACAGCTGTTTCTGACTCTTCGGAACGTACGGAGCAAAGGAGATGTCCTGAAATCCCGGATACCGTTGGTCTAATCTCAGCGATTGAGTAAAGACTTCCCACTCCTCCTGAGTGGAGTTCGGGCGCAGAGCGAGAAAACCCCGTATGTCGAGCAGCGAGTCGACATAGGTCTGTATGCGGCGTCGAATGACTTCGGTGGCATCTGCACATCGACCGTCGAAGGATTCGCGAGAATCCCTTTCCGATTGCAGCGATGTATTCCACCAGAGTGCTCCGGTCAAACTCAGGGTGAGCAATAAAACAAGCGCCGCGCCGAGCCGATCTGTTAGGACTTTCTGGCCGATCCTGGAACCCACCAATAAAAACCTCCCGGGAGCCGGGGAGAACCTCCCTCCCTAAGTATAACGTGTGATAACCTCGGGACCCGATGCGGATAAACCGTGAGAAGACGGGTCCCCTCCGCAGATCACCGGGTTTCAGAAATCGGCCATCGCGAACGATGACCGATCGAAGGGACATTGAAGATAGGCTGAGCGATGGATGATCGCGTAAAGCGTCTCCGCCAGGAACTCAGTCACGGAATCAGAAACGACCGAAATCCCCCCCCCCGTCCGGTCGATTCGGTATCGTTCGACAGATGGCTTTCCGAGACGGACCGCCTCTGCGATTGACAAATCAGAAAAGTCCGGTACATTTTCCTCAAGGGCTTTTGCCTGGTGCCACCTTCTTTCCTACTGCCGATACTTTCGTCGGCGAACCGCAAAGCGCTTGTGGAGGCAGCAGACCGTGACGGGTATCGAGATCCTCTTGGTGGAAGACAACCCCGATCATGCGGATCTGATTCGGGAGGCTCTTGAAGACGGGAAGATCGTGAATCCCATCTTCTGGATGAAAGACGGGGAACAGGCGCTCGACTACCTCTTCCAGAGAGGCGCCTACAGTGAGGCCCGCCGTCCGGGCCTCGTCTTGCTCGATATTCGCCTTCCAAAGGTCAGCGGGGTCGAGGTCCTCAAAAAGATCAAGGAAACCGAGGAGCTGCGCTCCATCCCGGTTATTATGTTGACCACCTCGGATCGGGATGAAGAGGCTCATCGCTGTTACCAGCTTGGGACAAACAGTTTCGTGACCAAGCCGGTCAATTTCGACGAGTTCTTCAAAACGGTCCAGCGCCTTAAGCTCTACTGGGTTCTCACCGACCGCGGTCCCGCACCCCACGCGCGCTGAAGAGAAACGCATGCCCGACTCTCACAACAAGGTACTCCTCGTCGAAGACAGTCCGGATCAGAGAGAATTGGTTCTTCTGGCGTTTGAAGAGCACTCGGAATTCACGCTCAGCTCGGCCGCCACGGGCCCCGCGGCCCTTGAACTGCTCGATCGGGAGCGTTTCGAGGTCGTCCTGCTCGATTACAGCCTCCCGCGTATGAACGGGTTAGAGGTGCTCGCGCGAATTCGCCAAAAGGGATTGACAGTTCCGGTGATCATGGTCACGGGACAGGGCGACGAAAGGATCGCGGTCGAGGCAATGAAACAGGAGGCCGCGGACTACATCGTAAAAACCGTCAATTATCAAGATGCCCTGCCCGCCTCGGTCACGAAAGTCATCGAAAAAAGCCAGCTCAAAAAAAAGCTCGCCGAGGCGTCTCTGCGGGCAAAAAAACTCTATGAAATCGCCCTCTCCGTGGCCACAGAGCGCAAGGCAGAGGCGATGGCAGACATTCTCGTCAATGGAGCTCGGAGCCTTACCGGCGCCGCGGCGGCCCTGTTCTTTCTCGTGGCTCCGGACGGCTCGGGAACCGGATTAATGCGATCCGTCGGGATAGAGATCGATCCCGAATTGTTTCGAGGACCGATCGAGTCGCTTGGCATATTCGCCCTCACCTATGCGGAGCAGCGGTCCGTACTCGTGGAGGCGCCCGATCGGCATCCCCTCTGGCCGAAGACCCCGGAACACCGGCCTCGGATGGAGCAGTGCCTATCGGTTCCGCTCATCCATCAAGGAAAAATCGGAGGGGTCCTGACGGTGATGAATAAGGAAGGCAAAACGGCATTCGTGCCGGAGGACCTCGATTCTCTATCGACCCTGGCGGTGCACACGGCCATTGCCATCGAGAACGCGCGGTTCTTAGAAGAAGCCGAACGTCTGGCCGTGACCGACAGCTTGACAGGACTTTATAATCATCGCGAATTTCAAAAACGCCTGATGGAAGAACTGGAGCGGGCCCAACGCTACGGCAGCGAATTCTCTCTTCTGATGATGGATATCGACCACTTCAAGGAATTTAATGACGTGCACGGCCATCCGGTGGGGGACGCGATTCTCAAAGAGGTGGTTAAAACACTCCGCGATTCGATCCGAAATGTCGATATTCTATCCCGTTACGGCGGAGAGGAATTTACCTTGATCATGCCCGAGACCGATGGAAAAAACGGTAAAATCGTTGCGGAACGGATTCGCTACGCGGTCGCGGAAAAAGAATTCCTGACAAGGACCCAACATTCGGTTCACGTCACGATCAGCATCGGTGTCGCATCTTTTCCTCTCGACGCGGCAAAACGTGAAGAATTGATTGTTGCTTCGGACGAGGCCCTCTATTTTGCGAAGAACGAGGGCCGCAACAAGGTCTGCCGCTACAGCGAGACCCTGAAATCGGCCATTGAAAAGGATCCGGCGAAGCTGACCTCTCTTCTCCAAGACCCCAAAATGAAGACCCTGCGCGACCTGGCGACGACCATTGACGCAAAAAGCCCCTATACACGGGGACACACCGAGGCGGTGCTTGAGCACGCCGTTCGTTTGGCGGAGGTGATGAACCTCCGGGAGGAGGAGAAGAAACACTTGCAAATCGCCAGCCTGTTGCACAACATCGGCATGGTCAGTATCCCCGACGCCATTCTCAACAAGGTGGGCCCCCTCTCCGGGGAAGAGCGGATGATCATTCAGGCCCATCCCGGATTGGCTCAGATGCTGATCAAGGGCGTAAATCACCTCGAGTCGATTATTCCCGCCATTCTTTATCACCACGAGCGCTATGACGGCACGGGTTATCCGAATAAGCTCAAGGGCGACCAAATTCCGCTGCTGGCACGTATGCTCGGTGTGGTCGAGGCCTATGCCGCCATGACATCGGTGCGCCCGTACCGACCCAGGATGAGCCATGCAGAGGCCCTTGCGGAGCTGCGCAGGACCGCTGGATCCCAATTCGATCCCCAAATCGTCGAAGCCTTCATCAAATCCCTCCAGACCGAGCATCATTCCTCCGCTTGAAAGAGCGACAAAGGATTCCTCCGTTGAAGCCCCAAGCACCGTATCGCGGTAGTTCCTCGGTAAAAGCTAAAGCGATCTTCCTCCGCGGACAGCACGGACACGCATCGGAGATCTCCTCTGCAGGTTTTTGGCGCCGCTTCTCCGCTTGACCCCTGGACGGGAGATCGACTTCCGGGGAACAATTCGCTAAAATAGAGCCTGTCCCGTACCCCCACCGTATAGGAGATAGGAGGCGCATCATGGACTCGTACTACCACCAACACGATCTCGGCCGCTTCGCCGAGATGAGCAAGGCGAACAAAGGACTATGGGACAAGTTTTCCGAGTATTACAGCGCCGTCTTTTTGGAAGGAGCGTTAAGCGAACGGGAAAAGGCCCTGATCGCGCTCGCCGTCGCGCATAGCGTTCAGTGCCCCTATTGCATCGATGCCTACTCTCAATCCTGTCTGGAGAAGGGGTCCAATATCGAGGAAATGACCGAGGCAGTGCATGTGGCCTGCGCGATTCGAGGCGGCGCATCCTTGGTACACGGCGTCCAGATGCGAAACGTCGTGGAAAAGCTGTCGATGTAAGGAAGCGGCCATGGAAAAGGACCAGAAGAGCCCGTCCGTCCAGAACGATTTCAGCAACCCGCTTGAAATCCTCTCCGCTTTTTCAGGTCCTCCATTTCGGCGGCGGGCCTTCGAATCGGGCGGAAAACCCCTTGCCGCAACCGGAGTCGAAGTCTTTCAGATCAATCTCGGAAAGCTCTGTAACCAGACGTGCGTTCACTGCCATGTGGAGGCCGGACCGGACCGCAAAGAGATCATGGACGGCGCCACCGCCGAAATCTGTCTGCGGGCGCTCGCCGATACAGATATTCCGACCGTGGACATTACGGGAGGAGCTCCTGAACTTAATCCACACTTTCGCTGGATCGTCCGAGAGGCCCACGCCCTTGGTCGGCGCGTCATGGACCGCTGCAATCTCAGCGTGCTGCTCCTGGCGTCCCAGGGCGACCTGGCCGAATTCCTGGCCTTTCACCGGGTCGAGATCATCGCCTCGCTCCCCTACTTTCGCTCCGCGCAGACCGACGCTCAGCGGGGAGAAGGGGTCTTTGAAAAGTCGGTCGTTGCCGCCAGACGATTGAATGACCTTGGGTATGGACGCGAGGGAAGCGGCTTGCAGCTCAATCTGGTCTACAATCCTGTCGGGGCATTCCTGCCCCCCCGCCAGGAGTCCATTGAAACCCGTTTCCGTCAGGAACTGGCCGAACGCCACGGAGTCCATTTCAATCGGCTCTACACCCTCACCAATATGCCGATCGGGCGCTTTCTTCAGTTCCTGGTCAACAGCGGAAACTTTGATTCCTATATGGAGCGGCTCGTATCCGCCTTCAACCCGGCGGCGCTCGAGGGAGTCATGTGCCGCTATACCCTCTCGATTGGGTGGGACGGAACGCTCTATGACTGCGATTTTAATCAAATGCTCGGCATTCCGGTAGGTACACCCTCATCCCGGAATATTCGCGATTTCGATCTGAGGGAACTGCGTCACCGGAGAATCGCAATCCAGAACCACTGCTATGGATGCACCGCGGGGGCGGGCTCCTCCTGCAGCGGAGCAATCAACGGATCGGCCTGACACTCGGCCGCAGAGAACCCGGGACCTTTAAACGAATCGTTCTCCGTGATCATTGCGCCGGCCGACATCGAGCCGGAGGGCTCCGAGACCCGGCGAGCTTGTCCGGCGTCGTCTGGCGGTGTATCTCATTGAGAATGGCGTATCGGATCCGATACAAGCTCATGGAGGTTCGAATCGAACCCGTCCCCAATTAGCCCTTAAAATTTAATGGATTACGCCGCCTCTTTCGCGCGGTACGGCAATTGCTTTGAGGCCCAAGGGTTGATCACGTTTTCCTGCACGCAGCCGACGGTTTCGGCTGGTCGTTTTATTTAACCCCATGGAGGTATTCTGATGACCCGAAAAATTCAGCGCTACGGATGGATTCCGGATCTTCCTGACCACCGTGATCACCTGTTCTCCGCACCGGCCGCCGTCCTGACCACCCTTCCCCCCAGCGTCGATCTGAGGGGAAACTGCCCGCCGGTTTATGATCAGGGGCAGCTCGGAAGCTGTACCGCGAATGCGATCGCGGGTGCGATGGAATTCGACGAAATAAAACAAAAGTTTCCCACGATATTCGTCCCGTCGAGGCTTTTCATCTATTACAATGAGCGCGTACTCGAAGGAACCGTGGGGTCCGATTCTGGGGCGCAGATCCGAGACGGAATCAAATCGGTCGCTTCGCAGGGAGACTGTCCGGAGGACCTCTGGCCTTACGACCCGTCGAAGTTCAGCGCCAAACCGCCGGCGGGCTGTTACCAACAGGCGAGGAAATATAAAACGGTGCAGTATCAAGCGGTCCCGCAGGATCTCACGCAGATGAAAGGCTGTCTGGCAGCCGGCTATCCGTTTGTCTTGGGATTCACCGTCTATGAGAGCTTCGAGAGCCCCCAAGTGGCGAAGACCGGGATCGCTTCATTGCCGGCGGCCGGAGAAAAGGCCATCGGCGGACATGCGGTAGCGGCCGTTGGATATGATGACGCAAAGGGGTGGTTTATTCTTCGAAACTCCTGGGGAGACGCCTGGGGAATGAAGGGATACTTTACGCTCCCCTATGCCTATCTCCTGGCGCCAAAGCTATCGAGCGATTTCTGGACGATCCGGCTGATCCTTTGATCTTTGCCATTGGAAAACGGGGTGTGTTGCTGTGGCCGGCGGTATCATTGCCGGCCACAGCACGTTCAATCAGATCGTTGAATGGCGGACCGACTGTTCCATCGACGGGCCTTCCGCCGGAGGGAGGGTGGAGGGGGTATTCGACACGCTCAAGGGCCGAAGAGTTGCTTCAATCGAAGAGCAGCCACGGGAATCCCGCAGGGAGTCCTTGGGGCTCTCCCGAAGGCGTGTTCAAATACCGTTTCGATCGCGCGAGGGGATTCTCGGAGCAAAGAGCCGTCAAGTCGGCCTTCACGTCCACGAGATCGCCGGATGGACAGCGGTTGCGTATATGGAGAAAATCGCTGCATTCTCATCCCTCTCTGTCACCGCATCCTCGAATCTCACGGCATTTTTATAATCGATTCCCCCAGGGCACATAACTTGCTTTTCCACCGTACTCGCGGGCCGCGGGCGGTTCCGTTCGAACCCATTGCGCCATGGAACCGGCGAACCGGCCGACTTGCGGGATCAGCGGCTTTGGACGAACCGCTGGGTGCGGCCAGAACCGATCTGCGTTGAAAACCATAGAGCAGGACAGCCGCCCGGAGGTCGGTTAGACGACGATACCGGCCGTCGGGCCTCCCGAACGGCGGAGACAGGGCGGGGTTGCTTAAGAAAGGAGCGACGATGAATACGATTTTAATCGTGGTGCTGGTCCTCTTGCTAGTGGGCGCGCTACCCACCTGGCCGTACAGCAGCGGCTGGGGCTACTATCCTTCCGGGGGGCTGGGGTTGATTGTCCTGATCATGATCATTCTGTTGTTGACCGGACGACTCTAAAGCCTTCCAGGAGGAGTTCTCGATGGGGGGAGAAAACATTTCCTGGCGGCTCGGAATCGGCGCAGAAGTTCGGCAGGAGGGTGTTTTCTTTCGGGTATGGGCACCGAAACATCGCCGGGTCGCCGTCGTTCTCGAGAGGGAACGGGACCAGATCTTCCCTCTCGCCGCGGAGCAAGGGGGTTATTTTTCCGGAACCGTCCACGGAATCGGGTCCGGCACCCTCTACCGGTACCGGCTGGACGAGGCCGGAGACTTTCCCGATCCCTGTTCGCGTTTCCAGCCGGAGGGACCGGAGGGACCTTCCCAGGTTATCGATCCCGGCGCCTATCGATGGGAAGACGGCGACTGGAAAGGGATGCGCATCGCGGGGCAGGTCCTCTACGAGCTTCATGTCGGAACGTTCACTCCGGAAGGCAGCTGGGATGCGGCAAGGCGGGAGCTTGCCGAGCTGAAGCGCATGGGGGTGACGGTAATCGAGATCATGCCGATCGCGGAATTTCCCGGTCGCTGGAACTGGGGATACGACGGGGTCGACCTCTATGCGCCTTCCCATACATACGGAGGCGCCGACGCCCTGAGGCATTTCGTCGATACGGCCCACCGGCTCGGATTGGGGATCATTCTCGACGTCGTCTACAATCACCTCGGCTGCTCCGGGTGCTATCTCAAAGAGTTTAGCGATGCCTATTTTACCGACCGCTATAAAAACGACTGGGGCGAGGCAATCAACTTCGACGGACCGGAATCTGCCCAGGTCCGGGAATTCTTCATACGGAACGCCTGTTACTGGATTTCGGAATTCCACATGGACGGCCTGCGCCTCGACGCAATACACCAGATCTTTGACTCAAGCACCGTTCCGGTATTGGGAGAGCTGACACGCCGGACACGGCGGGTCGCCGCTGACAGTCACAGAGAGATCATCCTGATCGCGGAGAACCTGCTCCAGCAGGTGAGGGATCTCCTCCCGGTCGACAAGGGAGGTTATGGCCTGGACGCGGTGTGGAACGACGATTTTCACCATAGCGCTCGGGTGGCCTTGACCGGCCGGCGCGAGGGTTACTATTCGGACTACCGCGGAGCCGCTCAAGAGCTTTTGTCGGTCCTCAAACGCGGGTTTCTCTTCCAGGGGCAGCCCTCGTACTGGACGAAGAGCCCGCGGGGATCCCTTGTGACATCGGAACCGGCAAGCGCTTTCATCATTTTTATCCAGAATCACGACCAAGTGGGAAATCATTTGTCGGGAGCGCGGCTGCACGCCCTGTCGAGCATCGCTCGGTTTCGGGCGATCAGCGCGCTGCTGCTTCTCGCTCCGGAGACACCCCTTCTCTTCATGGGCCAGGAGTTCGCCGCCTCAAGCCCCTTTCACTATTTTGCCGACCACCCGCCGGAGCTCTCGGCACAGGTCCACCGCGGAAGGAGAAAATTCCTCTCCCAATTTTTGAGTTTCGCGAACCCGGAAGCGCAGCGGGCGGTACCGGATCCCAGCGATCCCGCCACTTTCGAACAATCGAAGCTGCAGCTCGGCGAACGGGATTCTCACCGCGGTATATACCTCCTCCATCAAGACCTCCTGAGGCTGCGGCGCGACGACCCGGTGATCGCCCTGCAGAGCCGCGAGTCGATTGAGGGTGCCGTTCTCGGACCCGGCATGCTGGTCCTTCGCTTCGCTGAAAAAGAGCGGAATCACCGGCTCCTGGCGGTCAATCTGGGAGCCGACGTCGATTTTTCCCCGGCAACCGAACCGCTTTTAGCCCCGTCCGCAAAGGAAAGCTGGCGTCTCCTCTGGTCGAGCGACGATCCGCGCTATGGAGGCCCCGGGGCGCTCAATCCTTGCGGTCCGGAGGGCTGGCGATTTCCCGCGGAGTCTACCAGTCTCTTGGCTGAGGCATGAGGGCCGGATTAGAAGACACCGGCGAATTTAAATCTGCGCGATACTTCGGATGAATCAACCAGGCGCCTTGATTCTAAGGACCAGCGGGGGATCGAGCCGGCTCACGACGGGAGTGTCGACTCTTTTGATGTCGACCCATTCACATGAGTGATCCAATTCTCTCTTTTCCGTGGCATTCCTCGGGGGATCCTCAGTTTCTCCTCTCGCGCGAATGGCTGGTGACCAACGGCCTTGGAGGATACGCGTCCGGCACCCTGCTCGGGGTGGCCACCCGGCGCTATCACAGTCCCTTCACGCCGAACCTCCCTTCGCCCTGGGGTAGAACGGTCCTGCTTCCCCATCTGGATGAAAGTCTCCAGGTCGGAGAACGGACGATCCGCCTTGACACCGTCGAGCTCGAAGATGGAAGGATCACGGGCGAGTGGCCCCACCTGCTCAGGGAATTTCGCCTGGACTGGATGGTTCCGACGTGGCGATTTGATCTGGGAAGAGGCCTGTTCCTGGAAAGAAGGATCTTCATGCCCTTTCGCCAGAACAGCTCCTACATCCTCTACACCCTGGAGGGACAGGAAAGTATTGGAGTCGTCCTTCGGCCCTATATTGCCTTCCGGGCTCACGACGGAGCGTTCGAAGCGAGCGCGAATCGGCCCATTGCGGTCATCTCCTCCAAGAGAGGGTGCGAGTTCCCCCTCGTGGAGGGGGCACCCCCGCTCAAGCTTGCCCTCTCCTCCGGGGAAGAATTTACACGCCAGGGGAAGCCGAGCGGGGTCATCGCCTATCGACAGGACCGCGAACGCGGAGGCGAGTACCTTGCGGAGCTCAGCAGCCCCGGATATTTCTCGGCCCGCCTCTCTCCCGGAGAACCGATCGCATTTGTGGCCAGCACCGAGCCGTGGGAATCCCTGGCGGCCAACGCCCTGGATGTGTTCGAGGCCGAACGGCAGCGGCAGAGGAGACTCCTTTCCCTCGCCCCCCCTGCAGCCCGGGTCGGGATGGCCGCCCAGCTCGTCCTGGCGGCTGACCAGTTCATCGTGCTTCCGGGAAGCCGCCTGGAGGAACGCGTACTGACCCAAACGGCGGGCGATGAGGCCTGGACGATCATCGCAGGGTATCACTGGTTTACCGACTGGGGCCGGGATACGATGATCAGCCTGGAAGGATTGACCCTCTGTACGGGCCGGCATCGCGAGGCGGGGGCAATCCTGAGGACGTTCTCTCGCTATCTGGAGGACGGCCTGATTCCAAATCTCTTTCCTGAAGGACAGCGCAGAGCGCTCTATCATACGGCCGATGCCACGTTCTGGTATTTTCATGCGATCGATCGCTATGAAACCCATACCGGAGATAAAGAAACGTTGCGGCTGCTGTTTCCGGGCCTCAAATCGGTGATCGACCATCATATCAGAGGAACCCGCTTCGGTATCGGCGTCGACCCGAGGGACGGACTCATCCGCGAGGGGACGGAAGGCCTTCCCCTCACCTGGATGGATGCACGGGTCGGCGATTGGGTCGTCACCGCCCGTCGTGGAAAACCGGTGGAGATTCAGGCCCTCTGGTATAATGCGTTGTGCCTGATGGCGCGATGGGCTGAGGAACTGGGGGAACCTGCGGAAGGGTATTACGAACTCGCCCGCCAGGCCAATCAGTCGTTTAACGCCCGTTTCTGGTATGAAGCCGGCGGCTATTTATACGACGTGATCGATGGTGAGCATGGAGACGATGCCTCTCTTCGTCCCAATCAGATCTTTGCCCTTTCCCTGCGTTTTCCAATCTTGGTGCAGGCCCGATGGCGCGCGGTGGTGGATATCGTCGCGCAACGACTTCTCACGCCGGTGGGCCTGAGGAGCCTCGATCCCCGGCATCCAGAGTACCGCCCCCGGTATTTTGGAGACTTGCGGTCGCGCGACGCGGCCTACCATCAAGGAACCGTCTGGGGCTGGCTGATCGGTTCCTTCAACGACGCACGGCGTAGGGTCTACGGCGAGGACTCCGGGGTATCCTTAGACGGATTTAAGACGGACCTTTTCGAGAACGGGATCGGGACGATCAGCGAGATCTTCGATGCGGAGCCGCCCCATGTTGGGCGAGGCTGCATCGCGCAGGCTTGGAGCGTTGCAGAGGTTTTGCGTACGCTTCTGGCGGCGCGGCAGGACCCGTATTTTCCTCTCCCCTAGCCCCAGGCCGTCCTGGGATGTCGATTCTCCAAGGGTTAGAAGGGGACCCGACGGCCTCGTCGATCAGTGGGAGGACGGTCAGGCCGGTCCGGGTCGCGGCTGACAGTCTTCGGCCCTCAGCGGGCCGGAACAGAGCTTGGAATTGAGTTCCGCGGCCTTGGTGAAGTCAGAAGTCGCGAGCTCATGTTGACCCTTGGCTTCATAGGCGCGTCCGCGATTCAGATAGGCCAAGGCCAGCTTTGGATTGAGCTCGATCGCCTTGCTGAAATCGGAGATCGCCTCGTCATGGCGGCCCTTCGCCTCGTAAGCGATTCCCCGCCCGTTGTAGGCATACTCGTAGTTGGGATTGAGCTCGATGGCCCGGGTATAATCCGAGATCGCCTGATCGTACTTCCCTTCGGCTCCGTAGGCGCGACCTCGGCCGTTGTAGGCATAGTCATAGCGGGGATTGAGCTCGATCGCCTTTGTGTATTCCGAGATCGCCCGTTCGTGCTGTCCTTTGGCCTCATAGACGCGGCCCAGATTATTGTAGGCGTGTTCAATTCGAGGATTGAGTTTTATCGCTTTTGTATAGTCGGAGATCGCCTGATCATAACTCCCCTTGGCTTCCTGGGCCCGGCCTCGGTTGTTGTATGCCAAAGCCAGGTTTGGATTCAGTCCGATCGCTTCGGTGTAGTCCGAGATCGCCGGATCGTGCTGTCTTTTGGCTTCATATGCGTTCCCGCGCTTATTGTAGAGGAGGGCGGACTTGGGAGCGAGCCCAAGCGCCCTCGTGTAATCGGAGATCGCCTGATCATGTTGGCCCTTGGCTTCATAGGCGTTTGCGCGCCCCTCGTAGGCCAAAACGGTATCGGGATCGATCTCGAGGGCGCGTGTATAATCAGAAATCGCCCGATCATGCTCCCCCTTCGCCTCAAAGGCGTTTCCCCGCCCGTTGTAGGCATAAGCAGACCTTAAATCAAGCGCGATGGCCTGGGTATAATCCGCGATGGCCTGGTCATGCTCCCCCTTCGCTTCATGGGCGTTCCCCCGCCCGTTGTAGGGGTATTCATACTTGGAATTGATCGCGATGGCCTGGGTATAATCCGCGATGGCCTGGTCATGCTCCCCCTTCGCTTCATGGGCGTTCCCCCGCCCGTTGTAGGGGTATTCATACTTGGAATTGATCGCGATGGCCT
>Ga0070733_10001873_pt1 | contig 15426 bp, 16 predicted proteins | sample Coa_R1_9_FD_66450 | JGI IMG/M metagenome (GOLD analysis project Ga0070733, IMG submission 66450) | Surface soil microbial communities from Centralia Pennsylvania, which are recovering from an underground coalmine fire - Coalmine... | ecosystem: Environmental > Terrestrial > Soil > Unclassified ... | reverse complement strand
CGCGGGCGATGTTGATCTTGTTCGTTACGTCGCGTGAGAGGTCGTTGCCGATGTCGACGGCCAGAAAATCGAGTGGGCCGCCAGTTGTGGGCTTCGGCGTGAGCGCCGCATGCGTGGCCGGCGCCGTCGCGCTGCCGACGTTCACGGCAGGCGCTTGAGCGAGGGGATTATCGCTGGCGCAGGCGGGCAGTCCGATGCAAAGCGCGGCGATGGCCAGATAGCGTCTCATTTTCCTGATGCTCCTGAGGGTGGCGGGAAGTAGCGGGCGACGGTGGCGCTGCCGATCTTGCTGAGCAGATGCAGGCCGGTGATGATCGCGGTGCCGAGGATGATGTTGGCGCTGCTCGGCGCCGGGTTGGGCATCCCGTGGATTGCCCAGATGGCGAAATCCCCAAGAGTGCCGGCGCTGATCGCGATGCCGCCTGTGGTGGCGAGAGCGACACCGACGACTTTGGCGCTTGAGGATGGCGTGGCGGGACTAGGCGGAACGGGGGCGCTGGTATCAGACATGTGCGGAGTGTCCATCAAATGGCATGATGCCGCACCATATCAGATCATTCGATGAGTGGCCACTGTCCATCGGCGAGCATGGCGGCGTTTTGTTCCGTTCGCCGCGAGCCGGCCTTGGCGTGCTCGCGGGCGAGGTCGCTATCGAGTGCCTGTTCGCGGGCGGTCTGGAAATCCCCGAGTCGGATGGCGGCCAGCATATGGTGGAAGCCCGCCAGGCCGGCGCCGCCGAGCTCGAAGGCCATGTCGGCCAGGGCAGCGCGGCGGACATCATCGAGCGCGCTCCACGCCGCGCCTACGTCGCTGGCGGCCCTATTTTCGGCCAGAGCGTAATCGACATGGCAATTAGCCAGTTGACTGAACAAGGTATTATGATACCATGCTAAGCGACAGGCCGGCGCTGGCGACTACCGACCTCATATGGCAGAGCTTTTTGCCATAGCTCGGGATCGGTAGTGCCGCGTTCTTCCCATTGATCCCGGAGTCGCCGGAAAATTTGCTCGTCATAAGTGAAAACGTCCTCCTTTGGAAAACCAACGGGGAAAGATTCGCCTTTTCTGACCGAGTCGAGTCGCGCTGGATTTGCTATATATATCAATCCATTGCCGTGATCTACCGCAACCCGACATAGCGGTTCTCCGCGAAACGCCCTCGCCATTACGAAATTCGTCATATCCATAACTCCTTGATATGACTATCATTTAAAAATTACGCTGGCGAAGCAACGCTTTTTATGGAATAAGATTGGCGGTGTTCGCTACGGCGCTTGGCGCGAACTTGTTGTCCAAGGAGGTTCGGAATGGATGGCGGAACTGTCAAGGGAGAGAAGACGGCGAAGACGCCGCCATATATCTCCTTTTCCACACTCAAGACTTTTATTTCTGACCTTCACGACCACGACATTCCGAGCCGTATTGATCGCTCAATTTTGACCCGATTCAGTGGAACAGCGCAGAATCAGCTTATGACTGCGCTTCGTTTCCTGGAACTGATCGATCACGGCGGCAAACCTACTGCCGAACTCGGACTGTTGGCGAAATCGTATGGCACGGCGGATTGGTCGCCCAATTTGGCGACTGTGATCAAGAAGTCTTATGCGCCCATATTCGCGATCGATCTTGCCTCATCGACGCCCTCTCAGTTCAACGAGACATTCGGTCAAGCTTTCCCCGGCACCGAAGCCGTCATGCGGAAGTGTATCTCTTTCTTCTTGCCGGCGGCCAAGGAGGCGGCCATCCCGATCAGCGACCGCATCCTCAAGGGCAAAAAACCTCGGAGCGGCAATGGGCCACGTCCGAAAGCTCAGCGTCGTCAGCCCGCAACAGGAACGACGCCTCCACCGCCGCCGACGCCCACGCCGCCACCACCGGCGGGGTCGTCCTCATCATTGACGCAAGCGCCGATACCCCCGACCTCCTACCAGCTTCTCGCCATGTTCGATCCAGGCGAAATGAGCGCAGAGGAGCAAGCTGCGGTCTGGCTGCTTATCCAGTACGCGAAGAAAAAGGAGGCAGTGCAGAAATAGACCGCAGGGGAATTCACCCTGCGGTCGTCATCCATACCGGCGTAGTGTTATGGTCGCATACGGACTGGCAATCGAGAGTGGCGCAAACCTTCACAGGGGGCGTGCCCGCCAGACCGAGGAGTGGTGTTCGATTCCCACCGCCGGGACCATTATAGGTGAAGCATGGATGACATGAAAGAGTCGGCAACCACGTTGTCTGACCGCGAGATCGCAGAGCGGATGGAGCGCGGCATTCGACGATCGCTCAAGATGCCGCCGCCGGCCTCGAGCGGCTTGCCGGTGGCATCGTCGTAGCTCTGAAGGCGCAATCCCTCATTGAACTGGGTCCACTGCCGGCCGCTGATGATGATCACAGCACGCCCTTGCTGATGAGCGCGTGCATCAGAAGAAATACGAGACCGGCGACAGTTGAGCCGACCATAGCCACCAGAGTACCGATGAGCCACCACAGCATCTTGCGCTGGCCGTCACGGACTTCCTTCATGGTTTGCCGAGCTTCGGTCCAGCGTTCAGTGCAAACACCTTCGTGCTTATCCTGCCGCGCACTAGCTTCTCGCGCCATTTCGAGAGCTTCCTGGGCCAGAACCTTCGCCTTCGTTCCGAACATCTCAATCCCAATGGCTGGATTCTACTGTCCGTCGAAATTGTACTGTATCTACTATGGGTTGATAGTCAATTGGGATCGATCCACAATAACACCGAAGACGATAGCGTGTCGGCAATTTGTCTCGTGACATCGGCGTGCATGTGACCCGCGTCACAGCCCCGAAATGGGGTCACTCGCGCCTATCTCGGTTGCAAATCTGAGGGTAGTAGGCGTTGTCGGTGGGCATCTTGGAACCCATCGACTTTTCCCACAGTATTGCCGTGAACTTCAGATCATTGGCGTGCATCAGATTGCGAACGGTGTCCTCGGCGCAGAACTGCGTTTCGATCTCGCTCAGTGCCGTGCGTAGGGCGATGACTTGACTGCGGGTCTTACTGTTGGCCGATGATTCCTCGTCCAGCCGCTTCTCTAAGCCTTTGAACCGCTGATCAAGCGACTCGTTGGCAGAACTCAGCGCTGCGATCTGGTTGGTATAGGTGACGATGCCAGTGATCCCGGCGCCGACGGTGGCGACAACCGTGACCCACAGTGTCCAGCGCGCGGTGCCGTTCGGTGCAGCGCTCATCTTAGATATGCTGTCCCCTGGGTTGAATGCCGAACTGCGGGCTGTCCGCAAAGGAATTGCTGCCCGTCGCATTCCGGAAGCTTGAGTAATTCGAGGCCCCCGTCAGCCGGTTGAGGCCGGCTTGCATCCCAGTCGTACCGTGATCCACAGCCAGCGAGACAGCGGGCAGCAAGTTGGCCCAGTAGGTCGTTGCGCCGTTGGCTGGATCGCTACCCGACGACCCCTGCAGCGTGTTGGTGCAGAATTGCCCCGTGGTTAACTGCGTCAGATTGTAAACCGCGCCAAAGTTGGCGGCAAAATTCGGATCGGTCACACTGCTCAAATCCTGCGTCGCGTTGTAGGTATAATCGAACGTCCCCGCGGCCCATGAGTAGCAGAAATCTGTGCCGGATAGTGATCCCAACAAATTGACCGGAATCTTGGCCATATAGTCTCGGGCGATGTTCCAATTGACCAAATTGGCCGCGCTCATCGGCTCGATGTCGCTCACGAAGCCAAAGACCTGAGCCATGAAAAATTCCATGAACAGCGAGCACGTCGCCTCGAACCCAGCACTGCCATGGCAATGCGGTGGCCCCCCCTGAAACAGATCATACTCGTAGAGAATGCCGAGATTGTTCTGTCCGGAGGCCGAAACCTGCGTCGCCGATATTGATGCCGCAGTAGCCAACCTTGTCTGAATATCCGCCGTGACTGCATCGGATGTCGGCATAATTGCAGCTTCAAGCGCCATGGTCCTCATCTCCCAGGTCGGACACCGGACAGCGGTGTGAAATACGCTCCGGCTCGTGCCTGACCCAAGACCGCTGCCGTCGCCAAGATACGCCGTTGCCGCCTTGGCTTGCAAAAGCTCGGCGAAAAAATATTCCCCGCTTACGATGTATGCGACATAACCTCCTCCACTCGAATGGCAGACATCCCAAGTCAGCGCCGTGCTCGAAGTCGGCGTGCTGAAGCCGCAGCCATCGTTCGAGCCGCCGCTCGAACCTGGACAATTAGTGGTCGGAAACTGCGATGGTCGCACCATCAAGTCATTGTCGGCATGTCCGCGGAAGACGATGGGAAAACTATATTCTTGCGAAGCATTCGCCAGCAAAGCCTTGTACGCTCGCGAATCGCCCAAGGACGTGATGTAAAGGGCTTCCCATCCGGGCAAAAGGCCGATCTGGAACTGTGCTGCGGTATTCGGCTCGTACGCTTCGCCATCCCCGATCGTATCGTAGGTATAGGTTTGATAGAGCGAATTGAGCCTCGTCGCCGTCGGCGTGTCCATGAAGTAATTTGGAATGAGCTTTGTCGAGACCATGTACGCCGTGTCCGGCGTCGGTATGATCTGCGGATCGGTTCCCGTCCATCCCGTGACGGTCCAAGCCGTGTAGTGATAGTGCGTGATCGAGCCGGGATTGTAGACGACAGTCGAGCCGATGGTGACGGTCGGGGAATAGGTCAGATTTCCCAAGTCCTGATCAACCCAGCCATTCTCCACCGCAACACGGGCATAGACATTCCCGCTCTTATAGAGCCGCACGTAGAAAAGAACGAGCAACCCGCTCGATGCCGTGGCCTTGTAGTGGCAGTCGACCATCTCCGGCCCCGAGACCCAAGTGCGGATCGGACTCGATATGACGGACGAGAGACTGACGGAGCCAGCGGTGCCGAGGTTCACTGTGATCGTGGGATTTGCCGTGACCATATCCCCGGCGCAGGTCAGCGCCGTGCCACTTCCGCTTCCCGCTTGAACTGAGATCGTGGTCGCGACATTCTGCGTCAGCGATTGCGTGCCGGAAATGATGACATGCTTCGCGCAACCGCTGTTCCAGGTTTTTTGGATAATGACCTGGCTGCTCGTCGCGTTGGTTGTCAGCGTGCTACAAGCGGCCCCGTCCGGCAAAAGCTCGCCCACTGTAAAAGGCAGCGTGTTCGTTCCGGCGACCGCCGTCGTCAGCTTGAAAGTCGGAAGCGGAGCTACGCTCGCTGGGACCGCGCCGCCACCCGGCAACAGCCCCATCGCCTGTACAGGAGCACCAAGTATGCACAGTGCAAGAACGAACCAGCGCATCATAGCTTGGCCACAAAAACATGGTCATCGATAGTGTTGACCACGAGAAATACGTTGTTCGTCGGATCGTAGAAAAATCGGCTGAACGTGCCGTTATTCTGTACCCCCGTCGAACTGGTGCAATCGCCAGAATCCGAACAGGCTGGCGTGGCTCCCGTCATCGAATGCGAGGCCCATGTCGTTCCTGCTGCATTAAGGGTGTAAATAGTCTGGCCGCCGGTCCAACAGGCGAAGGCGCTTATGGCAGAGTCCCAAACGAACCCAGGCGCATTGCCATTCTGACATGTCTGCGGCCCGGAAGTGCTCGCTGTCGAGTTCGTCCCAGTCGATAGATCGATATTATTGATGAACCCGTTCCCGACTGCGACAAAACGAATGCCCGGATTGATTGCTCCGGTCATGTGATAGTCAGCCAGCCCGGTATTGCCGATCGACGACCATGAATTGCCAGACACACTATAAACTCGCGCCGCTACGCTATCGGCACTGTTGGCGGTATAGATTTTGTTCGTAGAGGAGTCGTACGCCGCCACCACTTCCGCCCCCAGCGTCCCAGGTATCGTCGTCGGCACCGACCATACGCCAATCGCGCTGGGGCTTTGCGCAGCGGGGACAAACTTCAAAACATTCGCCGACGTATTGGCGCTGTCGCTATAGAACATCTGCGCCATGTGCAGCAGTCCAACGCTCGGCACATAGACGGGGCTTTGGTAGGGATGCGGCGGAGCTGGCGTGCCGTCGGCAGTGATGGCGCTGTTGTTCGGAGACACCGAGTCCGGACTTGGCGTCGTAAGCCTCACCCAGTTCAAGGTAGAGAATTTGAACGCATAGACCTCGTTGCCATAGTACCCTTGATGGCCGCCGCCCCACACCAACAGTTGCCGATTGTCGCTATCGAACGCAGCCCCGGACCAAAGGCTCATGAGGCCATGAGGACCGCTAGTGCCGGCGATTGTCGCGGCCGTAGGACCAGGCGAACATGACGAGGAACAATTCCAGACTACGCTTGATAATGTCGCAGCGGTGACGCCTGGCTGTGTCCCTGCATCTGCCCAAGTGCCGCTGGACATCCCAGCAGCCATGGTTGCTAGAGCTTCAGTACCGCCCGAGGATGGGATGGCACCTCCACCTGGCAACAAGCCCATGGCATTTGCGGGTACAGCAACAAGGACAAAGACAAAGACAAGAACAAGGACTCGCCTGAAGCCTTGGTCCATTTTCTTGGCCTTACATATTCAGCCGGGCGGTAAAGCTCATATCTTGCCCCGCGCCGAATGAACCAATGAAAGTGCAGGTTGACGAAGCCCCAGGTGAATTTTCCTCTGCCCCGACCTTATGTAATCCGATTTGAGGCAAAAATACGTCCTCAGTCGAGAGTCCTAAATTCCCACTCCCCACGTCCGTATTTGTAAGCTGCGCTGGTGTAGCCGCATCCAGACTGACCCCGATCACGCAGTGTGAGCCAGAACCATTCATTACCACTTGGTAGCGTGCGATCACCGAGCTGGCCTGAACGCTATCCACCCAAGAGATCGTATTGCCTGAGCCGTTCGCCGCTCGCCATGCATTGGTGCCGTAACTCCAGCTCGACGTGTTGTCCATGATTCGGGCAATGACTGGCACTTGGTTATAGGCATTACTAAGCCCAAGTACCGCAACTGGGTTAAGCGTCACCCCTGCGAGGAAATTCATGCCGGTCTGACCGGCCGCGGTCGTCGTCAGGGTGCCCAGCAGCGTCGCTTGGTTCGCCGAAACAGATCCGTAATCCGTCGCCCCGTTGTAGCAGTGCGTGATCGAGTTCTTATTCGTGATATAGGGCCGCGAGGTCTTGTCGAGTTGCGAATAGCCCGTCCCGCGTGCCGTCGTACTCCCGCCCGTATCCGATGCCCAGCCTCCGCCCGAACCATTGGTCGCGATGCAAACCCGGCTTGCCCCGCCATGGACCCACCAGACATCAAAGTTATCCGCATTATTTGCCACGCCAGTCCCACTCGTGGCCATAGTCAGGGACACCTCGCAAGACGCAATGGTGTCCAGAGCATCGGCGCTACCAGTGTAGTAAGGAACCTGGTTTCCCAAGTAGCAATCATAGAAGACTTGGCTGACGCCCGTGGTATTGGCCGTCATCACCGGCGTGGCGGTTGTCAAAGTCAAACGACCCTGCGGCGCAACGATGGTGGTCGACCCGCCGCCGCCGGGCGCTACCCAGCTCGTCACGCCTGCTCCGTCCGTTTGGAGAACGTCGGTGCTTGAGCCATTGGTGGCCGGTAGTTGGAACTTCGTGCTCGTACCGGCCGCCGCGGCGGTTTGGATGATGACGCTGCCGCTCGTCGAGCCGTTGAGCGTGATGCTGCCGCCGGTGCCGCCATTCGTTCCCAACGTCGGCGTCGCGGTGAAAGCGGGCGTCGATCCCGCCAGCACTTGATTTGCCGCGCCCGTGATTGAAATGGCGCCGGCTGCGCTGATCGCCACCGGAGACGTGCCGGAGAGAGCGCCGCCATTGGTGGTGGTCGCGCATGTCGCGCAGGTAATATTTCCGGTCGCCGTGGTGATGGCGAGCGGAGAGGACGCCGTTACCGCCGGTGTTCCCGATGACGAGCCGAGCGTGATCGTTGGCGTCCCAGCGGCAGAAGGCACCGTGATCGTCGCGTTTCCGCTGCTGGTTCCGACGATGGACAGTGCGCCCGTAGCACCGGATGTGCCGACCGTCAACGTGCTGCCAGAGAAAGTGATGTTGGCGTTGCCGGTGACGGTGGTCGCGCCGGTGTAAACCGGAATTTGCCCGATGGTGCTTGATGCGACGGTTCCAGAACCACCACCAGCGGCGTTGGTGTAGCTGGTATCAACCCACATGGCATAGGTGCCGCCCGCGCCGTTTGTGCTGAGCACGCGACCGATAACCTGCGTGCCGGTAGGACGCGATGAAGCGTTATCGTGACACTTGCCGAGCGTCGCGGAGATCGAGACGTAATCGTTCGCCGTCGTCGCGCCATCGAATGTGCAAGATGCCTGCCCAATCTTGGTGATCTGAGCCGATCCGCTCTTGCCGCAATTTCCGGTACAGATGCCGATGACACCATCGGTTGCTCCGTTGGCCGTCAGGATCGCCGTCCCCGCTCCGGTGAGGCTAACGAGAAGATTCAGGCTCGTTCCTGTCGAGGTGTCGTTCGGTAGCTCCGCTACGATGCCGTTGGAGGTAACGTCGACGGATTCGCTGGCACTGATGATCGTGCCATTGTCGGTCAAGGAACTTGCTGTCGTCGCGCCGGAACCATCGATGAACTTCGATAGCGCATTGGTGGTGATCGTGCCAAACCCTGGGAAACCGATGCAATCCAGCGAGGTATTGTTGCTGACGCAATCCGCCCAGCCGAATTGGTGAACCGTCGTGGTTGAGGGCAGGCCGTTGAGCGTCGGGGAGGAGGAAAGCGTCAGCGCGCTCGAGTTGCGATTGAGCCATGCGACGCTCATGCCTGTGGTCAGGATGGCCGGCGGCCCCGAAGTGATCGCGGGGATATTGAGCGTCAGGCTCGAGCCGTTCATCACCACGATACCGGACATGTCCCCGTTCCCGACCGTGGCGGTGACGGTGCTGGTACGATCTGGGGCCTGCGGGCAGAGCGTCGTGTTGTTGCAGAACGCGAGTCCGGAGCCCAGCGGGACGTTCTGGTCGTTGGCCGTGCCCGACGTGGGATTGGCGACAACCGTCAGGGCTGTGCCTTGCTGGAACTTGGCAAGAGTGACCGCATTGGTCGCGATCGTCGCGGCGACACTGCCGGATCCCGAGGCCGTGACATCTCCGGTCAATGCCGTGATACCACCGCTGCCGCTGCCGCAACTCGCGCCGGAGCCAACGATATGGTTCGAACTATCCAAGCCGAGACACGTCGTCTGCGTCCCTGCGCTGATTCCGCTCATGGTCACGGTCGACGATGCCGACAGCGTGGTGAACGCACCCGATGCGGCAGCACTGTTACCGATCGATGGCGGCGACGCGAAGAGATTGGTGAAGCCGCCGCCGGTAACGGTGCTTGACGCCGATAGTGTGGTGAAGGCGCCGGCCGCCGCCGTCGTGCCACCAATCGCAGGCGGCGAGGCGAGATACGTTGAAAGGGCCGTGCCCGTCACCGTGCCGCTGAAGGTGATCGTGCCTGAAAATGTCTCGTTCGCCGTGATCGTTGACGGCAGAGAAAGCGTGACGGCACCCGTCGATGCGCTTGCCGTGATCTGCCCTGCCGTACCGGAGATGCTCGACACTCCCGATCCAGATGCAGAGATGACACCGCTCGAGGCGGTAATCGTCGTGCCATCCACCTTGACGGCACCGAATGCGCTTGAGGTCGCCAGCGGCAGAATGGCGGGGTTGAGCAAGCCGCCCGAGGTCGTCTCGACGAGCGTGCTGTTGCCCGACGTGCCAACGGGCAAACCAGGACCGATGCCCGTCGCTGCGGTGTTGGTATAGAGCGGAACCGTGCCGACAACCGTCGTGCCGGTGCCGGTGACGTTGCCGCCGCCCGCCGTCGGCGCCGAAATCACGCCCGCAGAGCTGATCGTGACAGACGTGCCGTCCGGCTTCACGCAACCGAGAAGACTCGTCGATGCCGTCGGACATCCCGTGACTTGGGCAAAGCTCGGCGAGGCAAGAGCCGCGAGTAAGCCGGCGAGGATTAGGACACGGCGCATGTCAGCTCATCCACTTACAAGTGAATGCCTTCCCCGTTGTGGCGCAGTAGATGCTGATCGGATCGGTCGTGCAGGTGGTGCCGTTGACGTAGTAGGAGCCGCCGCCGGGATTGAGCGGAATGCCGCTGAGCGTGCTGCTGAAGAACGGACTGGCGACGCCGTTCGGATCAAGCAGGCTGTTGGTCAGGAATACCTGCGGTGCCACGACATAGCCCTGACCGCCGTCGTCGACCACGATGGCGTTGACGACACCGGCCGACAGCGTGGCGTGTGCCTGCGCCGGACGGTTCGCTGGCCCGGTCGGCTGCGCCCCGCTCGGCGGTGGGTAGCCGTAGAGACCGGCACCGACGAAGCTCGGGTTCGGCGAGTTGTTGAAGTCGATGTTGATGCCGCCGCCGTAGAACCACACCGCTGGTGGCTTCGTGAAGCCGAAACCGCCATTCGTGACAGTGACCGAATTGACGGCTGTGCCGCTCAGCGCCGCGGTCGCACGCGCGCTTCCGAACTCGATGTACATGATCGTGTCGGAGATATTGGTGATGACGAGGAACGAGGTCGATTTCCGCTCCGGCAGGAGAAGTTGCGGTGTTCCGCCAGTCGCGATCGTGCCTGACGCATCGAACTTGAAGTGTCGGACGGCTTGTTCCGCAGAGCCGACGAGTTTCATAATACTCTCCTTACGGCCCGATAAGGCCGTGCGTTGTCAGGTCGGTGATCAAGGCGCCGAGAGCCTGCGCGACTTGGGCAAGCGTTGCGGTGCCGGTGTTCAGTGCGGCGCGGCTGATCGTACCCGTCGGCGCGCTCCATCCGGTTTGGCGGGTCGCGACAAGCTGTGTCCCGGCGTTGAACACCAAGCCAGAGCCCGCAGCCTGGACTAAATTGAGAGTACCGACGCCCAGCGGGGTTCCGCCCGATGCGCTCGGATTGCCAAGCGTAACGCCTGCGGAGATATACGCATCCGTTGTGAGCGTCCCGGCAACTTCGTTCTCGACGTAAACCGCTCCGGCTTGGGCGCCATGAGTGTTGGCGCGGATTTGCGCCTGGATCTGCGCATAGGTGACGTTGATGTTGGTGCTGTCGTTACCGGAGAATGTAAAGCCGCCGATGATCGTCGTATTGCCCGGTGCCGATGAGTCGTAGCGCGAGACCGAAGAAAACGCCGCGCTATTGAAGTTCGAGACAAGAGCCTGATTTAGCCCCAAGATCAGCGCCGATCCCGCATTGGTAATCGCGTTGAGATTGTCGCACTGCGCAACGCTGAGCGTATTTGCAACATCGGTGGTTCCAGTCTCGATCGATCGGGTTAGATCACCGAGCGCGATGATGTTCCCGACGCAGTTCTTGATATTGGTGTCGTTCGAGAACCACAGGCCGGTGTCATTCGTCGGGTTCGCGGGGTTGATGTCCTTCAGCATCACCAGCGAGCCGATGTTGCAATACTGCGTGCCCAGCGTGATGCCAACGCTTACCGATCCGGCATTGTTCGAGACAATGCGGCTAACATTGCAGAACCGAGCGCCAAGCATCTTGAAGCCGCGATTGTTGGCGTGAGAGACCTGGACATCGCCGCCATTGCAATAGCTCGACGAATAGAGGCCAGGGCCGAAACCCGCCGCGCGATCGGAAACGATGCGGTCGAACGTCAGCCGCGACTCGCCGAGAAATTCGATATCGTTTTGCTGTCCGTTACCGGAATTGAAAGCGTAGATGTCGACGACTTCGTTATAGAGACCGTTCATCAGGATCACGCCGGAGTCGCCAGTGGCATTGAGAACCTGGATGGTCTGGAGCTTGCAGCGGCTACCATAGTCGACGAGGATTCCATTGCTGCCGGTCGCGGTGGCGCCGGCCATGTTCACGGTGATGCCGATGACGCCGGAATTGAGCACGGGATTGAGTACGATGATCTGATAGGGATCGGCGACCGTGCCTCCGCTGGTGTAGCTGCCGGCGAAGGTCGATGCCTGGAGATCGATATGCGTGCTGTCGATAACGGTGATGACCCATGAACCCGTCGCATTCGGGACACCGCCGACGCTCGCAACGGCGACTGTCGCGCCCGTGATCCACGCGTTTGCATTCGAGACCGTGAGGCGGATCAGGCCGGAGCCATTGTTCGCCGCGCCGGTGACGCTCTGAAGCTGTATATCGGTCACCATGGGGTCGGCGAGATTGACCGAACCGCTGCCGGCGCTGATCACTTCGGTATTCAGCATGATCTGCGCGGCGCCGTTGCTGGTATAGAACTTGGTGACGGCGATTTGCAGGATCGTTCCGGCCACGAGCCCGGTGATGCTGGTTAGCGACAGCGAGACATCGAGTTGGGACACCGCAGCCGATAACGCATAAGTTGCGCCCGTCGGGCTGGTCGGCTCGATTTGAATGCCGTTGATCGCCGTCGCGGAGACGGGTGTCAGTGTGCAGCCAGCGCCGCCGACGAGGAACGTATTGTTGGCGGTGATATTGAGTTGCCCGGTCGTCTTGCCGTTGCGCAGCGGAAGCTGCACGATGCCGCCGCCGGCCGCTTCGGCCGCATTGATCGCGGCCTGGATTGCCGCGGTGTCGTCGGTGACGCCATCGAACTTGGCACCATAATTGACGGCGTAGAACACATTCGAGACATTCCCATCGAAGGACAGCCGTATCCACGCACCCTGCGCGGAGCCCGTCGGCACGATGATGGTGAACCCGTTGTCTGGCCCCGTCGAAGTCGCGTTCCAATAGAACTGACCCTGACCCCCATCATTCGGCGCGGTATAGCCGCGCACGAACACCTGGACGCCGGGCGCGCCGATGAAGCCGCGGAGTTGCGCGACGGTGTCGCAAGTCTGCCCATAGGTATTGAGCATGTCGGCGGTGACGACGCCTTGACCTTGCACTTGGACCGTTAGCAGAGGTGCGGACATGTCAGACTCCTGATACGGCGTTCCAGCCGCTTCCGGTCGAGACGTAGAGACGGCTGCCAGTGGCGCCCGTCAGATTGAGGTAGAGCGAACTGTTCGGCTGGTTGATCGATGGTGCGCCGGATCCCGAGGAAATCGTCGGTGTCGACGCGCCGGTGACCGAAGCGCCAGGTTTGGTCATCCCGGCAAGCCTGATCCAAGCGCCCTGCGCATTGCCGCTCGGAACGATGGTGTTAACCCCATCGTCCGCCGCCGTCGATGATGCCGACCAGAAGAAGGTGCCGGCGCCGCCGTCGCCCGGTGTCGTGATGCCACGGAGCGACACTTGGACGCCCGGCGCGCCGACGAAGGCACGCAATTGCGCAACCGAGTCGCAGGTCTGCTCGAACGTGTTCAGATTGTCAGCGGTCGCCGCCCCTTGACCCTGGACGAAGACGTTGAGCGCCGGCGCCGCCATTCACCAACTCGTCGCAAAGGCAACACCGGGAATGAAAGAACCCGCCACCGCAAAGCCGGCGATCGCGGGCGTCAATTCGACGGCCGTCATGTTGCTGAGAACGTAGATCACGATCGCCTTCATCGCGGCCGGTTACCCCGCGCCTCGAGATAGACCATGGGACCGACGATTAGGAGCGCGTAGGCGATGAGGATGCCGATAGACTGGTAGCTCTGGCTCTGCATCGCCATCAGCGCCAGCACGAAGGCCCCGGCGAGAGCGAGCAGCAGCAGCAATCGGGCGGAGAGGGCGAAGGCGAGCGCGCTAAAGACGCTCACCATGGCTTCGGGGATACCGACCCGCTGGACGACGGGCGCCGGTTCAGGCTTGTCCGGCGGGGGCTGAGCGCCCGAGATCGGCTGCGTCATCACCTCCCGCAGCCTCTTCGTCCTCTGTGGCAGGGTTTCGACCGCGAGGACTTCCACGGAGCTTGTTTCGGAGTCGGCCAATGGGGGCTTCCTTCTTGCCTTCCTCAGGCGCGATCTTCCCGCGCTCGCCCATCCATTTCACCGCGGCATCGAATACGCGCGCTTTTTCGGCGATCGGTACGGGCTCGGGTGCGGCGCCGTCGGTTGTCACCCTAACACCGCTTGCACCGTCGAGCAATGAAACCATGAAATCGTCGAGCCGCTTTATTAGGTCTTTAGTGCTGGCCATGATGTCCTATGTTATGATTACTTATGACTAGTCGTTCGGTTGCTGTCCGGGCAGCATCCCCAACATGCCGGCCCGCACAATGCCGCGGAAAGTCTCGTCGGTCATCTGCCGGACCACCGTATCCCGCGACTTGATGCCGTTGGCGAGCCAGCGCACCGTGGCGGGCTTGCTCAGTATCCAGCTCAACGCGACGCCCCAGCCATAGGCGGTCAGCGCGAGCTCGCCGCTGCGGGCGCCGAAGCCCATGCCGCCAGCCACGGCACCGAACGGCAGCGCCGTCTTGATGGCACCGGCGACGAAGCCCGCAACCTGCTCGCCACCGCCCTTGGGAAACAGGAACTGCGCCTCGTCCGCGACCAGATTGAGATCGTCGGCCAAGCCGTCGGGGAACAGCAATTCCTGCTGCTTCGGCGTCATGCGCTTCAAGGCATCACGCAGTGCGTCGGAACCGACCGTGCGGCCCGCGCCGGTCTCGGTGTTGATGATGGCGCCCTTAAGGAGCACCTTCATGGCGGTCTGCCGGATCGCCTTGACCTGCTCGCTGTCGCGCCCGAAGTGATCGAATACGCGCTCGAGCAGCGTCTCGTGGCCGGGCTTGATAATGGTGGTATAGATCAGTTCCGGCTCGACCGACGGATCAGAGAGTTCGCCGAGATAGTGCTCTTCGACGAACTTGTCCAAATTCTCCTGCGCATGGGTCGCGGCCTCGACGGCAGTACGGAAGCTGTCGCCGGTGGTGAGCGCATCGACCGGCATTTTTTCGGAGAGCACGGCTTGGCGCCGGGCAAAGTTTTCGATCTCGGCCGCGGTCTTGTCGCCATAGGCGGCATTGAGCGTCCCGGCGCGCTTCCGCTTCATCACCTCTCGGAAGAAAGACATGGTGTCGGTCTGGCCCTTCTCCGATGTCCGCTCGAGCATATCGCGGAAATCTTGGGCGACGACGCGATCCCAAAGATCATGGCCGAGCAGGTTCTTGAAGGTGTCGATGCGCGCGGCGCTGCCGCCTTTCAGCAATTCCTTGGCGATCACCTTGGGATCGGCCGGCTTGCCAGCCTTCACGGCATCGACGATCTGGTTGAGCGTTTCGTCGTGGAATTTGACGATACCCTCGGCGTACATCTCATCGGCCTTGCGCAATATCTTCGCGGCGCGCTCCGCTGCCGGATGAATGATTTTGCCGCTAGGCGTCGAGAGAAATGCCTGGTCAAAACTGCGATCCACGGCGGTGCGGAGATTGCGCAGGTCGCGCTTCAGCACGCCGGACGCCGCGAGATCGGCCGGCTCGCCCAGCTCGTAGAGCCGCGACCGGAGTCTCTGCATATTCTCAAACGTCTCGTGCGACTGAAGATCGGCAATCTCCTTGATGATCCGCTTGATGTCGCTTTCCGGCAGCTTGTCGACGATGGCTTTCGCTTGGCGCTTGG
>Ga0070733_10001872_pt1 | contig 15432 bp, 10 predicted proteins | sample Coa_R1_9_FD_66450 | JGI IMG/M metagenome (GOLD analysis project Ga0070733, IMG submission 66450) | Surface soil microbial communities from Centralia Pennsylvania, which are recovering from an underground coalmine fire - Coalmine... | ecosystem: Environmental > Terrestrial > Soil > Unclassified ... | reverse complement strand
GCAAGCTACCACAGAAAATTGCCTGACTGTGTCGTCTTTTGATCGCCGTTTTCGATTTCCTTAATAGAGGGGCACGCTGGTCGAGCGAACATGTTCTGGAGGTTCGCCGCACTCCTCGGATTTAAAAGGCTGTGCGGCAAACGGGATTCCCTCCTAGATTCTGAGGTGAAACATGCGATCTCTACGCACACTTGGACGAGTTAAACCATTGGGATTTCATCGGATCGCCATGGCGCTGACTCTAGCCGCGGCGTCCGGACTTTGGGGATGCGGCGGAGGTTCAACCTCTTCGCCTGCTCCGGCTCCCGCTTCGCTCATAAACGTGACCGTCACACCCAATTCCGTCACCGTGTTACGGGATGCGACACAAGCCTTTACGGCCAAGGTCACCGGAACCACCAACACTGCGGTCACATGGAGCGTGGAAGAAGGCTCTGGCGGTACGATCGACAGTGCGGGCGTCTACACGCCTCCACAAAATGGGGCTGGTGCCTTTCATGTGATAGCGACGAGCCAGGCCAATTCGGCGGCCGCTGGTGCAGCCGTAATTGCTGTTCCGATGCCCCAAATAACGATTAATCCTGTGGCGGTTACCCTGCGTCCTGATGGGACGCGGACGTTCGCGGCCACTGTCTCAGGGCTGACCAACAAGGCTGTAAATTTCACAATTCAGGAGAGCGCCGGGGGGTTGATAAACAGCACCGGACTCTATACCGCACCGACTGCCAGCGGTTTCTATCACGTCGTCGCCACCAGTAGCGACGAAACGACGGTCACCGCGAATGCTACCGTTACCGTGACGACCTCTCCCAGTGGATTTACGGCGACCGGGAGTTTAAACGTGGCGCGGGGCCTGCAAACTGCCACCCTGCTACCACCATCGGATAACAAGGTGCTCGTGGCGTACGGCTCAAACAGTAGCTCGTACACCGACGCAACCGGTTACGTGGGCCTCTCATCGATCGAAGTGTACGATGCTGGCACGGGCACTTTCACTGAGATCGTTGGAGATAGTGGCGCAGGGATATACGGCCACACGGCGACACTATTGCAGAACGGAAATGTCTTGTTAGCCGGGGGCTTTTTGAACTCTGTTTGGGACTACGGACCGAGTGTCTCAGGCAACGGGGCAGGACTCTACGACTCGGCCACTGGTGTATTCAGCGGGACGGGCAACATGACGGCCAACCGCGGAGATCATACAGCGACTTTGCTGGCGGACGGCAAAGTCCTGATTGCCGGAGGGGCCGATCAAGGTGTAACTGGAACGGGCTTGGCCAGCGCCGAACTCTATGATCCAGGCACAGGCACTTTCACACAAACGGGAAGCATGGCCGTGGGGCGCTTCCTGCACACCGCTACGCTGCTGCAAAACGGGAAGGTGCTCATTGTGGGTGGCGCCCTGACGTCTACATCAGACCCGGTTGCCACTGCGGAACTCTACGACCCCGCCACCGGCATTTTCACTATGACCGGCGCGATGGCAACGGCCCGCGAACAACATACGGCAACGCTTCTCGCCGACGGTAGGGTGCTGATCGTCGGTGGCACAACCACCACGGGCACGAGTGCTCCAACCGCAACTGTGGAGGTTTACGACCCATCGACTGGATTGTTTTCGATTACCGGATCAATGGCCGAAGCCCGAATTTTACATACCGCGACGCTGTTACCGAGCGGCAAGGTGCTGGTGGCGGGCGGCGGCGGCGAAAATTCCACTGCGGAGGTCTACGATCCGGCGACTGGCTCTTTCAGCATTACCGGTGGGATGGAGATCGGGCGCTCGGGACACACGGCAACGCTGCTCCCGAACGGGAGCGTATTGGTAGCGGGCGGCGGCGTTTTTGCCGGTCTGGTATCGGCGGAGTTGTATCAATGAATACCAGACGTGTCCGCTTTCGATGGCACCGCCTAGCCATTTACATCTCCGCTCAAGCTGGTGATGATGGGAGCGTGGCGAGGATAATTCAGTTCTACGTGCCAGCCAGTTTCAGGAAGAAGGTGCTGACGCCCGAAGAGCGGCGCGGGAAGCTCATCGCTTTCGTGAAGAAGTCAGCCTGAGCTGTGCGGTGGATTGAGAGTGGAAATCAGAAACGCAAAATTGCGTCCATAGTGGGCGGTTTTGATACAGCAGCCTCGCGTTACTACAACACTGATAGCCCGCTACCAGTAAGGTTTGCACGCAAATGATGTCACCCAGGGTTGTTATATAATCGTGCGCGTTTGGGGTTCCTCAGCGGGTTCCGCGACCAACCCACCCGTGGTCGTGAAAAGCGCACCGTCATGCCACGTCTTTCTTCCTCGGGCAACCAGCCAGCGCTGTCGGCTCAAGCCGTACCCGGCCAAGCCACTCGTGCCGAGTCGGTCGCCTGGTATATGTGGGGTGTGGTCGCAGCTGCAACCTTCTACGTCACTGGTTTCTACTGGGATATTTCCTGGCACCAGACCATCGGCCGCGACAGTTTCCTGAATCCGGCGCACATAACCATCTATCTCTGCGGCATCGTCGGTGGCATCTCCTGCGCCTACATCATCTTCTCGACGACCTTCTCAAAGGACGATGCAGCCGGGGCGTCATCCATCAAAGTGTGGGGCTTTCGTGCACCACTGGGAGCATTCGTGGTGGCCTGGGGTGGAACCGTGATGCTGGCCTCTGCACCCTTCGATAACTGGTGGCACAACGCCTACGGCCTGGACGCAAAACTGAACAGCCCGCCACACTGGGTTCTGACTACGGGGGTGTTCGCGGTTGAGATTGGCGGCATCATCTTGCTTGCCGGCGCCATGAATCGCGGATCGGAGGCAATGCGCAAGAAACTTACCTGGCTGCTTCTCTACTTAGGGGCCACAGTCATCGCGCTTCCGATCGTATTGACGAACAACCGCGTCCTTCAGCACAGCGCCGTGTGTTACGCGGCTGTCTGCGCGCTCACCCCATTTGTGCTGGTGGCGATGGCAAGGGCCTCGAACCGGCGCTGGGCATGTACGACGGTGGCCGCCATGTACACGGCTTACGTCCTGGCGTTTCTCTGGATATTGCCCCTGTTTCCCGGTTCTCCGCGCCTCGGTCCCGTGTTTCAAGATGTGACCCACTTCGTTCCCCCGGCGTTTCCCATGCTCATCATCGTGCCCGCGTTCTTCCTGGATTGCTTGTTCGCCCGCTGGCCGCTTGGAAGCGCCTGGGCAACGTCCGTAGCGGCGGGTGCGGTGTTTCTTGTGGCGCTTGTGGCTGCGCAGTGGCCTTTCGCCGACTTCTTGATGTCTCCCTATGCCCGCAACTGGGTGTTCGGCGCTGATCGTGTGCCGTATTTCACTCCCACCAATTCTCACCTCGGCAGCAACCAATTTAACTATGTGGAGAAGACCGGTCTGGAGTTTTGGGTTGTGATGGCGTTAGCACTGATCTTTGCGGTAGTGGGCTCGCGGCTGGGATTGGCCTCAGGCAACTGGTTACGGCGTGTGCGTCGTTAGAGAGCGAATCGATGCGAACAAGAATGCCACGATCAATAACCGGTAGATCGAAAAGGACGCCATCTTCTATCAGACGCCCGTTTCGTGCCCTTCGGTGTCTCCTCTGCGTATGGGGCCTATGGATTGGAGTTCCAGCGACGGCGCACGTCGGCAGTCCGGATGTCTTTTATGAAGGCGACGCCGGCCCCTATCATCTGTTTGTTGTTGTGCGAGTTCCTCAAGTTATCCCCGGCGTTGCGGAAGTCGAGGTTCGCAGTCCGACGGGGGACGTGGCCGAGGTTCGCATTGTCGCGCTTCGGCTTGCGGGTGGCGAGGCCGAACGGGTCCCCACTTCCGAATTGATTGAGAGGTCCAAACAGGATCCCCATTGGTTCACCGGCAGTCTGTGGTTCATGGAATCGGGAACCATGCAGGTTCGGGTACAGGTATCGGGCACAAAGGGGAAGGGCGAACTGGCAGTGCCGGTGCCTGCCATCGCTCAACGGAAGTTGCCGATGACAAAACCCCTGGCTGCCGGGCTATTTGCCCTGTTGCTGTTGCTCACGCTCGGCGCACTTTCCATCGTCGTGGCTGGAGCTCGTGAAGCCGAGTTGCCCGCGGGTGGAACACCGTCACCCATCGACCAGCGGCGTGCCCGCCGGGTGCTGTTGGTGTCGGGCTTTCTCTTGTTCAGCCTGCTGTGCCTCGGAAAATTATGGTGGAATGCCGAGGACGCAGCGGCAGCGGCACGTGTCTATGCGGCGCCTCGGGTGTCGGCCACTCTCGCAGGAGGCAACCGGCTGGTTCTGAGCATGCAAGCCAATCGCGACGGTGGCGGGACTCTCGATGCCAAGGCCGGTACCGCGTATCTGAGTGACTTGATTCCGGACCATGGCCACCTGATGCACTTGTTTCTAATCCGCGTTCCGGCAATGGACCGCTTCGCACACCTGCATCCGGACAAATCCGGCAATGCACAATTCGACATCGAATTGCCCGCCATGGCCGCAGGCCATTACCAGGTCTTTGCTGACATCGTTCATCAATCGGGCTTCCCGGCCACTATGGTCGGAGAGATTGACCTTCCCGATATCTCCGGCGCGAATGCTGGCGGTGACGATTGCGAGTGGTCGGGCGCTGCGGTTGGCGCTGTGGCCAACCACACTGCCGAATCTCCGCTCCCCGATGGCGGGCGCATGGCGTGGGTTCAACCCGAAACTTCCCTCCAGGCGGGAGTGCCAACTTCCTTTCGCTTTCGGGTGGAAGATCACGATGGAAACTCTGCGCGAGACCTGGAGCTTTACATGGGCATGGCCGGTCACGCTGAGTTTGTGCGATCTGACCTGACCACCTTTGCCCACGTGCATCCCGCGGGCTCGGTCTCGATGGCGGCGGTTGAACTGGCGCAAGCCAGCTTGCTGGAGAGTCTCACCCAGGAGCAGGCCGCGACCACGCCCGCGATGGCGATGTCCGGGCCATTGTCACCGGAAGTATCCTTCCCCTACGGCTTTCCGCGGCCGGGGGAGTACCGGATCTTTGTGCAGGTCAAACGCGCCGGACGAATTGAGACCGGGGTGTTCGATGCCCGAGTGAACTAGGCTTTCCCCTGTCTATCCTCGTCCGTCACGGCTGTGTGGCGGGAGTGTACATATCGTGCATCTGGGCGGTGCGGTAGGTTGCCGTATTGTTGCCCAGATCCAGAGTGCCGGTCCGGTAGGACGATATCGACTGACTGCTCTGGCCGCCGTTTGCGTCGCCCGCCTCGAAATGAAGACCAATTGGTTGTCCTTGCGGGTTAAGCAGTTCCTGGGCGCTGCCGTAGGCAAGGGACTTAATCCCCATATCGAGGTTTTCTTCCAACGTGGCCGTCATGGTGGCTTCATCGACGTACAATAACTGACCGCGACTGTGCTGGTTGGGATTCTGGGCGATACGCGTGTTTCCGTTGTCAAACAGTGAGATGTAAGATGTGCCAAATTCGTATTCCACTTCATGCTGGTGGGAGAACCAGGGATAATTGTCGTTGGCATCCCCGATGATGGTGAAGTCCCCATCCAGCCCCAGCCGCCACAGAATGTTCCCCGTGCCGCTGCCATTGGCGTAGTCGATCTTGATCACCCAGTCCTGGTGGCGGATCGACATTAAAATGTTGCCGTCGGGGGCGAGTTGGGCCGAGTTACTGTGCAGCCAATCGTTGGCAACGGTATTGGGCGGGGTGAGTGGCGGACAACCCTTAAATCCAGCCTCGCAAGTCTCGCCCAGTATGGCTCGCCGCGTGGGGGGCAATTCCGTGGCACAATTGCCGCAAGTCACCGCATTCCACGACCAAACGACTTGGAGCTCTGGGTTCAGAACAATCACTTCGTTGAAAATAATGTCTGAGCCGTGCTGAATATTCTGGCCCAGGATGCGGTCGAGCGATCCGATCATGAGTATGTTTCCGTTCGCCAAGGTCCGGACTTCATGGTCCACGTCGGTGAGCGCCATTTGTCCGGTCGCAACGAGTTGCTCGTTGATGCGGCCGACGTTAGTTTCGACCAGGGTGTTGCCCGCAACATCGATTTCGCGTAGTGGTTGTTTATAAGGATCTGAGTTGACCTCGCCCATGTACCAGAAAAAGCCGCCAGCCACTGGACGGGAAATGAATCCAGGCTGAGCATCGTATGGTTGGTAGTACCAGAGGACCTTCCCAGAGAGGTCGGTTCCGGTCTGGACGATCGGGCTGGATATAAAGGAGTGAACCAGAATCGGTTCTGCCGAGGCCACGGACGGAGCAGGACTGATCACCGAAAAAGCGGGAATACTGACAGAGCCAGGGATCGGACCGGTGGTGAAGCTCTCTGTGGAGGTGTGTCCTACCTTCTGGCTGCCATGAATGATTTCTCCGGTCATGGAGTACTGAGTGCTTGCGTACATGCCGGCAACGTAAAAGTTCATCGTATTGCCATTGCACGGCTTCGGCGGCGTCAGTTGCTGCGCCCCCGTTGCCGTCTTGAATGCCACCAGCATACTGTTGGGAGCCGCACATCCAGTGCTGCTGAACAAGGCGACCAGCGGATTCGCAGTCGGCGAAATCACGACAGGATTGGAGCCGTTTGCAATTGCGGTGGCCACAAAGTTCTGGCTGGTGGTCGCGGTTTTCCCGGTGCTGTTGTTTCTGACCGTGACCTGGACCTGATAGGTTCCCTCTTGCAGAGCAGGATACGCGGGAAAGGTGTTGAGGTAGCCGAAGTCCTGCACCAATGCTAACTGCCCCTGTGGGCCATAGCTGAAAGCGTACATCAACGTCCCGGGATCAGAGTCGCTGGCGGTCGCAGTCCATGTAATCAACGTGCCCACAACCTGAGGCGAGGGCAGCGACGACGACAACTGCACGGTGGGCGTGGCAAAACTTGGGCGGGTCGCTGCCAGTGCCAGCGCAATTCCCAGAATCACTGGAAGACAGGTTCGGTCGATGCTGAATGTTTTCACGGTTGCGTCCTAGACTGCATGCATATGAACAGAAAGTGCCCGGCCAAACCTCAAAGACTGGCGTCCCCGTCGAACAACGAAGGATCCCAGACGTCGGGATCCCGCAAGTCCTGCTGCAAAGTACCGTTCCGGGCGGCATAGAAATAGGACCAGGCTCCCAACTTGCGTCGATAGGGAGCCAATCCGTCAATCACTCGCTGCTTTTCGGGCCTAAAGCCAACCGACTCCAACATATGGATGCCCTCTTCCCGGCATTTCCGAACTCCCCAGGTCAGCATGGGAACGAGTGTTCGGGCGTCGCCGTCCAAGACCTGGAAGTCAACCAACCGGACCCGCTTTAGATTGAATTCAGAGTTGTCACATCGTGAGAAAATTGCGTAGGCGAGAAGCCTGGAATCATCTTCGCTAGTCACAATCCAGGTTGCTCCTTGCTGCAAGGAATAACGGAAATGCCATTGCAGCATCTCGCGTGAGCGGGTGGTCAGGAATCGGTCCGGATAGGCGCGTTGTAACTCCTCCCAGAACCGGTCAAAACGAGCGTCGAAGCCGGAGCAAACGTTAATCTCAGCGCTCTGTTGCAGCCGCCGGTGCGGCCTAAGAGTGTCCCGTATTTTTAAAGCGGCAGCACCGGGATAGGCCAAGAGTTTCGGCCACCCCTTCCGGCTTAGGGCGCAGTCCAGAAAACCAGTGTAGTTCGTGATCCAGAATGACGAGTTTTCCCAGTCTCCGGTGGGCACGCGAGGAATCTGGTTTTTCTCCAGCAGCTTGGCTGAACTCAGATTCGCCGTGGTGCCAAGCAAGTAATCGACCGCTTTCCCCCATTCGAGCAACCGTTCGAAAAGAAGCAGGCCGTGACCTCGGTGCGAGGAATCGAGAGCGAAGGAATAGATGCTGGCACCAATGATTTCCTGACCTTTGAAAGCGTAACTCACGGGGATGTTTCCCAGAAAGCCGACGATTTCTCCGGTGGCGTTCTCCACCACCCACCCGAGCGGCCAATTCGAAAACTTCTTATACACCGGATTGCCGGTCCATAGATGCTCCCATTCCTCCTGGCTCTTGGTTCCCAACCCGTTGCGAGCACACATAGCGGTGATCTGCGAATAGTCGGCGAGTATTGCTTCACGGATTTGAGTGGAAGGCCGCGACTGAACGGGGCGGCCCGTCCCAGTTCCAGTGCTCTCAGGGTGTGGCGACTTCTTCTCCAGTGCTTCCGCGACCATGTTTTCCAAGTCCGCCACGGAGGTGGCCTTCACCAGCAACTCGACTGCTAGCACAACGCCGAACTCGCGCGTCAACTGTTCCTGCAAGTCCATCGTCATCAGCGAATCAATACCCAATGACTCGGGTGAGGCATCGGGCTTGATCTCATTCAGCGCACGCCCAGTGACGCGGGCGAGCAGAGATTGCAACCTCGTCGTAAGCGGTGCCTGCTCAGTTGATTGGGCGAAAGATTTCGGTGGGATCACGGCGACCGCAGACTTCACTTGCTGCGCTTGTCCCGCACCGTTGTCAGAGGTCCACCAACACGTCTGGCGCTGCCAGGGATAGGACGGCAAGTCAAGGTGAGCCACTGTTCCCGGATAGATGTTTTGCCAAGCCAACGGGTATCCCAATTGGTATAACTGGCCTGCCAGCCTGAGCATCGTTAGTCTCGGAGTTTCTGAAGATGAGAAGCCGGAGAGCACAGCGCCATTTCTGGGAAGTGGAGCCAGCGCGGTCAGGAGCTTGTCGCAGGTCAAGTCAAGAAAGTCGTCGCCGGCAGCCTTCAGTTCCTCCAGTTTTAAGTCCGTGGTACTCACCACCCGATGCGGACGAATTCCCCAACGGTGAAGGACCGCGAGCAAGCTCTCCACTGCGCTCTTTCCTTCAGGCGCAACCTCGATCCCGAACTCGCGGGCGGCGGCGCATGCCTCGGCGTCGAACCCTGCAGTAGCGGAGGTGACAGCGACCAACTTGCGCATCGCGCCTGCCTTCGAAATCTCACGGGGCGGGTGTTGCAGCCACCACTCCATCGACAGCCCGACCTCGGCAGGCGACTCGCCGGTGAAAGCGGCCCGGTATTCATGGTGGGTCCTGCGCCGCGCCGCCGCCCGGCATATTGCGACGGCTCTGCCAACGTCAGCCCGGTCGAACAGCCGGCTAAAGTCGCGCACCATGATGCGCAATGCTTCCGGATGGCGAGCGGAGACAGGAACCATCAGACTGGGGCTGGTCGCCTGAAAACTGACGTCTTCTGGAACCGGGGCGGGGCTGGTGACGCACACATGAGCGTAAGTCCCCCCCAGGCCGAAACTGCTGACACCAGCAAGGCGCGGCGACGCATGCGGGGTCCACGGTTCGGTCTGCATCTGCACCGTGAGGCCAAGCTTTTCAAGGCTGACATGGGGATTGGGCGTTTCGGGAAACAAACTGGGAACAAACTGGCCCCGCGAAACCATCAGAGCGACCTTGAGCAAACCCGCAATTCCGGCCGCGGTTTCCAAGTGTCCGAAATTAGTCTTGACCGAACCGATGCGGCACAGTCCGTTACCATTGCGTCCACTGCCGAATACTTTACCGAGCGCGCTGGCTTCGATGGCATCACCGAGCACGGTTCCCGTGCCATGCGCCTCAACATAATCGGCTTGCATCGGGTTCATACCGCTCGAGCGCCAGGCAGTAAGCATGACTTTTTCTTCACCCCAACTACCGGGGGCGGTCAATCCGTTTCGGCGTCCGCTTTGATTGACCGCACTGCCACGGAGTACAGCGTAGATGCGGTCGCCATCGGCGATTGCCTCATCGAGCCGCTTCAGCACAACAAATCCTGAACCTTCGCCGCGCACATAGCCGTCGGCAGCGGCGTCAAAGGCACGGCAGCGCCCGGTGGGAGAGAGCGCCCCAGCTTTCCCGAGAGAAATACTGAGCGGTGGCGAAAGCAGTGCATTGACCCCGCCTGCGAGGGCCAACGTGGCGTCACCGCACTCGAGGCTACGGCAGGCGAGGTGGACCGCGACCAGCGATGACGAACAGGCAGTATCTACCGCCAGACTGGGCCCGCGGAGATCAAAAAAGTACGGAATCCTGTCGGCGGCGATGGAAAGAAAGTTGCCGGTTGCGTAGTGAGCGCCGATCTCGTCCCAGCGCTCCACACACATGCGGCCGTAATCACCAGGGCCGATGCCGACATAAACGGCAGTGTTTGAGCCTGCCAGGCGGTCCATGGGTAATCCCGCATCTTCGAAGGCCTCATATGCGGTCTCGAGCAAAAGCCGCTGTTGCGGATCCATGCTCGCAGCCTCGCGCGGTGAGATTCCGAAAAATGCGCAGTCAAATTCTTTGATCCCGGTGAGGAACCCTCCGAACTTGCTCGTGATCTTACCTGGGGCCGATGGATCTGCGTTGAACAGCGCGTCGGGATCCCAGCGCTCCTTCGGGACTGTGCTGACGGCACTGCGGCCTTGGCGCAATAGTTCCCAGAACTCGTCCAAACCGGTAGCGCCGGGGAAACGACAGGAAGCCCCGATAATCGCGATCGGTTCCAAGTCAGGACTCCTCGTCTGTGAGCCGGATGGATTGATTCACTGCCAGCGCGGAGCGAAAAACAAGAAGCAGACGCGCCGTCGCCATGGACATTCCTAAGCCGCCTTGCGCAGCTTGGCCATTGCCTCTGGGCTCGGGTGATAGGTGTTCCACACCAAACCGGTCCAGGCCAGAAGACGGATGATCGTCCCGCTGAAGTCGGGTTCCCACCAGGCCATCCCATGACGCGCCGCGCTGGGGAAAGCGTGGTGATTGTTTTGTAATCCCTCACCGAAAGTAAACACCGCCACCCAATAGTTGTTGGCGCTGTGGTCGTGAGTCTCGAAGCGTTTCGATCCGAAGTAATGGCACACTGAGCCTACGCACCAGCTCGCCTGGTTCACCACGAAGCAGCGCACCAATCCTCCCCACAGAAAACCGAGCGCTGCGCCCGTCCAACTCCGCGTCAGCAGCCCAGCCACGACAGCGGGCAAGGCAAAGCCGGTGAAAACCCACAGCAGATAGGTTCGATGAACCCAAAATAAGCTTCGGTCACCGACCAGATCACGGGAAAAGCTCCAGTCGGCCGCATTCTCGGTAAACATCCATTCAATATGGGCGTGCCACAGCCCGTCTAACATTCCCATCAATTTGTTACCGTAAATGTGTGGGGAATGCGGATCGCCGGGCCGGTCGCTGAAGGCATGATGTTTGCGATGAATCGTCACCCAGGAAAGAAGCGGCCCCTGCGCCGCCATTGAGCCAAGAACTGCCAGCGCCAATTTCGTACGGGGCCCCGCATCGAAAGTCCGATGCGCGAAATAGCGATGTAATCCAATCGTCATTCCTCCCATAGTCAGGAGGTACATACCGGTAAAACTCAGAATCTCAGTTTTCCCCAGCCCATTGCGGAACGCCAGGTAAACCGCCAGGAAAGTCCCGAGAATGGGCAGGACCATGACCAGGAAAGCCAACGCACGCTGCAACCGCAGAGCCCGGTTGGCGACGGCGCCACCAGCGGGGATTCGCGCAGTTGACGCTCCAGCTTCATTCATGCCTGACCTCCTCTCCTGCCGCGCTGGGAGTCGTTCTGAGTTACCAATTAGCCTGTTCCGGCACCATCGCGTTGGAACTGACGGTGACGTCTGCGGAAGAGTTGCTCAGATGCTTGGCCAGCAGTGCGATGGTAGGGAAATCCCAGGCGACGACCTCGGAAACTTTTTGTCCCAGAAACTTCTCCAAGTCGCTGGACAGTCCGAATAACTGGATCGAATCCAGACCGAAGTCGGCGAGCGGGCGAGCCACATCCACATCCTCGGGTTTGACCTTGGCGAGGCCGGCAATTCGGTCTACCAGCCACTGCTGAATGCTCGATTCCGTCAGAGGCCCGGAGTGAAGACTCACTTCCTGCTGCTTTTTGTTTCCCAATTTCCCAAATAACTTCATTGATGGGACCGCTCCTTTCATCTATCGATCGAAAGATCAACCCGCCTGTCAGGCTGCGACCATTAACTTTTGCTTCAAAGCCTGTTCTGACGGGCGTTTCAAATCCCACGCCAGATGCATCATTTTCAGTAGCCGGATGACGTAAGCATGAAGGTCAACCTGCCACCATTCCAAACCGTGGAATGCAGAACTGGGAAAGGAATGATGGTTGTTGTGCCAGCCCTCGCCGAACACCGCAATCGCCATGATTGGATTGTTGCGGCTTAAATCATTACTGCGATAGGGGCGAGTCCCGAACAGGTGGCAAATCGAATTCACACTCCACGTCGAATGATGGCCCAATGCGATGCGAATCAGGCCTCCCCAGAGCAACCCATCTCCTGCGCCGCGCCATCCCCCGATCAACCACGCCCCCAGGGCTGCAGGAATCGCCAACCCCAATAACACCCAGACGAAGTAGTAGCGGTTGATTTTCATGATCATCCGGTCTTTCACCAGTTCCGGAACGTAGTGCACCCAGTCATGGACCTCCGACTGAAACATCCAGCCGGTGTGTGCGTGCCAGGCGCCCTTGAGGGTATTGATCACACCGGGCGCGTGCAGGTGCGGTGAATGCGGATCGCCCTGATGATCGCTGAAGGTGTGATGGCGGCGATGGGTGGCCGCCCAGGTCACGATCGGTCCTTGCGCCGCCATCGATCCCAGTATGGCAAAAATCGCCTTGATGGGTCGGGTCGTCTGAAATGCACGATGGGAGAAATGGCGATGGTAGCCCAATCCAATCCCGATATGGCTGAGCCAGTACATGCCCAGCAGCAACAAAACTTCCACCCTGCCGACAGCCGAACGCAGGAGCAATACGATGCCCGCGATGAGGGCAAGAAATGGGATGACAACTACCCAAAGTGCGATGCGTTGTTCGAGTATTCGGGCGTCGTTGGTAGGTGTGCTGACGCCGCGGAGTACAGCGGAGTGTGGAGCAGCACTCAGCGTTTCCATAGAACCTTCCAGTGTTAGATTTGGCTTTCAGTTCAAGGTGGATGAACCAGGTCTTACGCGTCCAAAAACTTCTATTACCGTTGAAAATGAGAACTGTACAGGCGGTCTTACTTGCGGTCGTGCCCCAACTGGTCGCATACTGTACCGTCGCTGCCCGCTTAGAGCAATCGAACTTTGTTATAGGAGTCGAAAGTCTCTATCCGATGGTCTCTTTTCTCCCTCTCCGGGGTCCTCTGCATGCTCACCAAAGTGCACTCTTGGTGGAGGTGCGGACGTGATAAATTCGGATCGCTGTTTGTGTCTGGCAACAGTGGCAACAGTTTTTCCCGATTACGGATAGACCTCTTCGCAGGCGCTCAAACACTTCTCGACCTATACCAATGGCCCTGACTTCGCCCATGGTGCATCTCGACCGCAGTGCATCCATCACAGTGGTGGGCATTCTCCAGGCTCGCGCACAGCAGCAGCGTGACCAGCGCATCTACACCTTCCTGCGCGGGGAGGAGACAGAATCATTGACCTTTGGGGGGTTGGATTTACGTGTGCGCTCTCTGGCTGCCGTCCTGGCCAAGTCCTGTAATTCCGGTGATCGCGTGCTCCTTTTGTACCCGCCGGGGTTGGATTACGTCGTGGCCCTTTATGCCTGCATGTATGCTGGAGTGATTGCGGTTCCGGCCTACCTGCCGCGTCCCAACCGGCCCCTATCGCGTTTGGAATCCATCATCGCCGATGCTCAGCCGGCGCTGGCGCTCACCAGCGGTGAAATTCTTAATTCGCCGCGCAGTGTCTTCCGCCAGCAAAGCAGTCCGGCCGCGCAGTTGCGCGCCTTGGCCACGGATGATGTGCCCCTGGCTCCGGCTTTCGAACCTGACGATGGCATCTCTCCCGAAACGCCTGTCATCCTGCAATACACCTCCGGTTCAACCGCTTCACCGAGAGGAGTGATCCTGGCGCACGCCAACATCGTGCACAACACTGCCATGATCCAGCAGAACTTTCCTCTTGGCCCGGAGAGCTCAACCGTTTTCTGGCTCCCGCCCTATCACGACATGGGCCTGATCGGCGGAATCTTGCAGCCGCTCTGTACCGGGTTTCCAGTCACCTTGATGTCGCCGGTAGCGTTCTTGCAGCGGCCGGTGCGGTGGCTCGAGGCGATTTCCCGCTTTCATGCCACTTGCAGCGGAGGCCCGAACTTTGCCTACGATCTCTGCGTTCGCGGAGTCAGCGAGGAAGAAAAAGACGGACTGGACCTAAGTAGCTGGAGCGTGGCTTTTTCAGGAGCGGAGCCCATCCGCAAGGAGACTCTGGAAGAATTTTCGGCTGCCTTCGCAGGCTGCGGATTCCGGCGGAGTAGCCTGCATCCTTGTTATGGTCTGGCGGAGGCCACGCTGATGGCCACGGGAATCGACCCGGCCGAAGGGTTGAAGTTCAAGACTGTTTCACGCAGCGCCATGGAACAGAATCGCGTCGAGCCCGCAGCAGAGAATGATGACTACACATTAGTCAGTTGCGGGCGTGCCGCCGGCTGTCAGGATGTTCGAATCGTAGATCCGGCGAGCTGCGAACCCCTGGCTCCAGGCTGTATAGGAGAAGTCTGGATCGCGGGCCCAAACGTTGCGCTGGGTTATTGGGGACGGCCAGAAAAAACCGAAGAAACCTTTCGGGCCGTGCTCGCCGGCGGCGACGGACCATTTCTTCGAACCGGCGACCTGGGTTTCATGAGGGATGGCGAGCTTTATATCACCGGACGCCTCAAGGATCTCATCATTATCCACGGGCAGAACCACTACCCGCATGACATCGAATTCACCGCCCAGCGCAGTCATCCGGATTTGAAGCCGTCAAGCACTGCGGCGTTTTCGGTGTCGCGAGACGGCTTCGAGCGGCTGGTGATCGTGCAGGAACTCAACCTTCGCCATGCCGCGGAAAATGAACAGGACGTCATTGCGAACATCGCCCGTGCCGTCAGCGAAACCCACGATATTCGCGTGGACGAAGTGATCGTCGTCCGGGTGGGCTCCATCCCGCGAACGACCAGCGGCAAAATTCAGCGATACCTTTGCCGCACCGCGTATCTTGCGGGAAACCTGACCAGCGATAAATAAATCCCTGACCTCCTGGCTTTCGGCTTATTCCATTGACTCTATCCCGGCATTGACCCGCATGAACCATCCTGCTTCGGCGTCATACCAGGGCCAGGGAAACATGGGATCTACCAGCAGGTAATGGCTCTGAATGGTGTTGATGTAGTCGAGGACCCTGGTTTTGTCGTGCGCGAGCAATGCCGCATAGGAAACAACTACCCACGGAAATCTGTCCTGCGAATTGAAAGATAGGTCTACCCAGGCCGGCCAAGCCTGGTTGAAAGCCGCATATACAATTCTGGATCGAGAACTCAAGGGAGCGGTCACGCCCTGAATCATGGGGTAGAGTTGCGCCACTGAATCCGGATACCAGATCTTGAGGTTGGGGGGCATCCGACCCGGCATGCGGACGATACAAGCCGCTATTCTGGATGTAGAGTACGCTCTGGATCCCAGCCTCGATGGCATAGGCATGGGC
>Ga0070733_10001871_pt1 | contig 15432 bp, 7 predicted proteins | sample Coa_R1_9_FD_66450 | JGI IMG/M metagenome (GOLD analysis project Ga0070733, IMG submission 66450) | Surface soil microbial communities from Centralia Pennsylvania, which are recovering from an underground coalmine fire - Coalmine... | ecosystem: Environmental > Terrestrial > Soil > Unclassified ... | reverse complement strand
TAACCGTCGCGGCTTGAGCTCCCAATGCCGTCGGAGTGAAGGTCAGATTCACAATGCAGGTCAATCCTGCGGCCACCGTCGATCCGTTGGTGCAGGTCGTTCCTCCTGCTATCGCAAACTGGTTGGCGTTAGCCCCACCCAGCGCCACCGTGGTCAGATGCAGCGTGTCGGTCCCGCCGTTGGTTAATGTTAGAACTTGCGTTGCGCTGGTGGTGTTCTCTCGCTGGTTCCCAAAGGCCACCGGACTGGGCGTAGGCGTCACTTGTGGAAATACCCCCGTCCCGGTCAGGTTCAGCACTTGCGTCGTCGGGCTGGCATCGTCCGTGATCGTAGCGGAAGCGGTCCTGGATCCCAGAGCCGACGGTGTAAATGTCGCTGCGATGGTGCAAGATGCGCCTGCCGCCACCGTTCCAACTGTCCGGCAGTCGGTCCCGCTCGCTGGTGTTGCCAGGGCATAGTCCGCCGAATTGGTTCCCCCCAGCGCAACGTTCGAAATTGTGAGCGGGCCAGTTCCGTTGTTAGTGAGTATTGATGTGGATTGCGCGCTGGTCGTATTTTGCCGCTGATTTCCAAAAGGAATGGTCGCGGGGTTAAGGCTCACTCCGGGCTGCGTCCCTGTTCCCGAGAGGTTTATCACCTGTGATGTCGGAGTGGCATTGTCGGTCAAAGTGATTGTTGCGGTCAGGCTCCCCGTCGCAGCGGGAGTAAATGTAGCCGCGACAACGCAACTGGAGCCGGCAATAACGGTTCCCACAGTGCGGCAATCAGTCCCGACGGACGGCGTTACTTGAACAAATGAACCTGGGTTCGCGCCGCCCAACAGTACGCTCGAAATGGTCAGCGACGCATTGCCGTTATTCGTCAGCGTCACGGATTGCTGCGGACTGGATACGCCCGTATTCTCGTTCGGAAAAGAAATCGAATTCGAATTGAAACCTACGATTGGTTGCGCGGCGGTACCATTCAAGACCACGACATGCGGGCTATTCGGGTCTGAGGCGGCGAACGTGAGGTTGGCCGTCCTGCTTACTCCGCCGGCGGATGCGGGCTGGAAGATCACATTGATCGTGCAGGAGCCGGTGGACGCGGGCAAAACTGCCCCGGTACACGTGTTTGTTCCGAATGAGAAGTCGCTTGCGTTGGTGCCCGTGATTGTTGCCGCGGTCCCTGAAATTGTAACAACGGACGGGCTGAAATTATTGACAGTGATCGGTGTAGGACTGCTTGCTGTGCCCACATTTTGGCTGGGAAAATTCAGTGGGTTGGGGCTGGGGAAGACGACCAGATTCACGGCCGTGCCGCTCAAATTAACTGGATGCGCGCCAAACACATTGTCGCTAATGGTGAGAACGGCCACGCGTGGATTGCTGGTGGCCGTCGGAGAAAACGTGATGTTGGCAATGCACGACCCGGTCAGTGCAGGGATTTGTGCTCCGACAGTGCACGTAGTGCCTGCGGCGATAGCATACTCTGCGGCATTCGCGCCGCTGAAGCCGACTGCCGTCAGCATGACCGGACCATTCGAGGTGTTCTTCAACTGGACGGCCTGAGATCCGCTGGTTGTTCCGATTTGCTGCGATGAATAAGTGAGTGTCGTGGGGGAAACCGCGACCGTGCCGGCGACTCCGGTACCATTCAAGACAACCGTTTGCGGCGCAATGGGCGGAGTTGGAGTTACGGTCAACAACCCCGTGCGCGCCCCAGGAGCAGAGGGTGTGAACGCGATTTCGATCGTGCAATTCGATCCTGGCGCGACCGAGAAACAGGAAATAAACGATGGGAACGAGAAGTCATCTCCATTTGTGCCCGTTAAAGTTTCTTTCGAAATGGTGAGAACGTTGTCACCCGTATTGGACACCGTGACAAACATGGATCCGCTCTGCGTGTTCACAATCTGCGCCGGGAAGTTTAGCGGCGAAGGCGCCAGGCCCATCACCGGCCCGGTTGCTGTTCCATTGAGAGTCAGCGTGACCGGGCCACCAGCGGAAAGCGTGTACACCAATTGAGCGGTACGGCTCCCTCGAGCCGTGGGATTGAAATTAATGCTGACCTGACATGAGGATGAGCCGCTCGAAATCACAAACCCAGTTGTACATGTAGAAAACCCGACGCTGAAATCAGAAGCGTTGGTTCCCGTGACCGAGGGAGTGTTCGTAACGGTAACCGAGCTTCCGGTTCCGTTGGTAAGAAACGCAGATATGGGTGATGTAAATCCGCCCAGGGGAGTGGATGGAAATGTCACGGGGTTGGGGGAAAACGCCACCACAGTGCTGCCTGTGCCAGTCAAATTCACAATGAGGGGATTTGGGAAGCCCGTTGGGCCCGAATACGGGATTTGCATTTGACCCGACCGGGCTCCAACGGCAGCGGGACCAAACTCCGTAAACGCAATGGAACAAGTACCGCCGAAGGCAGCGATCGTCCCGCAACTCTGGGGAAATGAAAAACTGAAATCGCCAGGGTCAGCGCCGGCGAACGTGATTGCGCCGGTGACCATCGGCGTATTGGTATTGTTCGTGACCGTAAAATTCGGGGCTGTGCTCGAGGCGCCCACTGCCACCGAACCATAGTCGAAGCTGGCGGGAACAACCGTTATTCCGCTGATGATGGATTGGCCGCTTAAGCTGACAGTGCTAAGAGTGTTGGGGTTATTCATACTATTGCTGGTGATATCCAGACTGGCAGAGAGGAAACCTACATCTGCGAGCGCGGGAGCGAATGCAATATTGAATGTGCATGTATTTCCGGGCCCCGGGGCGGGTGGAACTGGCGAGCCGACCGTGCAAGTTGATCCCGATGTGGTGAAATCCCCTGGATTGCTGCCCACGACCGAAATATTGGATAGCATCAACGGCGCGTTTCCAGTATTCGTTAGCGTGACGGTTTGCGGCGCGCTGGTCGTACCCACCGGTTGCGGATTGGCGAAGGATATAAATGTTGGAGACAGAGAAATTTGTGGAGTTAAAACACCAGTCCCAATCAAATTCACTACTTGAGTCCCACCAGCGCTGGGCACAAATGTCAACGTGGCGGTTTTTGGTCCCGTCGATGCGGGCGCCAATGTGATGGAAATTGCACAAGTCCCTCCGGACCCGAGCACCTTTGCCCCGGTTAGGCATGTGGTCGCAGCCTTGTTGGAAATTACAAATTCGGTGGAGTTTGTCCCGGTCAGATTTCCGCCGGTGGTAATTGTAATTTGGCTGGCTCCGCCATTGATCAGGAACACCGAACGGGGGGCGCTGGTTTGTCCGACGGTTTGGTTTCCAAAATCGAGCGTGGATGTCGAAACGGTGATTGCCGGGGGTTCGCCAACGCCACTGAGGGCGACGTTGCGGGGACTGCCGGGCCCATCGTCGGTGAATACCAACGTAGCGTTTGCTGCGCCGGTCGCAGTTGGAGCGAAAACGACATCTGCGACGCACGAGGCGCCGGCTTTAACCGTTCCTCCGCTGATGCAATTCGTCGTGGCCGCCAAAGTGAAAACCGCGCTGCCAGTCGATACGGTCGAAATATGCAAGTCGGCAGTCGAAAGATTGGAGAGAATTACCCTCTGCGGCAGGCTCGTGGTCCCGGTAATCTGCCCTCCATAGGTCAGGGACGATTTGGACAAAAGGATGGGGCCGGGGATCCCGGTGCCCGTCAGGTTGGCAACAAGTGGGCTCCCCGGCGCGCCTGTATAACTGACCGTCCCCGTGGCGGAACGCGGTCCAAGAGCCGACGGGGTAAACGTTGCGTCAATCGGACAACTCGAATTCGCAGGAACCACGCCCCCAGGCGCGCAACTTGCGTTCAGGGTAGATGTAAAATCCGAAGGGTTAGTCCCGCCAAGCACGATGCTTGAAACTGTGATAGCGCCGCTCGTTGCGTTGTAGAGCAAGTCGCTGCCCGAGGTGGTGAATCCCACGAATTGATTGCCGAAATTAGGATTCGTGTTGGCCAAACTTACGCCCACGAGTCCATTTCCGGTCAGGTTTACAACGATCGGACTGCCGGCAAATCCCGTGTAAGCGAACGAGATAGTGGCAGCGCGTGGTCCGGCGGCCACAGGCAAGAATTTGGCTTCGACGAGGCAAGTATTGCCGGGTTGTAACACCACAAGGTTTTGGCAGGTCGTGTTCGCCAATGTGATGGGGAAGTCTCCGGGGTTGGCGCCTCCTTCTGTGGCCGCCGGGTTGCCCAATGTAATTGCAACGCCCGAACCATTAATCAGGGTAAAGTCACCCGCAAAAGTCGCCACGCCAACAATTTGTGAACCGAAATTAATTGCGGTCGGCTGGACAATAACCTCTGCCACGCCTGTGCCGGTTAATGGCAGTATCTGTGGACTCCCGGCTGCGTCACTGTTAATCAACATGGAGGCGCTGCGCGCTCCAGCAGCCACTGGGATAAATGATATCGAGACAAAACACGCTCCGCCGGGAGCCAGTGTCACGATGCATGAGGAGGTAGTGAACTCCGAAGCGTTGGTCCCGCTGAATTGAATGCTGCTGATATGAAGCGGTACTCCGCCGGTGTTCGTTATCATGACGCTGTTAAAGGTCGGATAATTGAGCGGTGAATTCCCAAAATTAATTGAAGTCCTGTTCAGGCTGATTTCGGGTACGGACCCTATCCCTGAAACGGACATGGTATGCGGACTGCCCGCACCGGTGTCGTCTACAGAAACCATCGCGGTGCGCAAGTCCTGCGCGGTCGGAGAAAACGTCACATGGATGATGCAAGAAGCGCCATTGGCAAGTGCTGCGGGAAGCGTCCCACAAGTGCTCGTTTGCGCGAAGTCGCCCGGATTTGTACCCGTTAGTGAAATGGTATTGACGGTAATCGTCGCTCCGGAATAATTGCTGAGGGTGACCGGTTCAGTGAAACTGGTTTGTCCAATGCCAAAGGTTCCGAAGGAAAATGCCGATGGGAACAAGGTAACCGTGGTTGGATTCGTCGGCGAAATTTCGGCCACAAACGCGTTCCCGGTGCTGTTCAATAGCCCAGATTGGAAGGCCCCCAGGACAGGAAAGTTGGGTGAATTCGTGACTCCGGCGATGGAGGCGTTGCCCGTCGCGGGATCGACAGCGATTCCTTCTGCTTGATCCGTTCCTATTCCACCCAGGTAGGTTGAATAATCGAATGCGCTCCCTGCTCCATTGATCCGCGTGATAAACGCGTTCTTGGTTCCCGCCAGCGCGGCCTGCATCGGATTGACCAGATTGAAGGCGGTGGACTGCGTCACGCCCGTGACGTATGCGTTCGGCGGCGTGGCTCCATCGATACCAATCCCAGTTGCGAAATCATTACTCTCGCCGCCAAGAAGGGTGGAGTACACCAATCCAGCACCGGTAGGATTGAATTTGGTAATGAACGCGTGCATTACTCCGGTGCCGCCAAACGTGCTTTGCGCCGGGCCTTGCAGAGGGAATGTGTTCGAAGTTGTTTGGCCGGTCACATAGGCGTCAAAGCTGGAATCAACAACGATACCGTTCCCGGCCGAAGTGTCATTTGTCCCTCTTAAATACGTGGAGTACTCGATTGCTGAACTGGCGGGATTAAATCTAGTAACAAAAGCATTTTGCGATCCACTTAACGTGGATTGGAATCCACCGGTCACCCCGGGGAAATCACTGGAACTCGTTTGACCGGTTATGTAAGCCCTATGAGTGCTATCAACTGCAACGGCATTGGCCACATCCAAACCGCTGCCGCCGAGATACGTTGAGTTGAGCAGCTGTCCTGACGGATTGAATTCACCAACGAACGCATTCTGGAAACCATTAAGAGTTCCCTGCAGTGGATTGAGTGTTGGAAAATTGGGTGAAGTTGTGTCGCCCACAACGTAAACATTGCCAACGGGCTCCACGAAAATGCCATTTCCGTGATTGTCGTCGCTCGAGTTGCGCCCACCGTAAAAGGTCGAAAACACAAGCATCGTGCCATCGCTTGAAAGCCTTAAGACGTACGCGCTCTCAAAGGGTGCGCCAAAAGTCGCCTGGAACGGATTTACGGTCGGAAAATTCGGCGCCCCTGTTGTCCCCACGACGTAAGCGCTGCCGGTTCCGTCCACGCCGATACCGCTGCCGCCATCCCCAGAGTTGAATGAGGCGCCTCCAATAATGTCGGAGAAGATCAACAGGTTTCCCGCGGGATTAAACTTGGTTACGAAAGTGTCGATGAAAAAAAAGAGTTGCTCTTTTGCCGGAAACAACACAGTTCCCGGAAAATCAACTGAGGTCGTCTGCCCCGTGACATATGTACCCGTCGCATCCTTTGCGATCGCGTTGGCAAGATCTCCAGCTAGACCGCTTCCGCCCAGATACGAGGCGTGAACCAATGTCGGATCAATGACCAATGGCTTCCCGGTGTCATAAGGGGCCACTTCAAAACCGATTCGATTCTCCGACTTCAAAACATACCGGCCCGCAACTTCGCGGCGGGATCCGTTTTCCATCTGATAGATTCCCGGCCGCAGCAGCCGCACTTCTCCTGCATCCGTGCCAAGAATCAGATTTCCTTGTGCATCAAGATGCAAGCCGCTTGCGCCTTGCACTTCAAATTGAATCTGGTTGGGATCGGCGCCGGGCGCCAGGACGAAATCGGATTCAATTCGCTGCTGGTTTCCGTAGTAAGTTAAATCGATTCCGGGATAAAGATCATGGTAATTCACCTTCGCAAAATTGCTGACGTTGGTTTGCCACTTCTTTGGATCATTTCCGATGAAGTAGTTTGTTTTTCCCGGCAGCGCATCGAGCCCTTCCACCCGTACATTCGAGTTGGCGCCCAACATTTTCAGCCATAGGACAGCCTCTTGGCGCGGGGCACTCGGGCCGTCCGGGGCGCAGACGCTGTTGCCCTTCCCTTTCAACCCGCAATCTTCGCCCTCTGCCTTTTGCCAAAGAGCCAGGACAGCTTCGTCAGCCGTAAGGAACAGGTTGTACCCCGCGCCTCTGGAAATGAATTCCACGCGGTTGTCGCTCTGCCCCTTGTTTTTCTCAAACGTCAGAGGAAGGCTTGGGTAGGAGGCGCGGGCGAGTGCGGAAGTCGCGGGTGCCGTGCTGGTCTGGGCCGCTTCCTGCGGGTTCGTAGGGACCTTTTGACTTTCGCTTCTTTTCGATTGGGCGATCCCTGGTGAGGATATGCACAAAATGAATATTGCAAATGAGAGGATTTTTTTCATGGCTGGACTGGGCCTCCACGACTGAAAAAATGTTCCGGTAAATCTTTGCATTTCGCGGGTTCTTCCCGCCTATAACTTCAAACGGCGCCGAAATCCTCGAGAGAAAAACACGACGGACGGAGGAGACTCAAATTTTCTCTGGGAAATGCAAGAATGCAGGCTCACGTCCGGTACCTCTCGCAAACCCGGTAAATAATCCAGGCTTGATACTCAAATCGCCAACAGCCGAGGGCGGGACCTTGGCGATTATCCCCTAATGCCGCGTTTCTATATCACGAATGGCTGTGGAAAGGTAGAAATAGTCAGGGTCAACTGCCAAATATCGGGCAACTCCATTTCCAATGCCCATCGGCGTGAGATCAGAGGTGATCTTATGGATGTCGCAGCAAGGGAGACAGGAAGATCGGATGGCCGCCGCCGAGAGTAGCTTGGACGACGTCGCGTGCAGCCTCCAAGCCATTTTCGCCGTTGCAGAAGAGGACCAGTCCATTGCCGGTCTTGCGCGATGCGATTACCAAGGCGGAAAATCCCGGGTGTCCCGACCAGTTAAAAAAATATGAATCTCCGGCCGATTGTTCGAGTCCCCAGCCCATGCCCCACGAAAATGAGTTGGCGCTGTCCACCGTTACGGTCGGGTTCAGCATGAGGGAGACGACCCCTTCGTGGAGCCGTTGGCGTGGGGAACTCGCCACGACCATGCACACAAAACGCGCGTAATCGGCGACCGTTGTGTACAGTGTCATCGGCCCGATCGCCCGGCGATAATGATTGGGGGGAACCGGATGGCCGCCCCGTTCGTACCCCGTTGCGATGGAAGCCTCATACTCGGGTCGCCAGACATAGCTGCTATGGGTCATTGCGAAGGGTCCAAGTACGGAGCGCGAAACGAGGGAGTCAAATGGCTGCCCCGTGAGTTGTTCAGCGGCACGCTGAAGGTAGACTTCGCCCTCGCCTGAGTAAGACCACCTCTCCCCGGGGTTAAACAACAGGCGCAAATGATCGTTTAATACCCAATTCGGCATTCCAGACGTGTGGTTCAACAGGCGGATGCCGGTGATTTGCTGGAAGCGGATATCGGTGATTTGATCCGTTTGGACCGGCGATGGGTCGGCCAAAAAAGGGTTCGCGATGCGGCGATATGGCAATGGAAAATATTGAGTCACGGGTGCGCCAAGGTCCAGGCGGCCTTCGGCAGCAAGCTCAAGCATTGCATATGCAAAGATTGGCTCGCTCAGCGATCCTGCCTCAAAAATGGTATTTTCAGTAATAGGAGCCTTGGACTCTTCGTCTCTCACACCGTACACTTCGATTCCCGCCACATGACCCTGCTGAATTAATGCCACAGCCAAACCGTGAACTTTATATTTGGTTCCAGCCTCCTGTACGGCGCGATGAAAGGTAGCCGAAATCTGGTTTGGTTCATTACGGATTCGTTGCGCGCCGCCGCTATTGCTCACTACCATCGCTACGGCAAGCAGAAGGCAGCCGATTCGCGAAAATAAGTGGACTTCTCCCTGAAGGTGTCGCATAGCCATTTTGCGGGATGAAGCATAGCAGACGCCGGGGCCGTTCTGGTATTCGCTTACGATTCAAGCTTGAAGATTCGCTCCATCAGCAGCCATTTCTCTCCCGGGCGCGCGTTGGCCAGCGGTTGCTGAAATTTCCACATCAATTGCTCCCACTCGCGCACCTTTGGATCTCTGGAGTCGGATTTGGCTTTGGCCTCGAACGAAAATCGTTCGTTTACCTCGAGGATCATGAACAGGCGCGTGCCCAGCAAATAAATCTCCAGATCTTCGATGCCGGATTCATGGATGTTTTGGGTAATCTCGGGCCATATCTTTTCGTGATGGCGTTTGTATTCGGCGATCAGCTCAGGGTCGTCCTTCAGGTCCAGCGTCAGGCAGTAGCGCCGGTTCATCGCTTTTCAAACCTCCATGGCCGGTATTGGAGCGGCGGCGCCAGCAGGTTTGTAGCCGGAAACCGCAAAATAAAAAATGTAGATGTAACAGATCAAGGGAACAATGAAGGCGCGCTGAATGTTGGAGGTGTCGGAAATTTTACCCATAAGCGCGGGGAAAATCGCCCCTCCCAGAATGGCCATCACCAACAATGAGGATCCGCGTTTGGTCAGCGGGCCCAGATTCTTGATGCTCAATGCAAAAATTGTCGGGAACATGATGGAATGAAAGAAGCCGATTAGAACAACGCCCCAGATGGGAATCAACCCGGTGGTAAACAGGGCGATGCCCGCGCACACCAGGCATGCGACAGCGAAAATGGCCAGCAGACGCGGCGCCGGAACATGCTTCATGATGGCCGACCCGGCGAATCGGCCCACCATGAATCCAACCAAGTGATAGAAAAGAAATGCGGCAGCAGGCTTCTCGCTCGTCCCCGGAACGTTGTGCTGGGCAAATCGAATCACAAAGCTGGCCACGCCCACCTGTGCTCCCACATAAAAGAATTGCGCAATCACACCCTTCACCAGATGTCCTTGCGAGAGAACGCTTCCTAATCCGCCGTGTCCTGGAGCTTCTTCATGATCCCTGGTTTCCACTACATCGGGCATGGGCGTGAAATAAATCAGTGCGGCTACCAGCAGGAAAACCCCAGCGATAAGCATGTAAGGCAGCTTCACCGTGCTGGCTTCGGCGGATTGGTAGGCTTGGAGTTGCGCTGCGGTCATGGATGCGATTTGGGTGGGGCTATAGGAAACGCCGGTGAGTATCAGTGAACGGCCCAGCAGGGATGCGACGACCGCTCCTGTGGCATTGAAGGATTGGACGAAATTGAGCCGCCGCTCCGAACTTTCCGCAGGGCCCAAAATTGTGGCGTAGGGATTTGCGGCCACTTCCAGAAAACTCTGGCCGCAGGCCATGACGAATAACGCGAACAGAAAAACTTCATACACTCGGATCGACGACGCAGGGATAAAAAGCAGCGCGCCCGTGGCGCAGATGGCCAAACCCGCCAAAAACCCCTTCTTGTAGCCGATCCGCTCCATGACCTTACCCGCCGGAAACGCCGCCACGAAGTAGCCTCCAAAAAACGCAACTTGAATGAACGAAGACTGAAAATCCGTGAGTCCGAATGCTTTTTTCAAGTGAGGGATGAGAATGTCATTGAGATTGACGCCGAAGGCCCACAGGAAGAACAGGCTGGTAATCAGGATAAACGGCACAACGTATCGGGGGTCAGTGATAGGAGCGGACCTTCGCGTCGCCCTTCCAACCGGGTTAGGAGCGGACATCCAGCGTCTCCCTAAGTTAAGGCGCGGTCCAGGTGCGTGTATCCGCCATCCACGAAGAGATGCTGTCCGGTGATGTGCGAAGCTTTGCCGGACAATAGGAAAACTGCCGCGGCAGCGATCTCTTCCGCGGTTGTCATGCGATTGCCAAGAGGAACCTTGGAAACGATGGCAGCCAACTTTGCCTCTGGATCGGGAAAGGTCTCTAGCCACTGACGGTAGAGTGGCGTCGAAACCTCAGCAGGCACGATGGCGTTCACGCGGATTCCGAATGGAAGCAGCTCCGCGGCCCATTCGCGCGTCAGCGCCAGCACGCCTCCCTTGGAGGCGGCATATCCCGACGTCCCACCTTGGCCGGTGAGCGCAACTTTCGAAGCGATGTTGACGATGGCGCCCTTGCTGTATTTCAGCGCGGGCAAAGCGTTGTGAGCCATGGCGTAGTAATGGTTTAAATTGCGCGCGAGCGAATCGACAAATTCCCCCGGGCTTCCGCTTTCCAGGCCGACTCTATCGTTGATTCCGGCGTTGTTGACCAACGCATCCAGACGGCCACATTGAGAAATGACTTTCGCCACTGCCTGCTCGCATTGTTGCGCTGAGGAAAGCTCGGCCACAAACGCGTGGCACGCCGCGCCTAACCCCAGGAGCTCCGCCTGCAATTTCAAAGCGGCTTCACCATCATGGTCAACAATCGCGGGGATGGCCCCCTCGGCTGCGCACGCCGAGGCAATCGCGGCGCCAATTCCCTTCGCGCCACCGGTCACCACAACTACTTTGTCTTTTAGCTCCAGGTCCACAGATCAGTTCTTCAAGCCATAAAATTTCTGGGCATTGCCCCCGAAGATTTGCTCTTGCTCCGCAACGGAAAATTCCCCCACATATTTCTGGATCACTTCGCGCACGCGATGATAAGTGCCTGCCAGAAGACATACCGGCCAATCCGACCCGAACATCAGCCTATGCGCGCCAAAGGCTTCAAACACCGTATCCAAATAGGGCCTGAAGTCCTCAGGGCGCCAACCATTCCAATCCGCCTCCGTGATGAGCCCGGAAAGCTTGCAAGAAACATTGCGATGGGCCGCAAGGAATTTGATGTTTCGCGCCCATTCCATGTTCTCTGTTGAGCGATGGCCGGATTTGATGTTCGGCTTCGCCATGTGATCCAGCACGAACGGTTGTTCTGGGAATCTCGCCACGAAATCTATCGCTGCCGGCAATTGTTTCGGAAAGATGAGAATGTCATACGTCAGGTTAAATTGGGCGAGGCACCTTATCCCGCGCATGAAATCAGCGCCAAGCAAGAAACGGTCGTCGGCTTCGGACTGAACAATGTGGCGCACCCCGCGCAGTTTTTCAAACTGAGAGAAGTACCGCAGTCTTTCCTCCACATTCCCGGCGCAGAGATCCACCCAGCCTACCACTCCGGCAATCCAATCATTCCTCTTCCCAATATCCAGCAAGAAGAGTGTTTCCTGTTCGGATTGGTTTGTCTGCACGGCGATGCTTCCGTCGATGCCGTTCGCACTCATCTCTGGCAAGAGATCGGCCGGCGTAAAGTCTCGTTTCAAAATGGCCATCTCCTTCGTGATCCAGGAATCGCGCGCCGCATCATATTTCCAGAAGTGCTGGTGCGCATCAATCCTCTTCATGAAATCCCGCGGCGTCCTTGTGATTGGAACTCAGAGTGATACGCCTCGTTTCCAGGGAATGAAATCGTCCTGACCCAGAATCTCGGCCTTGGTTCTGAGTTGGCCGCTGGCAACGCGCAACATTTGTTCCAGCAGAGCGTCGCCGGCCTGCGCGATGGTCATTTCGCCTGAAATTATGCCCCCGGCATCGAAGTCAATGATGTCCCCCATGCGATCCGCGAGCGTCGAATTCGTGGAAATCTTCATCACCGGTGCAACCGGGTTGCCCGTCGGCGTGCCCAGGCCCGTGGTGAACAGTACGATGTTCGCCCCGGCGGCAACTTGTCCTGTAACGCATTCCACATCATTGCCCGGCGTGCACAGCAGATTCAAACCTGCCTCGGAGGAGTATTCGGGGTAATCCAGCACCGCGGTTACAGGCGAGGTGCCGCCTTTCTTCGCCGCGCCCGCCGATTTCATGGCGTCAGTGACCAGACCGTCGCGGATATTGCCCGGCGAAGGATTCATATCGAATCCGGATCGCACGGCTTTGGCCCTCGCCGCGTAATCATGCATCAGTTGAATGAACCGCGCTCCGATTTCGGGCCGCGCGGCGCGATTGATAAAATCTTGCTCCACGCCGCACAACTCCGGAAACTCCGCCAGAATTCCCCGGCCACCCAGTGCGGCCAGTGTGTCCGCGACGTGGCCCAGCGCCGGATTGGCGGAAATTCCGCTGAATCCGTCCGAGCCCCCGCATTTCAAACCCACGGTCAGCGCCGAAAGCGGCGCCGGCTTCCGCGAACTTTTGTCTGCCTGAATCATCCCCAGGAATGTCGAGCGGATCGCATCCGAAAGCAACCGGGACTCCGAGCCACTTTGCTGCTGCTCAAATATGTAGAGAGGCTTCGCAAACTGCGTGTCGCGGCGGTGGATTTCTTCTTTCAAGACGGATATCTGCGCGTTCTGGCAGCCCAGGCTCAGGACGGTTGCGCCGGCCACGTTGGGATGATGGATGTACCCGGCCAGAAGCGCGCACAGATTGTTGGAATCTTCGCGCGTGCCGCCGCATCCGCCTTCGTGCATCAGGAATTTGATTCCATCAATATTTGCGAATGGTTTCACCTGGGTTGCATTTTCGCCTGAAGCCGCATCACCAAAGGAATAATCGCTGATCTCGCGCTCTCGTCCCTCGCGGAGCATTTGGACAAGTTCGGCCACCTGTTTGCGATAGACCTGCGATCGGGCAAAACCGAGCTCTTCTTCAAATGCCTGTTTCAGTACCAAAAGGTTTCCGTTTTCGCAGAAAACCAGCGGTATCACCAGCCAATAATTGCGCGTGCCAACTTGCCCATCGGCGCGGTGACAGCCGAGAAAAGTTTTCGAACGCCACTTCGACACATCCGGCGCCCGCCAATGATAAGGAACCGGGTTTTCCGCAAATGGCGCGGCCTGGTGCTTCACATTTCGAGTGGTGATCGCTTCACCCCGGCGAATCGGCGCAACCGCCTTGCCGATCATGACCCCGTACATGAAAACGGAATCGCCGATGGAGAGGTCTTTCGTGGAAAACTTGTGTTTTGCCGGGACGTCGGTCACCAGCGCATAGGTCTGGCCCCCAAAGGTCACGCTCGTGCCGCTCTTCAAATCGGTGAGAGCGATCAGAACATTGTCTCGGTCATCGAGTTGCAATGACGGATTTCGCATCGATGGCGGCTTCGTCCCCAACTTTTGCGAGCGTTAAACGAAGTTCGCTGCAAAGCGGCATCTTCCGTCGCACTGTCTCCGAATGCAACTTTTTTCCTTATGTTCGCTACAAGGTCCGACCCAATGACGTCGAGCGATCAAAACGGTGTGCCACCAACCGTGCATCTTGCGTTTTGCGATTCACTCACACTCGACCCTCCACTCCACATTCTCCGTGGCTCCTCAGCGCTCTCTGTGCCCCTGCGGTAAGAGATTTTGGATCTGCTTCCGGCCTTTCTTTCTTTTCGATCCGTGCCACAGGCAGTTGGCCGCAGTATCAGTTCTGAATTTCTTTGATTTCGGGTGCCCCTCGAGCCACTCCAGGGATAATTACCCGCCTGTTATACTCCCTCCCCGGGCCATCGTCATGAAATCAACTTCACAACTAAGTCCACCCACACACGTGAAAAGAATTAATGATTCAGTTGATTCCATTATTGCCGCTGCGGGAAAACGGGTTGCGGTAAACATCGCAGTTCTCAAAGGTCGAGTCACTGGCCGAACCAACGCCGCCATCCCTCATTTGAGGTTCGATAAGGTTGCGACCAGGCTCATAAACCGTCTGCAAGCCGGCCTTCACGATTCCGTACCGCCCGGCATGATCGTGTTGCTGACCCTCACCGCTCCAATTCGATTGCCATCGAAAACCGCTGCCGCGTTGCAAGACAGAATAAATGCTCTTATCCAACGGGGAGCGCCCCGACGGGACGTGAAAGACAAGATTTGCGACAATCGTATCCAGGTTCGGTTTTTGAGAGAGGTGCCTGAGCAAGCGCCAAAAATGATTGGGTTCGTGCACAATTCCGACTCAGGCCCACTTCCCTTCTTCCATATGACGCGTCAGTTGCTCGAGCTAGCCGGCGACGAGGCTCTCAGGCGGGCGACAAGGCGCGCGGGTGATCGCTGGCTCGTTGTAAAAACTTCCGAAGGATCCTCATGTTTGCAGGCGTATCAGTACATCCATTCGCGGCTGCGTATGCCCACCGGCTTTAAGAAGACCTTGATCGTTTTTGGCGACGGCCGCGTCGCCACGTTGAATGAATGACTTCGGAGTGGACTGATGCCCACATACCATCCAAATCTTTGCGTCATCCGGGCAAACTCGTGAACCAAACAGAGTGTCCCGAAGGGGACAGACAGCAGCCTTTCGACGAGTGATTATCTTCTCAGTTGAACTAGCGAAATTGCAGAACTCCAAGTTCGAAGTTTTGGTCCGGCAAGAAAGGTAGGAAAATTCGTATGAATACTATGAGCACAACGACCTTAATTATTATCGCCAGCGTGATTGTTATTGCCATCGTGGCAGTGGCATTCGTCGCCATGGGTTTGTTCCGAAAGCGCCACAGTCGGCAACTCCGCACCAAATTCGGCGGCGCTGAATATGACCGGACTCTTCAACAAGGCGACGGCCGGCGCAAGGCCGAGGCCGGCCTTGATCAGCGCACAGATCGTGTCGAGAGTCTTAACATCCGCCCGCTTGGTTCGGCCGATCGCGCTCGGTTTGTGGACGCCTGGAGCAGGGTGCAGTCGCGCTTCGTGAATGGACCCGGAGGTGCCGTAACGGAAGCCGATCAGCTTCTAAGCGATGTAATGTTGGCGCGAGGTTATCCGGTAAGCGCCTTTGAACAGCGTGCCGCGGATATCTC
>Ga0070733_10001870_pt1 | contig 15432 bp, 14 predicted proteins | sample Coa_R1_9_FD_66450 | JGI IMG/M metagenome (GOLD analysis project Ga0070733, IMG submission 66450) | Surface soil microbial communities from Centralia Pennsylvania, which are recovering from an underground coalmine fire - Coalmine... | ecosystem: Environmental > Terrestrial > Soil > Unclassified ... | reverse complement strand
GATCGGATCACTGGCCTTGGCCTTCACCTCTTTTACAAAGCCAAGAGAGATCAGCTTACTCGTGACTTTCTGCGCGGTGGCGCCCTTGAGCGTCCGCGGGGCGACGAGAAAGAGGTCCCTTGCGCTGGGCTGCGGCCCCCAGCAGAACGAGTTGCGTACCGCTAAGTTTGATGGACATGGATGCACCCTTCGCGTCTTCGATTGGGGCCCAGCCAATCCAGGCCCCTCACCGACGCGAGCCCCGGATCGGCGCGATCGCCGGGGCTAAGGGTCTGCTGGGCAGCGCCTTCGCCGCCGGAATGTCCATACACACGCTCCTCTTCGAACCGAACGCCAGTCCTTTCTTCGCGGTCGGTGCTCAATCTCAGGCATCCAGTCGCCGGCGAACTTCGGCAGCGAGTTCTTCGAATGAGAATGGCTCGCTGATCCGTCCCCGTTCTTTTGCAGACCGGGGGTCTGCGAGGAGCGGCCGACCCATTTTGCTTCACGTATGAATGCGTGGCTGTTGCGGTCGTAGACCCAGCGCCTGTGCCTCCCGGCGGAGATCCTTCACCTCGTCCGAGGTCGCAGCGCGCGCTGTATCGCCCGCGACCCCCATTTGCCGGCTTCCAGGGACTCTTTTGACCAGCCATAGCCGCATTGCTCCATCGGTCAAAATGGAGAAGGGCGGCCGAAGGTGCGCTCTCGCTTGCCCGACCCGTCATCCGCAGAGCGTATTCGACCTTGATGCACAAGTAATCTCTGGTCCCAGGCGTTTCACCTGATCAGTCGCCGATACTCCGCCTCGGGAACGCCATAGGCTCCGCCCGCCCCGCGCTCCAGTCCCTTGCGGTCCTTCACAGCAATTTGCCGGCGCCCATACGAAATCAATCCTTGTTTTCGGAGAGCGTTCAGAGCTTCGGTCACACCGGCCCGGCGGACGCCAAGCATGAGGGACAAAAACTCGTGCGTGAGCGGCAGCGTGTCCTCCCCTACCCGATCATGCGCCATCAAGAGCCAACGCGCCAATCGCACGTCCAGCCTCGACTGCGCGTTGCAGATCGCGGTGTGGGTTGTTTGCACGCCAAACGCCTGCACGAACTTCAACAGCGAGTCGCGAAGCGACAGACTCGTCCGGATCGCCTTGCTCAGTTCCGCCGCCGGCATACACTTCCCTCTTCCGGCTACCTGAACATAGGTCTACGGATTCGTACCGACTTTCGACTCGCTACCCGAACCAAAGGGGCGACAACTCATGATCGCCGGCGAAGGGAGTTACGGCCGCGGGCGCCTCACTCCACTCGCTTGCGAAGGGGGTGCGCTCGCGGGCAGTTCCGGCTGGCGGCTGTTCCCGTCTGCAAAACGGAGGAGGACCATGCCCATCCGTCGATTCTCAAAGGATAGCGCTTTCGGGCCTCGGGACATCGAGGCGATGTCGCAGGCGTTCCGCGACCTCTGCGCGATTCTCAACCAGGGAGACGAAGACAAACGCGAACGGGAGGCCCTCGCCAGGGGGATTATCGCCCTTGCGCAAAAGGGGGAATGCGACGCCGCGCCCCTGCGCGATCGAATCCTGCGGGAGATCGCTCACGCCCAGGGCGAGTGGCCGGAGAGGATCGTTCGCGCCGCCCGGCTCGGGGCGCTTTGAGGGGAGAACATAGGCTGGCCCCGCGGTCAAGCCGCAAAACATCGGGAGCGCGCTCAAGGTTTAGCTGGGACATGGGGCCGCCCTTTTTTACTTTGGTGGCGGAACAAAGTTCGCGCCGCTCCGCTTATGTGTTCGCTGCCCGGCATTTCCAATCGAAGAGCGCTTTGGGGATCCCCGCGAACGCGAAGTTTTTCGTCATGCCCACGTCGCCAACCTCGTATTCGGTCTCGGATCTCATATCGGCCAGGATTCCGATTTCTATTTGAAGAAGGGATTTACCGTCGTCGGGGTCGAAGCGAATCCAGCGCTGTGCGAGGGCCTCCGGCAACGTTTCGGCCGTGAAATCGCGGAGGGGCGTTTCGTCCTCGTCGAAAAAGCAATTGGCGAGCGCTTCGGCGATGTCACTTCGTACAACAAAAAAACAGAGAACGATCGAGCGCGAAGGTGTCTCCGTCTGGGGAAGAAATTATTGTGCCAATGATTCCGTTTTCCCCCACTTATCGATCGATTTGGCGTCCCATATTACCTTAAGATCGACATCGATGGGGCCGATGTTCTCTGCCTTGAGGATTTGATGAAGTCGCCGGAGCGGCCGACTTATATTTCCATTGAGCGTCAACCCTTTCTGGTGGACCAGCTAAAGGAATTAAAATTGCTCACGGAGTTAGGATACACACGATTTGAAGTCGTCGACTAAGTGCAGGTGGTCCACCAGCAGCCGCTAAACCCTGCGCGAAAAGGCGCTTAGGTCAGATATCAATTGGACGGTTCTAAGAACCTCGCCATTTGGCGCAGTTTCTGATTCCTTCGCCGATGATGGAGCGGGGTGAGTCGATGCGCGGTGAGCCTGGGTTTTTCGACGTCGACGAGCGCCTGAGGCGGCTGAGCGATCTGGGCGATCAGTTGCTGGCCTTCACGGCGGCAGTGGATTTCGAGATGTTCCGGCCCGAGCTGACGCGGGCGCTGGCCTACTCGGACGGTTCGCAGGGCGGCCGGCCGCCGTTCGACCCTGTGATGATGTTCAAGATCCTGGTGATCCAGGCGGCGAACGCCCTCTCCGACGAGCGGACCGAGTTTCTGATCAATGACCGCCTGTCGTTCATGCGGTTTCTCGGGTTGGGCCTGTCCGACCGGGTTCCCGACGCCCGCACGATCTGGCTGTTCCGCGAGAAGCTGACCCGGGCCGAGGCGATCAAGCCGCTGTTCGACCGGTTCGACGCGGCGCTGCGCGAGGCCGGGTACGTCGCCATGGGCGGGCAAATCATCGACGCTTCGCTGATCCCAGCGCCCAAGCAGCGCAATACCGAGGAGGAAAAGAAGGCGATCAAGGACGGGCGCATCCCCGAGGCCTGGAAAGCCAAGCCTGCCAAGCTCCGGCAGAAGGACCGCGACGCGCGCTGGACGGTCAAGTTCAGCAAGGCCAAGGCGAGGCCGGACGGGACGGTTCCTCCGGTCGACATCGCCATCCCGACCTTCGGCTACCAGAACCATGTCTCGATCGACCGCGAGCATGGGCTGATCCGGCGCTGGGACGCAACCGACGCCGCCGCCTACGAGGGCTCGCGGCTGCGTGAGGGGCTGCTCGACAAGACCAACACCGCGAGCGCGGTGTGGGCCGACACGGCCTACCGCTCGAAGGCGAACGAGGCGTTCCTCGAAAGGAACGGCTTCGTCAGCCGCATCCATCGCAAGAAGCCGGCGCGTCGGCCGATGCCGGCGACGCCGCGGCGCGCCAACGCCCTCAAGTCCAAGGTCCGCTCCGGCGTCGAGCATGTCTTCGCGGTGCAGAAAGACAAAATTGACCTCTTCATCCGCACGATCGGCATCGCCCGCGCCAGGTTGAAGATCGGCATGGCCAACCTCGTCTACAACTTCCGCAGGCTTGTCTATCTCGACCGCCTCGCTGACGCCTGAGGGGCCGCTCCGGAAGCCGACAGGGCAGCGCCTTCCCCGCCCTACACCCCAGCCAAGAACGAAATCCCGCACCTCAACAGAGCCTCACTCGCCCTGCTCCGACCAAAGAACCGCCTTGATAGAACCGTCCAATTTGAATTCGACGCTACCGGGCTTTTCGGCGAAGAATTCCCCGGGCCTTGGCTCAGTTACGGTGCGGTGCTCGCCCACAATGCAGTGATCGTCGCGCAAAGCAAAGGCTTCGGCTTGATGAGACGAACACCCGGCGTGAATAGACTGAGGACGTCATGGGGCTCCTGTTCGATTTCCACGCCGCGCTGCCGACGAACAGCGGATAGAGAGGCCGCAGCGCGGGACGCCCCGCGATAAAGGGCTACCGATTGAGGCCGAGTAGCAGACTAGCCGACCCAAGAGTTGTCTTCACCCATCCTCGGAAGGAAGGCGGGGTGGTGCGATGATCTGGTCGATCGAGCACTGCCGCGGCGCCTTGTCGGATCGCCAGCGAAGCAGCTTGGTCCCGTGGCGAAACCGGTCGCTCGTCACGTGATCGTATCGGACCTCGACGACCAGTTCCGGCCGCAGCGGCTTCCATTCGCCGCTGCGCTCCGTGCTCCAGCGGCTCGGCCCTCCGGGCGACTTCCCCGTGAAACCGGGCGAACCATGCAAGGCGCGAAGCTTTCGGGTGAGCGCTTCCCGCTCGTCGTTGGCGATCGTCGAGGTGAAGCCGACATGGTCCAACAAGCCTTGTTCGTTGTAGAGGCCCAGTAGCAGGGAGCCGACCTCGGGTCGCCCGCTTAGGTGCCGATAGCCTCCGACTACGCAATCGGCAGTGCGTAAGCGCTTGACTTTGATCATCGCGCGCTCGCCGTTCAGATATTTTCCGTCCAGCCTTTTGGCGACGACGCCGTCTCTTCCATCGTGATGAAAATCGTCGAGCCACTGCGTTGCCTGCGCCAGATCTCGGGTGCAGGGGGTGACGATGAGCTTGCCCGCAATCGACGCCTTTTCGGCGAAGGCCTCGAGGGCGATTCGCCGCTCGGTGAGTGGAAGGCCTCCCAGTTGCGAGCCATCGGCGCCCACCAACATGTCGAAGAGGATAAGGCGCGCAGGCGTTTCTCGCGACAGCCGCCGGATCCGGCTCGCGGCTGGATGCAATCGGGCTTGCAGCGCATCAAAAGTGATGCGTCCGTTCAACTCGATAACCAGTTCGCCGTCGACCACAAATCGCTCGACCGGTACGTCCTGCAGCGTCGTCACCACTTCGGGGAAGAAGCGACCGAGCGACGTCCCGGATTTTCCTCTCAGTTCGACTGCGGTCCCCTCCTTAGCGGCCAGACAGCGAAATCCGTCCCATTTCGGCTCGAACTGCCATCTCCCCGGATCATCCGGAAGCGATTCCGCGGTTATCGCTTCCATGAGCGCGGCAATCCCCGAGGACAAATCAATAAGCCTGGCGCCGCGCGTCCTTCGAACGCTCATCCACGAACCTCCGTTCCTACGACTTGCGCCGTGTTTCCCCGGTCATTTTGGGTCTGGGAGCTGCGTGGAACCGCGGCCGCGGCACGGCGGGCTGAGCCACAACGGTGCGATCTTGGTGATATCCGTAAACTCCGCCCACCACTGTACCAGTTCCCGCGTCACAACCGCTCCAACGGGGCGGCCTACGATCGCGCTAGCGGCGGCTCCTCCAGCCCCCTCCGGGCGTCCGCTCCACGGTAAGGGTAAAAGCGGAAAAGACCACCCTACCCAAAAGAGGGTTAAGATGTGCGGTGGGGCAACGAGGCCAATTTTAAAGACGCGCTCATCGTCTTGGTTTGTTCAAGAGGATCACTGAAAACCTTCCATCGTCAGTTCAGTTCGGAGTGACTCGTTGTCGCGTTCGACGGTCGCCACGGCGAGATCGCGGCCTGCGCGACGGAAGCGGACCAGGCCATTCCGATGCGCGAGATCGCCCTCGACTCGTGCCTCGTCCCATTTTGCCGCATGGCCGACATAGCGGATTGAGAGATCGAAGTGTTTTGTCCAAAAGAACGGGACCATCGTGAAAGCCTGGTCGCCACCTAGCATATTCGCGGCAGCGACCTGACCCTGGCGCTCAGCCACGACCCAATGTTCGACGCGGATGTTTTCGCCCGTACGGGGATCGGGCCAGCGGGCAATGTCGCCTGCGGCGAAGATGTTCGGATCGCTGCTTTGCAAGTGTGAATTGACCACCACGCCGCGATCCAAAGTCAGCCGAGCCACCTCGGCGAGTTGAACGCGCGGCTCAACGCCGATGCCAACGACCAGAATGTCCGCGTCGATCCGCTCGCCCCCGTGCAGCAGAACCTGCTTGTCGTCAATCCGAGCAACCCGCGAGCCGAGGTGAAGGCGCACCCCCTTTCGGGCGTGAGCCTCCGAAACCAGATCTGAGAGTTCTCGCCCAAACACCTTCTCGAGCGGATGCTTCTCTGGTGCGATGACGTCTACCGAAAGCCCGCGTCCGAACAAGGACGCCGCCGCCTCCATCGCGATGAAACTCCCGCCCACGACAGCAACGCGAGTGCCGGAGATCACATTGGCAAGAATGCGCCGGCAGTCCCGAAGGGACCGCAACACCATCACATGCGGTAGGTCTCCTCCCGGAACATCAAGTCGTCCTGGAGCGGCGCCCGTAGCTAAAAGCAGCTTCTCATAGGGTCGCTGATTCCCGTTCGCCAGGCGCAATCGTTTGTGTTCGGGCTCGATTTGTTTGACCCTCGCGTCGCCTTCGAAATCGACGCCAAGGTCAATAAGGGAATGCCGGGCGATGGGCAGTCGGTCATCCCCAAAATCGCCCTCGAGATAGTCCTTCGTGAGAAGAGTCCGGTCATAGGGCTGCTCGGCTTCGTCCGAGAATATTGTTACTCCCCCACGCCAGCCAAGCTTGCGAATTGCGTCCGCCGCAGCGAACCCGGCCGCGCCGCCGCCTACGATCGCCATCGTCCCAAGCGAAACCTCGTGCCCTCCGACACGACGAAATGTTTGCGCGCGGGCTGGCTTTACGGAAAAGCACTTATCATCAATCGAAACCGGATATTCGAGCAGCGTGTCGAAAGCCGGAGCGGCTGTCGCTTCCGCAGTCTCAAGGTCGAAGCACGCATGATGCCAAGGGCATCGGATAGTCGCACCGACGACAATGCCCTTGTTTAGCGGACCGCCGAGGTGCGGGCAGTCTGCGCTGTAAGCCTTGAGGCGATTTCCGTTTCTCCAGACGAAAACGTGATCCTCGCCGACAACGCCGGCAAGAATTCCGCTGTCGGGCACCTCCTCGATTTCGGTCCATTGAGTCAAATCGAGGCGGTTGTCATTCTGATCGACGCTCATCGTGCTCCCCCGATGGCAGGTAGGCAATGGCGCAACTTCAAGGGATGATTTGCCAGCGGAGCGTCACGGCGGAGAATGGGATTTCGAGCGAAATGGTGATCCTCGGCATCGAGAGCGCGCGCTCATCGCCGACAAAGTCTTAAAACGGCACCGCCTTCCGCAGATCCCCAAGCGGGGATGCAGGCGGTCATCCCGTCCAGTCGAGCCCGCAAGATCATCATCTCGCATGACCGAACCCTCTGTAGGCGCGTAACCGCATCGAGCTATGCTTCAACAAACTCAAGCATTTCTAACGCTTCGCTACCGCTTCGGCCGGCGCGACATCCACTTTCTCGCGTTCATTCATCTCGCCGCCGCGATGATCTGGATGCGCCGAATGTCGATTCTGCCTAACTCTGGCGCTCTGACAAAGCCGCGCGTAGCAACTGACGCGCCGCGCCGGCCTCGACGCCGGCCGCCCGTGCGGCGCCTCGGCCAAGGGTTGCGAGAATTTCCTCGCCTAGCGTGCATGCGTTCTACGAAATCGCCGCCTGTCTGGCTCATCGTTGCGGCTTCATGGACTCGCTGGTTTCGCGCCATCAGCGCGGACGTTCCGGCGGAATCTCCTGCGGACGAGCTGGCGCAATCACGTCAGGTCCGGGAGGAACGACGACATCAGGGCGCGGCTGAGGCGCCCCTGGGCCGACGCCGGGCTGCGGTTCTTCCAGCGGTGCGGGAGGGTGGACCACATCGGGCTTCGTGACGGGTATCGGCTGATCGGATGTCGGATCCGGCATAGTACGATTCCTTTAAGAGTTGATCAGGCAGAGAGCAGCTTTTCGAGGCGGATCGGGAGGTCGCGCACCCGCACGCCGGTTGCGTGGAACACGGCGTTGGCGACGGCCGCGTTGACGCCGACGTTGCCGAGTTCGCCCAGGCCTTTAACACCGAGCGGATTGACCCAATCGTCAGTTTCGGGGACGAGAATGACGTCGATCGTTTGGATGTCCGCGTTCACCGGAATCAGATAGTCGGCAAGATTGGTGTTTACATACCGGCTCGTTTTCTCATCCAGCTCGGTCGCCTCGTGCAGCGCCGAACCCAGGCCCCAAATGATGCCGCCCATAAGCTGGCTGCGCGCCGTCCGCGGGTTCATGATTCGGCCGGCGGCGAAGGCGCCGAGCGCTCGGGGAATCCGGATCTCGCGCGTTCGCGCATGCACGCGCGCTTCGACGAATTGCGCCCCAAAAGCGAACGCGAGTTTCTCCCCCTTCGGACCGCCGGTCATCGAGACCTGGCCGGAGTAGAGCTTTTCGATCGCCTCCGGGGGCAGGGATCGTGGAACCGATTCGGCGTACTCTTCCAATACCGCCTGCCCCATCTGCCGGAATACTGCGTCGAGCGGGACGGAATCCTCGCCGATGAAGACCCGTCCGTCGCCCAGCGCGTAATCGGCTATTGGCCGCATCGCCGCAGTTTCGCCTTTCGTCGCAGCGGCAGCCTGAAACAGCTTCGCCCGGATCGCGTCACAAGCCTTGACGAGAGCGGATGTCGTGCTAGCCGTCGTGTTGGAGCCGCCGGCGACTGGACCTGCTGGGAGCGCGCTATCGCCGACCTCGACGCTGACGAGATTGAGGGGAACGCCCAACCGTTCCGCCGCCGTCTGCCCGAGAACCGTATAGATCCCGTTGCCGATCTCATGCGCCGCGACCTGCACGTTAACCGAACCGCCGGGCGAAAGCCGCACACGCACGGCGGCCGGAGCAATCTGCGTCGGATAGGCGGCGGTGGCGCATCCCCACCCGACAAGCCAATCGCCCTCGCGCATCGATCTCGGTTCGGGCTTGCGGTCTTTCCAACCGAACGCTTCTGCGCCTTGATCGAAACACTCGACTAGGGAGCGGCTTGAATAGGGCCGGCCGCTTGCCGGGTCCTTCATCGTATCGTTCGTTCGCCGCAACGCGACCGGATCCATCTTCAACGCCGTGGCCAGTTCGTCCATGGCGGATTCGAGCGCATACATGTACGGGACCTCAGGCGGCGACCGCATGAATCCAGGCGTGTTGCGATCCGCGTTAACCACATTCACCTTGGTCGCGATCGCGCCATAGCCGTACATCACGGCCGTGCTCGACGTTCCCGCCACGTTGTAATTGTCCGGGCGCGACGTCAGCTCCCACGACTCATGGAGATAAGCGAGGAGCTTGCCTTGCGGGTCGGCGCCGAGCCGCACATGGTGCCGCGTCTCCGCCCGATAGGTGGCGATCGTGAACCCCTGCGACCGAGTCGCGGCCAGCTTCACCGGCCGGCCAATGCGCTTCGCCGCCATTGCGACCAGCGCCGTCCGGGCGGTGATCGAGCCTTTGGAGCCGAAGGCCCCGCCAAGGAAGCGGCTGACGACCCTGACATCTTCCGGTTTGACGCCGAGCTGTTCCGCAAGACCGTTTTTCATGCCGTAGACGAATTGGCTCGGCTCCAGGACCATGAGCTTGCCATTGCTCCACGCGCAGGTGGTCGTGAAAAGCTCCATGGGGTTGTGATGCTGAGCGGGCGTCTCGTATTGCTGATCGATTTTGACGGCTGCGGCCCCAAAGGCTTCTTGAGCGTCTCCGAAGCTCGGATCCTTGTGCTTCTTATCAATGTCGGCGACGGCCTTGGTCTCGATTCCCGGCGAATCGAACGTGGCGCTGGGAGGCTCCTCGTCGTAACCAATGACAATTCGGTCCGCGGCTTCGGAGGCGGCCTCGAAAGTCTCCGCGACGACGAGCGCGACAATCTGGCCATCATGCCAAATCTTAGGCGAGCTCAACGGGACGATCGAACTGCCGGCCTGACCGCCATCGGAGAACGTTTTAATCGGCCTCACCTGATTGGCATTCTTGAAAGTCAGAATGTCCAGAACGCCAGGCACAGCCAGCGCTCTCTCGATCTCCATCTCTCGGATTTCACCCCGCGCGATGCTACTGGTTGCGAGACAGGCGAAAGCCGGATTGGCGACGGCTTCGTCGGATGGATAGCGGGCGGCGCCGGTCACCTTCAGCTTCGCGTCAAAACGAGGAACTGGCCGGCCGATAATTGTTTGCGGGGCGGGGAGTGTCATCTCAGACCTCGATTGACGCCGTTTCAAGGAGCGCCCTTTCAAGGGTCCGGCGACCGAGCGCAATCTTGAACGCATTGTGTTTGCGCGGCTCGGCATGGCGAAAGGCGAGCTCGGCGGCCTGCTCCGCGACTTCCGGAGTGAGGCGCCGCCTGGCCATGAAAGATTCGGCTTCGGCCGCCCGCCATGGAACGGTCGCGACGCCACCGAGCGCGATACGCGCCTCGTTCACCACCTCGTCCTGCGCCAGATCGAGGGCGATCGCCGCGGAAGCGAGCGCGAACTCAAACGATTCGCGATCGCGCACCTTGACAAAGCGGGATCGCCGCGACCACGCAATCGCAGGAACAAAGAATCCGGCGATCATCTCGTCCGGCGCAAGCGACGTCTCAACGTCGGGGTGGTCGCCGGGCGGGCGATGCAGGTCCGCGAAAGCGATCCTATGGCGCTCGCCCCCGCGTCGGATCTCCACCTGCGCGTCTAACGCGATCAGCGCTTGGGCAAAATCGCCTGGGTAGGTCGCGATGCATCGCGGACTCACGCCCAGCACCGCATGTGCCCGATTGAAGCCGTCCATCGCGGCGCAACCCGAACCGGGCGACCGCTTGTTGCACGCCTTCCAGGACGTATCGCGGAAATAGGTGCAACGCGTACGCTGCAGAACGTTGCCGCCGAGGCTCGCCATGTTGCGGATTTGGATGCTCGCAGCCAGGCTCAAGCTTTGTGCGATCACTGGGTATTGACGCACAACGGCGGGGTCCCGCGCCACATCGCCCATTCTCGCCAAAGCGCCGAGCCGCAGGCCGTCGGAGCCCGACTCGATCCCGGCGAGATCTTCGACTCGATTGATGTCGATGAGGATCTCGGGTCGCGCGACGTCGAGCTTCATCAGGTCGAGAATCGTCGTCCCGCCCGCGAGGAATTGCGCTTTGGCAGCGATCGGCGGCACATCGCGTGGCGAGTCGGCGAGAACGGCCTCGAGCGCTTCCGAATCCGCAGGACGATAATAAGCAACCGGCCGCATCACCCCCTCCTCATCTGCACTTTCGCGTGCTCGACGGCGGCGACGATGTTCGGATAGGCGGCGCACCGGCAAAGGTTGCCGCTCATATATTCGCGAATGCGATCTTGGCTTTCGGCGCGACCCTCTTCGACGCAGCCGATCGCCGACATGATCTGGCCCGAAGTGCAATACCCGCACTGGAAAGCGTCGAAGTCGATGAACGCCTGCTGCATAGGATGAAGCTCGCCGCTGGGCCCAGCGAGCCCTTCGATCGTCGTCACGCGCCGGCCGTCCGCCATGACGGCGAGCGTCAAACAGGACAGGACGGGCCGCCCGTCAATATGGACAGTACAAGCCCCGCATTGTCCGTGATCGCAGCCCTTCTTCGTGCCCGTCAACCCGATGTGCTCGCGCAAGGCGTCGAGAAGCGACGTGCGCGTATCCAGAGCGAGCGAATGCGTCCGGCCGTTGATATTGAGCGAAACTGGGGCGAGTCCGCTCGCTGTGCTTGATCGCTGGGCGGCAGTGGGGGCGATGGACCCCACAGAAAAGACTGCGCCCGACGCCGTTGCTCCGAGAAAGGACCGCCGACTGAGATCTGGACTCATGATGGCTACCTGCAATGATTGGCTACGCGACAACTGCGGGCGCCGCCATTCGTTCCGGCTGAGGCGATCACAAGTTTTGGTTGCGAGGCCGACCTGTCGATGCGCGGGGAACGGCGCCCTTTCGCCTCCAAGGTCGCCTCCTCAGTCTTTCTCAGTCTTTATCAGCGCGAGCTGCCCCACACCCTTTGGCGCTCCTCCTCACAAGCGGTCCGAGCAACCGGCGTTAGCGAGTCCGTCCCCCTTCCACCCTAGAACGCCCTGCCCACCGTGGGCCTCCTCTGCACTGCCGATGACCTCGCTCATTTGACACGGCTTGACCCTTCCAGCGCTGCGCCGAGTCCTGGGCAGCTTCGGAAATAAAACGTAGTCGCTGAGGAACTTCATTGCGGCTGATCGGTTTTCTCACGGCCAGAAAATCGCAGCTCCAATCCTCGCATATTCAGGACTGTCCATGTTCGACGACCCATCCGGCGCGGGGGCTGCGCCTTTCGCTTCGCCGTCGGCAGGGCTCGTCTCAGCCCGCCGAGCCGGCTTCGTCGTCGCCATACCTGTCAAAGATGAAGAAGAGCGCCTGCCGGCCTGCTTGCGCGCCCTCACCCATCAGCGCGATCCATCAGGTCGGCAGATTCCGCCGGCCTTGATCAGCATTGTCCTCTTCGCCAACAATTGCGCCGATCGTAGTGCGAGCCTTGCGCGAGCTCTGGCCGAACGTTGGTCGCTTACAATCCGTATCGTTGAAGCTTCACTACCCGCGTCGTCCGCGCACGCTGGCCACGCCCGTCGCGCGGCGATGGATCTCGCCGAAGGTTGGCTTGAGGAAAAGGGCGAAAGACACGGCGTGATCCTGACCACAGATGCGGATAGCCAGGTGGCGCCGAATTGGATCACCGAGAACATGCGGGCTTTCGAGTCCGGCGCTGACGCTGTCCTGGGCTGCGTCAATCTGGACGACGAAAGGAAACACCTGCCGCGCGCGCTTCATTGGCGGGGCAAGCTCGAGGACGCATACGAGGGACTGCTTACTGAACTGTCCTGGCTGCTGGACCCCCTTGAACACAACCCCTGGCCTCATCACGCTACAATCTCGGCCGCGAGCCTCGGCATAACCCGCGTGGCCTATTGCCGCGTGGGGCGCCTCCCTCCCATTCCCCTCGGTGAAGACAAGGCCCTCATTGCTTTGCTATCGCGCGAGGACGCAAGAATTCGATATTGTCCAACTGTGCATGTAACCACGTCAGGTCGGATAAACGGGCGAGCCCCCGGTGGCGTGGCGGACACGCTGCGCATCCGGAGTACGGATCCGGAGGCGCCCTGCGACGAGGCCTTGGAGCCGTTCGGCACGGCGTTCACCCGGGCCTTATGGAGGGGAAGGTTTCGGCGCCTGCATGGCGCAGGGCGTCTTGCTCTCGAATCGGAATGGGCCGCTGAACTTGGAATCGCGGCGCGGCAGGTGAATGAAATCACGAAAGAGGCCGCGTTTGGCTATGCATGGCGTCTCGTCGAGGACCGAAGTCCGCTACTTGCAAGGCAATTGCTGAGACCGGCCGAACTGCCCGAACAGATATCCATTGCGCGCCGCTCGGTCGCCCGCCTGCGCAGGTCGAGATTCAAGCGCGGGACAACACGTCCAGACGAAACCGAGAATATCGATGCGACCGCTCGACGCGGCATATCCATCCAACTCGCTCAATGAAAAGATCGACAGCCTCGTCACCACTTAGGGGATAATCTGTCGAACCGGTCCAATGGACAAGAATCACGGAACCTCCCGGGGCCAGAGAGCGCGTTACCCTCGCGGCAAGACGACCCACATCCTCACAACCCAAATAGTAAACAACCTCTGACAAAAGGATAAGCTCGAATGTGCCCTTGGGCCACTGCTCGGGCACAAACATTTGCTCGAAACGAACCCTCGGCAAGTCGGCGCACCTACGCCTCGCCTCGATGAGCGGAGTTCGAGCTGCGTCGATCGCGAGAACATCGTCGCAACGCGACGCAAGCGAGCGGGTCAAAACGCCGATCGAGCATCCCACCTCGAGCGCCGATCGATAACGCGGTTTCGGCATCGCGTTTAAAGTTAGCGTATATTTGGCTCGCTCGTAGGGACTCGAGGCGAAATTCCAGGGATCGGGATCAGCCGTGTAGAGCGCGTCGAAATACTCGGGCTTGAGCGTTGGGCGTCGCTCGTTCATGCGTCGCTTTCAAAAAAGAACTCAAACGGAAGATCGAACCGAGCGAGACCGTTCTGGGTGAATCGAAATCCGGCCGGATCGTCATCGATGAGATTGGTTGTCTGCGAGCGGTGCGCTGCAACCGCGCGACGCTTCTTTTCGAGAGCCCAGCGATCAATGCGGAGCCGGAACCCACCGATCGAATCAACCTCATTCGAGGCCGGAAGCGTGTGGCCCCAGACGACATACTCGAACAGTCTGACTTCGCCTATGCGACGCTGAGCCGCACGTGCGATCCGGTAGGACGCGTGATGGTCGCAATGCGGATCGTGTCGCCAGCTGACAAAAAGTGATCTGGCGCGAATTTCCCGCACGCAATCTACGATGGCGTCAATCGCGCGCTCCGCGTCTTCGCCTTCAAAGGGGACAAAACGATCTGGGAGGCCAAGGAAGAGCATGTCTTCTGCTTTCAGCCCAAGCTCCGCGCCCGCTCGTCTTGCCTCCTCCTCGCGGAGGGCTCTCAATCGGTCCGGCGGATATGCTTTGCTGTTCGGATGGGAGCCGGCGCCATCGCTGACGATGACGATCCTTCCTCGCAATCCCTCTCGGCAGGCATTGGCGATCAGACCGCCGCAGGCCAGACTCTCATCGTCAGGGTGCGGCGCGACAACAATAAACGGCCGATCTTCGAGCTTCTCGCGCAGCGGGCGGAAGGGAAACGAATGCGCCGCGTCCAAGAGTTCGCCGGCCGTCATCGCCACAGATCCTGGGCGCTTACGCGCTGCCCGAGTATCCATGCCGCCGCGTCAGTCAGGGCGCGATCCGGGCCAGGCTGGCGAAGATAGGTTGCAAGATCCCGCGATATACGCTCGATAGGGTTCGGGCGCAGGAAGGCCTGAAGCCCGACCGACCGCTGGACGAGCTGCATAAGATCGAGAGCCGCCGCCTCCACTGCGAGGCGCGCAAGATTGACGTAGGCCACAAGCTGCTCCGGCGCTCTCGATCCCAAAGGAGTCTCGGTGGTCGTGGCGGCTTGGGCGACCCAGAGCCTCGCCGTTTCAATAGCCATTGAGGCTCCGCCCAAACGCGCCGCCTGGTGGGCATCGCGGCCGCGATTGGTTTCCTGCAAGTGCTGTCGAAGGAGGTCGAATAGTCTCTCCATGCCGCCGAGGTGGACCGCGGCGAAACGCCATGCGCCTGCCGAAAACCAGGGTTGTCGCTCATAGTCTCCGTCGCGCCCGACGATCTCGACAGGCTCAACTCCGACGCCGGTGAAATCGACTGCCCCGGTCGCGGACGCCCGCATCCCTTGCGCCTTCCAGCCCGAGAGATCAGCCCGATCGGGAACGTTCAGCTGGGGCAGGACCATCAATCGACGCCCGTCTTCATCGGTCGCGGTTACAAGGGGGCGTTGGATGTGACCTGCGCCCGAGGCCAAGACCTTTCGCCCTTCGAGCCAGTAGCGCCCATGCCGATGGAGCAGCCGCAGCCCGTTCAGGTCGTCTGTGTTCCAGACGCCAAAAAGCTTGCCGGCGCGTGCTTCCTGCGCAACCAAGTCGATCCGCTCGGGACCGCCATAGCGAAGCACAAGCTCTAGCGCATTGACATGCCCCTCGAACAGACGCCCCAACGGCAAGCTGCCTGAACCAATGGAGCGCAGAACCTTGCTGAGGAAAAGACCCGATAGG
>Ga0070733_10001869_pt1 | contig 15433 bp, 9 predicted proteins | sample Coa_R1_9_FD_66450 | JGI IMG/M metagenome (GOLD analysis project Ga0070733, IMG submission 66450) | Surface soil microbial communities from Centralia Pennsylvania, which are recovering from an underground coalmine fire - Coalmine... | ecosystem: Environmental > Terrestrial > Soil > Unclassified ... | reverse complement strand
CAACGCCTTCCAGCAGCTCGGGGCGGTCAGCAGCGTCAACGGGCTGCCGACCAGAATGACCTCCATCGCCTGGCTCGGCATCCTGGAGGAGTACCGCTACTATTGCCGCCAGGACAACACCGGTCCCTTCAACGATCCCATGCCGCATCTGTCGCGCGCCCGAATGTACCCGGGCACCGAGACGCCCTACTACGGCGATCCCAACAACCTTCAGGTCGACGTCGCCGACAACGTGCTCGATCTTCAGGTCGCCCTCGGCGTCGACAAGAACGCCGACGGCCTGATCACCGAGGGCACCGGCCTGGGCAACCCGCCCAACCAAACTCCGAGCACCACCGACGAATGGATCTACAACTTTGCCGGCGACGCGCCCTTCCCGCCGCTGCCGCCGCCGTTGATCTCCTGGCCGCTGCGCGAGGTACGCATCTCCACGTTGGCCAAGACCGGCAACTTCGATCCCAGCTACCAGGGCCCCAAGATCACCAACATCGAGGACCACGTCTACACGGCTTCGGACTTTGCCAACACCTTCCGCGGCCGGACCTATCGCCATCGTCTGCTGCAAACGGTGGTGGGGCTGCGCAACCTGTGAGGACCTGCCCATGACCGATCATCCAGCCACCGTCCCTGCGGGTACCGGGGCGCGCCGGGGCGAGCGCGGCACCGCCTTCGTGGTGGCGCTGCTGGTGCTGCTGGTGCTGACCATCGCCGGCCTGGCGCTGACGCTGATGACCCAGACCGAGATGCGGATCGGCGCCAACGAGCGGGAGGCGAACCGCACCTTCTACGCTTCCGACTCGGGCATCCAGGTATCGACCGCCCGCACCCTGTGGACCGCCAACACCACGCAGACGCTGACCATCCTGCTCAACACCACCCAGCAGGACACCAACGCGGCCGCGGCACCGCCGCTGACCTTCGAGGATCAGATCGTGGTGACGCCGCTGTATGCCATCCACACCCAACCTTGCGAGTTCTGCCAGATCAACCAGAACCAGCAGATCCAGTACGCCTACACCACCTCCGTCGTCAACGTCACCACCACGCGTCTCGGGCTGAACACCATCCCGAGCGCCTTCTCCCAGACCTTGGCGCAACAAGTCGTCGCGTCGATGATCGGCATCCAGCCGTCGCCGCAGTCCAATGCCATCGTCTACCACCCGCCGACGGGCTTGAAGTACTGATCCCGGGGCTTGCTCGCCAGCTGATCCCGGTTGATCCCGAGAAAAGGGGCACGGAGACTCTATGGAACCTGACCGCCGCCACTGTTCGCTCCCGGGCCTGCAGCTCGCGCCGCTGGCCGCGGCGCTGGCGCTGGCGCTCGGCGTCGCCGCGCCGGCCGCGCGCGCCGACGACCGCAGCCTGCTGCACGCCACGCAGGAAAACCCCTACGTGTTCATCATCCTCGACACCTCGGGATCGATGCACCAGGAGGTCGCCTGCAGCGCCGCCGACGTGGCCGCCGGCTTCTGTTCCGCGGAGTGCGATCCCGGCGACTGCCTGCCGCGGATGATGGGCGACGACCCGGACTCCAAGATCTACGTCGCCAAGCAGACGATCTACACCATCATGCAGTCGCACCCCAACATCAACTTCGGCTTCGGCCACTTCGACCAGACCCAGCTCAAGATGTCCTGGAAGTACTGGTGGTACGCGGTGGCCAGCACGCAGCCGGGCGGTTTCATCACGCTCGACGACGGCACGACATATCCACCCGCGGGCCAGCAGGAGCTCTTCGGGGACCAGGCCTGGGCCTGCACGCTCGGCGGCCCCAGCCCCTTCAACAACGTCGGCTGCATCTCGACGCAACCGGCCCACCTCGACAACTCCTGGGAGCTGGAGCGGGCGCGGCGCTACCCGAAGCTCGGCGACACCAACAACGCAGACTGGTCCTACTACTTCACCGAGAAATCCAACAACAGCCTGCCCGTCTACAAGGTGACCTTCACCCACCCCGCCACCTCGTCGTGCGGCGTCACCATCCTGGGCTGCGCGACTTTGCAGGTCAGCGTCAGGGTCGACAAATGCCTGAACAGCGCCTGCAGCTCGGTCACCACCAAGGGCACGAAGACGCTGACCTTCAATCTGACCAATCAGACGGTGTACTGGGACCCGGGCGTGGACCTCAACGGCACCAACGTGCCGGACGTCAACGGCAACGGCGGCGCCTTCTACTCCGGCAACAATCAGGCGGCGCGCGAGATCAATGCCAACTACTCGAACTCGAACCATCAGATGGAACCGAACACCGACACCGCCACCAACGACCCCTGGCTGACGGGTGGCACCTGCATCGCCGATCCGGTGCCGGTGTGCAACGGCTCGCTCTTCGCCACCAACACCTGCACCATGATGGAGCCGACCTGCACCGACGCGTCCGCCCGCACTCCCGTCAACAGTTTCAGCGTCGGCGACATCATCCCGCTGGACTGGAAGACCAACCAGCAGACGGCGATCAGCCAGCGCATGGCGCCCAACCTGCTGAACCCTGCCAACACCATGCCGGACTTCGGCATCTCGGACTACATGGCGGACCACCCGCTCGCCGGCGAGACCGGCCTGCGCGTCAAGGTCGCGGCGCAGCGGCCGCTGGCACCGGAAGGCGGCACGCCGACCGGCAACGTGATGAACAGCTTCTTCAATCTCATGACCGGCCTCACCTCGCCGCTCGCCGCGCCTCCCAACGGCTTCAAGGCGGTCGCCGCCAGCAGCTGGATCGGCACGGCCTCGGGGGCCTCCGGAGACCCGTTCTTCTCCTGTAAGCCGGCGTACATCCTGATCCTGACCGATGGCCTGGCGAGCAGCGACGACGGCAACTGGAACGCGGACGTCACCCAGTGCCCGGCCTTCAACAGTTGGACCGGCAAGCCGAGCAACCCGGCGCCGGGCTATGCCTGCTGCGTCGCCGAGGCGTTGCGCAGCGTCAACTACGGCGCCACCAACACCGCCTACCCCATCCGCACCTTCGTCGTCGGGCTCGGCCTCACCACCACCCAGGTCGGCGGCTACAACAACACCCTGCAATGCATCTCCGACGAGGGCGGCACCGGCAACCGGCACTTCTTCAACGGCATCAAGAACACCGTGGCCGGCCAGCCGGCGGGCTTCCCTGCCAGCGATCCGCCGGCGTTTACCTACTGCTGCAACCACGCGGCCTTCCTGGCCGGCGAGTGCTCGCCGGAGGCGGACTGCGCCACGCCGCCGGCCAACTTCTGCTGCTCCGCCGCGGATTTCGGCTTTGGCAACTGCGCGCCGCTCAACCCCTGCGACGGCCCGGGCCCCTTCCTGCCGCAGAGCAAGCAGCAGATCCTCACCGACCTGCAATCGGTCCTCAACCTGATCTCATCGCAGGCCACCGCCTTCGCCTCGGCGGCGGTGCCGTCGATCCAGTCGAACGTCCAGAACAAGGAGCTGATCACCAGCTTCCTGCCGCTCAACCTGCCGATCTGGCCCGGCCGGGTCGACGCCTTCTCCGACCCGGTCCCGACCCAGAAGATCACCGTCACCCTGCCGGACGGCTCTCAGACCACGGCCACCGTCCCCGACACCCGGCCGTCGGCGGATTGCACCGCGCCCGGCCAGCAGGGCTGCCACCTCTGGAACGCCGGCGGCGGCCAGCTGGTGGGCGGCGCCAACACCGGCGACACCGTTCTCGCCCAGGGCCTGAAGGGTCTCGACACCGCCGGCAACGATCCGACCAAGCGGCGCGTCTACTACGCCCCGTTCACCCCCATCGTGCCGGGCGAGCTGCGGCTCTCCCTGCAGGTGCCGCTGGCGACCGACACCGGTCACCTCTACGACCTCGAGAACGCGCTCGGCATCTGCGGCCCGGGCTACAGCTACTATCCGCCGAGCTCCGCGACCTGCACCGAGAACGCACCGGGGACCGGCTCGACCTGCACCGCCCCCGGCGTCACGCTCTCCGATACCAACCCCTGCCCCAGCGGCCAGACTTCCGCTTCCACCCCGTACCTCAACGCCCAGCAGGCGGTCAGTTTCACCGAGGGCATCAAGAGCTATCTCGATCCGACCACCAACCAGCCGGTCCAGTACCTGCTGGGCGACATCTTCCACTCCAATCCCCAGGTGCTGGGGCAGCCCGCCAACACCACCCTGTTCGAGGGCAATGTCGACGGCTATCAGACGTTCGCCGCCGCCGAGCGCTTCCGGCGCAAGGTGCTCTACTTCGGCAGCGACGACGGCGAGATGCACGCCCTCGACGTCGGCACGGTGACGCAGGGGACGGTGGCGGGCCTCTCCGCCTGGACCTTCACCAACGGCACCGGCAACGAGCTCTTTGCCTTCGTCCCGCGCACCGTGATGCCGACGCTCGCCGCGCTCGGCGCCGCCGCCGCGCCGCCGACCAACGGCGGGGCGCAGACCTTCATGGTGGATGGCCCGCCGAACCTGGCCGAGGGCTTCTTCGACGCCACCGGCAGCGCCGCTTCGTGCGCGCAAACTCCGGTGCCGGCGACGTGCGTGTGGCACAGCCTGGTCATCGGCGGCCTGCGCGAGGGCGGGCATGGCTACTACGCCGTGGACGTCACCCAGCCCGACACCTTGCAGAGCAACTTCGAGACTCCGAACGTCAGCTCGACGCCGGCGATCCAGCTGCCCAACCCGAACGCGGCCAACTACCTGCCGAGCTGCATCAACGGCGGCGCCGGCTGCGGCCAGCTGCCCTATCCGACCCCGCTCTGGGAGTTCACCGACAGCGTCCAGGTGGCGCCGGCCTGCGTCAGCAACTGCGCGTTGAAGCCGAACGACGAGGATTCCTCGGGCGCCGGTCTCGGCCAGCCCGACCTCGGCGAGACCTGGTCGCTGCCCAACACCGGCCGCGTCCGGATCTGCGACACCTCCGCCTGCGCCACCTTCCACGAGCAGTGGGTGGTGGTGTTCGGCGGCGGCATGGATCCCGGCGCCGCCAACAGCCAGGGCAACTGGCTCTACATGCTCGACATGGGCACCGGCAAGATCATCTACAAGCGGGCGCTCAACGGTTCGGTGCCCAGCGAGCCGGCGGCCGTCGACACCGGCCAGGACGGCTACATCGACACCATCTATGTCGGCACCACGGCGGGGCACCTCTACAAGGTCGACCTCTCGCAGCCGGCGCCCCTCAGCGGCGCCAACAACCGGGTGACGAGCACCTTCTGGCAGCCGTTCGAGATCTTCAACACCCAGGGTCGGCAGATGTTCTACCCGCCGGCGGTGTTCTTCGACACCGACCGCAATCAGTACGGTCTGGCGTGGGGCACCGGCAACCGCTTCGACCTTTGGAAGAGCGACGCCACCACCGGCCGCTTCTTCGTGTTCATCGACACCGGCTTCACCGCGGCCAACACGCTGACGCCGTACACCTCCGCCAACCTGCAACAGCTGACGCCTGACGGCACGCTCAACCCCAACAGCAACTTCCTGCTCAGCCCACCCGGCGGCCTGCTGCCCGGCTACTACTTCGAGCTCGGCGCCGGCGAGCGGGTGCTCAACGAGGCGTTCACCCTCACCGGGGTGATGATCTTCTCCACCTACGTGCCCAAGCCGCTCACCTCGGTCGCCAACGGCACCACCGTCTGCGCCGACAGCGGCGACACCCACGTCTTCGTGCTCAACATCAACAACGGCGACGCCATCAGCCAGCAGACCGGCGCGGAGGGCACCGGCACGCCGACCGGCACCAGCAACCGCTATTTCGTGCTGGCCAAGGACCTGGGGCTCAACGTCAACACCAGCGAGTCGACGCCGATCATCGCCACCAAGGCGAATCCAAACCCGCCGACGGAGGCGGCGCTGTCCGCGGCGATCCAGGACGTGATGAAGCAGATCATGGCCCTGATGCCGGCGAACTGCCGCTACTCCACCAAGCGCATCAACATCACGGTGACCGACACCTTCAACTCCACCTATCCGGCGGCGGCCGTGCCGGCGTGTATAATCGAGAAGAACTGGAAGGAGTTCTAGAGTCCTGGCATACCCACTAGCCAAGCGGGACACTAGGGAGGTCCGGATTACCATGACGACACGAGCCCGGGTCCTGGCGGCGATGTTCGCCGCCGCCGTCGCCGCCACGGTCCCCGCGGCTCTGCACGCCGACTGGATCGTCACCCGGCAGGGTGACCGCTTCGAGATCAAGGGTGCCTGGCAGCTCAAGGGCAAGCTGGTGGTCTTCACCCTGCCCAACGGTGCCCTTTCCTCGATGCGCGCCGACCGGGTGGACCTCGACGCCAGCAAGCAGGCGACCGAGAAGGCGAAGCAGGAGGCCGCGGCGCCGCCGCCCGCGCCGGATCAGCCGAAAGCCAAGCGCAAGGCGGTCATCGTCCTGACCGACAAGGACTTCAAGAAGACGCCGCTGCCGGACGGCGCCGCCGAACCGGGCGCCGCCGGCGGTACCGGCACCAATCCCGCGGATCCCAAGAAGGGCGGCAAGGACGCTCCTCCCGCCAAGGACGTGCCGAGCTCCGTCGAGGTGGTGACCTGGGACCGGGTGCCCGCCTCCGAGAGCAAGGCGGACGGCGCCGAGATCACCGGCTCCGTGCGCAACACCTCCCAGAGCTACCTCACCGAGATCGGCGTGGTGGCCGACCTCTTCGACGACAACGGCGGCCTGATCGGCCGCTACCCTGCCGCGGTCGACACCCTGCCGCTGCCGCCGGGCGAGAGCAGCAAGTTCCACCTGGTCGTCAACGGCGTCTTCGCTTTCGCTTCGATCCGCTGGGAAACGACGGCCAAGGGCCTGAAGACGCAGCCGCCCCCGGCAACCCCGCCAGGTCCGGCGAGCTAGCACCTTGGGGCAGGCGGCTTGCGCCGCACCGCAGGTTGCAAGCATCTGCGCCTCAGAACCGGTACTTCGGCACGCCTTCCAGGTCGTGCTCCTTCACCTTCTTGAGTAGCGCCCGGTAGCTGATGCCGAGCCGGTCGGCGGCGCGGCGCTTGTCGCCGGCGCTGTCGATCAGGGCCTGGCGCAGGCGGTCGCGCTCGGCCTCAGCGATGGGTGGGGGAGCGGCCGAAGAGCCCAGGAGTGATTGCAGGTCGGCCGGACTGAGCTCGGGGCCGTCGCCGAGGATCACCGCCCTTTCGAGCAGGTTGGCGAGCTCGCGCACGTTGCCTGGCCAGAGCTGCGCGGCAAGCACCTCGGTGGCGCCGGCGGCCAGGACGGGGACCGGCAGCTGGTGGCGGCGGGCGATACCCGCGACCAGGTGGCGGGCTAGGCGCGGCACGTCGCTCGACCGCTCGCGCAGCGGCGGCAGCTCGATCGGGAAAACCGCGAGGCGAAAGAAGAGGTCGGAGCGGAAGCGCCCGTCTTCCACCATGCGCTGCAGGTCGCGGTTGGTGGCCGCCACCAGCCGCAGGTCGGCGTGGAGGGTGCGGCCGCCGCCGACCCGCTCGAAGGTGCGCTCCTCGAGGACCCGCAGCACCTTGGCCTGGATCGGCAGCGGGATCTCGGCGATCTCGTCGAGCAGCAGGGTGCCGCCGGCGGCGAGCTCGAAGCGGCCCGGCTGCCGGCGGTCGGCGCCGGTGAAGGACCCCTTCTCGTGGCCGAACAGCTCGTTTTCGAGCAGCGCCTCGGGAATGGCGGCGCAGTTGACGGCGACCAGCGGGCCGCGCCGCCGCGCCGACAGGGCGTGCAGGGCACGGGCGAACAGCTCCTTGCCGGTGCCGCTCTCGCCGGTGAGCAGCACCGTGGACTCGGTGGGAGCGACGCGCTCGAGCAGCCGCAGCGCGGCGCGCAGGCGGGGATGACGGCCGACGATCGGCGGCGCTCCCGGCGGCTGGAACACGGCGTCATCGCTCCCGCCGCTCCCCTCGCTCCCGTGGCGCGCGGCACCGGCGCCTGCCGCGGCTCGCGCCCCGCGCCCGTGCCCATCCTGTTCCCGCTGCGCCTGCGCCTCCGGCGGCGCCGATCCGTCGCCCGGCACGCCGAGATCCTCGCCGGCGAGCGCTCGCGCCACCAGGCGCGCCAGGTCGGGCAGCTCCAGCGGCTTCTCCAGAAAGTCGTAGGCGCCCAGCTTCATCGCCTCGACGGCCGCGCCGACGCTGCCGTAGCCGGTGAGCACCACCACCGGCACCCGCGGCTGCGCCTGGCGGCTGGCCGCCAGCACCTCCAGGCCGGAGCGGTCCGGCAGCTTGAGGTCGGTCAGCACCAGGTCGAACTGCCGCTCGCCGAGCAGCCGGACGGCGTCGCCGCCGGTGGCGGCCGATGCCACCTCGTAGCCGTCGTCGGCGAGCGCCCGCGCCAGCAGCCGGCGCAGCGAGTCGCGATCTTCGACCAGCAGGATGCGGGCGGCAGCCATCGCGATCCCCGACCTAGCCACTCCCTGGATCGGAGGCGCCGGGCCGCTCGTCTCCTACCAGCGCCGAGGGCTGGTCCGGCGGTGCGAGCGCGGCGAGCGCCCGGCGCACCGCGCCCACCAGCGCCTCGTCGTCCTCCGGCGCCACGGTGCGCAGGTCGAGCAGCAGGCGGCCGCGCCGCAGGTAGCCGACCACGGCAGGCTCGCCGAGCCGGAGCAGCGCCAGCAGCTCGTCGCCGCCGGCCAGCGCCAGCGCTTCGCCGGGGATCGGCGATTCGGGGGCGGAGCCGCCGCCCAGGAAGGCCTCCGCGGCGACGATCTCGGCGACGACGCCGCCGCGGAGGCCGGGGGTGGCACGGGAGTCGAGCGCGCCAGGCGGGCCAAGCGCCGCGGCGGCGCTCTCCAGACGGCGGCGGTGCGCGGCCGGCTCCGGCCACAGGCGGTCGAGCGGCATCGGCGCGCCGGCAAGATGAAGCCGCAGCACCCCCTCGAGCGCGGCGAGCGTGGTGCGGCCGGGGCGGAGCGCGCGGTAAAGCGGATGGCGCCGGCAGCGCGCCAGCAGATCCTGCCGCCCCAGCAGCAGGCCAGCCTGCGGCCCCCCAAGCAGCTTGTCGCCGCTGCCGCAGGCGAGATCGCAACCCAGCGCCATCAGCTCGGCCAGGCTGGGATGCCCGGCGAGCTGCGCCCTGCCGGGAGTGCCGGCAATGGAGGCTGCGCCGGCCGGCGGCCGGAGCAGTCCGCTGCCTTCGTCCACCAGCACCGGCACGCCTGCACGCCGGCCCAGCGCCACCAGCTCGCCCGGCGTCACCGCGGCGACGAAGCCGGAGAGGCGGAAGTTGCTCGGGAACACCTTGAGCAGCAGGGCCGTCGCCGGCCCCACCGCCGTCTCGTAATCGGCGAGGCGGGTGCGGTTGGTGGTGCCGACCTCGACCAGGCGGGCGCCGGCGGCGGTCAGGATCTCCGGGATGCGGAACGAACCACCGATCTCCACCAGCTCGCCGCGCGAGACCACCACCTCGCGGTCGCGGGCGAGCGCCGCCAGGCAGAGCAGCAGCGCCGCAGCGTTGTTGTTGACCACCACCGCCGCCGCCGCGCCGGTGGCCTCGGTCAGCAGCCGCTCGACGCGCCCGTTGCGCTGGCCGCGACGGCCGGTCGCCACCTCGATCTCGAGGTCACAGTAGGCGTCGAGCAGCGGCGGCAGCGCCGCCGCGACGGCGTGCGGCAGCGGCGCGCGGCCAAGGTTGGTGTGCACGAAGACCCCGGTGGCGTTGAGCACCCGTCGCAGCTGGCCACCCAGCGACGCTTTCAGCTCGGCGGCCAGGCGCTGCGGCAGCCGGGCCACCTCCTCGGCCAGGGCGGCGTCCGGCGACATCTCCGGCGGCGCGCCGGCCAGACGCTCCCGCAACGCCGCCAGCACCCGCCGCGCTTGGACCTTCACCTGCTCCCGTCCGTATAATGCAACGAGCGCCCCCACCGCTGGATCGGCAAGCAGCCGGTCGAGCTGCGGCAGGGCGCGGCGGGCGTCCGACGGCGCTGGATCTGGGGTCCCCATCTCGGGCACGGCAAGCGGTCTGGACCATTCTAGGAGATCCGTGGACCCCAAGCGAAACCCGCACACCGGCAAGGCAGGCGCAGCGGCGGCGGCGTACCCGGCTGGCCCGGGGGGGGTCCCGCCCACGGTGTCCGAAGCGATCGACCGGCTGGCGGCCGACATCCGGCAGCTGCGGGTCGATTTCGAGCGCTTCTTTTCCGGCGCCCTGCACCTGCCTCCCGACGAGCTGCGCCGCCGGGTCCAGTTGCAGCTGCGCCAGCTGCGCAACGTCAACGCCATGAGCGCCGTGGAGCGCTTCCGTCTCGGCGACCTGGAGGCTCGTCACAACAGCTACGACGAGCTGTACAGCCGGCGCTTGCGCGATCGTGAGGAGAGCCGCCAGCGCTCCGGCCACGCGCCACCGCCGCCGTCCGCGGCGGCTCCGGCCACGCGCTATGATCCGGGCACCGGGATCGTCATCGGAGAGAGCCCGGACCCGCGGGCGATCGCCGCCCTCTACGAGGGGCTGGGGGCAGCCGCCGCGACCGGCGCTCCCGCGGCTGCCGGTACCGCGGAGGCACCTGGCGGCGGCGGGGCGGGACCGCGCTTCGATCTCGCCAGCTTCGGCAGCTATCTGCAGCGCCAGGCCGCGGCGATCCGCGACCGCACCGGCTGCGACGAGGTCCAGTTCCGCCTCGCCACCGAGGATGGAACGGTCAAGCTCAAGGCGCGGCCGGTCGCCCGTGCCAGGCCGGCAGCCGCCGGAGCCCCGACGGCTCCGGAGCGCCGGTGACTACCGCCAGGAAGCTGGCGGGTGACGTAAGGAGATGACGTGAAAGAAAGACTGCAACGCCCGCGGGCGCTCACCGTCCTGACCGCTCTCGGCTCGCTCCTCGCCGCCGGCGCGCTGATCGCGATCACCGCCATGACCGCGGTCGCCGCCGTGCCGCCCAACCTCGGCAAGGCCATCGCGGCGCAGGAGAAGCTGGCGGCCGCCAGGCCGGACGATGCGTCGGTGTTCAACGACCTCGGCAACCTGCGCGTCCTGGCGGGCCAGCCGGCCGAGGCGGAGGCGGCCTACCGCCGCGCCGCTCAGCTCGACCCGCACCGCGCCTCGGCGCTGTTCAACCTCGGACTGCTGCAGCAGCAGGAAGGCAAGACCGACGACGCCAGGCAGCTCTACGAAAAGGTGCTCGAGATCGATCCGGGGCACGCCTGGGCGCATTACCAGCTCGGCACGCTCTACGAGCGCCGGGGCGACAAGGGGCGGGCCGTACGGCAGTACTCGCAAGCGTTCAGGCTCGACCCGCAGCTGGCCTTCCGCGAGGTCAACCCGCAGATCGTCGAAAACGGCCTGGTGACCGAATCGCTGCTGCTCGCCTACAACCGCCGGTCGGCGGCCTCCGCGGCGCCGCCGATCTACGACGACGCGTCGCGGATTCAGGACCTGCTGCTACAGCGGCAGCAACTGCTCAAGGACGCCGCCGCGGAGGCCAAGGCCGACGAGCCTCCGTCCGCGGCCGAGGCGCCGACGGGGCGGCCCACCGTGCTGCGGTCCAAGGACCTGCCCACCGGCGCCAACCTCGGCCAGGCGACGCCTCCCGGCACCCATCCCGGCCCTCCGGGTCAGCCCGGCCGCCAGCCCCCCCAGCCAGGCGCCTACGGGCAGGGATACGTGCCTCCCGACACCCAGGGCGGGCGGCAGTGGGCCCGGCCCAATCCCATCGTCAATCCCAACATGGACGCGACGCAGCCGGGCGCGGTGGTGACGCCGCCGCCGATAGGGCTCTACTACCGGGCGAACCCGTCCAGCACCGGCCGCCTCGGTACGCAGGTGATGCCGGAAGAGGGCGGGTAAAAAGCATCTCGAAGAGGGGGTGGAGGCGCCCCCCGCCGGGCAGGCGCCCCTACCTCAAACGTTGAACCGGAAGTGCACGACGTCGCCGTCCTGCACGACGTACTCCTTGCCTTCCAGGCGTAGGAGGGCGGCCTCGCGGCAGGCGGCGAGGGACTTGAGCCGCAGCAGATCGTCCCAGCGCGCCACTTCGGCGCGGATGAAGCCGCGCTCGATGTCGGAATGGATGGCTCCCGCGGCCTCACGGGCGCGGGTGCCGCGGCGGACCGTCCAGGCCCTGACCTCGTCCTCGCCGACGGTGAAGAAGGCGATCAGCCCGAGCAACTGGTAGCTGGCGCGGCTGAGCCGATCGAGGCTGGGCTCGGCGAGCCCCAGGTCGGTAAGGAAGTCGCGCTGCTCGTCCGGGGGCAGCCGGCTGATCTCCTGCTCGATCGGCGCGCTGACGGTGATGGCGGTGACCGCCGCCCGGGGCACGACGCCGAAGTCCGCGGCCGCCGCCGCCGCCCGCTCCTCGTCGGCGTTGATCACCAGCAGCATCGGCTTGGCCGACAGCAGCTGGAAACCCCGCAGGCGCCGCTCGTCCTCGGCGTCGAGCGCGACCTCGCGCAGCGGCGTCTCGGCTTCCAGGGCCGGCAGGATCAGGTCGGCGAGCAACCCCCGCTCGCGCTGCTCTTCCGGCGTCAGGCCGCGCTTGACCGCCTTGTCCAGCCGCTCGAGACGCCGCTCGACGAGGTCGTGGTCGGCCAGGATCAGCTCGAGATCGACCATCTCCACGTCGCGCGCCGGATCGACCGTCGCCTCGGGGTGCACGATCTCAGGGTCGGCGAAGGCGCGCACCACGTGCACCAGCGCATCCACGGTCTTGAGCTTGACGAGGTCGAGGCTCTCGGCGCTTTCGCCCCGCTTCAAGCCCGGGATGTCGACGTATTGCACCGTCGCCGGCACGTAGCGGCGCGGCTCGAACAGGTCGCGCAGCTGCTCGAGGCGCGGATCGCGGACCGCCGCCGATCCGAGATGGGTCTCCGCCGAAGCCGAGAACTTGCCGGTATCCTGGCGCGATGCCGTCAGGGTGTTGAACAACGTCGTCTTGCCAGACTTCGAAAGACCGAGGATACCGAGCTGCAAAGCTGCCCTCCCAAGGGTGGTGGGTGGTGGGAGGGGCAGGTTACCGTCTCGCCCGCCGCAGGTCAACGCCCGGCGGCGGCGCACCCACTCGCGCCGGCCGGGCCAAGCATCGCCGGCCGGGCCAAGCGCCACCGACCGGGCCGAAAGGCGGCGCCGGCGGCGCCGCCTGCGCGCTGGTCATGGAATAATAGAGGATAGCTTAAATACCACACAACCCGAAGAGGCGGGGAAAGGCGGCATTAGCCGGCTCCTTCCTAGTCGCGGGCGGTAGTCCAGGGCGGCCATCCCCAAGGCGGGAAAGCGGCGGCAACCGGGAGCAGGAGAGATCGCGAGCCATCAATTTGACCCTCCGCTCGCAACGCTCTAAGCTCACCTCGATCGCGAACGTCGCCCGATGTCGTCGAAGCTCGGAGAGGGTGGCGCAGAGACCCCGCTAACGAGTCACAAAGCGGCGAACGCCGATCGCCGCCAAGAAGTCGGCTGGCGCGAGCACGGGGGATCCCGAGAGGCGTCAGGATGCAAGTGGGGAGTGGACGATGAAATCATCAGAAGTAGCCACAGAAGCGGCTTATGCTTCGCCGGCCCGATAGAGCGGTTTCGTGATGTTCTCGAATGTCGCTGCCTTCATCGTTCCGCAGGGAAAGGTCGTTGATTTCATTGACGGCACCCTTCGGAATGAAACGCCAGAGGAATACGTCCGGCAGGAAATCGAGAAGTCTATCGTCCGCGAGTACAAGTACCCACGCGAGGAAGTGGCCGTCGAATTCAAGGTCAAGCTCGGCGTGCAACGCAAGCGCGTTGATCTCGCCATCCTTCCGGAAGGTGCCCCTCACCAGCAGGAGCACGTCTGGGCGATCATCGAATGCAAGGCACCGAAGGTCTCGCCCAACGATAAGACCGAAGGCGTAGAGCAACTCAAGAGCTATCTGGCAGCGTCAGTAAACGCTGAGTTTGGGTTGTGGACCAACGGCCAGGACAGGCTCTGCTATAGGAAGGTCCAAGGCACCAGAGGGCGTATCGAGTTCGCCGAAATTAACGATATACCAATCAAGGGCAAATCGCCAGAGGACGCGGAACGCCCATCGTTCAGTTCGCTGTCGCCAGCAAAGAGCGATGCTCTTCTCTTTGCGTTCCGCCGCTGCCACAATTACATAGCGGCGAATCAGGGCTTGCAGAAGCCCGAAGCGTTCTGGGAATTGCTCAAGGTAATCTTCTGCAAGATCGCTGACGAACGCGGAGCGGAGATAGAGTTCTACGCAACCACACAGGAACGCCAGAGCCTCAACGGCCAGTTGAAGGTCAAGAAACGACTCGACGCGATCTTCGCCGGGGTGCGCGAGAGTTCCCCCACGATTTTCAAGCCCAACGAAATTATCGAGCTGGAACCGCGAGTTCTCGCTTACATCGTCTCGCAACTTCAGTCGTACAACATGCTGGACACCAACATCGACGTGAAGGGTAAGGCGTACGAGGAAATTGTAGGGTCGAACCTTCGTGGCGACCGCGGAGAGTTCTTCACACCGCGCAACATTTGCCGCATGGCCGTTGAGATGCTCAACCCGGGACCGACTGATCTCGTGGTCGACCCATTCTGTGGCACCGCCGGTTTCCTTACGATTGCATTGAACCACGTCATCCAGAAGATAAGGGGCTCGGAAGCGAAGAAGTGGAAGGATAAGGAACATCCAACTGAACGCGAGCAACGGGAACTACTCCGCCGCTTCCAGGAATATGCCGACAAGCGGATCGTTGGTATCGACATCAATCCAAATCTTGTTCGTGCGTCGAAGATGAACATGGTCATGAATAATGACGGAGCGGGTGGGCTCTACCAGTCCAACACTCTCGATCGGTCGATCCGCTGGAATGAGGATCTTCGCGATCGTAACCTGCTTGGCCGCGTTGACCTCGTGCTGACCAATCCGCCGTTTGGCTCGAAGATCCGCATTGACGATCCCGCAATACTGGAGCAGTACGAACTTGCGCAGAGCCATGATTTTGACAGGGACACTGACACCTACTCGCAGCGGCAACCTATCGTCTATCAAAAAGCGTTGCCGCCGGAGATTCTTGCAATTGAGCGTTGTGTTCAATTTCTCAAGCCTGGCACCGGACGCATGGCAATCGTCTTGCCGGACGGCATCCTCGGCTCTCCCGGCCTCGGTTACGTACGTGAATGGATCCTCACGAACACCCGCGTCCTTGCCAGCATTGACTTGCACCCGGACACATTTCAACCTAGAAACTCCACGCAGACTAGTATCTTAGTTTTGCAGCGCAAGAGGTTCGATGAGATTGAGATGGAGCGCGCCGCTGGTAAGAAGCGAGATTATTCGGTCTTTATGGCGCTTGCAAATCACATTGGCCACGACAAGCGCGGCAACGTGACCTACGTGCGCGATGACGATGGCAATGAGATAGTCGAGACGCGCGTCGAGCGCCAAGTCGAAGTACACGAGGGAACACCCGTATACAAGCAGGGCGAGGTGCGTCAAAAGGTCGTAGATGACAATACGATGGAGATTGCTAGTATTACTCCGTTAAGTCATGAGGAGTCATTCTGAAAGGTCCTGCGGCAGACTGGGCACCATCCGGCCCAGCGAGCGAGAAGGCTCTGGAAGTTCTGCCGGGTCT
>Ga0070733_10001868_pt1 | contig 15447 bp, 13 predicted proteins | sample Coa_R1_9_FD_66450 | JGI IMG/M metagenome (GOLD analysis project Ga0070733, IMG submission 66450) | Surface soil microbial communities from Centralia Pennsylvania, which are recovering from an underground coalmine fire - Coalmine... | ecosystem: Environmental > Terrestrial > Soil > Unclassified ... | reverse complement strand
CCATGTAATTTGCGATGTATCCATAAAAAGAAGATTTAACTGACGGATGAGTGTATAACAATTGAGGATACTGTGCGGAAGCGCTGCGATACGCTTCAACCGAATACCTAAACAGGCTATCGTTGGTATTCAAATTCTTTCTTGCCGCCCGGGATGCGGAATCTATCCCATTCATTTTTGAAACCAGCAGGCCGATGAAGGTTTGAAGATCCTCTTTAGAATAGGGCTTTGTTTCCAGGTGTTGTTGTTTGGCTATCGGAAGGCGATCATAGTTCAGTCCCCAGAATATATTAAAGGCAATATATACCCACAATAAGATGGACAGGCATCGCTTAAGACAGAGTCTCAGGTATTGCCGGTGTAAGGTTCTTTTGAAAGCCCTCGTAACAAACCGAACAAAGGAAATGACGAGATATAAAAAAACGACTGCATATAAAATGTCGCCCACACTAAATGGAATCCATCCGAACGCAAGTCTGGGGAAAATTGAAATGACAGGATAAATTCCGGTTGAATAATATTTTTCAACAGCTTCCGGAAAAAATGAAAATATTTTAATGACTGATACAATTAATAATGGAATCAGCCAGGACCGGTAACGTTTCCAATGCATACCCTTAAAAATACATATTATTAGAGCATCCATACTATATTGCATCTTATACAATTATCATGGATCTTGATTTTAACAAGAATGAAGATAATATGAAGCAGGCCCTGGTCCAGCTTCGAAACCGCTATCAGAAAATTGCAACAGGTGGTGGAACGAAATCAATTGAAAAACAACATGAAAAGAATAAGCTTACTGCCCGTGAACGCATTGCTTATCTGATAGATAAAGACAGCATATTTTATGAAATCGGCGCATTTGCGGCATATGAAATGTATGAAGAATATGGAGGCTGCCCGGCCGCCGGTACTGTAGCCGGTATCGGTTATGTAAGCGGAAGACAATGTATCATTCTGGCGAATGATCAGACCGTAAAAGCAGGGGCATGGTTTCCGGTTACCGGCAAAAAAAATCTTCGCTTACAGGAAATTGCCATGGAGAATCATCTGCCATTGATCTATATCGTTGACAGTGCAGGTGTTTTTCTTCCTTTACAGGACGAAATTTTTCCGGACAAGGAACATTTTGGAAGAATATTCAGAAATAATGCGCGCATTAGCGCTATGGGTATTTCTCAATTGTCTGTCGTAATGGGACCCTGTGTGGCCGGTGGAGCTTATTTGCCGATTATGAGTGATGAGACGCTGATGGTAGAAGGAAATGGTTCCATTTATTTAGCGGGCCCCTACCTTGTAAAAGCAGCAATTGGAGAAACCACAGATTCAGAAACGCTGGGCGGAGCGGTAACACATACATCCATTTCCGGTATCGCCGATTATAAATTCAAAACGGAAGAAGAATGTCTGGACCAGGTAAAAAAAATCATGTCGACATTAGGTCATTCGGCCTCTGCTGGTTTCGACAGAATTGAAGCAAAAGATCCTGAAAAAAATCCGACGGAAATTTATGGTCTGTTTCCGTCTGATCCGACAAAACCGTATGATATGCTGGAAATCATCAATCGTATCGTGGATGCACCGGGCATTCAACAATTCAAGGAGGATTACGGCAAAACAATTATCTGCGGTTATGCACGCATAGAAGGATGGGCAATAGGTATTGTAGCCAATCAGCGCACCATCGTAAAGACCAGAAAAGGGGAAGTGCAAATGGGAGGTGTGATCTATAACGACAGTGCCGACAAATCTGCCCGCTTCATCATGAATTGTAACCAGAAAAAAATTCCTCTTCTTTTTCTGCAGGATGTAACCGGGTTCATGGTGGGAACAAGAAGTGAACAATCGGGTATTATAAAAGATGGTGCCAAAATGGTGAATGCTGTAGCGAATTCAGTGGTTCCAAAATTCACGATCATAGTTGGAAATTCATATGGGGCCGGTAACTATGCCATGTGCGGAAAGGCATACGATCCAAGACTTATCCTGGCATGGCCCACAGCAAAAATCGCCGTGATGGGTGGTGACCAGGCTGCGAAAACCTTATTACAGATTCAGGTGGCTTCTCTGAAAGCGAAGGGTAAGATCATTGATCCGGCTGAAGAAAAAAAATTGTTAGATGAAATTCGTGGCCGCTATGAGAAGCAGACCAGCCCGTATTATGCCGCCGCGAGATTGTGGGTAGATGGAATCATCGATCCGCTGGAAACAAGGAGATTTATTTCTGAAGGTATACGCGCGGCCAATCAAAATCCCGATATTCCAACTTTTAGAACCGGTGTTTTCCAGGTTTAATCGCATGAATCTGCGATTATTCTTACCGCCTTATTTTAATTATAAAACGCTCAATTATTTTGCAGGAACATGTAATCATGTATACAGATGGTGCTTCCCGTGGTAATCCCGGCCGGGGCGGATTTGGAACCATTTTAATGTGGAAGGGAAGGGAAAAAGAGTTATCCGGCGGATTCAAACATACTACCAACAACCGAATGGAACTGATGGCGGTCATTTCAGGTCTCGAGGCGCTCAAAAAAGAAGGTCTTTGGATAAAGATTTATTCTGACAGTCAATACGTAGTTAATACTATTGAAAAGGGATGGCTGAAAAACTGGATAGCCACTGACTTTAAAGGCGGGAAAAAAAACAAAGACTTGTGGATCCGATACTCGGAGCTCGCTGCCAAACACCATATCCGGTTTCATTGGGTAAAGGGACACGCATCCAATCCCCATAATAACCGCTGTGACGAACTCGCGACTATGGCAGCCGATGCAAACAATTTAATGGAAGATACAGGATATGACGGATAGGCAATGATCGATAGCACCTGGCAATCGGGTGTGACGGACGATTAAAAAACACCCCGTGGAAAAGGCCACAGGGTGCACGTCATAACCAAAAGTAAAAAGCCTGATTAATCTGGGTTTTTCGAAATTCTTATAAAAGCTGAAAATGTTCGATCCTTAACAGTTGTGATCAGATAAGTTTTCCGGAATCGTTGAATTGAAAAGTCATATAAAGGAAAAAAGTTGAGTCTTGCCATCCAACTAATAAAAGGAAAGTATAAAGAAAAGATTCCAATTCATTTGAAAACAGGGTAATTTATAATTGACAATCAATCAGTTACAACATATATAGATAATCTATATATAATAAAATCAAATATTAAAAAACCAATGGGAAAATAAAAAATCGCCTTCCTGAGCGTAAAAAAGGGTTTAAATGGATCTGATTTGCATAATCTTTTCTTCAAAAATATCGTTTGACACTCTCGATTTATTTTTGATCTTACTCTTATATGTATTAATCGTATTCACTGAGTAGCCCAATATTCCCGCGATTTTCTGGGTATCATGAATTCCCATGCGTATGAGGGCGAAAATTCGCAAATCCGTATTGAGCAATTCCCCTTCCTTTAATCTGACCTGTCCTTCCTCATTTATAAGGGAATTGAAATCAGCAATGAAATTGGGGAAAAGTTTGAGGAAAATCCTGTCAAAATCATGGAGTACTTCCTCTCGTCCCTTTTTTAGATTCAGGTTGTTCACCAGAAAACGTATATCATCGAGTTTGCGATCCGTAATTTTCACGTCAACAGCCTGAATGAATTTTTCGATACGCGTATAAAATTCAGAGTTTCCACTAAAAAAATAGCCTATATATTCTTCTTTAATCTTATTAGCCTCCTGCAATTTTGTATTGATATGCTGTTGCAATCTGTGCGCTGCCGTAACATCTGCTTTCGCAAGCTGTAGTTTTTTAATCTGCCTGAATATGATAAAGAGTAAAATGATGAGTAACAATGAAGAGAGCGTCACAGCGATGGCATAATTCATTACTTTTTTATTCTCATTTTGGAGAAGGTTTACCCGTTCCGCCTCAATTAACGGAAGGATTGAAGTCAGCTGAACTTTTCTTTGTCTGGCTCCATAAAAAACGGCATCATCTACCGCTTTTTCTATAAACGTCGATGCGTTTTTAGCGTCGCCCTTTCTGAAAAGCAGTGTCGCGAGGTTGAAAATGGCACGGGTTTCTTTGGTGGAATTTCTGATATCTTCAATGGCTGCTAATAATAACAGGTCAATTGCAGTATCAGTCTGCCCCTTTTGAATATATATGTCGCTCAGTGTGGATGTCGTTACAGCCACTTCATGTCTGGACATGGGATAGGATGCTATAAGCTTTTTCAATTCCGAAAGTGCTCTTTCGTAATTACCCGACCGTATATTTTTCAATCCGCTATAGTAAACATATTCAAAAGACTCCGGCGTTAACAGGGTCAGAGACGAGTCTATGTAACGGTTACCTGAATCATTATAGCGGGGTGCATAAAAGCGGTCGTTATTATAATCACCCAAATCATAGTAATAACGGGCCATCATCGTAAAATATTCGGCTTTTTCTGTTTTTGGAAGAAGATTCATTTTTACATTCTGTAAAAGATCAAAGGTTTCTTTGAATAATCCGGCTGAAAGTAATACGAATCCTTCTTTTATTTTTGCATATCCTATCAATGAATCCTCGCGCATCAACTGACCTTCTGATACCATTCTTTGCGCATAACTAAATGCCGAATCATAATTATAAATCTGGTACTCATTATACAATTGGGAATAGAGGTTAAAAAGACCCCGGTCAGAAATATCTCTCGATTTATACAAAACGTGTTTTATGCTGTCGATCCGTTTGTTTTTTATCTGATCGAATGTGGAAGAAACGGATATTGCCCGGTTAACTTCTTCCATGAGGCTGTCCGTTCTGATTTGGGCTGTGAGCGTATCAGAAAACAGGCATAACAAAAACGCTATGGAGAAATATTTCGTTTTAATGTCGCTTATTTAACCTCCCCGGGTGTCATCCGGTAGTTGCGGGCGAATATATAACTACCGAATAAAATGGCTGAGAACACGATTGTAGCCAGAATACTCATTCTGTAAAATGGAATTCCATCGGTATAGCAAAGCATGAGACCAGTAAAATCCTTTGGCCTGTTAAGGCCCCGGGTTGTTCCGTTACTGGCCCAAACAAGAAAATTGGAAACTAAGAAGTAAAGCGTGGGTGCTGTAACCGATGCAGTCGCAATTTGAAATACGTTTAGCTTTTTTACAGCGAGGCCGATGAACACCAGCAATGTGAAAAGAACGTAGTTCTGCCACTGGCCCTCATAAAACCCCGGCATATCCGAGATGCCGCCCAAATATAAAACCTGATAAAACATGTCAGAAACAAACATCGAAAGAACAGGCATGATAAATGCCCATTTTTTATCCTTTATGACCGCCCCGGCATAAATAGCCATGGCCCATTGAGGTGCAAATCCAAAAGGTCTGCCCGGAATGATTCTATACAGGGCAGCAACGATTATCAATAGTATAAAAGACCAGACAATATTTTTAGAGGAGTTCATATGATGAATTAGAAATGTAAAATTAATGAATTTAAAAAACCTAAAAATGCCTATTTCATGCCCGGAATGGATGCCTGGTAAATTACAGTATCTTCCAGGGCCATGACCTCGCTTTTAGCCGCGTCAAAGGTTACCCATGCTTCTCCCTTGTTCCTTGTGAAGACTGTTTCTCCTTCCGCGGAAATCTCCGCTTTTCCTGAAAAGACCAGAAATATTTCGATGGAATGGGAAATCAGTCTGGTCGATTTTCCTTTTTGAATATTCAGGCGGCTCAATTCAAAATCCGGCGCCGGGGTCTGGTAAACCAACCTTTCCGGTTCTACCATTTTCCCGGTAATAATATTCGGCACTGTAGGTTCGAATTTCACATGTTTCATTAATTCTTTCACGTCCACATGCTTGGGTGTCAGGCCACCCCGCAGAACGTTGTCTGAGTTCGACATGATCTCCACATTTTGTCCCTCCAGGTATGCGTGAGGTAAACCGGCATCCTGATATACCGCCTGTTCCGGTTGCAGATGGAGCAGGTTGAAAAGATAAATTGAAAAAATACCACGGTCAATATGCCCTTCATGAGAATATGTAGTAGCGGCTCTTGCAGCCCAGAAATCTTCCTTCGATTTGCTCAACTTTCCGGCGTTATAATGGATAAGGTTCCGATCGATGAGTGTTTTTAAATGCCGGTCTACCTGCAGTTGCGGCATTTCCATAATGTGCTGGTAAAGTTTCTGATAATTATCGCTCCCGAAAATCGGTACGAGAAAATGAAGTTCAGGAACTTCGCGAAGAATATTTTGTATTGCTTTCGGATTTTTGAAACCATGTAATAGCCAGAATTCACTCAGGGCAAGCATGAGTTCCGGCTTATGATTATTATCCTTAAAATTTCTCTCCGGCGCAAAAAGGTCAATGCCCTGATCATTTTCGGCATCGAATGCAATCTGAGCATTTTCTTTTGAAGGATGCACCTGGATTGACAACATATCCTTTACGTCCAGCACCTTGAGCAAAAACGGTAATCTGCCGAATTTTTTTGCCGCCTCTTCACCCAAAGTCTGTTCCGGAAAAGCTTCGACATACTCCTTTAAAGACACCGGCTTTTCCGAGCCGTTTTTAAATTCCGCGCTTCCCCGCTCATGAGTTCCCAGCCAGAATTCAGCATAGGTTTCCCCCTTTTTTACAGGTATATTCAACAATTTCGGTAAGTAATAAAATCCTCCCCAGGCATAGTGTTGCACCTTCCCTGTTATCGGTATGACGCGATCTTTACTCAGTTCCATTTTTTTCATTAGTGGCTCAAAGTAAAGCAAAAATGGCCGCACACAATGAATTTGGGAAAGCCGGGGAACAAATGGCCGCTGAATGGCTTGAGCTTCACGGTTTTCAAATTGTTTATCGCAATTGGAGACACCGTCGCCATGAAGTGGACATCATAGCGGTCAGAGACCGCGTACTTCATTTCATTGAAGTTAAGTCCCGGCACGATGATACGTTTGGGAAACCGGAGGACTGGGTGAACAGAAGAAAAGGCAGGCATTTGCTATCAGCAGGCGAAGCTTTTCAAGATAAGAATCCGGAGTGGACACATATACAATACGATATTGTTTCAATTCTGTTAACACCCGATAGCAAACCGGATTTGTTTTTTATAGAAGATGTATATTGGTGGTAATGAGCCATTCAACCAGGTCGCATATTGATATTATTAAGGGATATCAGCACAATATAGAAGTTCATAAAGCCATTATCGGGAAGCTGGAGCGTTGGAAAAAATCGCTGGCGATCGCGCGGTTAATTACCGTACTCGGCGGGGCTGGCTTTGCCTGGTATTTCTGGCCTTCAGCCGGGATTGTTTTTTTGGGATTCCTCTTGTTTTCCGTCATTTTTATAATTCTCGTTTTCGCCGACGCTGATAAATCAACAGCCATCAGCCATCGCAAGCGGCTTATTCAAATTAACCAGCATGAACTGGACGCAATGCAACAAAATCTTCATAGTTATGACGATGGACAAATCTTTGCAGACCCATCCCATGCATACGCGTCAGACCTGGATTTGTTCGGTGCATTCTCTTTGTATCAATATGTAAGCAGGTGTCACGCAGAACAATCTAAAAAATTACTGTCAGATTACCTGAAAGCATCGCTTCCGGTTTCAACTATATCGGAGAGGCAAAACGCTGCCAAAGAACTTTCCGAAATACAGAGTTATTGCCAAAATCTGCAGGCATCCGCCATGACGGATCCGCTTACCCGGCAGACAGAAGAAAAACTGAAACTATGCTTTGATGCGCCACCCGTTGGTTTTGTTCATCCGTTCTGGAAATGGTTTCGTAACATTTATCCGGTCTTGCCATTAGCAGTTATCTTTTTTTATGCTGCGGGGAACCTGTCTGATCAGATTTTTTTAATCTGTTTATCCATATTCTATGTTGTGTCCATTGTGATTAGCAGGAAAGCCCGACCTGCCCTTGGGATGCTTTCAGAAGTTGAACCCGAAATTGAAGGCATACACAAACAATTTATTCTTATAGAAACAGAGAAATTCAACTCTGGTTTTTTGCAATCCCTGCAACAAAAATTAAAACCACCGGATTATAAATCCACCTCTGCATCCATTGGTGAATTTGTTGGAATCTTAAAAAAAATTGACTGGCGTTCAAACCTGCTGGTGAATCTGATACTTCAGATTGTATTTCTATGGGATCTTCGCCTTGTCATTTCGCTCAATGAATGGAAAAGGAAAAATAAGTATCAATTCAATAACTGGTTTGGTATTATTGCAGAAATGGAAGTTGCTGTCAGTTTAGCCTCTCTGATTAATAATGAACCAGACTGGTGTTTTCCTGAAGTGGATGACAAATATTTTCATTTTGCTGCTGGTCAGATCGGACACCCGTTGTTACCGGCAGCGACCCGGGTACCTAGTGATTTTTCCATGGAAGGAGTTGGTAAGATTGCACTTGTCACCGGTTCGAATATGGCCGGAAAATCCACTTTTCTCAGATCACTGGGGATTAATATTGTGTTGGCACAAATGGGCGCTCCGGTCTGTGCCAGACAAATGAATCTGTCTGCGGTAAAACTTATGAGCAGTATGCGTGTCGCTGATAACCTGGCGGAAAATACATCTACATTTTATGCAGAATTAAAAAAGATACAATACATCATTGAATCTGTTAATAAGAATGAGAAAGTCTTTATTTTATTGGACGAAGTTTTGCGCGGAACGAATTCTACAGATCGCCACAAAGGCTCAAAAGCGCTTGTCAGACAGCTGTTGCAAAATGGAGCTGTTGCGGTGATGGCAACCCATGATACAGAACTGGCCCACGCAGAATCAATGAATCCGTCTGTTTCCAATTATCATTTTGAAGGAAAAATACAGGATGAAGAACTTTTATTTGATTATAAGATAAAACCTGGAATCAGCAATAGCCTGAATGCGACCACGCTTATGAAAAAAATAGGTATTCATTTTCAGGATTAATATATTTACGCAAACCTTACTGCAGAAAAAACAATTCCATGACCCAATCCAGCGTCAATTTCCGGACCTTTAGAAACCTGGTCTCCAGAAACAAGAAAAGATTCAGAAATTTTCTTACCAGAATGGAAAAAAAGCCCGTTGGACAAGTGCGTCTGATAACACTCGAGGCCAATGAACTGGCGTGGGCCAAAACAGATTGTCTGGACTGTGCCAATTGCTGTAAGACCATGTCCCCTACATATACGCGTAAAGATATAAGCCGCATATCGAAATTTCTTGGCATGACGAGCAGTTCCTTTAAGGAAAAATGGTTATATAAAGACCGAACCGGCGACTGGCTGAATAAAACACAGCCCTGTCAGTTCCTGGATCTGAGTACCAATATGTGCAATATTTATGAAGTTCGGCCTGGTGACTGTGCCGGATTTCCACACCACAGTACAAAAAGCATCAGGGATTACGGTCATGTATTTAAACAGAATGTTGAATTTTGTCCCGCAACGTACCGGCTCGTAGAGATCATGGAGGAAGGTATTTCCGATGGTAAGTGGAAGTTAAAATAATAACCATGTGGGCTTCTGAAAAAAAAGGATTTAAAGCCTGGCTCCAGCTGGAAAAATCACTTTCAGACCATTCTGTAGAAGCTTATCTAAGGGATATTGAAAAATTTTCTCAGTTTATATCCGGGCAGGAGAAAGCCATACCAGTTGAAAACATACAATTAAAAGATCTGCAGACATTCTTAAAATGGATTGGAAGTCTGGGCATGACTGCCAGCTCACAATCAAGAATTATTTCAGGGATTCGTTCATTTTTTAAATACTGCTTACAGGAGAACCTGGTAAAACAGGATCCGACTGAATTATTGGAAACACCCAAACTTCGAAGAACACTGCCTGATTTTCTCAGTGTCGAAGAAATAAATCGCATCATTCAGGCTATCGATCTGAGCAAACCCGAAGGAGAACGAAATCGTGCCATATTGGAAACTATGTACAGTTGTGGTTTACGTGTATCTGAGTTAGTGAATCTGAAATTATCTTCTCTTTATCCGGATCTTGGATTTATAAAAGTAGTCGGAAAGGGCGACAAAGAAAGATTGATACCCATAGGTAATGCCGCACTAAAATTTATAGGAATTTATTGTGGCCAGCTACGCGTGCATATGTCGATAAAAAAAGGCTACGAAGATGTACTATTCCTGAATCGCCGGGGAGCCGGACTTACGCGGCAAATGATTTTTATTCTGTTAAAAGAACTTGTCCGGGAAGCCGGTATCAAAAAAACCGTATCACCACATACCTTTCGTCATTCCTTCGCTACACATCTTGTGGAAGGCGGAGCCGACCTGCGCGCTGTGCAGGAAATGCTGGGACATGAAAGTATTACGACAACTGAAATTTATACCCATTTAGACCGGGCATTTCTGAGAGAAACACTACAGAAATACCATCCGGCATTTCAGGTGTAAATCTTTACGCGTAAGCTTAATGCTTTTTTGAACCGTCAACTGCCAACTCCGCATGAGCGGGGCAGACCGTGAACTTTCAATAAAACAATTTGATAAAGTTCAACGCTCCCTGTTTCCATGGAACCCGATGAGAAACACCGGTGACATTTTGTTTAAAATGATCCATATTATTTATATACCATTCATAGTTTCGCAGTAAGGCATCTTTATTTGAATATTTAGGTTCCCAACCCAGAATTCTTTCTGCTTTTTCAATCGATACAAAAGAATCCTTGCCGGCAGTTTCGTAAACCCATGGATAAATCGGAGATATTTTTAATTTATTTAGAATACGTAATATCCGGATAGCCAAACCCGCAGGCAGACTGCTTATCTTCTTCCCAAATCCTGCACGATCCAAAACGGCCTGGTAATCTTCCCGGATGGTTGAATAAATTTTAGCTCCCACATTAAAAGTGTCGTTTGCAGAAACCGCATCAATCGTGGTGGAAATATAGATCGCATTACAGAAATCTTCCACATCCATAAGCTGGTATTTATTGTTGCCACTGCCCAAAACCGGAAAGCCTTTTCCTGACCTTGCCCAATCATATAACATTCCAAATATCCCCAGACGTTCGGGACCAATAAAGGACTTGGGGCGAAAAATCGGCACGCATAATCCCTTTTTGCGGAATTCCATGCAAATAGCTTCAGCCTCCACTTTACAAATACCATAATCACCCACACCATACAGCTTATCTTCTTCCACCAGCGGGTGATGGTCCGGCACACCGTATACGGCAGTGGATGAAATGTGTACCACGCGCTGAATATGATGATCGTACGCAGACTGCAGCACATTCCGGGTACCATCCAGATCAGTTGAATAGATATCGGCTTTTGAATATAAAGGCAAAGCGGCTGCACAATGTATCACGAAGTCAATCCCCTGCATTGCTTTGTTTACCGTTGCCTGATGGCGGATATCCCCCTTTATTTCCGTTATTCTGTCCCTTTCGGGATAGTCAAAATCCGCAATGTCCAACGATACTACCCGATGACCGCGTTCCAGTAAATACCGTGACAAATTAATACCAAGAAAACCAGCTCCTCCCGTAATCAGAAAATTGCTCATAGCTCAGACTGTAGTCTTAAATATTCAGAAAACCGCGAAGATACTCATTATGGAATCTCTTAACAGTCTCTCCTTTTCGTATTTTGGCAAGGTTGTTGAAAAATATGAAGTATATTTCTATCATCTAAAAGTCAAAATATATGAGTTTACAAAGATTGTTAACCTGCACACTGTCAGGTATTGTTATCGGAATCTTAATCGCTCCTGCCAAAGGAACTGAAACCAGAAAGAAATTATCTGATACCGTTGACAATATAAAAGACAAAATCAGACGTATCCGCGGAACTACCAATGATGAGTTGGAGGAACTGCACAATGTTTTTGAACATGAAATTTCAGGACTTCGTGACGATATCCGCGAAAAAGTGCTGCGATTGATTGAAGTGAGCAAAAAGGGCTACAATCATGTGAAGTCGGAAGCACTTTCTTAAGCTCAAAGCGTAAAGCCGAAAGCGTAAAGCGCTAATATGTTTAACAGATGATAGATACAATGATGTGGTTATTGTATATCTCTTCTCTTAATCATTTTATTGCTTTACGCTTTCGGCTTTACGCTTTGCAAAAGCAGGCTCATTATAATAACTCCCAGGGCGCCAATCGCATTAAGCCAGAGGAAACTGACATGTACGATTTCCTTCTGGTTCATAATATGAATACTAATCACAAAGACTTCTACAATGAAGGCGCTGATAAATACGGGCGTTGCACCTACCCTTTTAAAATAAAAGGCAACTAAAAAAATGCCCAGGATAACACCGTAGAATAAAGAGCCTAATACATTCACAGCTTCGATCAGACTATTGCCAATATTATATGCCAGCTGCGCAACGACCACACAGAAAATTCCCCATAGTAAAGTATACAACTGAGAGTAATGGTATTCAAGTTCCTGACTCATGGGCACTTTTACCGATCGTTTATGAATATCATTTATTGTCGCCGATGAAAGTGAATTCAAAGAAGCAGCAATAGACCCCCAGGCAGACAGGAAAATTACGGCAATCAGCAGGCCGATGAGCCCTTTCGGCAAGTGATCCAGTACGAATCGAAGGAAAACATAATTGGTGTCGTTGGCATCCCCGTTTACCTCTTTGTCTTTCAGCCACCTTTGAATCGTCATTCGATATTCTGTCTGTTTCTTTTGATCATACTGCATGGTAAGACCCTGTTGCATCTGATTCTCTAAATGCGTACCGGATACCGGATTCATCTGAGTAATTTTTTGATCCTGCAGATCACTGTAGCTTTTCAATACTATTTTAAGGGAATCTGCATATTTTGTTTTGGCAAGTAAATCCAATTGGGTCTGATTAAAAAACAAGGGTTCACGGGCGAACTGATAAAATGAAAAAATCAATACGCCGAGCAATAGAATTCCGAACTGCATCGGGATTTTTATTAGACCGTTTAACAACAAACTCAGTCTGCTTTCGCGGGTGGAGGAAGCTGTCAAATATCGCCCAACCTGACTTTGGTCAGTTCCAAAATAAGATAACTGTAAAAAAAAGCCGCCGATGATCCCGCTCCAGATATTATATCTGTCGTTCCATTGAAAACCATTTTCACCCCTGCCTGACGTGATCACGTTTAATTTGCCCGCCTTTCCTCCTATATGCAAAGCGTCAGAAAAGCCTATATTTTCCGGCATCAGATGCACAACCATATAACCTACGATGAACATGCCTGTGAATATGATAATGATTTGTATTTGTTGTGTATAAGCAACAGATTTTACACCGCCTGTGAAAGTATAAATGATTAATAATCCGCCCATGAGGATGTTCGTCCATAAAATATTCCATCCTAATAAAGAAGAAAGAATGATAGATGGGGCAGAAATACTGATGCCCGTAGATAGTCCTCTTTGTAATAAAAACAATAGCGAAGTAAAAGTTCTGGTTTTGCCGTCAAATCTTTTTTCAAGGAATTCGTAAGCGGTAAATAATTTCAGCCGGTGAAATACAGGAACGAACGTGATACACAATACAACCATTGCCAATGGTAACCCAAAATAATTCTGGACAAATCGCATTCCATCGGTATACGCCTGGCCGGGAGCGGAAAGAAAAGTTACAGCACTGGCCTGCGTACCAATGATACTTAGCAGGATCAGATACCATGATGAATTGCGATTCATCAGAAAATAACTCTCCAGATTTTTTTCAGATCTGCTCTTATATAACCCATAGAGGATAATACCGACCAGCGTCACAATCAGTACAATCCAGTCTAAGAGACTCATGAAAAATGTTTGGTAAAAAAGTAGAATAAAATTATAAGCAGTCCGAGGAAGCCGATAACCAGTACGTACCAGGCATTCCAGGATTTAAAAAAGGGAGGCTTTTCGTCCGGCGATGATTCCATATCATTTTTTTTCATTCCCGCGACTTGCCATCAACATGGCAGCAATCAGACCCAGTAGCAAACCAATGAGCATACCGGCCGTTACTTTTTTGATTAGTCGTCCAATCACAAGACCGGTTACAATAGCTACTACAAAGGCAATTTCCCTGCGTGTCGGCGTCGTCATGATTATTTACCCCTGGGTTGGTTGAGACCTACCAGATTGGCGAATAATCTGTAAGCACCCGGAATTCCGGCAGGCAATTCGCGAAAAAACACAAGACCGGTATAAGAAAAATATCCTTTGCCGTAATTGCCAATAATCAGGCTTCCGTTTTGTTCCGGCTCCCCTGAATCATGCATGGAAAAAACTGCCTGGTATCTGGGATCGATGTGTTGTGCGAAATAGATCCCTCTCTCCTGAATCCATCCCTCAAAATCTTTATTCGATATTTCATTGGGAAAGTGAAGAACCGGACTTGACGGCTGCAGAAACAGAACAGGGGCGTCTTCTTCTGTAACCCGTGCATTTGAAATTCCAAAGGGATATGGACCAATCCCGGTTGAATCATTGCCGAGATTTCTGTTATATTGAACGATCAGATTTCCCCCGTTTTTGACATAGTCCATCAACACCGCGTATTTCCCCTTTAGCCAATCGTGTACATCATAGGCTCGAACACCCGTGATTACTGCATCCAGGTTTTGCAACCCGGAACCTGTAACCATGTCCTCGTTTAGTTTAATAACGGTATATCCCATGGCCAACAATGCTTCAGGTACTTTATCCCCGGCCCCGTCAACATATCCGATTTTCTTTCCGGCAGTTTTCAAATTGACTGACACCACGGTCGATTTAGCCTGCTTAAAATAGTCAATCCTCGGTATATGTTCGTATTCAATGGTCCTGCACTGCAATAGTGTGTCAGTCATCCCATTCTTCATACGTACAACCCAGGTTGCCATATTCTGATCCTTCGTCAGATTCGATTTCAGAAGAAATTCATTTTTGAGGGTAGAATTCGAAATATCTTTTGTCTGAAAACCGGGAATCGGAGTGATCGAAAAAGATAATGTATTCATCCCGGGATTGTTTTTCGTGGAAAGAACCGCCGGATGAATAACCCCATTATCCTCCTCTTCATCCTGCAATGTCTTGAGTTGTTTTTTAACAGTCATTTCCTTTTCTTTTCCATCGGTAAAAACCAACAGGTCGGGGTCGCAATAGGCCATCTGACCAGGTACTATGGTAAGCGGTTCAAATAATTCTCCTTTTACCGGATCGGTAAATCTGTAAAGTACACTCTGTGTAAATTTAAATGATTCACCGAATAACCGTACTTCAAAAACTGCATCAAGTACAGGAGGATTCAGAGGTCTTCCTATCATCGTCTGATCCTGTACATTAAAAGATCCGGGGCTCATTGATTCTTTCAACCAGTAAGGCTGGGAAATGGGAAGTCCTTTAAGTGATATTTGTCGCACCAGTGAGTAATTCACACCTGGTTGCAATGTTAAATTCCAGCTGGTATCCTGTCCGTTTAAAATCACAGAATGAATCATTATTCCTATTGGTGCGCGATTTACTACACGCAAGGTTACAGGAACAGT